>Ga0222654_1000562_pt1 | contig 22706 bp, 27 predicted proteins | sample AntAcemetagen421_FD_179805 | JGI IMG/M metagenome (GOLD analysis project Ga0222654, IMG submission 179805) | Saline water microbial communities from Ace Lake, Antarctica - #421 | ecosystem: Environmental > Aquatic > Non-marine Saline and Alkaline > Saline | place: Antarctica: Ace Lake...
TTCTCCTCTCCCGGGAAAAGACCATGGCGGTAGGTCTATCTCACCCTATTTAGGGCTTGTTTTTAGAAAGATAGTAAGTAGGGTATACACCCTACAAAGATGTCAGAATCTATCCGAGTTGAACCTACCCGCGCCGAAACCCTTGGCGCAGTTTCGGCCTCCCTTCTCTTTTGCCTCGATGTTGAGGATCGAGTTCTAAGGTTGGATGAGCAGTGGGAAAGTGCCGCGCCAGATGCCAGTGGCCGAAGGTCTTTCGATCGGCTCGAGGTCGGAAAAAAGCTTACTCATTGCATTGGGGATCCGTCGATCCGGTCGATTTTCAAAACGTTGGTCGATCGAGCGAGGAAGGGAGGTTCGGCGTTATTCGATTACCGGAGTGATACCAGCGAGATGCGACGTTGGTTTACGATGTCGATCTATTCGCCCGATGGCGAGATCGTGGAGTTTTCCTCCCGGGGCGTGAAGACTGAAGCGTGGACATCGAAACCTCAGGATGAAACCTCGGAGGAGTTGGGCGGGTTGTTCTTGAGGCTGTGCAGTTGGTGTCAGTGTGTCGCGGTGCCGCCAGACGCTTGGTTACCGGCCGAGGCGGCGGTAGAGGTGTTGAATACGATGGCGGGGGACAAATTACCTCAGGTTACCCACAGTATTTGCCCCTCTTGTCAGAAGGACCTGATAGCGGAATCACGGGCGCGTCGGCGGGTTTGAGCGTAGGCCGGAACGGCTGAAAGATCGAAAGCGCTCAAGCTCAGTTTTAATGGCTTACGATGATCCAAGAGTAAGGCCCCGGCCGCTAGATGGGCCTTGAATAATTTCGGAGTTTTGCTAACAGAAAAGGCACTGTTTTAGCCATGAATAGCATTAATGAAACTTGTCTGAGTTTAGGAGGGAAAATGGAGCCGATTATTTACCGAATCGATGCTCAGAGTCGACTTACATGGTTCAATCAGGCTTGGCGCAGTTTTGCCCTGGCCAACGCCGGGGAAGCCCTAGCGGATGACCGTTTTCTCGGTAGTAATCTGAGGGACTGCATCGAGGGTCGGTCTCTTAAATCTCTCTACCAGTCTCTGATCGAGCGAGCTCGGGAGGGCTACGCGGTGTCATTCGACTTCCGCTGCGACGCGCCTGACCGTCGCCGTTGGTATACGATGGAAATTCGACTTCACGAAAGTGGCGACTTAGAATTTGGGTCGACTTTAAACCGAGAAGAAGCCCGCGAACCGGTCGATTTGCTCAAAGCGGACGCGCCGCGGAACGATCAATTCGTGAGGATTTGTAGTTGGTGTCAGTTGATGGCCACGGGCCAGAATACCTGGGCTCCGGTTGAGCAAGGCGTGCGTAATCTCGGGTTACTCGAAGCGGACGATTTACCGCAGCTCTCGCACACGATTTGCCCGACTTGTCAGGAGAAGATGCTCGCGGAACTTCAAGGATCGAAGAGGCGGGGGGATTGAACCGAGTGGACTGGAGCGCCCGAAGCAGTCGGGTCGCGATGAGGGGCTGGAGCGGTCGATTCACTCGTGGCTGCCGAGGGTTGGGCGATCCCGGGCGCAGGTGCAGAGTCACGGTATTGGGCGGGGGACGCCGCACGATCTCACTGAAATGGCTAAAAGGGAGATTTTGAATGCGGCGGAAAACGTTTGCTCGACTCGGCTGAGGGCGAAGGGTTCGAGGCCCGCTCTCGGGTGACCCCATGGTTATAACCGCTCACAGTCCTCCCCAATTAGACCACGAGCTTGAGACCGTGGTTTATCGAACCACTGCCGAAGGTTACGTCATATGGCTCAACCGACGGTTGGCAGAGATTTGCGGAAGCCAACGGGGGTGAAGCGGTGGACGGAGACCAGATGTGGGGGAAGAACCTCTGGGCTAGTATCCGGGATCAGTCGTTGAAAAAAAACGTTACCGAATACTGGTTGGTCGGGTTCGTTGAGAGCGGCCGATCTGTTTCACCTTTCGGTGTGATGCGCCGGCTCTGCGGCGATGGTTGTCGATGACGATTCGGCGTCATGAAAGTGGGAACCTGGAGTTCGAAACCACTTTGATTCGGTCGGAAGCGTATGATCCATGTTTGGCGATCGATTCCGATGAGGCGCAGATTCCGATGAGGCGCAAAATCAGAACTTTGTGAGGACCTGCAGTTGGTGTAATTTGGTGGCCACTTCGGCCCAGGACTGGTCGCCGATAGAAGTCGCGGTGCGCGAACTCGGCCTACTCGAACAAGAGGCATCACCTCAACTTTCCCACACGATTTGTCCAACTTGTAAGAAGGTGGTAATGGGGCGATTGCGTAGATGAATAAGACGGGGAGGTTGGAGCGGGATGACGTTAAGCTGATGAAGGCGAGTCGGCTTCGCTGCAGCCGCGGTTATTCGAGTGGTTTCACTAAACCTAACTGGTGGTGGATGCTGACCACGGCCTGATTGATCAACCTTTCGCCGGCTCCTACTTCGAGGATCGTGCCGCTGGCGGCGCCGTAGCCGCCCTCGGTGGTGGCTTGAGTGGTGGGAATGTAGCCGTGGTAGTCGTTGCAATTGGCGATGACCCAAGTGGCGGCGGCGGGACTGCGTCGTTTCAGCTTCAGGCCCAATTCGACGAAGGGTTCACCGGCGATGGTGGCCATGGCAAAGCGTCCTCCGATTACGAAAGTGTCGAGCTCGACCTTGAGGCTTTTGTCTCCATGCAGGCCGTCCTCTCGCAGTGCCATCGGCACATCGACTTGTTCGTAGGAGAGCGCGGTGTTGGCATGAAAGACCGTGGTGTCTCGGGCGATCTGTTTCACCACGGTGGCCAGTTTTTCGGCCAACCGGTCGATCGCCGCGAAAGTTTCGTCTTCGGTTGCATAGCGAAACATGTCCGCGTCGAACGGATTGATGTCGCCGGCGGCACCGAGAAGGAAGATGCATCGACCGCCGAGCTCCGCCTCGACCTTGCGCGCCATCGCGCCGGGATAGTCGGCGGATACAATCAACTCCTCGAAGTTCATGCTGATGACTGGGTGCACACTGTAATTCACTAAAGTCGCGAGCGTGGAGTCATCGCGGAGACGCTTGATCGAAAGCACTCCAACCTCCGGATCGACGGGAGAGGTGGGCAGGCGATCACGGTTGTTCCAGAGCATCTCGACGGTGCCGTCGGATTTCACCACCCGGCGGTTGTAGCCTTCATGGAGTTCGCCGCGACCGTAGCCGATGCGGGCGGGTTCCAGCGTGGTGTTTGCTTCCACCGCGGCGGCGATGGCCTGCGGAATTATTTTGGCGGCGGTGGCAACGGGAGGTCGGCCTGATCCGTGGGTGTGGGTCACGGCACAGATGACCTGAGTGATGCCGGTCTCCTGCGTGATGCCATCCCGGATTGATTTCAGGACCTCGGGCTCGACCCAGATCAAGTCTAGGCTCACCAAAGCGACGCGATCTTCGCCCTGTTTAAATACCACGGCGTTGGCGTAGAGCGGGTCGTGGATTTTGTGCACCAAGGCTTGTCGGCCGCCCATCGCCACCATCTCGTCAACCCCAGCGATGGGGGTGATGTCGGCGAAGGCCACTCCCACCTGCAGAGAATCCTCGGCTCGAACCAACGCGGCGGTGGCCAGCAACAGGCCTAGGATCAGACGGCATCGGAACTTCATCCTGATAGAGAACATCAGCATCGGTGGAATAGAAAGATGAGGATGGCTGAACGATCACTCGGTTAAATCCGAGAGCTTAGGCGGCGAGGCAGCGGACGGCCATGTCGCGCAGGACGTCTTCTTGCTCGCGGGGGCGTTTGATAATCTCGGCAAAGGCGGTAAGGAACTCTTGCTGGTTGTCGATCAGACGACGGGTGGTGGGGAGTTTGCCGCCACTGGCGAGTTTGCCCACATACCACGCGTTTTGGGTGAAGAGATTGAAGGAACTTTTGGCGGTTGCGCCGACGAAGTGTTGGGCGTATTTGCCTTGGGCCTGTTTCAGGCCATCGAGGCCGCGGGGGCCGAGGCGCACCTCGCCGGCGTCGATGAGGGCGCGAACTTGGAGGAGGATCCGATTGCGGTTTTGGAGGGCGCTAATGATCGGACGAGCGTCGCCGCCGGTAAAAAAGTGCCGATGCAGGGCGGCGAGGGTCCATTTAATATCGCCGCTGAAAAAGGCCTCGGCGGCTTCGAAGAAATCACCCTCGGCCACATTGGGCGTGAGCTCGGCGACGGACGCTTCGGTGATGGCTTCGCCGTCTTCGGCGTAGGCGGAGAGTTTGCGCACCTCTTCGACGAGGAGGCGGGTGTTGGCACCGACTTTGGCGAGGAGGAGTTCGACGGCGCCGGGCTCGATGGCGATCTCGAGTTTTTGGGCTTCGGCCAAGAGCACGCCGGCAAGAGCGGAGGCATCGCCGTCGCCACCGACGAGGGCGAAGTCGCCGTTTTTCTCGGCCCATTTGGGGAAACTGCGGCGACGATCGATGGGGGCGGCCGTGACGAGAATCGCGACATTGGCGGGGTCGTTGGACCCGAGGAGGCGTTGGAGCTCTTCGACCTGCTTGAGGGTGCTTTCGGCGCGACCGGTGACGGAGTCGGCGAGAAAATTAACGTCTTTGAGCCAGACGAGGCGGCGACCACCGAACATAGAAATGGTCTGCACGGCCTCGCGGAAACTGTTAACGGCAGCTTCGACCTCGGCGACGTTGCCAGCGAAGCCGCTGATGGTTTCGCGGGAAAATTCTTCGTCGATTTCTTGGGCCAGTTCATCGTAGCGCTCACGACCGAGCCGACCGACGAGGAAGTCATCGGGGCCGCAAACGAAGATGAAGGGTTTGGGATCTGCCATGGAAAAGGAGTAGCACAGAACTTACGGGGGATGGGGGCGAATCAAAATTGCGGAGAAACGCGGCTCGCGCGAAAATTACCGGTTTGTCATGCGGGGATTAATCGAGGGTCATTTGCAGGCGGTAGACTGGGGGGGGGATCAACCCGGTCTTACCATGTTTTCATTTCGCTCTGTCTGCTCGTTTTCGACTCGTATTATTCTAATGGGAGGGCTCGGCGTGGGGTGGGGGCCTAGTGGCACGGGGGCAGGATGAGGTCGCGATGCAACGCGGGGGGTCGGATACGATGCGGGAGATCGATGGGGAGATTCGCGGAGTGTTTGAGGGGGTGTTACCGGGAACGGAGGAGAAGAACCATTTAAGTCTGTTGGTGCATCCGTATTTTGGGGACTTTCACCGGAAGAGTTACCTGCGGGCCCCGGTGGGGTTGCGTTACGGGCTGACGGATCGGTGGGATGTTTCGGCGGAATTGGAAGGGTATGTTTCGCATGGATTTGATGAAGTAAAAGTGGGCGAGGAATGGGGGATCTCAGCAGTGCAGGTCACGACGAAGTATCGGCCGGGTTGGACGCTGGTGCCGGGGTGGCAGATGGCGGGACGACTACGCTACACGCATCCGCTGGATCATCCGCCGGAGGAGCTTACGGATGGGTTTAAACACATTATGCCGGCGGTGACGTTTGCGCGGGAGATTGAGCGTTGGCCGGGGGCGGAGGTTTTCTGGGGCACAGGAATGGATCTAGGGCGGCGTTCCCATATTGGCGGTGCGCTAGAGCAGAATGAGTTTGGCGATGACGCTAACACGCTGACGGGCGGCATGGTGTGGCAGCGCGGGTAGCGGGTGTATACGTTTGAGGCGATTTACGCGACGACGGCGCTGATGGGGGACACGTCGCAGGATCGAATGCAGTTGCGGCCGGCCGTGATTTTTCGAATCCCGGATCGGTTCACTTTCCACTCCAAAGGCGACTGGCGGATGGGGGTCGCGTTGAAGTGGATCTATGGCCCGGACGGGCATGATCTCGGGTTGTCGGTGAAGTTTCGAGGGGATTTTGATCTGAAGAAATTGCTGGGGCGGTGAAGGGGAGCGACTTGGGGCGGACCTTAAATGAACACCTATTCATGGGGGGTTCATCTTGGATTCATGCAAAGGGAGTAAGGTGGTTTCTATGATACCAAAACGTTTCGGGGGATTCCTTTGCATGGTTGGGATGGCGACTGGGGCGATGGCGGCGGACCGACCGCTCGTGGTGGATTATCAGGAGTCGCGGATTGAAGTGGACGTGAAAGCCACGGTGGGCTCCTTCGTTGGTCACCTAGATCAATATGATGTGACGGTTGAGGTCGACGGCGCGACTCCCCAGGTGACCTCCGCAGAACTCGCTTTTCGCTTTTCGGATGTGAAGACAGGAGAGGACAAGCGTGATAAAAACATGCACGATTGGCAGGAGACAGAGAAGTTCCCGGATGGTCATTTTAAGCTTTCTGAATTAGCGGCAGACCCGGAGGGGGGATACGTCGCGACCGGGAGTTTCACCTTCCACGGGGTGACGCAGCCATTGCAGTTTCCGGTCCAAGTCATGACGGAGGGGGAGGTCATGATAATCGATGGGGAGGTGGTCATTGATACCCAGAAGTTTGGCCTGCCGATCATCCGCTTATTTTTCGCCCTGAAAGTTAACCCCGAGGTGACCGTGCTCTTCCATCTGCAGGGGCGGCTCGGTTCCGCGAAGGCGTAACGTCTCGGCTTCGCCTCACTTTAAACCGCAGTAAAATTTGTAATGGTTGCTCCCATTCTATCTCTTCCTTCCGCCGACCCGATTGTTCAAGCGTTGTTGGAGCATGCTCCGGTTGGCGCGAAGACCGAGCCTCGACTGGCGGCGGTGCTGGATCAGGCGATCAATAATCCGGGTAAATTGGTGCGCGCTCGGTTGGTGCATGCGGCGGCTATGACTCACGGGATGGACGAAGGCCGTTCGCTGCAGTTGGCCACGGCGGTGGAATACTATCACCTCGCATCGTTGTTGCTGGATGACCTGCCCTGTATGGATGATTCCGATACGCGCCGCGGTCGGCCTTGCGCGCATTTATCGCAAGGCGAAGCGCCGACGATCTTAGCGGCGTTGGCTTTGATCAACCGGGCCTATGCGCTCGCGGGATTTGCGCTCGTCGAGGAGGCGTTGTCAGTGCGGCTATCGGCGATGGCCTGTCTTGATGCTTGTTTGGGGGTTTCGGGGTTAGTCGGGGGGCAGGCGCGAGATTTGGCTTTTGCCGAGAGTGATCGGTCGGGGCGTGAAATTGGTCGAATCGCGGCCGCGAAGACCGGAGCTTTGTTTTGGTTGGCCGTCTATTTCCCGGCGCTGGTGGCCCAGCCGGATGCGCTGGAAGGGCGTTGCTTGAAGGCGGTCTGCCTTTACTGGGGTTTGGCGTTTCAAGCGTTAGATGATTTGGGGGATCTTGGCGTCATGGGGGCTAGTGATACGGGCAGTAAGACGGCGGGACGTGATCGGGAGCTGACGCGCCCTAATCTGGTGCACGTCATGGGTATTCCAGCCACCGCGCGTCGGATCGAGCGACTGTTGGGGCAGGCTGAGGCCGCCTTGGATCAGCTGACGGCGAGACGGTCTAGCTGGAACTATTTGCGCGATTTCCATCGCGAGTATTTTGCAGTCAACGCCAGCCGGATCACGCGATCCGCGGTGGTGCCTCCGCCCCAAGTGTGGCGGTCTGTTGCGGTGTGATCCTGAGCCATGCGTTTCCTGAGTCTGGTCTTTACTAATTTGCGGCGTCATCGCCTGCGGGCGTTGATTGGCGTCGCGGGCATTGCTTTTGGCGTGGCCGCGATGCTGACGATCCTCGCGATCGTGACGGGTGCCATTGGTATGTTTCAGCGCATCCTTTCGACCGACAGTCACTATCTGGTGTTTGAGCGGAATGTATCGGATCTGTTTTTCAGTTCCGTGACCCGCGAGCAGTTAGACGCCGTGCGGAACCGGCCGGAAGTGGCGGAAGCACATGCGATGTTGTTCGGGATCGTTTCGGCACCGGATCACCCGATGGTGACCTGTTTCGGGATCACCGCGCTCGATCCGCGATTGGCCCGGGGGGACTGGCTGGCGGGGAGTGCGGCGGAGTTCGGTAAAAGAGGTGATGAAGTCTTTCTCGGCGCCCGGGCAGCGGAGTTTCTAAAAGTAGCGATGGGCGATGACCTCGAGGTGGGCCGGGAAAGTTTCCGCGTGGGCGGAGTATTTCGCAACGAAAACGGTTTTGAAGATGGCGGCATCTTTATGCCCTTGGCGACCGCGCAGCGATTTTTCGGGCGAGAGGAAGTGGCCTCGGTGGTCGCGGTGAAACTGCACGATGAGTCGATGGGCGCGGCGTTCAAGCAAGCGATTGAGGCGAGCCATGCGGGTATCATTGCGCTGGAAAATCGAGAATTCAGCCAGAGTTACAGCAGCTTCAAAATTCTTAACTTTACCGCATGGGCGGTGGGAATTTGCGCGTTTCTGTTAGGCGGACTGGGCGTGGCTAACACGATGCTGTTATCGGTGTTTTCGCGCATTCGGGAGATCGCCGTGTTGCGGGTATGTGGTTTCTCCGATCGTCAGGTAGGAATGCTGATTTTTGGCGAGGCGGCGATGGTGGCACTGGGGGGCGTGATCATCGGCTTTGCGATCGGATTCTCGGTGTTGGCGATCATGGAGTGGGCGCCCCAGTTTCAAGGTTATGTGCAGGCGAATATTACGGCGCCGGTGCTGCTGGGCATCATGGGCACGGCATTGGTGACGGCGGTGGCTGGGGCGATTTATCCGGCGCGTTATGCATCTCGGATTCAACCAGCGGAGGCGTTACGTTATGAGTGAGGGTCGCGGTTCAGTTCTTATTAAAGTCAAAGACGTGGTGAAGTCCTACGACCATGGGCGAATTGCGGTTCTGCGTGGAGTCAGCCTCGACGTGCGCGCGGGAGAGTTGGTCTCGCTGTGGGGGGCATCGGGATCGGGCAAGAGCACGTTGTTGCATCTGGTTGGGGGGCTCGATTTGCCGGACTCCGGCAAGATGGAAGTGTGTGGGCTCGATCCGAGTAGGGAACGGGATCGCCTCACGCTGCGGCGGGCGCATTTGGGTTATGTTTTTCAGCTGCATAATCTGATCCCCGATTTGACGGTGGAAGAGAATATGCGGATTCCGGGATTGGCCGTGGGTCAGGATCCGCGAGAGACCCGAAAGCGGGTCGAGGAGTTGGCGGAGGCCGTGGGGATGTCGGAGCGACTCTCCCATCGTATTCAGGATATATCGGGCGGAGAGCGGCAGCGCACGGCGATCTGTCGGGCGCTGATGAATCACCCGCGAATATTGCTGGCGGATGAACCGACGGGATCGCTGGACGAACAGACGGGAGACACGGTATTCGGGCTACTCAGGAATCTGGCGGAAAAGGAAAAGATTGCCGTGGTGCTCGCGACCCATGAACGCCGATTTGCGGAGCAGTGTCACCGGATCGTGCGGGTGCGTAACGGACAACTCAGCGAACTGTGAGCGCGCCGTCGGTAGCGGAGGCTGATACGCTGATCGCGCGGACGGTGCGTCGTCATGCGTTGGGCTGGTTGGTGGCGGCGAATGTGGTCGGGGTGTGGCTGGCCGGGCTCTTGGTGTGGCCGGCGCTCGGCGATCTGGCGGGACCACTGACTTACGGGCGCTGGATTCCGGTGCACTTGAACTGGCAGCTTTACGGCTGGTGCGCGCTGCCGTTGGTTGGCGTATTGATGAGATGGATACTCAAGCCGCAACATCCGGCGGCGGTCGAGCATGCACGGGTAGCCCTGGGAGCCTGGTCGGTGGCGCTCGGACTGGGGGCGATCTCTTGGTTGGGCGGCACGGTAAGTGGGAAGATCTTTTTAGACTGGCATGGCTGGGCGCGGCCGGTGTTGCCGCTGGCGATGATCGTGCTGTGGACGGTGTTGGCGGCGCATGTTTGGTGGGGGCGGCGGCAGGATAGTGCCGCGGTGGGCCTGGCGAAAGCGGCGGTGCTGACGGGGTTGTTGGCGGTGCCCACGCTGCTGTGGTGGGCGGCGGGTCGAACGGTGTATCCGCCGATCAATGTCGATAGCGGAGGGGCCACAGGGGCGTCTCTGCTCGGGTCGACTTTGGGGATCGTGGGGATATTTGGATTGATACCGCGGATGTTGGGCGTGCGGGGAAAAGAAGGCGCCCTGAGCGGAGGCACGGTGGCCGTTTTTTGGGGCTCATTTGCGGTTTCTCTGGGCGTCTGGGGTGCGATTGAACAAGGGAACTCCAGTCACCACGATTGGGGACAGATTCTCGGCCTCGGGCTGTTAATGGCGTGGGTGCCGCTGCTCGCTTGGTGGTGGCGACAGTGGGACTGGAGTCCCGGGGCCCGGCGTTGGATGCGGGCAGCGCTGATCTGGTGGGCGGTGTTGGTCTTCACGGGGTGGCTGACCTTTCTGCCGGAATTATCGGAACGACTCAAGTTTACCAACGGTTTGGTGGCGCACGCGCATCTGGCGATGGCGGGATTGGTGACGAGTGTGAACGGGATGATTTTGAATCAGATGGATTCGCAACGGCCGGTGGTGAAGGGGATGGCGTGGTGGCAGGGAGGAGCGGCGGTGATGGTGGTGGTGCTCTTGGTGATGGGGTGGTTTGAGCGCGATCACGCGGCGGCATTTTATTTTGGCGCGTGGTGGGTGGATGCCGGTTACGGCGTGCGACTGGGGGCTGGGGTGGCAATGAGCCTTGCCTCGATGCGATTGCTGGGAGAAACCCGAAGATGATGGTGTCTACGCAAACGGTTAAACGGTCTCGTCTCCTGGCTCTGCTGGCAGGGCTGATGGATTTTGCCACAGGGTTAGGACTCTGCGTGGCACCGGCGCTGACGTTGAGACTGATGCAGGTGGCGGTCCCGGGCGAGGAGGCGTTGGCCTACGTGCGGTTTGTGGGGGTTTTTGTGGGAGGTGTGGGCTTTTCGTATTTGGGGGTGTGGTGGGGAAAATCGGCGGCCGACCTGAGGGCGGTTTTTCGGTTTACGATTCCATTTCGGCTGGCCGCGGGGACATTTTGTGCGGTGGCGGTGGCAGTAGGCGAGTGGTCGCCGATGTGGTTAAGTGTGACGGTGGCCGACGGGGGATTGATGGCGCTTCAGACCTGGCTGCTACGGGGAGATTGGGGGATTAAGTCATGATGGTGGTGCGCCAAGTCACGGGTGATTCCTCGGGTGAGACCGAGTTCGTGCCCCAGCGTTCGACGTTGATTGCGGCCGGGGCGGTGATTGCGGCGACGTATTTCTATTTTTTGATTTTTGCCCAGTTTGCGCTGCTGGAGTTGGCTGAGCCGCTGATGGGCGAGGAGACTTGGCGGCTGCGGAGCTTGATGCTTTTGCTGGGAGGAGGCGGGTTGGCTGGAAGCCTCTTGGCGGCCTTGAGATTCGATGTGCTGAGGATCCAAGGGCGGTTGAGCTGGTCGTTTCGAGGGTGCGCGGTGGGGGCGGCACTCGCGCTGGGTGCGAGCACTTGGAGTCTGTTGTTGCTAGCTGCCCTCGTGAGTGGCGCGGCGCTGGGCGCGTTGACGGTTAATCTCGCCGCCAGTTTACGCCCCGTTATCGGTACGAAGGAACTGGGGTGGGTGATAGGCGTGGGCACGGGCGTGGCTTATGCGCTGTGTAATGTGCCGGGGATTTTTGAAGCCGGTCCGAAACTGCAAACAATTTTGGCGGCCGTCGTGACGGCGACGGCTTCGGTGTTGTCGCCTTTTCTAATGCCGCAGGAACCGTCGATTTCGTCGGAGTCGGACTATCGGACGAGCGGTTTGATGCGGTGGGTGGGAATCCTGGCGATGTTGGTTTGGTTGGATTCGGCGGCCTTTTACGTGATCCAGCATGAAGCGGCGCTGCAGGCCCAGACGTGGCAGGGAGCGGCTCAACTTTGGACGTTGGCAATCGTGCATTTGTCAGGGGCATTATTAGCGGGTTGGTTGCTCGATCGGAAATGGCGAACGGGTCTCGTGGTCGCGGCTTACGTTTTGCTGGCGGGCGGCTGTTTGATGCTGGCGCGGGGCAATGGCTTGGTGGCGTCGATTGCTTACGCGGCGGGGGTTTCACTCTATTCGGTCGTTTTGGTCTATTTTCCTGCCCGCAGCGGTTGGGTTTGGGTGGCCGCTTTGACTTATGGCGTAGCCGGATGGGTGGCCTCGGCGATGGGCATTGGCATGGCGCAAGATTTACAGCGCGTGCCGGGAGAATTTCTACTCGGGGCGGGAGTTGTCATCGTGGCATTGGGCCTTTGGCAGTGGCGCGCGTCACGGGCCGTCGCAGTGTTGTTGGGGTTGTGGTTAGGCGCAGGTGTGCCGGTCGATGGCTTAGCGGGTATGCCGTTGACTGAGGCCAATAACGCGGTGGTCGTTCAGCGCGGGCGGGAGGTCTACATCGGGGAAGGATGTATCCACTGCCATTCGCAGTATTTGCGGCCTACGGTGGAGTGGGAGCTGCGGCAAGGTGAGGGGATTTTGCGCGATGCTGGCACGCCGCCGCTTTTTGGTAATCGGCGACAGGGGCCGGATTTGACCGCTGTCGGCCGGCGCTTGCCCGAGGCGGAATGGCAGCGGGAGCACTTGCGCAATCCTCGCCAAGTGCGGCCGGGATCCCGGATGCCAAGTTACGCGCATCTGTTTGCCAACGGGGATCGCCGAGGACCGGATTTGGTCGCCTATCTGTTGAGTCTAAGAGAGAAGGATGCCTCATGAAGATCTTGGTCGTAGAAGATGAGCGCAAGGTCGGTCAGTTTGTGACGCAGGCGCTCAGCGAGCAGAGCTACACGGCGAGGCTCGTGGGGACGGTTGCGGCGGCCCGGGATGCCCTAGCGGAATCGCCTTACGACGCTATCGTGTTGGATCTCGGCTTGCCTGATGGTGACGGGCTCGAGTTGCTCGCGGAGTGGCGGGGGGCGGGATTTAATGAGCCGGTCTTGATTTTGAGTGCCCGAGATGCGGTGAGTGATCGGATCCAAGGTTTGAACTTAGGAGCGGATGATTATCTCCCCAAACCGTTTAGTGTCGATGAGTTGGTGGCTCGCGTGCGCTCGTTGATGCGGCGACAAAGTGGAGTGCCTCGATCCACGGTGTTGGAGCGAAAGGGAGTGCGCATGGACTTACTGGGACGCACCGTGACGTGGGATGGGCGGGCGGTGGAGTTCACCAACCGGGAATTCGCGCTGTTGGAATTATTCATGCAGAATGCGGGCCGCGTGCTGACGCGCACCTTGATCGCCGAAAAGATTTGGGAAGCGTCCTACGACATGGAAACCAACCTGATCGATGTCTACGTGCGACGGTTGCGTCGCAAGCTGGAGACAACCGCCGGGCCGCCGCGGTTTAAGACCGTGCGTGGCACGGGGTATCAATTAATATGATACGATCATTTACGACCCGGACGACCCTGTGGTTCGCGGCGCTGGTGACGGGAATCCTTCTCGCCTCGTTGGCCGTGGGGGGATGGTTGCTGAATAAGCAGATGCTGGCCGGCTTGGAATTGTTGCACGAAGTCGAGTCGGAAGAACTCGGCGAATTATTGGGCGATGATGCGGCAATCAGCACGGCGGCAATCCGGGACCGGATCGCGCATGACGCGGATGGAGACGCGGAGTTGTTTCTCATCCAAGTAAGAGGCAGTGGCGGTGAGGTGCGTTTTCGTTCGGAAAACCTAGAGGATGCGGTGCTGCCGGATTGGTCGCAGCGGGGGCCGCACTGGCTCTACACGTTGCCCGGGATTGGGCAGGTGCTCGTTTCAACGGTGATGGCAGGACCTTGGCATGTGCAGATTGCGAGTCGACTGGAACCGACCCATCGAGTGTTGCGTGATTACGGGGAGGTGGCGGGGCTCCTTTTGTTGGGGGGGGCGGCGGTCTCGCTCGGACTGGGGTGGGGGTTTACGCGGCTCACCTTAGCGCCGATTCGGTCGATCGAACGGACGGCACGTCAGATCGGGGCGGACAACTTGAGTGAGCGCATTCCGGTGCCGGATGGGGGCGACGAATTGGCGTCACTGTCACGGTTATTAAACGAGACCTTTGGCCGGATCGAATCTACTTTTGCGCAGGTGCGTCGCTTTACCTCGGATGCGTCGCACGAGTTAAAAACGCCCTTAGCGCTCATGCGGCTTAACGCGGAGAAACTTCGACCTCGCCTCGACTCTGATGAGGAAGGGGCTGCGATGCTCGATAACGTGTTGGAAGAAATCGGGCGGTTGAATCAGATCATCGAGCACCTGCTTTTCTTATCGAAAGCGGAAAGCGGGGTGCTGCAGTTGACGCGGGAGCCGCTGGAGATGCCGGATTGGCTGGGGGACTGGGCGGAGGATGCGCGAGTGCTCGCGGAGGACGGGGGAGCCGAGTTTTTACTGGAAGCCGATGGCCGAACTCAGCTGGCGGGAGTGCCGAGTTTATTGAGGCAGCTGTTGTTCAATTTGCTGAGCAATGCGCTTAAATTTAGCCCAGCGGGAGGTCGGGTTAAGTTGACGGTCAAAGCCGCCGCCGTGCGGTGTGAGTGGGTCATGGAAGATGAAGGCCCCGGCTTGCCGGCGGATCAACTTGCGCGGGTATTCGACCGTTTTGTGCGTTACCAACCGGTGGGGACGGGGGCTGGAATTGAGACGATGGAGCCCAAGCCTGGACATGGACTCGGGCTGGCGATCTGCAAGAGCATCGTTGAATTGCACGGGGGCACGATCTGCGCGGAAAATCGCGGCGAGCCGACGGGACTGCGGGTGATCGTGACGTTGCCGATAGCGCTCTAAGTTGAGCTGCGGTGATCTGGATCAGGGGAAGAGTTGACCGAGATCATGGTCGGGATCGAGAAAGCGGATCGCAGCGATAGTGCCGTCGGCGTTCAAGTCAAAGACGGTGAGTTTACCTTTTTGTTCGGGGTAGCGGGTCAGCAAGTGCTCCTCGTCGCCGAGGAGAATGCGGTGCGGGTATTTTTTCATCTTAGGCAGGGCGAACATGCGGCCGATGCCGGGCATGCCGTAGATGTTGGCGAGAAACACGGCGTTATGTTCATCGAGCCATTTCGCACCTTTGCGCTCGAGGAAACGATTGGCGTCTTTACCGGTGCCCATGGTGAAGCTGACGATGACGTGGCGCACGTCGGGCCCGGGCGAAACGTGGGCATCGCGCTCGTGCTGATCTTTGACCGAGAGGGGAGCGAGTTGGTCTCCGACGACGTAGGGATCGGGGGAGGCGGCACCAGCAGCGCAATACAGGAATGCGAGTAACAGGCTGGCAGAAATGCGGAAGGGGAGTCTCATGGTTTTAGTGGAAAGAATTGAGTGGGCGAAGGAGTGTTGCTGAGGAGTCAGTGGAGAGGGGAATGACTTAACCGGATCGAGAAGAGAGCGGCTGCGGTGAACCGTTTCTTTGATGGACACGAAATCTCTTTCTCCGATTACACGGCGAAAGTATGCTGGAGAGGAGTGAACCGAGCGTGAACAGAATATGAATTTTTGTTCATGTAGAGTTCTTGAAGAAACAAGTGAAGGAGACTGAAACAGTTTCGACGTGAGGCTGGGGCTTTGTTCGGAGCGATCGGGCTAAATGCCGTGAACCTTACAGGTCGAAGCCAAGTTGGGCACCGAGGGTCTGGCCGCGGGGCGTGAGGCATGCCGGACCCTCGTGGCGGGATGAATTTACGAAGGTATCGAGGGGAGTCTCGGTCATGCGGTTCGCGGCGAACGGGCGCATGAGCTGGGTAGCGGCGCGTAAATCGAGGTCGGGGTCGAGCCAGATTTGGGCGTCGTTTTCATCAAGAATCACCGGCATACGATCATGGATGCGACCGAGGAGGGCATTGGCGGTGGTGGTGAGGACGGTGCAGCTCTCGATGACGGAGTCGTCGATCGGGTCGGTCCAGCGATCCCAGAGTCCGGCGAACACGGTGGGCTGTTCGTCGCGACGGGTGAAGAGCCACGGGAGGCGAGCGCGGCCGTCTTTTTCCCATTCGTAGAAACCGGACGTGGGAATGAGGCAGCGTTGGCGTTTATTCCAAGCGGTGCGGAAGGAAGGCTTTTCGGCGACGGTTTCGCTGCGGGCGTTGATAAGGGGAGCACTGGTCGGTCGGTCGCGATTGGACCAGTGCGGGATGAGACCCCAATGGAGGGTGGCGGCGGAGGAGGGGCGGATTGCGGTGACGCCGGTGCTCGGAGCGATGTTGTAGCGTGTTTGGGTGGGAACGCCGGTGCCGAGGGCGATGCCCAGGCGTTTACTGAGGTTGATGGCGTCGCTGAGATTGAGCGTGAAGCGGGAGCACATGAGGGAAACTATGGTCGAGAGTCAGGAGTTGTTAACCACGATCTGCCGTGGTTAAAGCGATGGTGAACATGATGGATACGACGTAGCGCGTGAGCGCGCGGATGGTGAATGACGTGGGTGCCCTTTGGGGCAAATGAAGCACCCAAAGGCCTCGACTACCGACTGAGCGAGGTGGGTTGATGCACCGAAGGGGTTTTTTGAGCAGCGAGGAGGCAAAGGGATTCCAGTTGCACCGGCGGGGGAGGTGGAGCGAGATGCACTGTCGGGGGCGATGGAAGTCTTCCGGCAATTATGGGCTCATCAATATTTACGCGGAAAGTGAAATCGGTCGGAGACAAAGCGGCCATAAATCAGGGAACGGAGGTCTCGGTTTGAAACCGCGGCTAACCTTGGCTGAAGTTCGCACGGCGGAAGGGCGACGATTGGTCCTGAGCGAGCAGGATGGAGCGTTTGCGATTAATCTCAATGGGCAGGAACTCATGCACTCCCGGGCGCATGCTTCGGAGCTATTATTGGGGGAATTGGGAGTGGAGTTGCTGAAGACGACCAAGGCGGCACGGGTGTTAGTGGGGGGGCTTGGTCTGGGATATACATTGGCGCAAGTATTGGCGGGATTGGGGTCGGACGCGGTCGTCGATGTCGCGGAACTCTTGCCGGCGGTGGTGGAGTGGAACCGCACTTTTCTGCAGGGGCTCAATGGCACGGCTCTGGATGATCCGCGGGTGCAGTTGCACGTGGGTGATGCGGCGAAATTGATTCAACAGGCCAAGCCAGGCACCTACGATGCGTTGATGCTCGATCTCGATAACGGTCCGGTTGCGATGGTCGCTTCGAGCAATAAGAACATCTATTCGAGGACCGGCCTGTTCGGAGTGAAGCGGGCGCTGATAGCAGGGGGCCGAGCGATTTTTTGGTCGGCGTCGACCGATGCAGCGTTTGAATCGCGGTTAGAGAATGCGGGTTTTCACGTCGAGGCCGTGCCGGCTAAGGTGCATGCGAACGCAAAGCGGGCCGCTTACGTGTTGTATGTGGCGGAGTAGGGAGGGCGGGGGGGGGATTAAGAACCAAGCGAGGTCCCCTTTTTTATTCTCGGTGAGCGGGTATGGTGCAAAATTACAGTGGGGATCACTGCAATGGGGACGTGAACTCCACGACTCAATTAGTGCAAACAGTAAGGATTGACCCTGCTATGGCCCCCCGTCAACGTAGAGTTGACTTTCTCATGAGATTCGAGTGGCTTTGTTTTCGGCGTGGCCTCATCATCGATTAGCCGAACAAATTTGGATTATTTCTCTACCCTCCTAAAATGAAAAAACTTATCCGCTTAGCTGCACTGGCGATCGTTCTCGTGCAATTTTCTACTTACTCACAGGCCCAACTCATTTTAAATGTGGCCCCCTCTACCCAGACATTTTGGTTTACCGGCTCGACGGAAGGAAATGGTTATCATGCGGAGCCAATTGACATGTTTTTGGTCGGTTGGAGTGAGAAGAGTGATTCGGGAGATGGGGTCGTGGAAGAGATATCCATTGATTCCATGGTTTCGAGTTCCAACGGAGCCTTTTACTATACCGCGTTTGGTTATGATACCACTGAGGAATTTGAATCCATCATTTTGGGCTTTTACTGGTCAGACGCACAGGGGCAATTTAACACGATCACGGGATTGGGGGAGGCGCAGGCCGCAAGTTACAGCAGCTTTTCGACCGAGGCGATTGCTGCGCTGGAAGGGCTGACATCCTTACCACTCCATCCGAGTATTGCGGTCTCGGGATTTGATAACCTTTCAGTCGTTACTGGAATTTCAGCCGTTCCCGAACCGTCTACCTATGCGATGATTGCGGGTATCGCTATGTTGGGGTTCGTAGTATGGCGCCGAAGAGTTGTAAGCTCGAAGTAATACCGCGCGGAGAGCGTGCGTGATTTTGACGTCAGGGCTTGGCGTCCGGTCCGGTGCTTTCGATCAACATGGTTGATCGAATCAATTTCATTCGGGGACAGCACCCCTTGATAAGATGGCATGGGGATGTCCTCCTGACTCCGCCATTACCTTCCACGGCGTTCTTAGTCGGTTCCAAAATCGAATCCCACAGATAATTTGAATTAGCCCGTCGACTTGTGGCATTCTCGAGCGGCCGACGCGTTTGGTAGATGCCAACTTCAAAGTTTGGTCAACCTTGCCCTCGATGGTGACATCCAGCGAATGGCACGCGATACAGGCGTAGGGAGTGGCCACCTTAAGCCCTCGTTCTACGGAAATCATGGGCAGGATTTCCGGCGGCGGTCGCTATCCTGTTTCTTGCCGTAGGATCAACGGAGTTTCTCTTTCCGAATATCACTGCCTTGGCGATGGCGCCCAAAGGCAGAGTCGCCGGCAGTGCTTCTGCCTTGATGGGCACCGTTCAAGTTGGAATTGGAGGCGCGGCCGGTTCGGCGGTGGGCCTTTTGTATCATGGCACCGCCATTCCTATGGCTGTAGTCTTGGTCACCTCCAGTATCATCGGCTAGACGATGCTGCGGGAAGTAGTGCGGGAGTCTGAGACTGAGCGCTAAGGGGTGGGGCTAAGCGCTAAGCCTTAAGCGGAAAGCGATTCGCTCGGAACGGATTGCCGCAAAGAGACGCAGAAGTCGCAAAAAGTAATCAGGCTAGTTCTCGAAGAATCTCAATGTGTCGAACGCGATAGAGTAGGCGATTACGGCTTTTTTCGGTGAGTTCTGATGATAAGCCGGATATACAAGGGGCTTTCTATTTTGGAGTTATGCAGTAGAGATTCCGTATGGCTAAAGGTAAGCCTTGGATGTGCCGCCGACCAGTCGGCCAGTCCGGTGCTCGCTTCACTTGGTCGAGTAAGGTGAATGCCAAAACCGTCAGCCTCGCCTTATCCGAGCCCCAGGCCGACTGGCTGGATAATGCGATTGACGAGCACAAGCGCCTCAAAGGCATCATCGCCGAAATGCACCGTCTCTCACGCCAGATCATGCGTTTGCGCTTCCCCGACACCGAACGCCGCAAGCCTATCAATAAGAAAGTTTTACGCCTTATCTAAGCGCCATTCGGGTCAGGCTGCTACTCGTTAATTTCGATCGTTCCCTTCCACCAAAGCCAACGTGATGACCAACTCCGCTTAATAATGAGGGGCCATTAATGGACAGTCCCCCGTGTTATTTGAAGCATTTTACCCCTTTTTCGTGCGCGTTTTTCGTACGTTCGATCCCTTTTTCAAGCCCCGAACCAGAGGACGGAGCCAAGAACTACAAACTACAAAGCCTGACCCATTTAGATCGCCCCGACGACTTAATTAGCGCAAACAGTAAGGATTGACCCCTTGAGCCTTTGACTTAATTAGCGCAAACAGTAAGGATTGACCCCTTGAGCCTTTGCACCCTTTGAGCCTTTGCAGGGGGCCGAGCGATTTTTTGGTCGGCGTCGACCGATGCAGCGTTTGAATCGCGGTTAGAGAATGCGGGTTTTCACGTCGAGGCCGTGCCGGCTAAGGTGCATGCGAACGCAAAGCGGGCCGCCTACGTGTTGTATGTGGCGGAGTAGGGAGGGCGGGGCGGGGCGGCAAGACTCAAGCGATGTGCCCTTTTTTACTCCCGGTGAGAGGGTATGGTGCGGAATTACAGTGGGGATCACGTCAATGGGGACGTGAACTCGACGACTTAATTAGCGCAAACAGTAAGGATTGACCCTTTGAGCCTTTGTCACCGGCCCCGACCCCTTTTCGACCGCTCCAAAATCGGTAGTTCATCAAGTTCAGCTTGCATCGCTCTTGCGGCGGAAGAAGTTGGGGAGTTGATGGAACTCCTTCATCGGAGTATGAAAGGAAGAGGTGGTAGCGGGCGAAAGAGGCGGAATGATCCAGTCCCATTTTGCCGAGACTTCTCGATCGGCTTCCGCTTCCCGTTGGCAAAAACGTTCAAACTCCCGGGAGGCAGTATGATGGTCAACGATGGTCACCCCTGCTAGCTTGAACGAATACAAAACGGCGACGTTGAGCTCAACGAGGGCGCGATCTTTCCAGAGAGTGGAATCATGCCCTATGTTCCAACCGAAGCATGAGGCTACCGCAGGCAAGATATTGTAGCGGCTTTGGTCACTGAGGTTCCTGGCACCAATTTCCGTGCCCATATACCATCCGTTGAACGGGGCGGCGCTGTAGCGTTGGTCGGCGGTCACAAAGTCCATATTACAAACGAGCGGCACGGCATACCAGCGAAGCCCAAGGTTAGCAAAAGACGGACAGTCTGGATGAGACAGTAAAACTTCAGTCACCGCCTGTGCGGGTAACGGGGCCCATTTGATTTCACCATCCATGCCCTGCACGATGGCTGGCAATAGGTCAAAAGCCGTTTTCTGGCTGGGGGGCTGCCATCCGAGCGAAATGGCCCTTTGGGTCAGTTGTCGATTCTTGGGGTCGCCCAGCAGTTCGCCGCTCGCACTGCGATAGCAGGCATAACCGCAAAGTTGATCGTTCACGATACGGATAGACCTTGAAGGTTCATTGGGGGCAAAGACGGTCATGAGTGGCTTGATCTTCCCGTGATTGGTGGCCAGGCCAAGATGCTCAAACAGCTGATCCAAAATTTCACCAGCCCGGGTCAGTCCGCGTCGGTCTCTGACGGCTAAGTTTTGCCAGAACAATCGGCCGATACAGGCGGCGTGATTCCTCCAAGCGGTCTGGCCGAGAGTCGTCAAATTGTTCTTCGTTTGGCCGGTGCTTTGGGCTGCCTCTTCTTCGCAACTACCTAAGGCGGTAGCGCCTGCTACTGGCTCTGAATATCCTGCGGCAAATGGGCATTTAGTCATGGTCGGGATATCAGGCTACGCGATTCAGCTAAATGAGGTGTCCGGGTAACTTTGATGTTAATTCGCAATTTTTGGTTGAAGTAGGCGACGGTCGAGATGCGGAGCAAGCTCCCTGCGCTGCGCCAGCGATATCTATCCCTCGTATTCGAACGAAATGACCAGCGTGTTTTCGAGCGTTTAGCCGGGGTGGATCCGGGTGGTATCGCCGACAAAGTAAAGGAAGGCAGTAAAAAGAGTTAATCAATCCTGTTTGGTATTTTTTGGGGAGATGGATTGATGAAAGAGGTCGAGGGAGCTAGGGGGAGCATGTCGTTACTTTGTCAGCATTAGGAAATTGAGAATTCCGGAGTGTTGCTCTGTTGTTTGGTGGTTCGCCTAATTCAGCAAGTTATTGAAGGAGAATATTATATCCTAACCTATGATTTCGAGGTGAGCGGTGAAAGATGACAAAATAACGACATGACCCCCGTGACTTGCTTGTGATGCGAAACGACCACGACGAAATTCCCGAAGGTTTCGTATTTCACGCCGACCGAAAGCGTCCAGTCGACTTCGCGAATGCGATCGGGCAGACCACGTCCCAGCTATGACCAAACAAATCATCGCCCTCGGAGGCGGCGGCTTTTCGATGGAGCCGGACAATTCCCGCCTCGATCACTATGTGCTCGACGCAAGTCGCGCGACCCAACCACGGATCACGCTCGTGCCCACCGCCAGCGGAGACTCCGATCGGTTAATCGCCCAGTTCTACACCGCCTTCAATCGTTATGATTGTCGGCCCCGACACCTTTCGCTTTTCCGACAACCCACCGACATGGAGGCACGCTTGTTCGACAGCGATGTGATCTACGTGAGCGGCGGCAATACCCGCAACATGCTCGCGATTTGGGACGCCGCTGGGGTTACTGGCATGATGCGTCGCGCCTGGGAGCAAGGCGTCGTGCTTTGCGGCGTGAGCGCTGGGGCAATTTGCTGGTTCGAGGAAGGCCACACCGACTCGCGCGGCGACCTCAGTAAACTCGATTGTCTCGGCTGGCTCAAGGGCAGTTGTTCGCCCCACTACGACGGCGAAGCGAATCGGAGACCGTCCTACGAAGGTCTCCTGCGATCCGGTGGAATCAAACCCGGTATCGCCATGGACGATGGCGTCGCCGCCCACTTCGAAGGCACCACCCGCACCCGTTTGATCAGTTCTCGCCCCACCGCCCAAGCTTTCGATATGAGTCTCGAAAGCGGCGCCTTGAAACAAGTCCCACTCCCGGTCGACTACCTAAGCTGAATCAGCCCTCTCACGAGGGCAAACAAGGGCCAGTCCAATGACTCCTGATTTTTCGCAGCGGGAGGGTCCTTTTCGGCGTGGCGACCGGCTACGCATGGGGGCTGACGCGGTGGGATTGTTCTTGGTGGGTGGAGGGGCAGGAATGGTTTACGGTAGGGATCGGAGGAAAAAGAGCGGTGGGACGGGAGATTTTGGCGCCAAGGCGCGAAGGGTCGATGGATGGGGCGGAATTTTGGTTACAGAGTGCGGAGATGAAGACGCTGGGGACTGGAGGGCTGATGCACGGCTGGTTTTTTACAGAAGGAAACGAAGAGAACGGAGCCGGGGGGGACGACGCACTGGAACTCATTTTGGACTGAGAGGCAGGGATGTCGGGCGTAAAGCCCGACCCACATGGGAGGGGCATCCGTCGTCGTCCGGGAGGGGACTCGGGCGAGAGGCAGGATGGGGGTTTTTTGCAGAAGGGAACGAGGCGAACGGAGCCGGGGGGGACGACGCACTGGAACTCATT
>Ga0222654_1000570_pt1 | contig 22517 bp, 18 predicted proteins | sample AntAcemetagen421_FD_179805 | JGI IMG/M metagenome (GOLD analysis project Ga0222654, IMG submission 179805) | Saline water microbial communities from Ace Lake, Antarctica - #421 | ecosystem: Environmental > Aquatic > Non-marine Saline and Alkaline > Saline | place: Antarctica: Ace Lake...
TGAAACAAGAAATAACGGGCGCGATAAGCATTGCCCCGGCATTGTTTGATGCTGCTCCGGACGTGCTCGCGCATGTAAAATCGAAATTCCGAAAAACAGCCTATTTATGGATGCGAACTAGCTAGGCCAGATGATCCAAGCAAAGGCAAGGCGCTGGCTGTAACCGCTCTGACTGCGATCGGCACAAGTATCGATGCAATGGCAGTCGGGGTTAGTTTTGCCTTTCTTGAAGTAAACATCTTTTTCGCAGCTTTGCTGATTGGCCTTGCGACTGCTTTCATGGTGACAATCGGCTCGTTGTTAGGAAGAAGTTTAGGCGCATTGGTTGGTAAAAGTGCAGAAGCACTGGGAGGAATTGCGCTGATTGTTATCGGCTCATGGATTTTGTATTCGCATCTGAGCGCGAACTAAATACATACTTTACGCATAGCTGTGTCATACATGATGATGCTTTCAGGCCGATAAGCCGAACAACTTTGCAGCGTTGCCAGCCAAGAATCATTCGAAAAAATTTAGCTTTAGCGGCGTAAGACACTGCACATGACATCTGCTATCTTGTTGGGGATAAGGCTCTGATGGCTGCAGAGAAATCGTCTGAGGTCGTTAGTGCGCTTGATATTTCTAGGACTTAAGCATGCAGTTCATCATCATATTTGGGCCACCTGCCGTTGGTAAAATGACAGTGGGTAACGAGGTCAACAAGTTGACTGGCATGCCGGTTTTTCACAATCACCTATCTATCGAGCCGATCCTTAGGTTCTTCCCTTTTGGAAGCCCTTCGTTCATAAGACTGGTTGAGGCATTTAGGCAAAACCTTGTCCAAGAAGTTGCGAACAGTGGTTTGCCCGGTTTGATATTCACATTCGTGTGGGATTTAGACGAAGCAGCAGACTCAAAATTTGTTGCCGATATTTGTAAGCCTTTTGAAGACCAAAACGCGAAGGTCACTATTGTCGAACTCAAAGTGGATCTTGATAAGCGTTTAATCCGCAATAAGACCCAAGAACGCCTGAAAGAAAAGCCGTCGAAGCGGAACCTTGATTGGTCGGAGGAAAACCTCCTGGCCTCCGAGGCCCAACATAGGATGAATTCAGATGGGTCTATTCCATCTCCACATCAGCATATGATTATTGAGAACACGAATCGTAGTGCAGAGGATGTTGCTAAAGAGATTGTTCAGGCTATGTCTAGCTAAGCCCGAACAACTTCGCAGCGTTGCCACCCAGTACTTTGTTGCGTCGATTTTCGCTCATAGGGGCGAGCGCCGTGTGGACTTCTTGCATCGCATTGGCATGTGAATCGATATGCGGGTAATCACTACCCCACAGGAAGTGATCCTCACCCACCAGATCGCACTGTGCATCGATGGAGCGTTCTGAAGGATCCATGACGAACCAGAAATTTTCGCGAATGTATTCACTAGGCTTTCTCTTTAGGCTCACGGCCCCGCCGAATCGTGCGTATTTCTCATCCAACCGGTCCATCAGATACGCAGCGTATCCTGCGCCCGATTCAACGATAGTCATCTTGAGCTTTGGAAATCGATCAAACAGACCGTCACAAACCAATGCTGCTATGGTTGGAATAAGCTGCATGGTGCCTCCAAGGCCAAAGGAAAAAACAGGATTCATAGGTTCGCTGGTTGGGTCCCACCACTGCGCGGCGGACGAATTTACCGATCGGTTAAAGCGAACAATAAGGTGCACGCAGACGGGTAAGTCTGCTTCAACCATTTCGCGCCACAACGGGTCAAAATCTGGGTGAGAAGGACGCTTTCCATTGATTGGTTCCGGCGCCAGAAACATGCCCTTAAACCCGAGTTTTAAGCAGCGCTTGAGCTCCGTCAGAGCAAGATCAACGTCGTACAAGGGAATGTGGGCGATGGGGATAATGCGATCCTTGGCAGGGGAGGCGAAATCCCATTGCCAATTGTTGTAAGCGCGTGCATACGCCATGGCGAGTTCAGGGTCCTCTGGTTTATCCCAGAGAATGCCTATCGTTGGGAAAACCACACCGGCATCGACGCCCCAGCTGTCTAACAATTCCAGTCGTGCCGCGGTGTCGTAACTCGCTGGGGGACAGCCTTCTATGTATGGCACTTCGGGGCGAGCAAACAAATCCATGGCTTCATGATCAACGCCACCCAACACGGCAAGCCGGCCAGCCAACAAGACTTGATTGTCGACGATCAGCTCCTCAATGCCATCGTTGTTTCGCTTGATGCTAATGGATCTATCTGAATACTTGGATTCGAGGTAGTTATCCCAGAGGTCGGCGGGTTCCAAGACATGAGAATCCATATCAACGATAAATGGCTTTGTCATTTTCACCTGCCTCAGCATATGGTTCAATAGAAGCTCTAGATTATGCTTCGAGGTCGTGGTTGCAAGGGGCAGCGGCCTTACTGAAGAAAATTTCCGGCGATATTCAGGATCGTTGAGTGCTTAGTTAAAACGCATCTTCCGATAGACTTATCCATATAGTTTAGTCCTTGGAATCCTATATTCCTAAATAAGTGCGTAGCCATAGATTTTGATCGTTAAGCGCCATCAGCTTCATAACATAAATGCTAGCAATGTCGCGGTCCCCAGGAAGGCCAGAAAGCCGGCAATGTCGGTGACAGTGGTTAAGATGATCGAGGCTGCCGTCGCTGGATCCTGGCCAGCCCGTATTAACATCATAGGCACCAACGCACCTGAAATCCCCGCGGCAATCATCGCCACAATCATTGCAATACCGATCACGATAGCCAGGCCGAAAGACCCGCTCCAGACGAACACGCCAAGTCCGCACGTTATGGCCAGCGCAATGCCGTCAATAATACCGACCTTTACTTCTTTGCTCAGCACCTCTCGCCATTGCAGGATGCTGATTTCTTTCAAGGCTAACCCCCGCATCGTAACGGCAAGGGCTTGTGAGCCGGCATTACCCGACTGGCCTGCAACGACTGGCAAGAGAATCGCGAGTGCCGTGAACTGGGCGATTGTTGCTTCGAATAAACCCACCACAGAGGCGGCAAGAAATGCCGTCAATAAGTTGATATGAAGCCACGGCAGGCGCTTTTTGACAGCAAAAGTCGCTGTAGATAACGCCCGTTCTTCTGCGCTCGCGCCAACCATTTTTTGCAGATCTGCCGTTGCTTGATCGCCTACCGCCTGAAATAGCGAGCTATAACGGACTACGCCGATAAGTTTTGCTTCTAGATCTAGCACGGGTATTGAGTCCGTTCGTGACTTCTCGAATATGTTCAATAGATCTTGTCGAGGCGAGGTCAATACAACCGAACCCTCTATTGTGTTCATTAGTGTATTTAAGAGTGTACTGCCGGAGGCGATCGCCATATCTTGCAAGTCGACCCTGCCTTTCAATGCATTAGTGTCATCAACCACGTAGATCGATCGAGCACTAAGATGTTTTGAATCCTGCAGCTTCCTTAATGCCACCTTGACGGTATCATCGGTTCTAAACTGCGCTTGCGGGCGGTCCATGTAGTAACCAGCGGAGTCCTTCGAAAACTGCAGTAGCTTATTCAACTCACTACGCCCAAGCTCATCTAGTTCATCCAGCAGTTGAGTCGCAATGTCTGTTTCAAGGCTTCTAAGGATGATAAGAGAGAGCCGGACATTCGCGGTTTCTAAGGCCTCCTTTCGGACCTCAGCGGGCAAACCCATAAATACTCTAGGGAGGTGATAGGGATCCAGGCGATCCAATATCTTCAGCAATGCCTCTGTCGGGAGATTATCGAGTTCGTCGACAAATAACGGGTTTGACTCGATCAGTTGAGCCGCTTCACTCGGAAAGCTAAGGATGTAGTCACTTTTGAGCGATGCCGCAATGCTCATTTCCGGTCTCCCATCAATGTTTCAAGTAAGTGGGCGCAGACCATGACGTATCCGGAGGCCAATTCACTTGTGATTTCCTCAATACCAAAGGTTGTTTCTGCTGACGCCTGACTAACAGATTCCAGTTGTTGGCGACTAACGACTCCGATCAGCCTCTGATCTTTGTCCACGACAGGGAGTACATGGTAATCACCCCAGAACGTGGTGCTCAACACTGAGCTAATATTATCGGTATGGGCCAGCGATGTGGATTCGACCATCAACTTTTCGACGGGCAGATCTGCATTATTTTTCGCCACCAGTGGCATTAATGGTAGTCTTCCAAGTAGCTTACTTTTTTCAACAACAAACACTGGCAAGTCTTGATTCATGGCGATCGAATCCAACTCGAGCAAGACGTCAGAAACCATTTTGCCCTTTTCGATCGCGATAAATTCTGGGCTCGCTATAGCACCGAGCGACTTTGCAGAATAGCCATATAGCCTCGCTTTGATCTCTCTGCTCTCTTTGTTATCTACATTCTCAGCAGACGCCTCGACTATTTCAGGGTAGCGAGCAGTGGGCAGATAAGAAATGATTGTCAGACTGTCATCGTGACGGGCGTTATTGATCAGGGAGGCAACCCTTGCATGGGGCATTGTCTTGAGTAAAGCAGCAGCTTTTGCGCTATTTAGCCTGGCAACCACAGCAGCCTCAGTGATGGGTTCGAGCGATGCGAGAAAGTCTAAGATCTCCGTAGATTCATAGTTAATGAGTCTGTTGGCAACTTCCGCCGGGTGTGATCGAGCATAGACTTGAGCGAAGGACTCTTTCATTCGCCCACTACCGACTTCTTCAACACAAGCTGGTGGGCCAGTAAAGCAGCGGGCACATACAATTGGCCTTGGGCTGTTTCTAATGTAATGCCCTGGGGTGTGAGTGCCTTGACGATACCCTCAGCACCTTCTGCGCCATTTCTACCTTCAAGCTTTAGTTCGTCTCCTACCTGGAAGTGAGCGATTTCGCGTCGCGCCAGCATATTGGTGACGAGCTTTTGGGCGCCGAGTGCGAACGCGATAGACGTGCTCCCGAGTAGCGCTGCAAACAGGATAAAGAGCAGGTTAGCAACAAATGAAACGTTGATTTCCATTTGCCCAAGGCCCGTCACAACAGCGCTGATAACGACCAAATACTGGGCAAGTTTTGGCAGGACTTGCGCCGCCGCCCCTTCGGTTAAGTTTTCAGTTGCACTTTTTGCGATCAATCCCAGGACGAAACCAGCCAGGATAATCGCTGCACCAAGCAGCAGTTTGGGGATATAGATGATGAGCAGGTCGAGTAATTCGTTAACGATACTGAAACCCAGGGATTTAAGTGAAAGCAGCAAAAAGAAACTTAGCACCAGATAAAAGACGACCCGAGATACAAATGCCTCGCTGCTGCGCGCGACAAGAGGCGCTTCTTTTTCAGGAATGAATCTGTAGACAGCTCGTTCAAGCAAGGAGGCGGTTGAGGTCGTCCAGCGAGAGAGGAAAAACGCGACCATCACACCAAGGGCTGCTATAGCAAACGCAATAAATTCTGGTGACATTAAGAACTCTTTCACGATGATTCCCCAAGTAGAAGTGGTGGATAAGTCTGGCAGTATTTTCCCAATGGTTGCATTAGGCTAGTTTCCGATGGGACTAAGCCGCTAACGCTATACATTGCAGTCGCCGCCTTGAAAAAAAGAAGCCGCGGCAGGAGTCTGTCGCGGCTTAATGCTCATGCTTAAGTTGACGATTTAGATCTCGAATTTAAGATCAAACCGATCGAGTTGCATGACCTTTGTCCAGGCCCGGACAAAGTCGTTCACAAACTGCTCTTCAGCGCCGTCGAATGCATAAACTTCAGCAATCGCACGGAGGTCAGAGTTTGAGCCGAAGATAAGATCAACGGTGGTAGCGGTGAATTTCTTCGCGCCGGTTGAGCGATCAAGTCCTTCGTATAGGCCTTCGGTGGAGGCTTTCTGCCAGCGCGTTGACATATCGAGCAAGTTAACAAAGAAATCATTGTTCAATGTGCCTGGTGCATCGGTAAGCACGCCATGTTTGGCGCCGCCAACATTAGCATCCAAGGACCGCATACCACCCAGCAGTACCGTCATCTCAGGTACCGTTAAGTTTAACTGGTCCGCCTTATCAACGAGCATTTCTGCTGGCGTTTTGTAGCTTGTCGCCGCATCAAAGTAGTTTCTGAAAGCATCGGCTTTTGGCTCTAACAGACCAAATGAGGCGACGTCTGTTTGCGCCTGGGTAGCATCAGTCCGACCCGCCACAAACGGCACTTGCACTTCAATACCAGCATCGGCTGCAGCCTTTTCAATGGCAGCAGCGCCGCCAAGCACAATCAGGTCAGCAAGAGACACCTGTCTGCTGCCCCAAGCGCTATCGTTAAACGCAGTCTGAATCTCTTGTAGCTTAGAGACGACCTTGGTGAGTTCAGGAGGATTGTTAGCCGCCCATTCGTTTTGAGGCGCAAGCGCGATACGAGCGCCATTGGCGCCGCCTCGCATATCGCTGGCTCTGAAGCTCGAAGCAGAAGCCCATGCAGTGCCCACTAGTTCTTGGGTCGTCAAGCCTGACGCAAGAATCTCTTTTTTCAGCTTGTTGATGTTACGGCTGTTGATAGTTTTGTAGTCTGCAGTGGGCACAGGATCTTGCCAGATCAGCTCTTCCGTAGGGACTTCGCTGCCAAGGTAGCGTTCACTAGGCCCCATGTCCCGGTGCGTTAACTTGTACCAGGCCTTGGCGAAAGCAAGGCGATACTCTTCTGGGTTGGCCAGGAAACGCTCAGCGATTGCCTTGTATGCTGGGTCAAATTTGAGGGCCAGGTCAGCGGTCGTCATCACAGGCGCGTTGAACTTGCCAGCTACATGCGCGTCTGGCACTGAGTTATGCATTGATTTTTCCGTTGGCGCCCATTGGATGGCACCCGCTGGACTGCGCGTTTGCTCCCATTCCAGATTCAGTAAGTTCTGCAGGTAAAGCGTGGTCCACTGGGTGGGCACCTGGGTCCAAGCGCCTTCAAGACCACTGGTGACGGTGTCTTCAGAGTGACCTTTGCCACACTCGTTTTTCCAGCCAAGACCTTGCTCCTCAATCGGCGCAGCGGCTGGCTCTTTTCCAACGCAGTCGGCTGGTTTATGCGCGCCGTGCATCTTGCCGAAGGTATGGCCGCCGGCAATTAGTGCAACGGTTTCTTCATCGTTCATTGCCATCCGGCCGAAGGCGACGCGAATATTTCTAGCGGAGCCAATAGGGTCAGGCTTGCCTTTTGGACCCTCGGGATTCACATAGATGAGTCCCATGTGAGTTGCTCCCAATGGACGCTGCAGGTTGCCGTCTGAGTCTTCTCGATCGCTTGCTAACATCTCAAGTTCAGGACCCCAGTAGATCAAATCAGGTTCCCAGTCGTCCGTACGACCACCGGCAAATCCGTAGGTTTGGAAACCCATGTTTTCTAGCGAAACGGTACCCGCTAAAATCATGATGTCCGCCCAGGAAAGGCTGCTGCCATATTTTTGCTTAAGTGGCCAAAGTAAGCGCCGCGCTTTGTCCAAATTGCCATTGTCTGGCCAGCTGTTGAGTGGATTAAATCGCATCTGACCGCCATCACCACCGCCGAGTCCGTCCAGTGTTCGGTAGGTACCTGCGCTGTGCCAAGAGAGGCGAATAAAAAATGGACCATAGTTGCCAAAGTCTGCTGGCCACCAGTCTTGTGAGTCCGTCAAAATGTCGCTGAGATCTGCTTTAACCGCCGTCATATCGAGCTGGTTAAAGGCAGCTTTGTAGTCAAAATCTTCACCCAATGGATTGGAGCGAGCATCGTGATCTCGTAATGGCGACAGGTCTAATTGATCGGGCCACCAGAATTGATTGGTCTTGGGCTGGCCAGCAGCGGTCATGCCAGAGCCCACCGCGCCTTTTGGTTTTGTCATAGTTGCAGGTTCTGCTGTTGCCAACTGGGGCGAAAGTAACGCTGTCAGCAGACCCGCGATCAACAACTTCGTTGATCGTGTCAGGTTATTGTTCATATGTTCTCTCCTCAAGGTCCAGTCACTCAGGTGACCATTGTTCGAACGGACGCTATGCGGCGAAAGGTTCGCCCAGGTCTTGTCGATTCGACGTCTTAACGCGGCCGGATACTGTGCCCATTTTGAGGATCCGTACAGCTAATCGTTTCTGTCGACTCGATTGATAAACTCTATGGATGGGCTGGGCGAGTGATTACTTCGTATAGTTTGCTCTGCGGTGAATCAAAAGACTATAGAATATGCGATTAGCAGTGCCTTTGGATAGAATGAAACGATGACCGACACTATTAGCAACACGGTTGATGACACGACAATATCCGCTGCGACACCGGTCGAGCCGATTCAGACCGGGTTTTTGAAATCGATGCGCTATATGAAGCGCAGCTACAATAGTCCTCTCGAACACGGCCAGGATCTGCGGGCCGAATACGGCAATGTGGTGATGCAAAAAGTAGGCAAGATGCGTCTTGTCCATCTATTCGGCGCGGAAGCACATCGCTTGTGTCTGATGAATCAAGGCCAAACGTTTTCTAACAAAAAAGCCTGGGACATGATTATTGGGCGCATCTTTCCGAATGGATTAATGCTGCGGGATGGAGATGACCATCGCTATCACCGGCGATTAATGCAGGCAGGTTTTAAAAGTAAAGCCATGCAGGGTTATCTGGGGCAAATGATTCCTCAGGTTCGATCGAGTGTTGCGCAGTGGTCTGCATCCGGTCAGCAAAACATGCTGGCCTATCCAACGTTCAAACAGATGACGCTTGATCTTGCCGCGACGATTTTCTTAGGCATGGATTTGGGCGACGATGCTCGCAAGATCAATCAGGCGTTTGAAACCACGGTCGCCGCATCGATGCCTAGAATTCCCCTCGCGATTCCTGGCACCCTGTTGTGGAAGGGCATCAAAGCTCGGCAAACCATGTGTGATTTTTTCTTGCGGCTGATTGCGGGCAAGCGCGCCGGCGACGGTCAGGATCTCTTTTCTCTGCTGTGCCAGGCCACGGACGAAGAGGGTAAGGGCTATACCGATCAGGAAATCGTCGATCATATGATATTCCTCATGATGGCGGCCCACGATACAACCACCAGCACCCTGACGAGTATTACCTACGCGTTGGCTAAACATCCGCAATGGCAGGCGCGGCTCTTGAGAGAAGTGAATGCGCTCGGAGAAGGCGACCTGAGCCCTGTTGATTTGAATCATGCGGATCTGGACAAGATGACCGAGACCGGTTGGGTGATTAAAGAAGCATTGCGCATGTATCCGCCCTTATCGACGCTACCGAAATTCAGTAGCACCGCCTTCGAGTATGAAGGACAACTTATCCCGGCTGGCACCATGGTGATGACCTATCCGATCCATACCCATTACATGGAAGAATACTGGGACAAGCCCTATGAATTTGATCCAGCCAGGTTCAGCCCAGAGCGAGCAGAGCACAAACGTCACGCTTATAGTTGGGTGCCTTTTAGTGGCGGCGCGCACATGTGTATTGGGCTGCACTTTGCCGACATGCAGATCAAGCTAGTGCTGGCTGAGATGCTCAAGCAATATTCCTGGCAGGTGGCTGATGGCTATGAGATGCCCGTGCAACAATCACCCATATCAAAACCACGGGACGATTTGCCTATTGTGATCACCAGTAGGTAGTAACATAACTGCAGCGTTGGTTTTTGCGGTACTGGACATAGATATTGATTTCTGGCGGGAAGGTTTTGCCTTCTTTGCTGTCCGAATGCCGGTATCGATCAATCAATTGATCCATTTCGAAGAGCGCAAAAGATTCAAGATTATTGGTTTGACCTTTCAGTTTGCGCGATGGGCTGACTGAGCCGAATGATTTTCGGTCATTGGTGCATCTAACGAAGCATGACCTATTTCAAAGTGTTTCGATCCTGCGCGTTAATCTGCGTGCACCTGATGTTTTCGACATCTCATCCGCGTCATCTCCTGCATCCGTGCGCGCCTGGTGATCTTGGTCTTGCGCCGGGACTTTGGACTGACACACTATGAGGCCCCATTGGGTTCCTGATCGGCCCCTGACAGGCTATTTTATTGCCGCGTACCTACTGAACGTCATTGTCTGTTGTGGTTTTAGTTCTCTGGCAGCGACCCCAGACCTGTCCAGCAAGCTTTACGTTTACGCCCTCTGTGTCACTTATCCGTTGATATATATGTTGCCACTGGTGATCCTCGGCCAACTGACAGCGCGAATAGGCCGAGTTCAGCCATTCGTTGACGGCGGTATCTTACTGCTTTCCTCGCTCATCACCGTGTTGCTAGTATTTGATGTAAAGCTTTATAGCTTGTATGGCTTTCACATCAATGTCTTTGTTATCAACCTGGTGCTGACGCCTGGCGGTATCGCCTCTCTTGGTACCAGTGATATGGCGATCGTTATGGCAGGGTTTGGCTCTGTTGCCATCCTGCTGGTTCACCTGCTCCTTTATCGGCTCATGCGTCACCATCAATCCCGTATTCGCGTTGCCCAGCGATATGCCTGGACAATAGCACTGGTGTTTTTGAGTCTGACGCTCGGGGAGCGAGTGGTCTACGGCATTAGTGATATCGCCAGAGATGCCAGTATCCTTAAGGCGGCCAATGCCATTCCGCTATACAATCAGGTCACTTTCCGCTCATTTGGTCGACGTCTAGGCTATGAACCCAGGGACAGGGAAGAAATCGGCTTGGAATCCGAAGGCCTGAAACTTCAGTATCCGCTTAGGCCTCTCGAATCTGCCGAAACCCAGAAACCGCTCAATATTATCTGGTTGGTCTCCGAATCTATGCGTTGGGATCAGTTATCCAACGAGGTTATGCCCAGGACCTGGGCTCAGAGTCAGGCAGGCTTGCGATTTACCCGTCATTACAGTGGTGGTAATGGCACACGGCAGGGTTTATTTGCACTTTTCTATGGTCTTTATGGCTCTTACTGGGATGCCTTTTTGCAGGAAAACCGTTCGCCTGTTCTGATCGATCATCTCCTCGCTGAGGATTACCAGGTGGAAATGTTCACCAGTGCCAGTTTCACCTATCCAGAATTTGACCAGACGCTATTCGCCGCGCTTTCCGCTGAACAGCTACATCAGTTCGACAATGACATGTCACCCTGGCAGCGGGACGTCGCAAATACCGGACAGATCGTGGATCTGCTGCGCGATCGGGAAGAAGAAAAACCGTTTATGGTGTTCATGTTTTACGAATCCACCCACGCCCGCTACGACTTCCCAGAAACATCCGTCATTCGGGCACCGTACCTCGAAGATCTTAATTACGCGACAATGACCCGCGAATCGCTGGCTGATAAAAGTGATGGGCTGTTTAACCGCTATATGAATGCTTCCCACTTCATCGATGAGCAACTAGGCAGAATCTATGACGCTCTCGAAGAACAAGGACTGTGGGATAACACGATCGTGGTTGTGACCGGTGATCATGGAGAGGAGTTTATGGAAAACGGCTTCTGGGGACATAACTCCGGGTTTTCCGAGCAGCAGATCCGCACACCGATGGTCATGTGGCTACCAGGCGAAGAACCGGCTGTTGTGACAAAAGTGACGAGTCACACGGACGTGATACCCACAATTATGCCTATGCTAGGTGTACGCAATGCCGTTGAGGAATACGCTTTAGGCTACTCGATGGTGGACACTGAAGAATCACCTTTTATCGTCGTCAGTGACTGGGCGGGTTTGTGTTACCTGGGCGATGACTACAAGTTCACGGTTCCCCTCAACAGCTCGCTCGCGAACATGAACGCGCTATACGACAACCAGGACCGTGAAGTTGATAACATCGCGCCGTTTATGGCCAAACACCGTGAGAGTCTCGGCGTACTGCTCACGAATGCAAAGCGTTTCAGCCAGCCAACGCCTTGAGTCCTTGGTGTTTGTTGAACTCTCGTCTTTGAAAGCGACAATGCAAATTAGACCTCGCGGGCTGAAGTGGCTAAAAGTGAGCGATATCCCCTGCTAAACCTGTCAGCAGATCGCCCTAATGAACGTGCTCAATACGCTATGGGGGTCAGGTCTTGGATTCTTTGTCGCTAAATTTGTCCTATCTTCCACCCAAGGGTTGAATACTGTCTAAATGTACAGTATAAATACAACATAACTGATTCGCGCGGCTGTGGGGCCAGACAATCAAGAAAGAGGGCTGCTTGCAGCAAACATTCAACTATTTAGATAGAAGGTTATCCACATGGCAGGATTAGATAGCGGTCAAAAAGACAAGGCACTTTCCGCGGCGTTGTCGCAAATTGAGCGACAGTTTGGTAAAGGCACCATCATGCGTCTTGGCGATACGCCGCATGAGCGAATCCCGGCTATTTCGACGGGTTCACTCGGGCTAGATATTGCTCTGGGTGTCGGCGGTTTGCCAAGAGGCCGAATTGTTGAAATTTACGGCCCAGAATCTTCTGGTAAAACCACACTGACGCTGCAAGTTATTGCCGAGGCACAAAAAGCCGGCGGTACCTGTGCCTTTATCGATGCTGAGCACGCCCTTGATCCGATCTATGCGAAAAACCTGGGTGTTGATACAGAAAACCTGCTGGTATCTCAGCCAGATACAGGCGAGCAGGCACTGGAAGTCTGTGACAATTTGGTACGCTCGGGTGCGCTGGACGTTGTGGTCATCGACTCCGTTGCGGCCCTGACGCCCAAGGCAGAAATTGAAGGTGAGATGGGTGATCACCATGTTGGCTTGCAGGCACGTTTGATGAGCCAGGCCCTCCGAAAGATGGCGGGTAACATCAAGAACAGTAATACGCTGGTGGTGTTCATTAACCAGATTCGAATGAAGATCGGCGTGATGTTTGGTAGTCCTGAAACCACAACGGGTGGTAACGCACTTAAATTTTACTCGTCAGTTCGGCTCGATATTCGTCGTATCGGTGCCATCAAGGACGGTGATGAAATTGTCGGCAACGAGACGCGCGTTAAAGTGATCAAGAACAAGGTTGCACCGCCTTTTAAGCAGACAGAATTCCAGATTCTATACGGCAAGGGTATTTACCGTTTGGGTGAGGTGATTGATCTGGGTGTACAAATTGGCGTGGTCGAAAAAGCGGGCGCCTGGTATAGCTACAAGGGTGACAAGATTGGCCAGGGTAAAAAGAATTCTTCTGATTACCTCACAGAGCATCCTCATTTGGCGATTGAGATCGAGCAGTTGGTTCGAGCTAAGTTGCTTAATGATGGCGAACCCAAGGACGATGAGAAATCGGACGATAATGTGACGCCAATCTCTGGCTAGCATGTCTATCTCTCCAACCGATGTCCGTCGCGCCGCAATGGATTTGTTGGCGCGGCGTGAACATGGCTCAGGCGAGCTTTGTGAAAAGCTGCTGCGCCGGTTCAATAAGGTTCTTTTCTCTCAAAGAAGTTCTCAAAGAAGTTCTCAAAGAAGTTCTCAAAGAAGTTCTCATAAAAGTTCTCATAAAAGTTCTCAAAAGTATTTCCATAAGCCTTCGCAAAAATTCAGCGCCGCAGTTCAATTAGAAGTTCATTCAGAAGTTCATTCAGAAGTTCACTCAGAAGTTCAATCAGAGGAAGAGGCCGTTGCCGATGACAATTCCACTGCTAATTTCGGTGTAGGGTTTGAATCAGCTGTCGACCTGTATGCCGAACCTGATAACGAACCAGAGCACGAATTGAATCCTGAGCAGCTTCGAGCCTTGATTCGTCTTGAAGTCGATAAGTTAACCGGATCAGGCCTGCAGAGTGATGCCAGGCTCGCCGAGGCGTTCATCCGTTCGAGGGTTAATCGGGGTCAGGGTCCGATGAAGGTCAAGATGGAGCTTCGCAAAAAGGGCGTTGATGATTCGATGATTGAGCAGGCGATGTCTGAGGCCGCGGTAGATTGGCAAGCGCTTGCCATCGATGTCGCGGCCAGAAAGTTTGCCCGAGAAGACTTTGGCGGCAAAGATTTCAACCTGACAGCCAAATTGCGCGTCAAGCGACAGCGGTTCCTGCAACAGCGGGGTTTTTCCTTTGAGCAGATTTCTGCCGTTGAGCGTGAATGAAACAGTGAAATTCGTCCCCAAACCTATCTGAAAGCGCCTTTTTTCTGTATCTTTAGCCTCCTTTTTTGTTATCGATTGTAAGTCATGGATAGTCGCGAGCTTCGCCAGGCCTACCTGGATTTTTTTGTCTCTAAGGGACATACCATTGTCGAGAGCGCATCTCTTGTGCCTGACAACGACCCGACCTTGCTGTTTACCAATGCGGGTATGGTGCAATTCAAAGAAGCGTTCGCGTTTCGCGAAAACCGCGGCTATACCCGTGCAGTCAGCTGTCAGCGCTGTGTGCGGGCCGGTGGCAAGCACAATGACCTGGATAATGTCGGCTATACCGCTCGACACCACACCTTTTTTGAAATGCTCGGTAACTTCAGTTTTGGTGATTACTTCAAGCGAGAAGCCATCCAGTTTGCCTGGGAATTTTTGACTGAAGTCGTCAAGTTGCCACCAGAACGACTCTGGGTCACGGTGCACACGGATGATGACGAGGCGGAAGATATTTGGGTCAAAGAAATGGGTTTTCCGATAGAGCGAATTACTCGCCTCGGTGACGACGATAACTTTTGGACCATGGGTGAGACCGGTCCATGCGGTCCCAGTTCAGAAATATTTTATGACCACGGCCCGGATGTGCCCGGCGGCCCTCCAGGTAGTCCGGATGGTGAACTGGACCGCTATATCGAGATCTGGAACCTGGTGTTTACACAGTTTGATCGCTCCGCAGACGGCACTCTAACGCCGCTGAAAAAACCTTGCGTCGATACAGGCATGGGTTTGGAACGTTTGGCCGCTGTACTGCAGAATGTCCACAGTAATTATGAGATTGATCTTTTTCAGGGCTTGATCAAAAAAGCTGCTGCGCTGCTGCACTATGAAGATCTCACCAACCCTTCACTTAAAGTGATCGCGGATCATATCCGATCCTGTGCGTTCCTGATCGTTGATGGCGTGTTGCCGTCGAATGAAGGTCGAGGCTATGTTTTGCGCCGGATTATTCGCCGCGCCCTGCGTCACGGTAATAAATTGCAAGCCAACGGCCCGTTCTTTCACGCCATGGTAGATGAGTTAGTGGTGCAGATGGGGGACGCTTATCCGATTCTGGTTCAGACTCAGGACTCGCTAAAGAAAATCTTACTCAAAGAAGAGCAGCAGTTTGAATTAACGCTTGATCAGGGTTTGCGGATCTTGTCCGAGGCTGTAAAAGATCTGGAAGGCTCAGTGATCCCTGGCGATGTTGTATTCAAACTTTATGATACCTACGGATTTCCGACAGACCTGACCGCTGATATCGCGCGGGAGAAAAACCTTGAGCTTGATATGGCGGGGTTCGAGAAATCCATGGAAGCCCAACGAGCCCGAGCCCGTGCTGCATCCAAATTCGGTACTGTCGATCCAGGCACTTACAAACTTGAAGAAACCACAGAGTTTGTCGGTTACGAAGCGCTGCAGGGCGAATGCACTGTGACGGCAATTTTCCGTGGTAAAGAGCGGGTCGAAAGCGCCGCCGCGGTTGATCAAAACAGCGCAGCGGGTGACAACATTGTTGTAGTGCTAGATCGCACGCCATTTTATGCGGAGTCCGGCGGCCAGGCCGGTGACACGGGTAAGCTCTATGCCAATGGCGTCTCGTTTGATGTGCTCGATACGGTAAAAGGCGGTAATGCGTTTTTACATAATGGCAAGCTCATTGAGGGCAGCCTGAGCGTTGGTGATCGAGTGAACGCCGAGGTCGATCGCAATTTGCGTGACGCAACACGACTCAATCACTCGGCGACCCACTTATTACACGCCGCGTTGAAGATTGTCTTAGGCGAGCATGTGAACCAACGGGGTTCACTTGTTGATGCAGATCGTTTGCGCTTTGACTTCTCTCACTTTGAGCCGGTGACAAAAGCCGAGCTGCGAATTGTTGAGCGACTGGTGAATGAACAGGTACGTTTGAACTCACCCGTTCAGACCGAAATCATGGCGCTAGAAGATGCCAGAGAAAAAGGTGCCATGGCGCTATTTGGTGAAAAGTATACTGAAGAAGTTCGCGTACTCACCATGGGTGACGGCTTCTCTGTTGAACTTTGTGGTGGCACCCATGCGAGTCGGACCGGGGATATTGGTATGATGAGAATGACCGGCGAAACTGGCATTGCCTCTGGTGTACGTCGAATAGAGGCGGTCACGGGTGGCAAAGCTCTGGAGCAGCTTGAGTCGATCGACGATATGCTGGAGGAATCGATGGGTTTGGTCCGAGCCGATCGCACCAATCTTATTGAAAAAGTCACAGCACTGGTCGCGCAGAACAAAAAACTCGAGAAAGATGTGTCTAGTCTAAATATGAAGCTGGCGAGTGGCGCCGGCAAGGATCTTGCGGATGAGGCTATTTCTATCGAAGGTGTGAAGGCTGTGATTCACCTGTTAGACGGCGGTGATCCAAAGACGCTGCCGGAAGCAATGGATCGAGTTAAAAACAAACTTCAGTCTGGTGTCGTGATTTTGGCTGCTGTTAGCGAAGGGAAGGTTGTCTTGATTGCTGGCGTGACCAAAGATCTTACGGATCGGATCAACGCGGGTAAATTGGTCAACCATGTCGCATTACAAATTGGCGGTAAGGGCGGCGGACGTCCCGATATGGCAAGAGCCGGTGGCACGGATGTGGATGCCCTGCCTGCGGCACTGGATTCCGTTGCAGGTTATCTAAAGGATCTACTGACCTGATGTCTCTTCTCGTTCAAAAATTTGGTGGGACTTCGGTAGCATCGGTGCAACACATTCAGAATGTCGCAGAAAAGGTTATGGCCAGTCGTGCTGCCGGGCATCAGGTGGTTGTCGTGGTGTCAGCCATGGGTCACGAGACTGATCGCCTGGATGATCTTGCCAAGGCCGTAAGCGCCGATACAGAACAGGTACAGCGAGAAATTGATGTGCTGCTTTCGACCGGCGAGCAGGTCACCACCGCGCTGCTGGCGATGAGCTTAATCAAAGCCGGTTGTCCGGCTAAAAGTTATACCGGCGGCCAGGTGAAAATTCTAACCGATAATGCTCATAACAAAGCTCGTATTTTGGACATTGATGTCGATCGCCTAAAGGCTGACATTGAGGCGGGAGTGGTCCCGGTTGTGGCAGGTTTTCAGGGCGTTGACGACGATGGCAACATCACCACCCTCGGTCGCGGCGGCTCCGATACTACGGCGGTCGCACTAGCAGCGGTTTTAAAGGCGGACGAATGTCAGATTTATACGGATGTGGAAGGTGTGTTTACGACGGATCCGCGCGTGGTAGCTGGCGCACGTTGCTTGTCTCGAGTCACCTTCGAAGAAATGCTGGAGTTATCGAGCCTTGGTTCTAAAGTACTACACTCCCGAGCCGTAGAATTTGCCAGCAAGTACCAAATCCCCATTCGTGTGTTGTCAACATTTTCGGATGCACCGGGCACACTGATTACTAGCGAGGACTATAATGTCATGGAACAGCCTATTATTTCCGGCATCGCCTTCACCCGAGATGAAGCAAAGCTAACCGTACTCGGGGTAAAAGATATTCCCGGTATCGCGTCCCGTATTCTGGGGCCGATTAGTGATGCCAATATCGAGGTTGATATGATCGTGCAGAACGTTGCAGCGGATAACAGCACCGACTTCACCTTCACCGTTCGACGAGAAGATTACGCGGCGGCAACCAAGATTTTGAATCGAGTCGCAAAAGATATCGATGCTCGAGAAGTCTCCGGTGATAACGAGATTGCTAAACTTTCACTGGTTGGTGTTGGAATGCGCTCTCATGCCGGCGTTGCGAGCCTAATGTTTCGAACGTTGTCTGATGAATCGATCAATATTCAGATGATCTCAACCTCTGAAATCAAAATTTCTGTTGTGATTGCAGAAAAGTATCTGGAACTCGCTGCGCGTGCGCTGCATGCGGCTTTCGAATTGGATGCTAAAACGACGAACAATTGACGACAACTGAGGCATCACGATCAATATGTTGACGTCTCAGCCTTCACTACATCTCCTGATCAAAATTTGCCGAACGTTATTAAGAAACGGACTAAGTATGTTTTTGATTTTTCGCTTCCTTCTACAATACTTAAGTCAGAGCGTGCTGAAACCGATTTAATGCTGACGGCGCAAAGTAGATACGAAGGGAGATAACAATGCTAATTTTGACCCGCCGTGTAGGTGAGACACTGATGATAGGCGACGATGTGACAGTGACAGTGCTTGGCGTCAAAGGTAATCAGATTCGGCTAGGTGTTAACGCACCCAAAGACGTCTCGGTACACCGGGAAGAAATCTACGATCGCATCCAGGCAGAGGGTGAATGTAAAGAAGGCACCCATAGTTAACAGAAGGTTAACTCCCCCTATCCAGGCACAGTGACGTTTCGAAGCAAATCAAAATAGCCCCTCTGAAACGTCACATCATCGTAGTGCCCCTTATTCATTAATATCCTGTGTAACTTCTCCAGTCGATAGATCGGCACGGAGACGAGCATGTGATGCTCAAGATGATAGTTCACTCGATGGGGCGCGATAAATAATCGTTCCAGAGCATTGACGTACAGCGTCCGTGTGTTCAATCGGGGGTCAGTGTTTAAGTTGTCTGGCACACCAGCGTGTTCAGCGATTTGGCGTATCCGTACGATCATCATGTGCGTCGTCATAAACGCCACAACCCACACCAGATAAAGCCAGGTATGACCGAGCGCCGTGAGCACGATTAGCATGGCGGCATTTGCAGACGCGCTGCGTATTACATAGGTGCGTGCTTCATCATCCAGTTGGCGAATATTTTTGAGCCCACGGTAAATCGACTTGATGCGCCGCCAACCAACCTGTCCGGTTAGGTCCCGGATAAACTTTCGTTTTAAACTACTATGGGTCACTGGAAAACTTTCATAGTTGCCCAGATCCGGATCTGTCTCCTTGCCAGCTTCCTGATGGTGCTTCAAATGTACTCGCATGTAGGAGTCTTTGTGTGAGAACACCCAGTACCCCGCTAACCAGTTGCCGACAAAATCATTCACCTTGTTCGATGAGAACAGAGTGCGGTGACCGGTCTCATGCACGATTATGCCCAGGCCTAGTTGCCGTGCGCCGAGCAAAAATATGCCCAGTAAAATTGTCAGTGGGTTGGGGTAGCTCGCCATTAAGTAAAAGGCACCGATAATGATAGTCCAGTCGAACAGCACGATTCGTGCGGCACGCCAGTCACTGCGCGCGGTCACCGCGCTCAATTCTGCGTCTGTTAACCGGTCGCGAATATTCATAAGGTCATCTCGCTAATTTCAAAATGCATTTGTGATGTGGGTGTTGTATCCGGCTGGTGCTGGCCGGCCCATAGTTGTCGTCCAGCCTCGTCGTAGCGGCACATGGTCTGCCAGAGCCGGTGCCTTGCCCCAGGCGAAAGTACAGTTTCTGGCAATAGAGGGTCTTTCGCCATTATCTGAATGGCGCGCCCGCCGAGCTCGAAGCTTTCTTTCTTGGCTTGCGCAATGGGTAGGTCCGGCAGTCGAGCAAGGCTACTTTCAAGTTGCTCATTCATATCCTGGTAGCGAGCTTCGATGGCAGCGGGATCAAATGACTCGAGCCACATCGTGGCAAGCGCTGCTTCCAGTAGTGCATTTTCGATCACGATCACATTGGCTGCCAGCCCGAGCGCAATCAGCCGTTGCTTTAACAACGTTGCTGACGTGGTCAGGTTATCGGGCCTGATCCAAAAACTGGCATCGGCGGCGATAAAGCCATGATTGGTGAGCGCCCACTCAGCCTTTGAGCCAGTACTTGTCTCCGCTTTTTTCCCAGGCAAGGATGGCGCGGTGATATGTATGCATAGCCAGATGGCACTGGGCCAGGATTTCACTCTTGCTTCGCCTGCTCGCCAGCGCTCGGCAAACTCATTTATAGGATCGGTGGCCTGACACAGTCTGTAGTGACCACGCTGAAGTTTCTCGATGATGCCGCGGCTGACCAATCTTGAGAGGGTGACTCGGATTTGATTGTCACTAAAGCCGAACAGATGCCCGGTGCTGGCAATATCCTGAACACTCGTGCCTCGCTGCCGGTAGGTGCGTAATAAATCGAGAATAATGTTACTGGGCTTCATAGGCCGAATATTACACTTGGCAGGTAGGGGCTAACAATAGTGTAATATGTGCCGTCGACTCGAAAAATTTCAATAACTGCTCTAACTTGAAGATAATTAGGAGAAGTCTGAATGGCGTATAAGATTGTCGAGGACACCGACCAGTCTGTGATCAAGGTAGCTTTTAGCGGTGCTGTGGACGACGAAGATCTCATGAAATTGATGGCGGAACTCTATCAGCTGGATAGCTACACCGAATTTGATCAGTTTATTGACTTCACTGCTGTCAAACAGTGCACCGTCACGCCAAAAGGCATGATGAACTACAACGAAACGGCGCGGCAGCGTCCGGAACCGAAGACCGCTCGAGAGGATCGTAAGATCGTCCTCTGTGCACCGGATGACCTAACATTTGGTATGGCGCGGTTGTTGTCGTCCGTCGCAGACAATCGCGGTATCGATCTTGAGGTGTTTCGAAGCCTCAATGAGGCGTTTGATTTCCTTGGTTTGAGTAGTAGCCCCATTCAAAACGAAAAAATTGGCTAACTAAGGCGTAATTATTAGATTCAAAGTTGACGGCATAGGGCCGCATCCTGATAATACGCCCCTCATCGCGCGCTGGTAGCTCAGTTGGATAGAGCGCCTGGCTACGAACCAGGAGGTCGGGGGTTCGACTCCCTCCCAGCGCACCATGATTTGCCCGCGAGTCAGTTTCATCGACATCATCCCGTCACGAATATGAGATTGATTTGAGCAATGCTCCGTTAGGGGCATTGCAGCCCGGACGCAGGCGCGGGACATGAAATGTCCCTGATGGTAAATTTAGCGTACAGCTAAACAAGAGTTTGATTTTGGAGAGGTGGCCGAGTGGTCGAAGGCGCTCCCCTGCTAAGGGAGTATGGGTTTAAAGCCCATCGAGGGTTCGAATCCCTCCCTCTCCGCCAATTACCTATTTAAAACAATAGCTTATCGTAATAAAAACTCCGTACCCCACAAACAGCCACACATCCTTTTAGTGCTGACAAGTTGACTGAGCGTCGTTGATAGAATCTGTGGATGAGTACATACAAACGCCATAGATTTCCTCCACATATCATTTCGCATGCTGTCTGGCTCTACTATGGTTTCAATCTTAGCCACAGTGACATCGAGGGTCTGATCGCAGAGCGCGGTATCACCGTCAGCCGGGAAGCGATTCGCTTGTGGTGCATCAAATTTGGTGCCATTTATGCCCGCCGACTGAAAACGGAAGCACGCTCACTCCATATTTGTTGATACTAATCTTTGCCATCTCTTCGCGTTGAGATGGCTTTACAACTTTCCCTCGAGCGCTTCTTTGCGGACCTCCGAGATCAATCGCTCCTCAGCGTACATTTTCTTCAAACGCCGATTCTCGTCTTCGAGTTCCTTCATGCGTTTCATCAAGGAAGCATCCATGCCGCCGTACTTAGCACGCCACTTATAAAACGACGCACTGCTCATGCCGTGTTCACGACAAAGTGCGGGAACGGGTTGGCCATCCTCGGCCGCTTTCAAAATCACCAGTATCTGGCTATCGGTAAATCTAGACTTTTTCATGCAGAACCTCCTGCGTAAATATTACGAGAAAATTCTACTTTTGACTTCCGATAATTTTCGGGGGGATTACCATATGGGCAAAGACTCGCCAGAGTTGTTTTAGAGTTAGTACTATAGACTAAGATCGAATATCGAAGTGATATCGTTATGCCATCCCGGGTGGTGGTTGGTCAATATTTGACCATTGCAACCTTCCTATATGTGTCCTGTAACGGTCAAATAGTCTTTTTCCCGCTATTAGAGCCGTTCCAATTGGTCTTCTCAGCTTAGTGTGGCGTTACGCCACCATTGAGTTAGTTGCAGGATTAGGAAGCTCGTGTGGCGGGCTCGATCTAAAAAAGCAAGAATTTCTAGGCCGGAAAATCCTCGCCCACGCTAGTAGGGAAGACTATTTACAAAAGGGGCGGAGTCTGGTCATCAATATCTCTAAATTAGTGCGCGTAACATACCGATGATACTAAAGTAGTTTCTTGTTGGTTTACGATTACACTTCTTCTAGATTTGAGTTCGATAATTTTCTTCGCAACAAAATGTCTTGTTCGGACAAACCATATATGTAACAGTCATCGTATGTGGATTGAGCGCTTCGAATCGCGATATGTTGACCTCTCTAGAGTGCTATTACTTATAGCACTTACTTCTGCATTTGTCGGTTTTGTCTTCGCTGTAGGTCACTGGGGGCAGGTCAAGCTCTCACTTCAGCACTTTGTCGCAGAGGATCAATTTGTTGTGCCGCCGGAGCCGCTGACTTTCACATCAAACCCTGAACTCTCGCCACGCTCTTTACATTCCGCTATAGGTAGATTTACGCCGATGTCCTCCGAAACGCTACAGCCCCCATAAGATGAGCAAGAACCGACCTTGGAATCTATCTGGGTTACATCATAGGAGGTGCCTTGCGAATACGCCCGATCTAAGAACGCCCAGTCATCAAAAGTCGCGT
>Ga0222654_1000576_pt1 | contig 22330 bp, 21 predicted proteins | sample AntAcemetagen421_FD_179805 | JGI IMG/M metagenome (GOLD analysis project Ga0222654, IMG submission 179805) | Saline water microbial communities from Ace Lake, Antarctica - #421 | ecosystem: Environmental > Aquatic > Non-marine Saline and Alkaline > Saline | place: Antarctica: Ace Lake...
ATAAAATCCAATGACAAAACTGTATTAGTAGAAGCGGGTTCCGGGGTCAATTGGCATGAGCTTGTCCTTTACTGTCTTGGAAAGAACTTAAGTGGAATTGAAAATCTATCCTTAATCCCAGGAACAGTGGGTGCAGCCCCCATGCAAAACATTGGTGCCTATGGCGTTGAAATAAAAGCTGTTTTCCATAGTCTTGAAGCCATAGAAATCAATACAGGACTTTCTAAAACTTTTCTTCCTTCGGAAGTGAAATTTGGCTACAGAGAGAGCATTTTCAAAACCCTATTGAAAGGAAAATACATCATTTGCAAGGTTTCTTTCAGCCTTTCCAAAATGCATGAGCCCAATATAAGCTATGGTGACATACAAACAGTATTGGCTCAAATGAACCAAGCCACACCTACAGCTAAAAACATAAGCGAAGCAATAATTAGTATTCGTCAAACCAAACTTCCCGATCCCAAAGAAATTGGTAATGCAGGAAGTTTTTTCAAAAACCCAGTAATACCTGTCGATGTTTTCGATAATTTAAGGCAAAAATTCCCCACCCTCCCTGGCTATCCAAATGCAACCCATGTTAAGGTTCCTGCAGCATGGTTGATCGAAAATACTGGCTGGAAAGGCATAAGGATCGGGGAAGTAGGGGTTCATGAAAAACAGCCCCTGGTTTTGGTAAATTACGGAAATGGCAAAGGGGAGGATATCCTGGAATTAAGCCAAAAAATTCAAATGGAGGTGCAGGGAAAATTTGGCATTGCCCTGGAGAGAGAAGTGAATGTGATTAATTCAGAAAATTTAATTCAAGTTTAGATTAAATCGTCACCACTCTTTATCGACTTGGCATATTTTGATACTTTTACGCCAAATTTTTTCAGAAATTCAAGGCCTTCATCAATTCCTATTCCTTTATATTCGGCATAAGAATTAAGGAAAATCACTTTTGTTATGCCCATGGAATAAATGATTCTGGCACATGGGAGACATGGTGCCAAAGTCACAAACAAGGTAGATCCTTCTACCGTAGCTTTATTTTTTACCGCATATAAAATGGCATTTTGTTCTGCATGCAATGCCAGAGAACAACTCCCTTTGCTATCTCTTCTACAACCCTCCACAGGGAATTCCTCATCACAGTTATGCGTCCCTGGTGGTGGTCCATTGTATCCTATGGAAATAATCCGAGTATCTTTAGTCAGTACAGCACCCACATGTTTTTTTATGCAATGGGAACGCTGCGCTAAATTTACCGCCAACTCCATAAAAATATCATCAAAATCCGGTTTGTTCATTTTTTAATCAATCAATTAATACTTTGTCTAATACTGCCTTTTAATTTGAAATAGGCTATTGCAATTCTATCAAGTTTTTAATTCCATTCAACCTCAGGCAATTGTTGGAATTCACGTACCTCATAGAAGTGCTGTAAGTTAATTTTCAAACTTACTAATTTCTTTGTGATCACACCAGTTATCAAGTAGATCTGAGGCAGATATATTCGAACTCTAGTACATAACGCGGTTTCAAGTTATAAACTATAGACCATAGACAAATGCCACTTGGTCTTAATTTTTAATATAATCTGGGAGTTAATAAGCTAAGAAAATATTTTTAATTGAAATTTTCCGTTTATTAGCTTGCCGTTAAACTGAAACAAAATTATTATTTTACTTGTTATAAGAAATAATAAATTAAATTATTTAATTATTCGATATATTATTCCGATTTTAGCCATAAGAAAGAATTACAATATTAGCCTAAAAAAATAATTAATTGGAAATATGGACATGAAAAAACTACATTTATTCTATTAATGAGATTATTTTCACTATTTTTATAACATATTAAATGCGTTTTACCATTTGTTTTTTGTAATTAAATGATAAAAATAGTCCTAATAGATGATGATCCTATCAGTATATTCGTAACGGAAAAACTGATTTCAAGGAATGTTTTGGAGCCATTCAAGGTGTTTTCATTTAGCAGTGCTGCTGCTGCATTAAAAGACATTTATAAAATCCGGCCTGATTATTTGTTTCTAGACATCAACATGCCAGAAATGAATGGATGGGATTTTTTAGAAACATTTAAGCCTGTCAAAAAAAATCCTGAAATTTACATATTAAGTAGCTCCATTGATGAAATGGATATTACAAAGGCTGGTCAATATAAAAAAGTTAAAAACTACCTTACCAAACCTTTGATAAAACAATATATTAAGCTGATTTTTAACGGTAAAACCTCCAATGATAAAACGCTTCCTAGTTAATCTTTCCAGGCACAATTCATCAGTTTACTCTCAGTCTTTTATTGTCAGCAACCACAATACAACCTACCTCCTTCCAAAACGGGCAAATAAATAAGTGGCTATCGCACTTAAGGTTTAATAGCCAACAAACCAGCTCCAACCATTAACCTTTCTATCCCTATTATTTGGCTTTTACCCTTGAAATTTAACAATATAGTAATAGGGTAATTTATTTTTTTTAGGGGCATTGAGAATTGCTGTTTTTTCCATTATTTAGCACCGGTTATTACTTTTTAATTTCAATTTTATATTTTTGAATGAGGATTTTGAGGATGAATTCGAGGACGAATTCAATGACGATAAATACGACATGGAAGAGGATGTGTTTTTGGATGATGATGGGGATGATTTTGACTTGAATTTAACTGACTTCGACGAGGATGAGATTATTGAATGACATCTTTGATGAAGATGATGATTTTGATTAAATGTTTTGTAATTGACTATGATGAACCTTCAATAATGCACATTATGATTTAGGGGTTTATTCAGGTGCATAAATTATAGACATAGGTAGCAGGTTTAAATCAATTTAGTAAGCAATCACTTGAGGGATTTCCCCTGATTTTGTTCGGGGAAATTCATCTAAATAATTATTTCCCATACCGTCCTTAATGCAGGCCGCACTCATCTTCTTTAGATATTAAGGCTTTTTAAAAATAGGCTTTGTAATCCCCCTTTTGAGTGTTAAATTGCAAGCAAATCTAACATTTAAAACCATTTCATCATGTTATTAGATATATTTAGCGCCCCTATAGCACTAGGAGCTCAGACTTTCTGGTTGATCGTTGCCATTTTGGTAGGTTTAGGAGCAGGGATTTCTGCTGTTGACTTCAGGAGCTCTGTTTTTAAAAAAGACGGCAAAAAAGACTAAAAAAAGCTGGCAATAAATTGCCAGCTTGTTTTAATTAATACAAGAGGTTTCTATTTTTTATAAATTCATTGCCTTGAGATTAGGCCTCAGTCTCTTGCCTTTAATTTCCTTTTCTTTTGAGAAAAGAACAATAAATCCTAATGCCTACATGGAATTTATTAGATCAATGTACATTACCCATTAATTTACGTATTGGTTTGGCCACGACAATTAACACGATGCCCGCACCTACCGCAATATAAACGATGAGCATATATTGATTGGGCATTTGGGATAAAGCTTCAGAAGTACCTCCACTGGCTCCTCCTGCAATCCTTCCTGCAATAAGATTACCCATGGCTATGGACAAAAACCACATCCCCATCATTTGCCCAACAAATTTCTTCGGTGCCAGCTTGGTTGTTAAACTTAATCCCACAGGGCTAAGACTAAGCTCTCCAAAAGTATGGAAAAGGTAAGTAATTACCAGCCAGGATGGGGCTGCCAAATCACCAGAAGCAGCGATTTTAGCTGCAAAATACATGACCAAAAACCCTACACCCAATAATACTAAGCCAAAAGCAAATTTAAGCGGTGAGCTTGGTTCTAGGTTACTCTTTGCCAGTGCTACCCACATGGCACCGAAAAAAGGTGCGAATAAGATTATGAAAATACTATTGATAGATTGAAAGTACCCTGCAGGTATCTCCCATCCCAAAACTTTCCTATCAGTGAATCTATCAGCGAATAAATTTAAAGAAGAACCAGCTTGTTCAAATCCCGACCAAAAAATTGAAGAAAAGACAAATAAAATCATAACCACAACTACTTTTTTCTTTTCGTCCTGTGTTAGCCCGCCTAAGAACAAAACGTACAAAAAGAAAAGCAAAGCTATAATGGCAATAAGTGTATTGGAAATAGCTGCTACTGCCACTGGGTCAATGGAAAAGACTCCCAGAAAAAAAAGTGAAATAATAATGCCTATTATCACCAATGTCACCCATACCCCTTTAATTAAATTACTCCGTTCTAGGGTTTCTTTTTCATTTGTAGGCAAAACCGGATCCCCTACCCCATTGAGGTATTTTCCTGTCAACTTATATTGAATTAAGCCCATCAGCATTCCAAATCCAGCCAATCCAAAACCAAGATGCCAATCATAGATGGCCAATGTACTGCATGCAATGGGAGCTAAAAAGGCTCCTACATTGATCCCCATATAAAAAATGGAGAACCCTGCATCTCTTTTTGAGCTATTTTCAGGATACAATTGCCCCACAATAGAACTTATATTGGGTTTTAGTAGTCCTGTACCTAACACAATTAAAATTAGCCCCAGAAAAAAAGAATACAGATCTACACCTGAGAGTTGCCCCTTGGGGCCATGATTGCCTGAAATTAAAGCCAATAAACCTGGCAAAGCCATGGTAAAGTGCCCTAGGGTAATGATTATCCCACCATACCAAACAGACTTTTTAAGACCTAAAATTCGATCTGCAATCCATCCTCCAGGCAGTGCCAAAAGGTAAACAAACATAGCGTATAACCCATAAATTGCACCTGAAGTCTGGTCGTCAAAACCAAGTCCACCTGTGGCTATGGGGGCTGTCATAAATAAAATAAGCAATGCCCGCATTCCATAATAACTGAACCTTTCCCACATTTCGGTAAAGAAAAGCGTCATTAAACCTTTAGGGTGTCCAAACATTTGTGCACCTGTAATCTCCAAATTTTCCTTAGGCGCATTGTGCTTGCCTAAAAATTGGTCTTCTTTTTTCAAAAGCGAATCATTTAAAAACGTAATAAAATTTTATTCCTTTAAGGCTTATGGGCCGAAATATTGCATGATAATACCATAATTTCTGTATTATTGCAAAAAAACAAATTATAGTTTTATGAAAACAGGAGAAATTCATACAGATAAGGGCATATTGAAAGTTGAATTTTACGATCAAGATGCACCTAAGGCAGTGGCAAATTTTATTGATTTAGCTAACAAAGGATTTTACGATGGACTTAGCTTTCACCGTGTTATTCCAAATTTCATGATTCAAGGTGGCTGCCCTAAAGGCAATGGAACTGGAGGCCCTGGGTATACTATTGATTGTGAGTTGGACGGTGAACTACAGCATCATGACAAAGGTGTTCTTTCTATGGCACATGCGGGTAGAAATACCGGCGGTTCTCAGTTTTTCATCTGTCACAACAGAGAAAACACCCAACACCTGGATAGGAATCATACCTGTTTTGGAAAAGTGACTGAAGGATTAGATCTTGTCGATCAGATCAAACAAGGGGATAATATCATCAAAATTGTGATCAACGAATAATTTTCACAAACCTCAAGTCTGATTTAATCAGAACATTTAAAAAAGTGCCCCGGCAATGGTGGCTGTCATTAAACAGGCTATGGTAGCTGCTAATAATGCACGCATACCTAATTTTGATAAGTTCCCCTGTTGCCCGGGTGCTATACTACCTATTCCTCCTACTTGAATAGCGATAGAGCTAAAGTTAGAAAAACCACATAGGGCATAAGTAGCGATAACAATTGATTTTGGGGAAAGCGTGCCAGCTTCTTTCATGTCCGCCAATCCCAGATAAGCTACAAACTCATTGATGACTGTTTTTTGACCTAACAAAGACCCTACCGCAAGCGTATCCTTCCACTCTACTCCTATCACCCAGGCAAAAAGCCTGAAAACCTGACCTAACAGGTACTCCAATGAAAAGCCTGAAAAAGTACCATTTGTAGTGCTTTTTACAAGCGAATTTAAGCCCAGAAATTCACCGATAATATCAGACAACAAATAATTTACAGCTGCTATTACAGCGATGAAAGCCAAGAGCATTGCACCAACATTTAATGCAAGTCTAAGTCCTTCAGAAGCTCCTCTAGACATGGCGTCTATTAGGTTTACATCTGGCACTTCACCACTTATATCCAAATGCTCATCTATTTTTCGATCCTTTTCTTCTGGAATAATGATCTTTGAAATTACTATTGCTGCAGGTGCATTCATTATGCTTGCCCCCAATAGGTAGGTTGCAAATCGGGTTTTTTCAACGGGGTCATCCCCTCCTAGGAAGGCTACATATCCTGCCAAAACTCCTCCAGCTATAGTAGCCATCCCTCCTGTCATCAGGCACATCAGTTCGGACCTTGACATCGTAGGAATAAATGGTTTTACCAACAATGGTGCTTCTGTCTGTCCCAAGAAAATATTCCCAGCTGCCGACAGGCTTTCAGGGCCTGAAAGCCTCATGGTTCGGGACATTACCCATGCAATACCAAATACTACCTTTTGTAAAACCCCTAAATAATATAAACCCGCAGAAACGGTGGAAAAAAAGATGATTGTCGGCAGCACTTTAAAGGCGAATATAAAGCCAAAGGAATTGGTCGCAAGATCGCCAAATATAAATTGAGATCCCTGCTCAGAAAAACTCAGAAACTTAACAAATCCTGCACTAACCTGCGCAAAAATACCTGCGACAAAACCAACTTTAGTAATCAATACACCAAAAATTGCCTGCAATAGTATGCCAATACCGACAAGTCTCCAGTCAATCTGTTTCCTATTTGACGAAAAAATAGAGGCAAAAATCACCAGTACCAAGATTCCAAAAAATCCTCTTAAGTAGTCCATTTAAGCATGTATTTTTATATCCTGGGTTTTGTAATAGGAACCATTATGAATGTTATCTCATGCAATAAAATGGCTTCAGTAAATTTCGCATTTAAATCACCCGTATGGATTGAAAGTATACTTATTCAATAATCCTTATTTTAAAATGTGGAAAGCCTAAATCAAAATGGCATTGTCCTGTTTTGAATGAGTAAAGGATCTTTTCAATTTCTCCGATTGATTTCATCCCTTAACCTGGCAGCTTTTTCATAATCTTCATTTCCAATTGCCTTGTCTAGCATTTGATTGAGTTTGTCCAGGCTAAAATCCTTGAGTGAAGCTTCCTGAGATTTGCCACGTTCGGAAGATTTCCCTTTACCCGATTTAGCAATACCTGAGGCTTCCTGTTCTCTTTTTTCATCCTCCTCCGTAAACTCAATGGCGGCTTCCGACATTACCGAATTTACACAATAGATCGGTGCATCAAATCTAACTGCAATGGCGATAGCATCTGATGGCCTGGCATCAATCTCTACCTTCTTGAATGAATTTTGGCACATGATTTTGGCATAAAACACTCCTTCTCTCATATCTGATATCAGTATATGATCTATTGAAAACTGAAAGTTGGAAGAAAATGATTTGAACAGATCATGCGTCATTGGCCTGTTTGGTATAATTTTCTCTATTTCAATAGCTATGGCCTGGGCCTCAAACATTCCAATAACTATAGGCAACTTACGTTTACCTTCCGATTCGCCCAAAACTAAGGTAAAGGAACCAGACTGCGTGCTATTGGAAGATAGCCCCAAGATTTCTAACTCAACTGTATTGTCCACGATTAATTATTTTAATGCTTTAATTGCTTGTGTCAATTTTGGAACCACATCAAAAGCATCACCTACGATTCCATAATCTGCTGCCTTAAAAAAGGGTGCATCCGGATCATTATTTATGACTACAATATACTTCGAAGCATTTACTCCTGCAAGGTGTTGAATAGCTCCTGAAATCGCTATGGCAATATACAAGGTAGGTGCCACTTTTACACCGGTTTGTCCTACATGTTCATGATGTGGGCGCCAGCCTAAATCAGAAACTGGTTTAGAGCAACCTTTTGCAGCATGTAAACTATCTGCCAGTTCCTCAATCATACCCCAGTTTTCAGGCCCTTTAAGCCCTCTTCCTCCCGATACAACAACATCTGCCTCTGGCAATAAAATTTCTCCCTCAGCCTTTTCTGCTCCAGTTATTTTGGCTACAAAGTTTTCGTCTGCAATTGTCAAATCCAAAGGTTCTACCTTTATCACTTCACCATCAGTCTTGATGGGATAGATGTTTTTTTTAACAGCCAGGATCTTCTTGTCTGCACTTATGGCTGTTTCTGCGAAAGCTTTTCCAGTGAAAATGCTTCGCTTTACTACAAACCCATTGGTCAAGTCGGGCAAACCAACCACATTAGATACAAGTCCTGCATCTAATTTAATGGCTAACCTTGCAGCAACTGCATCTCCCAATGAAGATTTGGCCAATACAAGAGTGGAAGCACCAACCCTATCAAATACCTGGGCGATAGCATCGGAATGAGCCAGTATTACACCTTGATCCAAACGCTTGTCTTCCAAATGAAAAATGGCATTGGCTCCAGCAAGACCAACTTGATCCCACGCTTCACTCCCAATAGACCCTAGGCCTAAAACATTGACCTTTGCCCCTTGCATTTCGGCAAGTCCAGCAGCATAAGATACTGCTTCCAGAGAGGAACTCTTAATTTTGCCTTGATCTTGTTCTATATATACTAATATTGACATGCTAATTTTGTTTAAAGAATTTTGGCGTCATTTTTTAATAAATCTACCAGTTGATCTACATTGTCAACGATTTTAACAGCTCCTTTTGCTGGTGGCAGTTCGTAGGAATTCACAACGGTTTGGGCCACAACATCCACAGGTTCTTTTACTGTGAGTGGTTTCGTTCTGGCCGACATTATTCCGCGCATATTAGGAATTTTCCATTCCGCAATGGGCTCCTGACAACCAGCAATAAAGGGTAGATCTACCTCGATAAATTCTTTACCACCTTCTATTTCCCTCGATAATTTACCTTTACTTCCTTCAATTTCCAATTTCATAACAGGTGATATGGAAGGTATACCAATTAATTCGCCTACCATGCCGTGAACCATCCCTCCATTAAAATCAATGGATTCTCTTCCCATAAGAATTAAATCATACCCATTGTCCTTTGAAAAATTCGCGATTTGCTTGGCCACAAAATAGGCATCCTTAGGAAATGCATTTATTCTCACTGCTTCATCAGCACCAATAGCCAAAGCCTTGCGAAGGGTAGGCTCTGTCTCTGCTTCACCTACATTTAGGACCGTTATGCTCCCATTACTTTCAGCTTTTAACTCCACAGCCCGTGCCAATGCATAATCGTCATATGGGCCTATAATGAATTGAACTCCATTTTTGTCCAACTGGGTATTGTTATCTATAAATTGAATCTTTGAAGTGGTATCAGGTACATGTGTGATACAAACCAATATTTTCATGAATTTTTATTTAAATTTGTCATTAAAATAAAACGATTAAGCAACTTAATTCCACGAGCATGAAACATCTTGACAGGGTAAAAGAACTCCTGAATTACATAGAAAAAGAACCCAACGACCCTTTTAACCTTTATGCTTTGGCTTTGGAATACCAAAGTCAAGACAAAGAAAAGGCTTCTTTTTATTTTAACAAACTATTAATAGAACATAAAGACTATCTACCTACTTTTTATCACGCTGCATTGTTTTTTGCAAATGCGGAACATTTGCAAAAAGCGGATAAAATCTTTTCTGAAGGCATAGAATTAGCCAAAACTCAAAACAATTTACATGCTAAAAAGGAATTGGAAAATGCTTATCTAAATTTTCAATTTGAAAATGATTAAAACCTATGCTTTGTGACAATACTTATAATAACTTCTTTTAGCACTCAACTTAACCCCACCGGTTAAAAAGGTGCTGGTTCATTTCCACCTGGAAAAGGATTTTCTCCTGCTTGATCACCATTTGCTTTGCTACCCATCCTTACCATACCTTGATCATCAAAACCTTTCCCAGTGGCATTGCTGGGAAAGCGACTCCCATAAAGTGCTTCCTGGGGTTGTTGGTAAGGCACATTCATTTCCAAATCAGTAAATTTGGTGTATTTACCAATAAACCTTAGTTTAACATTTTCCAGTGATCCATTTCTATGTTTGGCAATAATTACCTCTCCAACTCCTGCTGTATTATTACCGTCTTCATCTTCAGTAATGCCATAATACTCTGGACGATACAGGAAAATAACGATATCTGCATCTTGTTCTATGGCTCCAGATTCCCTAAGATCGGACAGTTGAGGTCTCTTGTCTCCTCCCCTTGTTTCTACTGCCCTGGACAATTGAGAAAGTGCAATCACTGGCACACTCAATTCTTTGGCGATTTTTTTCAAAGCCCTAGAAATACTTGAAATTTCTTGTTCACGGTTACCACCATTACCCCCTTTACTGTCACCTGACATCAATTGAAGATAATCTATTACTATTAATTGGATGTCATTTTGAGCCTTTAATCTACGACATTTGGCCCTTAATTCCAGAATAGATAAAGCTGGTGTATCATCCACAAAAAATGGTGCCGATGTGAGCTTACCTGTTTTATGGATTAATTGCTGCCATTCATAATCGGCAAGATTTCCTTTTTTTATTTTGTCAGAATCCAATTCAGCCTCCGAACTAATCAATCGATTGACTAACTGAATGGATGACATTTCAAGGGAGAAAATGGCTACTGGTCTGTCATGGTCTACAGCAGCGTTTCGAAGAACCGAAAGCACAAAGGCTGTTTTACCCATTGCAGGTCGAGCTGCAATAATTACAAGGTCAGATTTTTGCCACCCGGATGTCACCCTGTCCAGTGCTGTAAATCCTGATGGAACACCTGTAAGGCCATCTTTTTGCCCTTTTTTACTTTCAAGTTCAATTATGGCCTCCCTCATAATTGAACGCATATCTACATAATTTTTCTTGATATTGTTTTCAGAAATCTCAAAAAGGGACTGTTCCATCTTGTCCAGTAATTCAAAAACATCTGTTGTATCTTCAAAAGCTTCTTTTTGAATTTCCGAGGAAATCTTGATCATATCGCGTTTCATCGCCTGTTCGGTGATAATTCTCGCGTGGTATTCAATATTGGAGGCAGAAGCGACCTTGGAGGTAAGTTCAGTGATAAAAATTACTCCTCCTGCCAATTCCAAACTCCCATTTTTTCTGAGTTGATTAACAACAGTAAGTAAATCTATCGGCTCCCCAGCATTAAAAAGATCAAGAATTGCCTCATAGACCAAGCTATGTGCATCCTTATAAAAGCTGTTAGGAGACAGTATATCAACAACAGTAGTCAGGGCATCCTTTTCTAGCATCAAGGCGCCTAATACCGCCTCTTCCATATCAATGGCTTGAGGTGGCAATTTCCCCAAAGCAGAAAACGATTCATTTGGCCGCCTTCTATTATTTACTTTGCGCTCTGATCTATTGCTATTATTGTCTGACATATTAACAAAAGTACCCTATTAAAATCAAAGGTTTTGAACATTTTATGCACTATCTTATCCACATTTCTCTAACACCTACTTAAACAACCAATTAAGCGTAATGGTATTCCTTTTTCATGAAAATATTCAGAAAATAATTCTTCCTCTTCCCACTTCCTACATTACTCCTATCTGAAAACAGCAATATTTATTCCATATTTATATAAGTAAGTTTTTTGAAATGAAGTTCAACTTTGCTCATCACAAAGTCCCCATATTTTCGTGTGATTCAACAATTCCCTAAAAGAGTCAGGCCAGGAATTTAATAAACTAGGGCCATTTTCCTCTAATTTTTGAAACCAGAGAAATTAAGATGTATCCTGCTTTCCAGAAAGGTTTGGTGTACCACTCAATGTAAAAGCTTAAAGCGGCAATTAACAAAATCACAGTCCACTGACACCTGAGGTTGGCCAGCCTGCGTTATTTCTTACAAGTATTAAACAGGATTAAAAACCGAAAAAGACCACGACTAATTGGTGAAGCTACCCTATTAAGGCAGCTCCGTTGCTCGCCTGGATGAATTGAAGGTCAAAGCTTTAAATATGGTAATAATAATTATTTATAGACTATAGGAAGTCTAAAAACCTAAGCTATAATGGCCGCCAAGAAAAAAAATACAAATCTAAATTCTTAAAAAATCACTATATTTGTCTCGATAATTACGCAAGGAAGATTTACCTATACAATACATTTGATCCGCTGCCTTGAGCAGTGGGCTTTCCCAAACATTTTTATCAAAATAATTTTTCTCATTACTAAATAAAACAAATAAAATGGATTTGAATATCAAAACTCCCATTGCATTTTTTGATCTTGAAGCAACAGGAATTAACATTTCTACAGATAGAATTGTTGAAATTTCAATTTTAAAAATATTCCCTGATTTAACACAGGAATTAAAAACATTAAAAATCAATCCTACCGTTCCTATCCCGTTAGAGACTTCTCTTATACATGGGATATATGACAAGGATGTGGTTGATTCGCCCTCCTTTAAGGACGTTGCTAGGGAATTGTTCCGCTTTTTCGAAGGTACAGATCTGGCTGGGTTCAATGTCTTAAAATATGACATCCCCTTATTGGTTGAGGAATTTTTGAGGGCAGGAATAGATTTTGACATTGAAAAAAGAAACCTTTTGGATGCCCAAAAGATCTTTTTTATGATGGAAAAAAGAAATCTTTCTTCTGCCTACAAATTTTATTGTGGCAAGACACTAGTGAATGCACACAGTGCAGAGGCAGATACCATTGCAACCTACGAAGTTTTTAAATCTCAAATCGAAAGATACATGGGCGAAGAACTTGAGGACCTTCAAGGCAATAAAATTGGGATTATGGAAAATGACATGAAGAAAATCCATGGCCTGATCAATGAAAAAATGGTGGACCTAGCTGGTAGGTTTGTATTTAATGATAAAGGAGAAGAGTGTTTTAACTTTGGCAAACAGAAAGGAAAACCTATGGCTCAAGTGCTAAAGGAAGAACCTGGGTATTATGACTGGATGATGAAAGGGGACTTCCCCCTTGACACCAAAAGAAAACTAACTCAGGTGAAATTAAGAGGTTTTAATTTATAGCCTTTCTAAAACGATATCAAAATTTTATTAATACAATCTCTCCTGAACAACTTTTTTAGGAGGGATTTTTTTATTACTGAATATACAATAATTTTTCTATCCCAAAATGGGATCACTTCAAAACGAGTCAGTCTTTGCTATATTTGGCACTAATGTCAGGTTAATAATTAATGACAGGTAAGGCTACAGTTTATTTAAAATTTTCATCCGAACCAAACCAAAAATGTCCAAAATTCACAAAGCGACAGTACAGGATATCCAACAGATTCAAAGAATAGCCGTAACCACCTGGCCAGTAGCCTTTGAAGGTATTTTGAGTCAACATCAGTTGGATTACATGATGAGAATGATGTACAATACCCAAGAGCTTACATTCCAAATAGAAAGTGGTGAGATTATTTTCTGGATTGCTGAAATAAAGAATACATTTTTAGGCTTCATGGCTTATGAGCCCCATCTGCCAACTGAATCCCAGATTAAAATCCATAAACTATATATTCTTCCGACTGCACAAGGTAAAGGTATAGGGAAAGATTTACTAAATAATCTGGAAGATTATGGCAGATCCAATGGGTTTGAAAAACTAACTTTAAATGTAAATAAATACAATTTTTCTGCAATAAACTTTTATAAAAGTCGAGGGTTTGAAAAGATTCAAGATGAAACCATACCAATAGGTAATGGCTTTATTATGGATGATTATGTGTTCACAAAAAAGATATAACCAACGCGCTAATAATCTATATTTTCAACTTTTTAAGCCTTGCTATTGATATCTCTAATCATTTCATCTAGCTCTCCTGCAGATTCGTTAATATGTTTTAATATATTACTTTGTTCATCAGTCAATTCACCAATCATTAATTCAAGTAGGTGTACAAGCCCCATAAGCCTTGCAAGAGGTGCACTAACCACGTGAGATTGTATCCGCGAAATTTCTTTTAGCCGTTCGTTTTGCTTCTCTATAGTCCTTAAGTAGGCATGTTTATGCGTCACATCAATGGAAAGGGCTGATTACACTTTACCCCATTTTAATTGATGGTATTTACACTTGTCTCGACAGTAATAATCTCTCCTTTCTTTTTTTTAATATCTTTGACTAAATTTTCACCACACACATCATCTAAACTTAGATCAAGTAAAATGATATCGTAAGGATTTGGAATGGTTTCTACGTCTGATTTATATGTTTTTGTCAAATCAATTTTGGCAAATGGGGATTTTTCTTCTATTGAATCGGAAATCAAAACATAATCACCATCATTATTTTCAACAATTAAAAATTTCAGTGGATCAACTCCTGAACTCATTCATTTAGATTTTAGAAGGCAATTCAACAAGTGAAAACCAAAAAAGTTGGATCTTATGTAGGATTTCATGATAACCTCCAGGCCCAAAAGGCTTAACAATATAGCTATTGGCGTGGTTTGTGTAAGAATCATTAATGTCCTTTTGATTAGAGGAGGTTGTTAGCATTATAACCGGTAATCGCCGTAAACTATCAGACCCTTTTATAAATTTCAAAACTTCTAATCCATTTTTGAAAGGAAGATTTATATCCAATAATACCAGATCCGGGGCTGGGTTTCTTTCGGATTTTAGGCAGGAATTTAAAAATTCAAGAGCCTCTCTACCATCTTTAGCAAAGCTAATTTGTAAAGGAAGTTTTAGTTCTTCCAGCGCTTCTGAAATTAAGAAGACATCTCCCTCATTGTCTTCAACTAAAAGTATGTTTAACCTATCCATATTTAAAATTAAATAATCACCCTAGAAAAACAAATAATACAAATCTGAAGCATTGCCTCTGATTTTAAAAAACCACTATCTAGAACCAAATTCAAAAGTACATTTTTTTTAACTCATGACACAAAAAATGATAATATTTATAAATATTATCATTTTATTTATAAGAAAGCAACAAAATTTTTATTTAAAAGAAGTCCAGTGATCCTTAAGGTCTATATTTGGTTTGTATATTAACTATCTCCTGACTAAGATGGTGAAAAATTAAGCATGCCCATTTCTAAAAAAGTGATTATTTCGCGACCGAAAAAGTCAAAAAGCTACTTTGGATTAAACATGAGTAAAGCAATTAAAGATTGGGGGGGGCTAAACCCATAATACAAATACCCGCACCCATTATACCCCACATTAATCTATAATCTATTGGCTGGGTAACTTGCTTCTAAAAAGAAATAAAGAATCCTATTTTTTTAATTTTACATAGAATACACTTCCCAGTCCCAGTGTAGATTCAGCCCAAATTTCCCCTCCGCAACCTTCTACAATCCTTCTGCAAATTGCCAATCCCATACCAGAGCCCCGTTTAATAAATCCATAATCATATCTTTTTAGAATATAAAAAACACTCTCAAGATTTTCAGCAGGTATTCCTCTACCATTATCCCTAACTTCCACGGTACAAAAATCATCCGATACTGAAGAAGATATTTCGATATTCAAAGGTCTTGTAGCATCTTTAAACTTGATGGCATTAACTATCAATTGGTCGAACAATTGAATAAGCTGCTTGTAATCCCCCATCACTTCAAGCAAGGGTTCAATTTTTAGTTTTATGCTACCCTCCTTAATCTTTTTAGAATTTAAGTGGACAACCTTTTCAAAAACCTTATCCATTTTTACCAATTCCTGCTTTTGATGGTTTTCAGAAAGTTGAGAAAACGTTACCAGATCACCTATTACAGCCTTTATTTTCAAGAAATTATCTAAAGTGAGCTGCAAAAAATCTATGGAATTTTGTGGCAGTTTTCCTTTGCTTTTTCGGATAAAAAGTTCTAAAAAACCATGACTTTGCCTCACAGGATCAGCTAAGTCAAATGAAGCAACTAATATAAACTGATCCAGTTGTTTTTTGGCATGGTCGGACTTGATACGCTCTTCTTTGAGGATTTGGTTAACTTTCTCAAGTTCTTTGACCTTATCTCCCAAATACCTGTATTGCCTTTGGATTAGAAAATACAAAAGGAATCCTGTCAATAATACATATGCAACACCGTCCATTGACTTCACCAAATCAATGGTCTCCTTAGAATAATTGGCAAAAAAGAATTCGACAAATTTATTACTCCAGATAATCCAGATAGTACCTGCTAAAACATATATAAATGTAATTTTAAAGCTTGCCTTCATACGAATGCTCTAAATAAAAATCCATTACCTCCCATCAATCCATTGCTAATTATAAAAGAACGCAACTTACTAAACTATAATAACTACTTTATGAATCTTATTGAAAAATATTTTACTATTTGAAATGATCTACCCTAAATTAATGAATCACCCTTTTGTTTTTAATTTGGAAATGGGTTTATTTTTAAAAAAACGCCAATGAAAAACAAGAGATTTAATATGCTAAGTATTAAAACAATAATTTCACCATAGTGCGGAAGGAAATCAAATATTTTAATTAGTGAATTTCAAAAAACTATTAAATTGTGGGTATCAAAATAAAGTTTGAATCTTCTTCCCCAAAATAAAGCCCCATCCAAAAAAACATCCGTAAATATGCGCTACTCTTTAATTAAGTTAATTCCCTTCTTACTTTTCTTCTGGCTATCATCTCTTTCGGTTTTGGCTCAAAATGATACGCTCAAAGTACTTAGTTACAATATCTGGAATGGTTTTGACTGGGGTAAAGATATCGAAAGGAGGGCAAAAATGACTGCATGGCTAAAAGGGGTAGATGCAGATATCATTGGTTTTCAAGAACTTAACGATTTCACCCCTGAAGATTTAAAAACTTGGGCAAATGAAATTGGTCATGGCTATTCCGTATTGCTAAAAGAAAATGGATACCCGATAGGTATTACATCAAAGGAACCCATCCATTTGAAAACGAAAATGCAGGGTGGCCTTTGGCATGGAATGCTACATGCGGAAACCTATGGCATTGATTTTATAGTTGTCCATCTAAGCCCACACGATTGGAAATTTAGAAGAAGAGAGGCTGAAATAATTTGCGATTATACTGAAAAAAGCATCTTCAATAATCCAGACAATCAGTTAATGATTCTTGGAGATTTTAACTCCCATTCCCCTTTCGACGCAAAATTTGATACGGAAAATCTTTTTACACTAAAAAGGAGTCAGCTTTCAGACAGCTTGAGAACTATTCAGAATGGTCCTCAAGCCTACCAAACGTTAAGGAATGGCACAGTAGATTACAGTGTGATTTCAAAATTTCTTTCACTCCCATTAATAGACACTGTTCAGAAACGCTTATCTGATGAGGAGAAAAAAACATTTCCTACACCAATGGTGGGGAAAGACATATCAAGCTCAGATTTTGAAAAATATAAGCAAAGAATAGATTATATTCTAATAAGTCCCAACCTGGAGCCCACCCTGCTGGAAGCAAAAATATTGAACCAGGGAATTCCAGACACCCTATCGGACCACTATCCAGTCCTTGCCTCTTTTTTGTACCACAAAACCGAATGAGACTAAAGTGCTTTGGTTTCTTTTTTTAGGTAATAATATGAAATGATAGCTGCACCAGTATCTGCTAAAGGAAATGAGTACCAAATACCTTCCAACCCAAATAATGCCGGCATTATTATAACCAAGGGTATAAGAAATATCCCTTGTTTACTAAGGGCTAGTAATAAGGCAGGTTTAGCCTTGCCAACAGCTTGAAAATAAGCACTTCCAATTAAGCTGAATTAATTATTAACCCTTTCCAGTAGCGGTAAATCATTGCTATTTTAAAACCTTGTATCGGTGGCATTATCAACCTTACCTTTAACCCGAGACCTGCATTGGACATTCTATTGGGTGCAAAAAACACTTAAATATCAGACAATTATTTACTGTTTCCGCATTACGAAATAGGCAATTAGCACCCTACAACGTAATGAAATCACTTCCTGAGAAGGGTTAGGGAATTCTATTGCATAATTCCAATTAAAATGACTTAGTGAATTTTATTTTGAGTTTTAGTTGAAGGTCCCTGATTACTTTAAATATTTCTTTGATAGTAACCTTTTGAACTTGGGTAAGTTGGCTGATTTTTATATAATTTAATGGCTGATTTCCTTCATTTATAATAGCTCCTGCTTGTTTTTCCAGGCGAAGCCCCATTAGATAATAATAACCCTGATACAATTCTTTAGATTCTCTGGGACTAAAAACTTTAAGCTCGGTCAAAATCTGTAACCTTTTTCCTGTATTGGTTTCAAAAACCCTATTTGCTAAAGCATAAAGTCTCATGGCATTTACCATTGGAGTCATTGCCCGCTTTATGTCAAAAACCTCCTCCTGATCTACTTTAAAAGTTTTTATATTCTTCAACCAGGTCAACTGCGTGTCATATTGAAGGGCATTTTGAGCCATATTGAAGAAAAACCTCTCAAGGGGAAAATATAACTGCTCATCCATAAATGATTTCAAGCTTTCCAATAGAGAAAAATCCCCATAAATGGGTCTACAATCAAAGAAAGTACCATAACTCAACACGGTTTCCATGGAAGATTCCTGAAACCAAGCCGCATAATTTTTCTTCCAGTGAGACAAAGAATGTGTCCATTTCGAATTACTGGCCATAAATCCTCCCTTACAATAATCAAAACCTATTTCATTTAAGTGATCAGAAACAGTTTTGGCAAAATCCAGAAAGTAATCACGCACTAATTCCCTATGTTCATTGGCTTTGTCTTCATAAATGATTGCATTGTCTTGGTCTGTTTTAAGTGTTTGTTCCTTTCTGCCTTCGCTACCCAATACAAAGAAAACAAAGCTCGCAGGGGGCTGCCCTTTTTTCTTTATGACTTGCTCTATCACCCTCAAGGTAATGATATCGGCTATCGCTGAGATAATTTGGTTTATTATCTCAGCTCTTACCCCCCTTTGAATAAGCTGATCTACCATGTCTGGTACCTGCTTCCATTTTGATTTCAGTTCCGCTTCATCAAGTGCTTGTTTTACAGACTGGATAAACACAAAAGGCGAAAGTGACTGAACAGTTAATATTTTATTTCGGCTAGTAACGCCTACAAAATGCCCCGCATATTCCACCAATAAATAACGGGTTTTGGTCCTAAACATAAGCAATAGTGCCTCATACACCAATGAATCTTTAGAGATCGAAACCAACCTGGTATCCATAATCTCTTTAATTGGACTTTTTAATGACCCCTCTATTGCCATCACATTGTCCCGTAATGTAATGTCAGTGATCACCCCTTGAATCTCGTCTAAATTGTTCCCCACAAACAAACAGCTAGATTTTTCGTCCCTCATGATTTGAGCTGCCTTAAAGACTGGTGTATCAGGCTTGCAGAAAAGCACCTTTTTAAGCGTGATATCACTTAAGGTTTTAATATAAAAATCATCAATAGGTGTCAAATGTTCCGTAACCATGGGTGGTGTTTCTTACAAAGATCACCAATCATTTTGAGGAAATGAAAAGTATTTATGAATAACTGTTTGCAATTAAAAAAAACTACCTTACATTTGCACAAGCTTTTGAAAAAGCGCAAAGAAACAGGCTGAAAAGCCTGTTTCTTTTTAACAAAAAAAGGTCCTGTAGCTCAACCGGATAGAGCAACTGCCTTCTAAGCAGTAGGTTTCAGGTTCGAGTCCTGACAGGATCACAATGTTAAATTTTTCAATAGTGTCAAGAGTAAAAAGTTACTTTTGAATTGTCTCCCGATTCTGTAGCTCAGCTGGTAGAGCATAACACTTTTAATGTTAGGGTCCTGGGTTCGAACCCCAGCGGGATCACCAAAAAAAAGCCTGTTTAAAAAAACAGGCTTTTTTTTAAGCTTAAAAATGGCCAACGCTTTTCATAATATAGAATCTAGCGTTGGCCATTTTTTTATTTTTAAACCTATGCTTTTAGAAACTGCCTAAGCACATAGTGGAGAATTCCTCCGTTTTTATAATATTCTATTTCTATCAAAGAATCAAGACGTGCGATTACTTCAAAGTTTACTTCACTTCCATTTTCATTTTTAGCTTTGGCTTTTAAAACTTTCAAGGGCGATAAACCCTCTTTTATTCCCTCAATAGAAATCTGTTCTTTACCTGTAAGCCCTAGTGAAGCGGCGGATTGCCCTTCTGAATACTGCATTGGCAAGACACCCATACCTACAAGATTTGACCTGTGTATCCTTTCATAGCTTTCAGCAATTACGCCTTTAATTCCCAACAGAGTGGTTCCTTTAGCAGCCCAATCCCTCGAAGATCCACTACCATATTCTTTCCCTGCTAAGACCAATAAAGGGACACTTTCACTGATATATTTGCGTGAGGCATCAAATACTGTCATTTCTTCTCCAGAAGGCATATGGGTGGTGTACCCTCCCTCTTGCTTGGCCAATTGATTCTTTATCCTAACATTGGCAAATGTTCCTCTTACCATTACCTCGTCATTACCCCTTCTGGAACCGTATGAATTGAACATTACCTGTTCCACACCTTTATCAAGTAGGTATTTACCCGCTGGTGATTTGGAGGAAAAAGAACCGGCGGGCGAAATATGATCAGTCGTAATGGAATCACCAAGCTTCAGCAACACACGGGCGTTAAGTATTTCATCTGGGTTATCTACTTGTTCGGAGATCCCATTAAAAAACGGTGCTTCTTTAATGTAAGTAGATTCATGAGACCATTCATACACTTTATCTTCGGGAGCCGTTAATGTGCGCCACTGTTCGTTGCCTTCAAATATTTCCCCGTAACTTTTTTTGTAATCCTCTGGTGAAAGCACACGGTTTGCGACTTCAAAAATCTCCTCATTGGTAGGCCATAAATCCTTTAAATAAACTGGCTCAAGGTTCGGATCATATCCTAATGGTTCATTATTTAGATCTACATCCACTCTACCTGCAAGCGCAAAAGCAACAACAAGCATTGGTGACATTAGGTAATTCATTTTCACTTGAGGGTGTACTCTTGCCTCAAAATTCCTGTTACCGGATAACACAGATGCTACTATCAGGTCGTTCTCCTCTACCGCTTTGGCAATATGGACGGGCAAGGGCCCTGAATTACCTATACAACTGGTGCAGCCATAACCGACTACGTGGAAGCGCAAGGCTTCTAAATCCTCTAGTAACCCAGCATGATGGAGATAATCTGTTACAACTTTAGACCCTGGTGCTAGGGAGGTCTTTACCCAAGGTTTAACATCAATACCCCTTTCCCTCGCTTTTCGAGCAATAAGCCCTGCCCCGATCATAACACTAGGGTTTGAAGTATTGGTACAAGAAGTAATGGCTGCAATAACGACTGACCCATCATAGAGAGCGAATTCCTCATTATTCAATTTGACAGCCACTGTTTTTAAACCATTTTTTACTTTTGTTTCTATTTCAAGGTCACGATCTAGCTGTTTTTTCCCACTTTCCATCGGATGATTTCCTCCACCTTCATCAAACCATCTACCAACTTCTCTTTTTTCAATGGGGATATATTCTCTGCCATGCACTTCCTTAAGTAGGGAGCCGAATTTTTCTTTAAATTCCCTTAAAAGGATCTTATCCTGTGGCCTTTTTGGTCCTGAAACTGTTGGCTCCACGGTGCCCAGATCTAATTCCACAATTGAGGAATAATTGATATCGTCCTCATTTTCTCTCCAAAGCATATTTGCTTTGGCATAGTTTTCTACAAGTTTTATTTGTTCTGGAGCTCTGTTGGTCCTGCCCATATAATCTAGTGTCCGATCGTCTATGGGAAAATAAGTAACCGTACAACCAAACTCAGGAGACATATTTGAAATGGTAGCCCTGTCTGGCACAGACAAACCGTCCAGCCCGGGACCAAAGACTTCAACAAATTTGCCCACTACGCTTTGTCTCCTCAGGAGCTCAGTGATGGTCAAAACCATATCTGTAGCAGTGGTACCAATTGGTAAAGCCCCTGTAAGCTTTAAGCCAACCACCTCTGGCATGATGAAATAGATAGGTTGGCCTAATATGGCAGCCTCTGCTTCTATCCCTCCAACACCCCAACCAACAACACCGATTCCATTGACCATAGGCGTATGGGAATCTGTTCCTACCAATGTGTCAGGAAAAACATTTCCATCTCTGGCAATTACTCCTTGAGCCAGGTATTCCAGGTTCACCTGATGGCAAATACCCATACCTGGTGGGACTACTGAAAAGTTATTAAACGATTTTTGAGCCCACTTTAAGAATTCGTACCGCTCACCATTCCTTTTATACTCCACATCTACATTTTTTTTGTAGGAATAATCGGTACCAAAATAATCTACTTGAACGGAATGATCCACTACCAAATCAACGGGGATTAATGGATTTATTTTTTCAGGATCTTTTCCTTTTCGAACTGCTTCCGAACGGAGAGATGCGATATCT
>Ga0222654_1000582_pt1 | contig 22175 bp, 20 predicted proteins | sample AntAcemetagen421_FD_179805 | JGI IMG/M metagenome (GOLD analysis project Ga0222654, IMG submission 179805) | Saline water microbial communities from Ace Lake, Antarctica - #421 | ecosystem: Environmental > Aquatic > Non-marine Saline and Alkaline > Saline | place: Antarctica: Ace Lake...
CCGGTAGTTGAAGTTACTAGAGCTATTCACGAAACTTGCGCTAAATAAAGAGCGACTATTAGGCTGATAGTCCCATTTGAGGTTGATGTCATAGAAATTGAGATTGTTCTCAAAATCATCCTCATCTTCTGTAATCTGATATAAGCCTTGTGAATCCCTGGTTTCGCTTCCAAATAGTTTTGTTGAATATGAGTTGAATGTCCAAGTCGGGATAGCATCGTTATAAGACCTTCGGACCGCCATCATGAATGAACCCATGTCCTTTTTGAATGGCACCTTGGCATATACATCTGCGTGTGTCATATTGATACTTGCTTCTGCTTTGGTAGTTCCATCTATTTCATTTCTAGAGGTAATTGATATCAAGCCTGATGTTCCACCTCCATACCTGACTGGTATGAAGTTTTTATAAATATCTAGTGAGCCAGTGGATGAGGGTATAAAACTAGAAACATTGCCAAAGTAGTGGGCGGAATGGTAGATAGGGACATCGTTCCAATAGAGCAGGGTATTGTCTGGAGCACTCCCGCGAATATTTATACCCGAAGCTGATTCATCGTTTGATGCCAATCCAGAAATAATCTGAGCAGATAGCAATACATCTCTTTCCGAAAGACCCGGTAGAATTTCCATCTCCTGTGGCAGTATTCGGAAACTATTTGCTTTCGGATCTGACGCTATACCGACATTGATGTATTCTTTTACTTCGAAATCAGTCAACGCTATAGGCGTAGGTTTCAGCTTAACGAGAAATTGTTCTTTGGTATTTATTGAGACTACGCTTAGACTGAAGCTTTCAAAACCTAAATAGGATACATCAAGTATGGCCGACTTCGGTTTTTGTAAGACCAGCTTAATATTACCGTCAAGACCAGTCACTTGCCCTTGTGACGTGCCCTGTAGCCTTATTGTGGCATAGGCCAGAGGAAGGCCATTTTCGTTATCTACAACTCGTAAGTCTAAGTATTTAGATGCTGATCTTTTTACTACGTAAAATTGATCTTTGATTTGTTCAAGCTCGAGTTTGGTTTGAGCAATGATACGGTCCAATAGCTCTTCTAAGCTCGAGTATGCCTTGGAGATACTAATGCGCTCGTTCTTTAACTCATCGGGGTTGAAAGAAAAGTAGATTGGATACTGCCTTTCTAAGTCGTTAAGGACTTGTTTCAACGATCTATTGGATGCTCTATATTGACTGTCGGTTTGGGATTGAACAGTGATAGGTAGTACAATAAGACAAGAGAGTAAACCAATAAGTTTACTGGCTTTTGATGCCCAAGAGTACCAATTTCTTATTCGTAGAGTCGTATTGATATTCAATATTATCTGCTCTTAAAATGAGTTTTATTGCTGCCGCAGCGTCATTATTTGGGAAGTTACCTGTAAATGGTCGAGAATCAATCTCAGGTAAGGATTTGACCGTAATACCAAATACATTATTCAACTCATTCAAAGCTTCTTCAAGAGTGACGTTTTCAAGTTCAGTAATGCCAGCGGTTATCCATACTGGCTTGTTCTGCTTGAATTGCTTCACCCAGGTACTTTTAAACGCACCATTATCAATCCTTACACCATCACCAGGTATAAGATCTTTTGTGAATGACTTCTTAGTAACGTTTACGCGCCCCGTATAACATACTACATCTAATAAATCATTTCGATTCCATATGTTGAACGATGTACCGAGTACTTTAACCGTTCCTTGATCAGTTTCTACTTCAAAATTAATGCCTTTGGTTACCTCAAAGAAAGCCTCTCCATCGAGTAACAAGTGTCTGTTTTCATCGAATTTATCAGGATTAAAGCGCAGGCGAGAATTGCCATTTAACGTCACTATTGATTGATCTGGTAAAGTGATGTTCTCAATTTGGCCTGCCAGCGTTTCATAAACAATATAAGCGGGACGAGTAAGGTAGTAGGCTAATGAAACGCTAAGGATAATGACAGCTGCTGCTGCGTACTTATATATACTGCTGAAGCGTATTACTTTGGTCTCAGGGACTGAAGAAGTCTTTCTGTTTGCTTTTAGCTTCATCAATTCCGCTTCGACATTATACTCAGGCATGTCGATTTTGTCCACAGAACTAATAATGTTTTTGTATGCTGACCCTTCATCCGAAAGTTCAAATGCATCTCTTTCCTGATCAGTTAGATCACCATTAAGCCATTTGGCTAAGAAGTCTTCGCTATCGTTTATTTTATCGGTCATTTATACCAAGTGTACAATTGAATACGTTAAGTCCGGTTTTACCCTACCCATGTTTTAAATACTTTTATGAACCTCTCTAATCTTTAACAAAGCCTTGTGCATTCTCTTTTCAACTGCTTTGACACTCACTTCAAGCATTTCTGCAATTTCATTGTAGGTCTTTTTTTCTATTCTGTTCAAAAGAAATACTTCTCGCTGCCCATCTGATAGTTGATTGATCGCATTTTGAATTTGAAGATCAAACTCTGAGAACTCCATCTGAAATTGAGGGTCTTCGTTGTGTGTGGTTTTAGAAACAAAAGGCATGTGCTTATGCCTGACTTTGTCTTTATCGACAAGCTTGAGCATCTGATTTTGTGCCACGCGATACAAATAGGCCTTCGCCATGTCTGGCATAACCTTTTCACAGTTCTTCCATAGCGTTAAAAAGGCCTCTTGTACCATGTCCGCAGCTCTTTCTGCATCACGGTATTTATAGGTTAAAAAGTTACGAATTGTAGGAGCAAGGCTTCTGAATAGACTTTCATAAAAAGCATTGTCGCAACTATTCTTTAAATCGGATGAATCCAAACTAGGGTTTACTTTAAGCTCAAAACAGTAGTCGTTTTGCCAGCGACTATAAAGTCCTTACTAATATCGACTTTTTCGCCAGTTATCACATTCTCCGCAGCACTATAGCCGCGAAGCATTTCAATATGTTTTTGGCGTGATAGTGTAATAGGTTCATCATTCATGTTCATAATGACCATGACATGTTCATTATCAGTATACCTGAAATAGACATAGCTATTACTCTCAGGTACATAATGAAGGAGTTTACCATGATGAATAGCATCACTTGTCTTTCTCCAGTTTGTAATTTTCTTGACATAGTCAAACATGTCATTTTCTTGAACGGTTCTGCCTACTTGCGTAAACACAGAGCGAGTATCTCCATCCCAGCCACCAGGCATTTCTGCTCTTTTGTCTCCATCACCTCCTTGAGTGCCTTGTTTAAAGGCTAATTCAGTACCATAGTAGACCTGAGGTATACCTCTTGTTGTCAATAAGAAAGTGTAGGCCATTTTTAAATGATCAGGATTTTCACCCAGCGTAGAGAAGATTCTTCCAATGTCATGGTTATCTAAAAAGATCACATTCTTCATCGGGTCGGAGTAGAGCCTGTCTTGCGATAAAGCATAATAGAGCTTCATTAGACCGCTTTCCCATCCGAAATCAGAATTAAACCCGTCTCTTATCGCAAAGTGTATTTGGAAGTCTGTTACACTAGGTAGATAAGAATTGTAGCCATCACTTTCACCTTCTTTATCTTCTTGCCAATAAGCTTCATGCGCAACCGTGTTTACCCACGACTCACCAACAATATTAAAGTTAGGATACGCCTCTATCACTTCTTTGGCCCAGCGTGCCATATACTCTTTGTAAGGATAGACATACGTGTCCATTCTGATGCCATCAATACCACTGTACTCGATCCACCAAAGGGTGTTTTGTATCAGGTAGTCAGCGAGTATTTGATTTCTTTGATCTAGGTCTGGCATCTCGTCAACGAACCAACCTTTAATCAGTTTATCTTCATCATATTTGGAGGCATAAGGGTCTGAAGCTACTGATCCTCGGTAACTCGTATTACCATATGCACTTTGGTCATGGACCCAGTTTTTAAATGGTAAATCTTTCATCCACCAATGCTGATCTCCTATGTGATTGTGGATCATATCCATTATGACCTTCAGTCCGTTAGCATGACATGCTTCTACAAACGCTATGAACTCTTCATTACTACCAAAGCGTCTGTCAATCTTATACATATCAGTGGCTGCGTAACCGTGATAAGCTTTGTATTCTGGAGTTTGATCGTTTTCGAAAACAGGAGTAAGCCAAACAGCAGTCATTCCTAATTCCTTAATGTAGTCGAGCTGTTCTTGAACGCCTTGGATATCTCCACCATGTCGTCCGCTAGGATCATCTCTTCTTGCGGGTTCTAGCATACCTTCAACAGTATCATTATCTGGGTTTCCATTCGCAAAACGATCTGGCATGAGCAGATATATCACATCTGCACTACTGAAACCTTGATTTCTATTCCCAGGAGATTGTCTTTCTTTGAGTTCATAATTAAGTGCTAATGATTGCTTCTTATGGCTCAACATAATACTGAACGGGCCAGGTGTGACGTCAGGGCTAATCTCAAGGTTAAGAAACAGATAGTTGGGGCTATCCCCATTGATTTGGTTTACAAGTGTGATTCCAGGAAGGTCTATAGCCACATTCCAGGTAGAAATACTTTCACCATAAAGCGAAATTTGAAGTTTCTCTGTTGGCATATTGGCATACCAGAAAGGAGGCTCCACCTTAAGGTCTGTTAAGCTTTGACCTACAACTGTTTGGCTAACAAAAAGTACAGCTAAAAGGAATTTTATGGTTTTTTTCATTTTGCGCGTCTGAATGAATTAGAAAACTAAGGAATTATGAAGAATACGGGAAACGTTTCTAGTGCTGTTTGGTGCTGGCATGGCTGCAAACGTTTGTTATTACTTGATCAAATAGTCGATCCCTTTGTCTACGATAGACGCTGCTACCCATGTTAATAGCGGTATAATTAGATAAAGGACAAAGCGTGAAGCAGTTGGTATGTTTACAGGCAACTCTAATGTGCCTTCAATGATTTTTTTGTAGTTGATCAAATCAATCACATTGATGTTTTTGAGGTTCTTGCCAATGCGAGATTGCTTTAAGGCCTCCATATCTCCTTCAATTCCAGCCTCGATGAGTTTTACCTCTGTTTCTTTGGCTAGAACAATCCTTTTTCGAATTCCTTTCAGCGGTCTATAAATCATAACAACTATTGTTGGAATCAAGACATAAATTGCCGGATTCTCAACTAGATCAGACGATTTAAATTTAACAGCAAACATTATTGAGTAGACGCCAATAAATGCCAATATGCTCACAATTCCAGCCTTGGTTAAAGGCATTAGGTTTTGAAGCTTTAAGAGATCAATATCAATATGACTTGAAAGCTTATTCATGATAGTCATGTTTCTCGTGTAAATTGAAATCGATTGGGTGATGACTATCCAAACCATAGTGAGTTGAATACTTCTCCAAGTATATAAATACGGGTAGTTTGTTGTTCCTTCAATCACAACTTGTATAAGCCCATAATAGGCTTGAACTAAGCCGACAATCGCTGCTATAATCGTTTCTGGCCAAAGTCTCCTGTGATTCTCAAACTCACCTTCAAATTCAGATTTTTGACTCGTATCTAAGTCTGCTGAATCTAAGAGTTGGGCAAATTGTCTTTTATGGGAATTCTGAATAATTCGACTTATGTAGACTAAATAACCAAAGGCCATTGTGTAAAACGCTGATTGGCTCTTATAGACAGGCCAGCTCTTAACGATATTATCCATTTCAAATGCAACTGTGAGTACCACGAGAGTAAAGAGTGATACTAAAACACCGACCATTAAGGGAGGCATTTTTCCATTTGTAATTCTAAGTAGAAGAGGAGTATGAGGTTTCTTCATTTGACCTCAAATTAAGAAATGATTTGAATGACAGAGAGTTTGTGCAATAATTTATCTGTATGAATCAAGGTCTAACTTTACAATATACTGTTTGAAAAATGGTTTTAACATTCTAAATGAGGAGTAACTTCTAGTGAAAATTAAATACTGCTTATCACTTGTTATGTAAGGACTGAAGTCTTGTTGAGCAGAATTAATTTTTGAACCAAGTGATTTCGCCTGAGTCCAACCTTCATCTGTTTGAAATGAGATATATAGGTCAGAAAGCCCATTACCATTACCACCACTAGAAGATGAGAATATGATGAATTCCTCATTTTTGTCTATAAAGAAGTCATTTATCGAGTAATCAAGGCTAACTAGATCGGAGTGTTCGGCTCCTCGATTCTTCATTACTTTATGTATATCTAAGGTGTTTCCAGGCAAGCCTGAACTAAAGTAAAGGTTGCCAATTCCTGACAGCATTGGGGAGGTTTTATATTTTACATCGCTAGATGCTAGATTGAAAACCTTTGGTTTTGTCCATCCTGATTTCGTATACCAAGACTCCATAATATGACTTTCAATCTTGTTAGTCTTTACCGAACCAATTGATGCTTGAAATATAATCCGTGTGCCATCTTCATTTACCCATGGGTAACTGTAGTTATACTTTTCATCAAAGTCCAACTTCTCAACGGGGCCTAACAAGCATTCATTGAAGGATCTCCGAACTAAGAAAGTTTTTCCAGATTCCTCCATAGTATAGAATATTTCACTCTCATTTTTCGTAAACCAATTATTCCATTGTAATGCACCTTCTGATAAAGTGTTGGGGCATAGGACTTCAGGGTAGTCACTAACATTCATCCGGTCAAAAAAATTCTGACTAAATGAACTGAAATAGGTGAGTAGGAGGACCAAAACCTGTATAGAGCGTCCTTTGAGCTTTCTCTGCATCGATTCATTCAACGGGACTAAATTAAAATGATTCAACTTTTTAATGTAATTTTTTTATTTTCTGTTTGAGTGGTGAAAGGTCAATTTGAATGGCTCGGCTGAGGTCTTTTTTTGTGGATTAGGCAGGAGGTGAAAGTTTACTGTGTACACTTGTTTAGTATGTTTGATGTTAAGCGTCTTTTGCCTATTTTCAAAAACCAAACTTGCAATATGAAAAGACTTCTACTGGCAATCTGCCTGTTCTCGATTTATTCTATCTCTATCGCTCAAAAATCTGGTCCTGCAATACTTTCAATGAAGGATAGGGCGGAAGTAATCAACGGCTTATTAGAAGATAAGGTCCAAAACTATCTGCCTGCAATTATGAGGCGGGAAGGTATCGACATGTGGGTAGTCATGTCACGTGAGTACAATGAAGATCCTGTTATCAAGACTTTGCTACCTGCTGAATGGCTGGCAGCCCGAAGAAGAACTATTTTAGTCTTTTACGACAAAGGTGGTGATGCTGCAATTGAAACATTAGCCGTTGCTCGATATGACGTAGGATCAGCCTTTAAAAGCGCTTGGAATAAAGAAGAGCAGCCAAATCAATGGGCAAGACTGGCTGAAATTATCAAGGAAAGAAATCCAAAGAAAATTGCCGTTAATAAGTCACAGTACTTTGGCTTGGCAGATGGAATAGTGGCCACTGACTTTGAAGAGTTTAAAGCTACTTTGACAAAAGCTGATCAGAACAAGATTGTATCTGCTGAAAAAGTAGCGATCGGCTGGCTAGAAACTAGAACAGAAGCTGAAATGGCTATCTATCCGCATATCGTTAGAATTTCACATGAAATTATTAAAGAAGCCTTTTCTAATAAGGTAATTACCCCAGGTGTAACTACAACCAATGATGTTGTTTGGTGGATGCGTGAAAAGGTAAGAGAACTCAAGCTTGTTACATGGTTTCATCCAACAGTAGATGTGCAGCGAGCTGATCCAGAGAGTTTCGATCACCTAAGGACCTTCAGTAAGCGTCCAGAAACGAATGTAATCCTACCAGGCGACTTACTTCATTGCGACTTTGGAATTACTTACCTGCGCCTCAATACTGATCAGCAGCAACATGCGTATGTATTAAGACCGGGTGAATCAGATGCACCTGATTACTTGAAAATGGCCTTCAAAAGTGGTAATAGACTACAAGACATCTTTACTGATAACTTTAAAGAAGGCCGGACTGGTAATGAAGTATTAAAATTAAGCAGGGCAGGAGCGATTGTTGAGGGAATTAAACCTTCTATCTATACTCATCCAATAGGTTATCATGGTCATGCTGCAGGAACTACACTTGGTATGTGGGACTCACAAGGTGGCGTGCCAGTTACAGGCGATTATCCGCTACACTTGAATACAGCTTATTCTATTGAATTGAATGCCACTGTCTACATAAAAAAATGGGACAAGGAGATCAGAATTATGCTCGAAGAAGAGGCGTATTTTGATAAAACTGGCGTCTGGTATATTGATGGAAGACAAGAGGGTATCTTAATTATTCAACGATGAGATACTTGCGAGTTGTTTTTGGCTTGCTATTATTGATCACATCTCTTCAGTCAATTACGGCTCAAGAAAGGAGTGTTATTGATCTAAGGGATGCGGACTTTGAGGAGTCCATTGAACTTGCGGGTCAATGGGATTTCTATTGGAAACAACTCATCACGTCATCTGAAGATCTAGAACCTTCCAAAAACAAGGTTGTACTGCCTCACGATTGGGCTCAAGAAACCCTTGATGATGTACGTTTATCTGCTGAAGGTTATACAACCTATTCTGTTAGAATTATACTTCCTAGGGAAAGGCCTCAATTAGGAATGTATATTCCTCATGCCTTTTCTTCCTATAAAGTAATTGTCAATGATTCTCTTATTTGGGAGTCAGGAAAAGTGGGGATTTCGAAAGAAGAATATAGAGGCTATAGAGAACCCAAAGTAGTGTCCTTGAGAGAATTCAAAACACAAACACTAGACATTCTTATACAGGTCGCCAATTTTGATCATTATAATGCGGGCTTATACTATCCATTGGAAGTAGGTTTATATTCCAATCTCGCTAGAAAAGTTAGAATGAATCAAGGAATAAGCCTTTTTTTAGCGGGTGGATTTTTCATTACTGGATTCGTTTTATTGGCGTTTTCGTCAGTTTACAAGAATTTATCCCTTCCTATTCCGTTCTATGCCATTTTCTCGCTGAGTATGATGTATCGAATGGTTGGTGCTGACTACTACCCACTGCATGCCATGTTCAATGATCTGAATTTCCATTTTGCGATTACTATGGAGTATCTAAGCGCCTATTCTGCCGCGCTTTCAGGTGGACTCTTTGTGTTTTTCATGTACCCTAAACAAACACCAACATGGACTAAATGGTCTTATTCGATCGTAGGATTATTGTTTATAGTGACAACCTTATTAACAAGTTCTTTATTCTTTACTACACTTCTAAAATTCTATTTGGCCTTTATCTTATCGTATCTGGTCATGTTCTTATGGATCATTTTGAAAGCCAAAAAAGAAAAAGACCCTACCTCTAATTACCTACTTGCAACGGTGGTGGTGGTATTCGTTTGGGCCATATTCCAAACACTTTCATTCCTAAATGTTACACAGCCTTTCTACGAATTAAGAGTCATCCTAGTCAGTTGCATTATAATACTCTGTAACCTAGCGCTATTTAGAACCTTTGTGATGCGGATTAACTTGGTAAAGCAGGCTGAAGCTGAATTAGAATATCAGAAGAGTAGACAGACCATGCTCTCGTTAATTTCTCATGAAATAAAAATGCCAATTGCTACTCTTCAAATGAATATGGAGATGTTAAAAATGTCCAGTGAACGCCCTGAGAAGTTCGAAAAAGTAAAGGATAAAATTGTTGGTCTTTCATTGAATGCTGTTGAGACTATAAAGCGCATGCTTAATGATTTCATTTATTTTATGTCCTTAGACCAATCATCAAATGACAAGCTCTCGTTTGATGATATTAAGTGTTTTATCTCTGATAACTGGAGCTTCGAATTAATTGCCAATAGCTTAGAGAGTATTGAGAAAAGGCAATACCCTACTGATAAATTAACGCTCAAGTACATTCTTAATACTGTTGTTGGGAATGCAGAAAAGTATACCAAAGGCACAGATCAACCTGTTGAAATTCATTTGAAGGCTGACACATCTGAAATCCTTATTGAAGTAAGGGATTTTGGCATTGGAATGTCAAAGGAACAATTGGCTAAAATGGGGAGTGAACAAGCTAAAATTGATGAAAATCAAGAGATTACTGGTATGGGTTTTTATCTTGCTAAAGATTTGTCTAGGCGTCTAGGCCATGAATTGTCCATTACTTCGAGGGGTACTGATGGTACAAGCGTTTTTATAAAGATTAAAAGAGTATGATCAGCTTATTAATTGTTGAGGATGATTTTGCGGTAAGAGACACGCTTAAGGATTTCATTGAATTCATGTATGATGATGTGGTCGTATCAGAAGCGGTTGATGGTAAATCTGCGAGCGCAAAACTAGATGCTGAAAGGTTTGATATCTTAATCACCGATCAGATGATGCCAGATATGAAAGGGTCAGACTTGATTGGTCTATACTTTGAAAAACTGACTACTGACGGGACTTGGATCTACGTTTATAGTGGACAAATGAATGAAGAGCTTCAGAAAAAATTCCAAGATTATCCACAAGTAGAAATCATCGATAAATTTACGAATCCAACTTTCTTCAAAGAGATTATTGACAAATTTAAGGATAGTCAAAGTCAGGCATAAACTCCCATGGTCTTAAAGTTTTTTTGAACTACTTTACATAGATCAAACAGTCTCAATGCTTCAAGGGAATAAGGACTTTTATAATTACTTCTCGCAAAACCTTATTAAAGGTTTTATATACCTCATTGTCCTTATTGGTTTAATAATACTATTCAAGGGCTCTTTTAGAAATCAGTATGATCTTATTGAACATGCCGTTTCCGATAGCTATTATTTGATGTTCCTTATCTTCCTCATTTCTGAGTTCCTTGTAGGGCTTTTGCCTCCAGAACTCTTTATGATCATGTCTTTAGATGACCCATGGCAATACTATGTCACTGCTGTAGCCACCATGACACTCGTTTCTCTCTTCGCTGGCTGGTTGAATTACCGTGTAGGCAGAAAACTTGGTGAAAAGGAATTCTTTATGAAGTTCGTTCATAAACGGCTTAGGTTCAAGAAATATGAACAGCGCTACGAACAATATGGAAGTGGCTTGATCATAGTTGCAGCGCTTACACCATTACCCTTCGCTTTGGTGAGCATGCTAACCGGAACTTTACAATATCCGCAAAAGAAATACCTCTTATTTGCTTCGTTTCGTGTGATAAGGTTTATCGTTTACGGCATTATTGTTTGGAATTTAGAGGGTGTAATCTGATACTATTTACGGTTTTTTGAGTTATATAGATAATTGCGATTTGAATTAACTCGATTTATGAAACCTAACTCATTAGCAAAATTCATAGTGCTTCTAACCCTTGCTGCCTTGGTCAGTTGTGATAAACAAGAAGATTTTGTTGATCCCGAGGGCTATGAAGGTGTAGACAGTCGTCTTTGGTATTTCCTAAATGCCTTTGAAAAGGAAGCTAATTCTAGAGGGATCTCCGTTGACTTAAGAGCACTAGGCCTTACAGGAAGGATAGCCAAAATAGAGGGTTTAAGCATTGCTGGTGGCTGCAATTTTCATGGTTCTGCTGCCAATGAAATTATATTAGATACCAATTTTTGGAACAGACTAACATTTATCCAAAGAGAAATGATAGTGTTTCATGAATTGGGCCATTGCGTTCTCTACAGAGAGCACAGAGAGGCAACGTATGTCACGGGAATGTGTGTTTCCATAATGCGAAGTGGTTTAGAAAGCTGCAGAGACGGATACTCAGAAGTCACTAGAGAAGTATATTTGAATGAGTTGTTTAATCCTGCATTTGCCAACGAGATTACTCCATAATTGCTGACTGAATTGCCTACATCTGTATATCATAAATCACTGGGTAAGGCTCAGGTATTTCATTTTCTTCTTCGTCCATCATTTCTCTCATATCAATTTCTATTCCACGAGACATTGTAGTAATAGGTACATCATTGGCAGAACCTTCAAATGGGTTTTCACCTGCTGTACCAATGCGCTGCATTGTATTGAAAATCCATGATACCAAGGCAGAGAATGGCACGGCTAACCAAACGAAATATGATCCAATTTCATGACCGCTTTCTAAGAGTTTAGCTCCGATTTCGGAAAATTCAGGCACGACACCCAAAGGCAATAAGAAAATGAAAAGGTTAACGAAATCATATGTTAGTGTGGCGTACTGCCTCGGGTAAGGGAAATTCTTAATACGCTCTGATTTACCCTGAAGAGTAAAAAACTCCTTGACAACATTTTCTAGCTCAAGGAATGAGAACTCCCAAATATGCCCGCTTTCTTTTAGCCTTTTTAAATGTTTGGATTGTAGAGAAAGGACTGCATTTGCTTTGTTCTTTTTAGACATTACATATGCGACTTCTTCTGCAGATAACACTTTCTTAAATTCTTCTTCTATGGGAATGTTTAACTCTGGTAGGTTGAGCATTTCTCCCCAGGCCTTATGATCTTTCGATGTTGTGTATGTTTCCCATGGCTTATTCTGACGCATTGCATATCTCAGCGCAGTTAGCCATGCGATTTGTCTATGTACTAAGACCCTCTTTTCCTTTAAAAGCTCATCCCTACTAAGGTCGTTGGAGGCATGTTCATTAGTAATCATATCCCTGATCATCATAGTCCAGGTACGGGAGTTGTTTACGATACCACCCCAGATTTTTCTTGCCTCCCAGATACGCCCATAGGCAGCATTATTTTGAAAGCCAATGAGGAATGCTACAGCAGTACCTACCAATGCAATTGGAGTCCATGGTAATTGTATCCATTGGAGACCCAATAATTCGTATAGTGATGTTATAATAAGGGCGAATACTATGAAGAAGCGTGTTTCTCGCTTCGTCCATTTCATCATGTCGCGCTTGGAATATTTCTTTTTGGTGTACATGCTATAGTCTTTGTCTTTCTAAATATAACCACCTCTTGATATTTTGTATATTCAATCTCCTCAAATCAACTATATGAAACGTAGACACTTTCTATCATCAAGTGCTTTAGCATCTACAGGAATGGCCTTTGGCCTAAATAGATTATTCACTAGATCGGCCCTTAGATCATTCCAATTAAACTATGCCCCTCATTTCGGGATGTTTCGGGACTCTGCACCAGGTGGATTTCTGAATGAGCTTGATTTTATGGCAGAGCAAGGCTTTAAATCATTGGAAGACAATGACATGAAGAAGCGTTCCCTCGAAGATCAACAGGCAATTGCGAACCGCATGGAGAAACACGGGATGACCATGGGAGTATTCGTGGCACATACCATATACTGGAATGAACCAAACTTAGCAAGCGGGAAGAAGGAATGGAGAGATGAGTTTCTAAAAGAAATTGAAGAGTCAGTAGAAGTTGCCAAAAGAGTAAATGCAAAATGGATGACCGTGGTGCCAGGTCATCTTGACCTAAGAAAAGACATGGGCTATCAAACAGCAAACGTTGTCGCTTCTTTAAAACAAGCCTGTGCCATTTTGGAGCCACATGGTTTAACAATGGTACTTGAACCGCTTAATCCACGGGATCACCCAGGGTTGTTCTTAACCAAGGCATCACAAGCCTATGAAATTTGTAAAGCAGTTGATAGTCCGTCTTGCAAAATTCTCTATGATATCTATCACCAGCAGATTACTGAGGGAAACCTAATACCTAATATTGAGGCATCATGGGATGAGATAGCCTATTTTCAAATTGGAGACAATCCTGGGCGTAAAGAACCAACTACAGGGGAGATCAACTATCGTAATGTCTTCAAATATATTCACAACAAGGGATACCGTGATGTACTAGGCATGGAGCATGGTAATTCGATAAGAGGAGCAGAAGGAGAGCATGCTGTAATTAAAGCCTACCAAGTTTCTGATAATTTCTAACTAGTTACTACTCGCTCCGCAATACATCTGATGGGTTTAAGGAGGAAGCATATCTTACCTGAGAGAATACAGTTATACTAATAACTATCACAAAGGAGATTAAGGTAAAGATATAGATGTCTAAAGTAATTTCAGTACGATAGACAAAAGAAGTCAGCCACTCTTCCAAAAAGTAATACGAAAGAGGGAAGGCAATGAATAGAGCAACAATCAGTACAATCCATATTTGACGTGTAAGCAGGCTTGCTAGTGTAGAGAAGCTTGCCCCCAATACTTTTCTAATTCCTATCTCCTTAGTTTTGATTTCTACCATGTAAGTCAATAGACCAAATATGCCCATGGAGGCAATTATAATTGCGATTGTCGTCAGTCCACTGAAAAGCTTCCCCATTTTCAACTCATCCACATAGATCTGATCAATTTTATCCTCCATAAACTCAATATCGAAAGCCTGTTCTGGGTAAACCAATGTCCATTCTTTCTCAATCTTGGCTATGGAACCGTTCATGTCATCGGTGCTTAATTCTAAGATTACTTTGCTGAGTTTATTGCCAAGATAATCACTCGCGGTTTTTTGAAAATATGCTGTAGGCTTGACCTTTTCTTTTAGAGAAGTTATTGGGAAATCATTTACAATGCCAATAACCTTTGTTTTAACGTCACCATGGGTCTCGTACTCTTGATTAAGAGGCGTTCCTTCCTTAACCGTCTCAGCCAATGCTTGATTAATGAGGATATGATTAGGCCGACTTCTATCGTCTGTGAAGAAATTTTGCCCATCAGCAATTTTAAATCCCATCAGGTCAAGAAAGTTTTCATCTATAATGAATACATCAAAGCTCCCTTCGAAGTCAATCGTGCCAATTCTAAAACTAGAACGTGCTTTGGAACCTGGGGCAAGGGTAGTTAGACTAAGCCTCTGTACTTCAGGAATGGTCTGCAGCTTCTTTTTAATAATATCTGATTCAGTACCCAAATCTCCATTAATCACAAGCACTTGACTCATTTCGCTTTTATTATGCAATTCATTTATGAAATTTAATTGCTTTAAGAAAGTAAAAGTGCCCACAATCAAGAAGGTGGCTATCGAGAATTGAACTATTAATAACAGTGTTCTGATTCTACTACTTTTTGGTGAGTTCAACCACTTTCCTTTGGTGAAGTCTTGAAACCTAAAACGAGATAAGAGTAGGGCAGGATAGATAGAGCCGACTAGGGTAATCATCAGAGGGAAACAAATTCCAGCAATGATTAAGATATTTCTGACTGATTCCTCAAATACGAGTTGGAAGCCAATGAAATCTTGTATCCAGTTGATAGTTATTACCAAAATCAGAGCAGAAAGAGAAAGGGAAGCAATTCCAATAATCATTGACTCAGTTATCTGTTGGCCCAATATGGAGCGGCCAGTAGCACCCATTATTCGCTTGATACCAGCCTCTTTAATCCGCTTTAGCGTGATCGCAGTAGAAATATTGATATAGTTAGCTACTGCTAATATGAGTATTACAAGCGCCACGATTTGAAAGATTAATACCGCTTGACCATCAACGGCACTTATGAAACCTGAAGATATATTCTGATCGTATTTGATGTCATCGATTGTCCTGAATACGTACTTTGCTTCCAGGTGATTTTTATTCTCGGTGTGTTTTTTTAGGAGTTCAGGAATTTTTCCAGCCAAAGAATCGAGGTTGGTTCCTTCTCTTACCTTAAAAAAAGCAGAACGAAGAACGGACATCATAGAATTGAGTGAAAGAGTTTGTCCGCCTATTTTCATATCTAAGTTCATGGCTGACACCATGTCGACAGAAAAACTACTATGAACGGGCGTGTTTTTTGTTACACCAACTACAGTTAGTTTAGCCACTCCGCCATACGCCTTTAAACCAATTTCCTTACCTATCGCTTCTTCGATATTATCCCACAGTTTTAGTGCGGTCTGCTCTGAAAGAAGGGCTTCTTTAGAGCCTGGACTAATGTTTTTACCTAACAATAGTTCAACTTCAAAAATATCCATAAAAGAAGGCTCAGCTAATATTCTGTTTATACTGATTGTATTGTCTTCATTTGATTCGAATATTTCAACTTGACCGCTACCGAGCCTTGTGAAGGACTCTATTTCAGGCAGATCATTTTTAAGAAGCGCTGGTAGGACACTATTTACGCGTGTGATCTCTTTATCGGAAGTAATTGTTCCTAGCCGTACAATCTGATCTTTTGCGGTTAAAAATGAATCTTTCTGGCTTTGACTAATGACAAAAAGGTAGACTATAGTAAAACAACAAAACCCCAATGCCAATGAGGCAACATTTAATGAATGGTAGAATTTATACTTAAGGATTGATCGCGAGCCAAACTTGATATGTGAGAATAGAGAGTATTTGAATGTTGCTTTAGACATAATGGGTTGAATTTTCAGGTATAAGAGGGAGAGGCGTAGTGCATCAAAAATATATTTGGAGCGAGCCTTTAACCGACTCATTCGATTGAGATTATCTTGATGATCATCGTTTAAATCATCGATCATTTCTTGGATACGAGCATTGGGAAGTTTGGAGAGAAACCAATCGACCAGTTTTGGAGGAGTTTCTTTCATGATTTATTAATGCTTTGTAAAATCCCCATTGGAATGTCTGCCCACAGCGCGTTTCTGGTTTGTTTGATTTGGGATAATGACTTTAGGCCAAAGGAAGTGACTGTGAAGAGCCTTTTTCGTTTTCCACCACGCACATTATTGGCTTCACCCAAAGTGGATTTAACTAATCCTTTTTCTTCCATGCGATAGAGCGTGGTATGTATGCCGCTTATATATAGACTTCGTTGTGTTCGAGTTTCTACCTCGTCTTTGATCTTAAGAGCATATGCTTCATTATTCAAGACGCAAATTGATAGCAGTACCAGTTCTTCAAATTCACCTACTCCAGTTTTTTTCATATTATACAATAATGTAAGTAATATATAAAAAACGAGCCTGTAATGAAAAAGTTACACTTCAATGGCCAAGAAATTACTTATGAAAGCAAATGATGCCGTTAGGAGAGGGAACTCAACTACTCTAGCTCACTATAGATAGTCTTCCAGTTGTATTCACTAACCCACAAAACCTATTACCAGAACAATCACTAAGACATCTAGTTATTACATCAAATTCTAGTAGATGTTTTATTCTCTGATTCTAATATTCAATCTCTTTAACCCAATGGGAGACTTTACTTTTGATTTCGGTAATGGGAAAAATGGTCAAGAATGGAGGGTTGTCAATGATGGTGTCATGGGGGGCTTGTCTCGAGGAAAAGTAGAATTTACAGAAAATAGCTTCATTTTCTCAGGCAGCGTTTCTCTAGAAAATAATGGTGGCTTCACCTCATTCCGATCTCCATATGGTCGCTATGACTTGTCTGAATATGATAAAGTTGAAATAAAATATAGATCAGAAGGAATGGATTGCGCCTTATCCTTTGATCAAAATAGTCGCTTTTGGAGGCCTAATCATAAAATGCCTATACCAGCAACTGACAATATCTGGATGACGCTCACAACCAATCTATATGAATTGAGTGAATACCAGATGGGTAGAATGACAGGTGCACAAATGTCTGAAAATGACGCTAGACAAACGATTCGCTTAGGACTGATTACTGATTCCAAAAAACAAGGAAGCTTCTCTTTGGAAATTGATTACATCAAGCTCTATAAATCAAAGTAGTTCTAATTACACCTTAACCTAGTTCTAAGGGCCTTCACTCAAGTGCTTAGAATTGGTTATATTCATGTGGTAAACCTCTTTGAACTAAATAATCTAATTCTTTGCGTTTCTGTCTGATCGCATGTTTAACATTTCTCATCATATCTCCGTCTGGAGGTAACGACTCAACTTGGAATCTCCGTAAATCTGAACAGGGTATTACAGTCTATACTAAAACTCATGAGGACAATGGTCTCAAGGTATTTAGAGGGATTACTGAAGTAGAGTCTTCTTTGAGTAGTTTGATCGCCCTGATGAAAAGTATAGAAGATGGTCCTAACTGGATTTATAACTGTACGGAGGCAAAGGTGTTAGAGACGGAAAGCCTCTGGGAAGAGTATATCTACTTCCGAAGCCATGTCAGATGGCCCTTCCGTGATCGCGATGCTGTGATGCACACAAAGTTGAGTCAAGACCCTGATAGCAAAATTGTAACGATCACGATGAAAGGTTTGCCCAACTATATAGACGAGACTAAGAATGTAATAAGAATGCCCGTAATGGAAGGCTTTTGGCAATTAGTCCCAGTAGAAGGCAAAGTAATAGTTACTTATGAAATGATGTGTGACGCAGGCAAAGGCATACCTGATTTCTTAGCCAATGCTAGCCTTATTGATTATCCATTTGAAACCCTGTTAAATCTTAAGGAAAGGGTTAAAGCTGATGAGTATCAAAATGCTTTATTCGAAGTATTGCCTGGTCTTGAACAGTAAAGCTTTTTAAAACAGGAAAAGGCCACCCATTCAGGTGACCTTTAACTTACTTATAATCAACCTTATCTATTTCAATCAATTATTGCTTTGCGTATTCTGCAATTAGTGTCACCTCAATAGTCTTAGCAACGTTCGTTGAAGGTTTACCTTTTTTGAAAGCAATGCCATAATCTGTTAACGTGAGGTCAAACGTACTTTCTAAGCTGAAAGCGCCTTCCTTTACGGTGATTTTACCATCAGCGGTAATTGGTTGTGTTTCTCCTTTAATAGTCATCTCCCCAGAGAAACTCCCGTTATAAGTACCGTCTTTCGTGAAATCTACTTCACCCAGATTGGTGATTTTTCCAATTAACTTGGCCTTTGGATTTTTCTTGGTAGACAAAAAGTTCTTTCCATTGAAATGCTCTTGCATGAGGGCCTTTTCAAATTCAAAACTCTGCATAGGGACTGAGAAAACTACATTCCCAGTACTAGCGTCTACTGTACTGACCGCCTTGTAATTGTTGGCTTCAATATCCTCCAAAGGAGTTGATGAATGGAATTTTATATGTGATTTTTGACTCACATACTTATCCTCAATTTTTGTAAAGGCCATTAGTGAAAGTGTTCCTAATGCCATTAATGATAAAAGTATCTTCTTCATGATCTGCTGTTTAAGTCTTAATTTATGGTTTGATTATTTGATTACATCACTCTTATCGAGGATGACATGTTCGAAAAGTCCGAGGTCTTCATCATAAGCGGCTCCAGACCGGATAACTCCTTTGATTCTTACCAATTGGCCAACCTTCAAGGCTTCCGCTGAAGCATTAGTCTCTATCGTAAAGGTGCAGCTGACTCCTGCATCTGCACCAGGGCTCTTGATCAGTACAACCATTTGATTATTATAATCTTCCGTAATGGAATGGACTAGTCCGTTCACCTCCAAAATTTTAGAAAGACCGGCTTCATCTAGGTACTTTTCATTGGCTTGGTCAGCACTAGATAAATATTCATTCACCAGCTCGTTAGCACTAATGACTAAGTCGGTTCTTGCTGACTGTACATCTCTATGTGGCTTGAAGAACATAAATGCCGCAATACTTGCGGCCACAGTCATGCCTACAATAACCACTAGCAGTATTAACTTCTTCTTTTTCTTGTTCATAGCTCCTGTTGCTTTGTCCCTGATTCTTTAGGGCTGTTGCATTATTCACTAGATGAGACGTAGGGTAGTTGTGATCCTGACAGGAATTATGAAAAAAGATTAATGTTTTTTTTCGAGGGCCTTAATGATGGTCTCTTTTACCCCTTCAGATAACTTGTCTTTTGGTATGTGAAGGTGCCTAGCATGTGACTCGAGGCATTTATGCATTATTTGAGATTGTGTCTTATACCCTTTGCAAGCATCACATAAGGCAGTATGCATTCTGAGCTGAATAGTTTGTTTAACACTCAACTTGCCGAGCAATTGATTCTTCTCAATCAGGAGAGTTGCCCTTTTACAAGACATGATTAGAAAGTTCATTAATCTCCTCATCTCAATTTCCGCTAAACCATTTTTGTTCTAGGCATTTCTTCAATAATAACTTAGACCTATGAATAACCTGCCAATAATTGGTCGTTGTGATTCCCAATTCCTGACATATTTCCTTTGTTTCTTTTTGAGAAAAGTACTTGGCCGAAATAGACAATCGCCAAGCAGGCGGCAAATCGTTGATACAAACATCGAATACGACATTGAAATCCTGATTATCCAAGAGGTTCTCTTCCTGTACCCATAGTGACTCCATACCATTGTTAGTCCAATTGTCATTAGCATCAAACATGGTGTCTGTAATGGACTCCGCTTGGTCTATGGAAAGTGATACTGCTTGGCTATGGTGTTTCTTCTCTTTGCGATAATGGTCAATGACCTTATTATTGAGAATGGAGGTGAGCCAAGTTTTGGGATGGCTTTTGCCTTCAAAAGAAGTTACGGCTTGGACTGCGGACATAAATGTTTCTTGTACTAGGTCTTCAGCACTCTGTTTGTCTCCGATTTTAAACAGTGCCCATGAGAATAACTCATCCCCGTACTGGTTGACCCATTCTATTACACTCTCCGTGCTAAAAACTGATTTTGTAGACAAGTTCAAAAAAAATATTATTCGTGAACAATGTACACCAATTGAGTGTATTGAATTGTTATTATTCTAAATCTTTGGTCATCTAAATTTCAAAATTCGGTTATTCCAAATGCCATCAACTTCCACTGATGTAAATCTTGATGTTCGAATAAAAAGATAATTTAGCTTTGCGACATGCGAAATAAGTTGGTTTTACTGCTGCTCTTGATCGGTGCTTTTGGCCATGCTCAAGAAATCGAAATCAAGAAAATAGATCAAAAGGTAATAATCGATGGTCAGATTGACGAGATATGGGCATACGCAGATTCTGCCTATAATTTCCAACAGTTTTTCCCGATGGATACATCTCTCGCTTATGCCCAATCTGTGGCTAAGGTGCTGTATGACGACCAGTTTATCTATGTGTTGGGCGTAATGCAAAACCCTGATGGCGATAGAGACTATATCACTCCATCCTTGAGACGAGATTTTTTTGGGGATGCTAATGATTCATTCTCTATACTAATAGATGCCTTTCAGGACAATACCAATGCATTTATTTTCGGCATTAATCCTTTTGGTGTTCGAAGAGAGGGCCTTATTGCCAATGGCGGAAGTGGTCAGGGCGCTTTTAGCTTAAACTGGGACAATAAATGGAAAGGTGAGGTGCGGCAAGAAGATGGATATTGGGTAGCTGAAATGGCCATCCCATTAAAAACGCTTCGATTTGCCGAAGGCCAGACAAAATGGAATGTTAACTTTTACCGGGTTGATAGTGAATATGCAGAGCGTTCTACATGGTCGCCAATATCAAGAAATTTCTCGATTGTCAATTTAGCTACTATGCGAAAAATGAATTGGGATGAGCCAACTGAAAAGCCCGGTTCAAATATCTCCTTTATACCTTATGTGGCTTCAGGGGTCAGTAAGAACTTTCAGTCAGGCGAGCCTACAGAAACTAACCTTGAGGCTGGCTTTGATCTGAAGTATGCAGTAACACCAGGCCTTAACCTTGATGTCACGGTTAACCCAGATTTCTCTCAGGTGGAAGTCGATCGGCAAGTAACTAATCTTGATCGCTTTGAGATTTTCTTTCCAGAACGTAGGCAGTTTTTTCTTGAGAATGCGGACTTGTTTGCTAATTATGGCAACAGTGGAACACGCCCTTTTTTCTCGAGGAGAATAGGCGTTGCCAGAGATGAAAATACTGGGCAGAATATACAAAACCCGATTCCAGCAGGCGCAAGATTAAGTGGGAAGATCAATGATAATTTGCGGTTAGGCTTCCTGTCAATGCAGGCTGGAAGAGAAGGTGATGCTAGTCTCCCGTCTTATAATTATTCAGTACTGTCATTACAGCAGAAGGTATTTGCAAGGTCGAATGTCTCCTTTCTAGTCGTTAATAAGCAGACATTTGAGGATGTGAGCTCATTTGACACTAGTTTATATTCAGAATGGAATAGGACAGTGGGCGTAGACTACAACCATGCCTCGGCTGACAATAAGTGGAATGGTAAGGTATTTTACCATCAATCTATCGATGAGATTCAACCTGATGATGCTTTTGCTACTGGACTAGAGCTTAACTATGGTGTCCCTAAATGGTCTTGGAGGTTATTCACGCAAAGAGTAGGAGCTAATTACAATCCGGAGGTTGGTTTTGTTAGAAGACGAGACGTACAACAACTAGCTAATACCGTACGCTATTCGTATTTCCCTCAAAAAGGTGGTATCCAAAGACATGGGCCTGGCCTTGATTTCGATATGGTATGGAATGATCAATTTGGATTCCTTGATTGGGATATGAATATCCTTTATGATGTCAATTGGAGAAGTTCCGCCCGCTTTAGTGCGCGTCTAAGAAGGCA
>Ga0222654_1000587_pt1 | contig 22057 bp, 16 predicted proteins | sample AntAcemetagen421_FD_179805 | JGI IMG/M metagenome (GOLD analysis project Ga0222654, IMG submission 179805) | Saline water microbial communities from Ace Lake, Antarctica - #421 | ecosystem: Environmental > Aquatic > Non-marine Saline and Alkaline > Saline | place: Antarctica: Ace Lake...
AGGGGCTTTGATGGCCGGGCATGGGCGTAGCGGTCAATAATGGCCGCCACATGCGGATCAGCAAACACCAGATCCTGCACAGACCGGGGCCTGTGACGTTGTGCAAATGTCATGGGATGTCCTTTCTGGAATATGGATGAGTGCTGCGGGACATCGTCTGGCGAGCCCCGCAACACATCTGCGTCATTCGGCAGGAATGGCTTCACCCGTAATGTGGATCTTGTGCGACATCGCGGCAAAGAGCTTGGGCGCGAAGGTCCTCACATCCTCTGCGCGACGCTTAGCCACATCGGCGCTCTGTAAGCCTTTCTGGTCGTCCTGTGCTTTTTGATCCAGGTACTTACCAGATGCCACCAACACCGTGTCGATCACCTTGGCATCATTGTTTCCAAACAGAAGATCGCCCGTACCATCAGGATTGCACCGGATCAGACCCACCACGTAGTCCTCATCATATTCGCTGTTGGGCTGGATGAACTCTGGCAGCTTGAATGTTGCCACCGCAATGCGGGCCATGCTCAGACCCTCAACAGCCATCTTCTTGTAATCTTCGGCCGTCATGGTCTTGCCGTCTTTGATGTTGGTTTCGCGGCGTACTTCTTCCACGCCACCGCATTGCTCAATATAGGCAATAAAGCTTTGATCCTGGGGCTTGAGATCATACGCAATCCCCAACACCTTTGCATAGGCCTGCTCGCGATTGCCCTCTTTGCCAAACACATAGCGGATCACTTTCAGACCCAGGCTGGTATTTGCCCGTGGTTTCATGGACCGGTCTGTCAAAAGGCCGTTGAGAACGCGGCGTTTTGCAGTGTCTTCCTTCATTTGTGCAAACACGGCAAAGCAGCGATCTAGAATTGCATAAAGCTCCTCGTTGGCAGACTTCAGCGTGCCTTCTTCCCAAACTGCGCGGGCGGCTGAGATTTGATCAAGCTCAGCTTCCAGCGTTTTACGATAGTGAATTGTCGACATTGTTGTTCTCCTCAAAATTGACAAATACCAGCCACCAGCCAACAGGCGGGTAAGCCAGTAGCAGCCATAAACAGCTGCATGCTTTCAACGTGATGGACAAATTTTGGTTTGGGACTAACCTACGAAGATGCCGAGGTTCGTGGAGTCACATGGTGATCGCCAATGCTCTGGGTCGCTGGAACAGCTGACCTTTCAATGCGCTCCGCCAAAAATGCATGCAAATCAAGTGGTGCGCTATAATCCTACGCCCCCCTATAAAGGCGCACCCGGCTATAAATGCTCGGTCTATTATTACTGGTGGCGCTATCTCAAACTCAGCCCCGACTATCACAAAACCTGCGAACATGGTGGGATTGGCGCTTGTGCGCAACTGTATCACGACTTTGGAAATCTCTACGAAATGGGCTTTCCAAAATGGTGGGACCAACGCTGGCACTTATTTGCCGAACCGCCCGCAGCAGCCATTGCTGACGATGACACTGTGTTTGATGACTGCGCAGACATTGTCACAATCAAAGTTGATCGATCTCGCGGTCCAGAGGCAATCAAACGCTCACTTGACGCATTACACCTGCAAATCCACTATCCTGAGCGCAGCACTGTACAGCCACGCTCAGCAGCACAATATCCAGTGTTTACCCGTCCGATCTTAATGACGCTGCATCGCCAGCTGCAAGTCTACAAGCTCAAAACCCGTTTTGCTGACGTACCTGATGCGCAGATCGCTGACTGGGCGGGCATCATCGTGAACAACAAACTGGACGGCATGACCGAGCGACAGTTGGTCAGCGCGGGCATTTCCACTGACCGCCTTCACGCACATATGCGACGCGCAAAGAACCGCGTGGTTCAGCGTGATTTTCGCATGGCCTGCAGCTTGATAGCAAATGTCGCCAAGGGCGTGTTTCCAAAATCAGACACACGCTGAGATCGAAAGTTTGCACACGTTAAAGCTTACCGTGGATGCTCATACTCGCTTTACCAACTGATCAAAAAAACACAAGCCACTGTTTAAATGAGACAATAAGTTCAAACACTGTGTTGTGAAACACTGTGTTCTTCAAAGTAAACTCAAACACTGTGTTCTGAAATGTAAACGCAAACACTGTGTTCTTAAAAGTAAACTCAAACACTGTGTTTAAGCTGCGAACGTTGCGATGTGTCGATAAAAAGCAGTGCAGAAACACTGGTTTTGCTTGGCTGTCGCGTTGCCAATCTGAACAATCACGCAAGGCGTTTTGCTTTAGAAAACTTTAGCTACAGGTCGTGTGCATTATCGCAGCACCGGCCACTTGATATGCTTTGCACAGGTGCCTGTGGCTGGGGTTTGATGGTGGTTATGTCCGCCGCCCATACACTACCCTTTTGTCGTGGGCTGTGCGGTGGAGACCACGCTGCGAGTGGGGTTGCACTGCCTTTGACTGCCCCAGAGCGCACAGGTGGCACATAGCCTCATGTTTGGGGAATAGCTGAGCATCTCAGACCTCCGTTGTGCACAGACTATGGTCGCAAGCAGCGCTTGGGCAACCACATATCGGCTAAATAACTGTGAATATGATATAATTTGGAGATACCATGAGCGTAAAACTGCTTGAACACATACGAAATGAACTAATCAGTTCAGGAGCTGCAGCAAACACACCAGAGTTCTGCCGTGCTTGGCTGGGGCGCAGTGAGGGGTACATCCGCACGCTGCGCAATCATGGCACGGGGCCAAGTGTAGAAACGCTCGCAATCTGTGCGCACAAGCTTGGACATTATGCCCAACGACTGCGTGCCAGCGGTGTCTCTGAGCATGCTGTGATGGCGGCCCAGTTTGATCAGCTCAAGGCGCTGTGTGACCAAGCCATAGCAAGGCAGGCGGAAGCCGTTTGGCGCACGCCAGAAAGGATGCGTGCGTGATGTATAAGCAGAAATGGCATCGAGGATTTGGGGCCAAATTCCCTATGCAGCCCGAAAAATCTGCCGCGCGGTTTTTTGCTGTGGATTACTTATCGTTTCAAGCTGGTGATTTTGCATCACCCCATGTCAGTCGGTGGCTCAAATGCTGATCAGCGAAGTGGTAGGAAAAGCACTATGGCGTCACCACCCAAAGCCCAAGCAGTTGCCGATACCCAAGCAGACAAAACCCAAACAGCACACTAAGCCAAAACAGCGGTCAAAGCCCCTGCCCTTCAATAAACCCAAAGCGGACGAGCTGAGCTAACGGCTGTGTGGGCTCATACACCGTCTGTGCTGACCTTACAGTGCGGTGTAGATCAGCGCAGCTGCCAGTGTAGCAGCACACGGGAGTTGGCGCTGTACATGGGAAAATACGCAGAAACTGTACGGGAACGCTAAATCCGCTTATTATTGTTTTGTGGTTGATGTCGCAGCTGACAGGCATAGTGAAGATGGTGTCATAAAATTGTCTCCAACACCTGCGACCTTGATGCTCGTGCCGTCCACAAAAAGGTGCAAGGTCCTGCGAACTGCGATAGGTTTATATTGCAATCTGCGATCAAGCGAACCTCGTGACCTACTTCAGCATGCTTGCAGGCCTCACTCAGAAACCTTACAAACGCTTGTTATAAAATAAAAATCATCCCAAAGCACGCAATCCATCATTTGATCGCAGCGTCAAAATGTGATTTTTCTTTGTTGATCTTCGGCTTCTATGCCTGAAAACTTGGCTGGAATACGAACGAACTGGCAGGACAGGTCTGGCCGCCGCGCTGAAAAACACCGCCCTGGGTGAGGACGCTGCGGCTTCCCGGACAGATCCGCCCTGTTCCAGCAGCTTGCGAGACAGCGGACGCTGCTCGGGGAGAAAAGCTCTTGTTTAGCCGGCAAAATCAGGCGATCTTAATCCAATATGTGAGGCTACTTGGGGCAAGTCAGGATCAAGGATTTTAATATTATTTTTGCTTGGGACATCAGTATAAACCTGACCCTGTGCACTGGCCTGCTCTTTTTATATTGGGCTTTGTTGAAATGGGAAAGTTAATCAGAAATGGCCACTCGCAGCATCGTAAAAATGTCAATCATATTGGTTGTGTTTAGCGCGCTAATTTTATTTTCTGCCCGTATGATTTTGCCTGCATGCGGCGTTACTGTTCAGTGGTTTGATTGGACCGTAGATTACTGCCCACATAAACGCACACACTTTAAAGAAGACGCTGAAATTGAAGTTAACCGTAACTCAGAACTTTTGGCCCTCATCCGTCAGTTGGATCGTGAACTGGCAGATCATACTTGCGCTGTTATCTACGATGATCAGGTCATCATTCCACTCGATCCCGATGCCGCTGACTTTGCTGAAGATTCTTCAAATCAGCTTCTCTTTGAGGATCAAGATATAGCAGTACTTGAGGGCTGTTGGCAGCTTGAGCAAAGCCTGACCTTTGAAAACCTCGACACTAGCGAAGAAACCCTCTTTGATGACTGGCAAATGTGCTTTGACGAAAACGGGCAAGGCCAGCAGACAATGTCATCTGCTGACAGGACGATCACCTGTGCCGATGATGCGCCAGGCACGTTCGACGGATCAGGGCTCTTAGTCATTTCGGAAAGCCAAAACCTGCAATGCAGCGACGGATCCTATATTTACCGTCGCGACATCAATTGCACGATTGACGATGAGGGCTTTTTGTCTTGCCGCGCCCGTCAACCCGAAATTAACCGTGAAGGCTCGCCGTTCCGCATGCGCCGCGAGTAGAAGGTACAACTGAGTATGGCTGATAATTTTATCGCGAAAACATCACTTCCGAAATCCAATATGGTCGTCGGCAGCGTAGGCCCAGTCTTATCGCGTCACGCCGTCCTACGAGAGGCAATTGCGTCCTCCGCCACCCCTGACCTTGCCACCTTGTTTGCCACCCCCATCGTGGGGCCGTTGGACAAACATGGCGAGGCACCCATTTCGTGGTATTCCGATCTTGAGGGAAAGCCCCGCACCCTAGAAAGTCTTGCTGGTCCAATACGAGAAGATGTTGCCGACCGCCTTGCCATGCGTATCGCCCAAGTAGATGCGCTGCGCCAAACTAACCCTGGACTTGCTCCCGACCTTGATGCCGCCATAGCTATCACGTCGCGCGATGACGTGCTTGTTGTTGGTGGCCAACCGGTTTTGATCAACTGGGGCACGCTACCTGAAGGCGCCGATCCTGCTAGGCATTTTGCCAATACTTTAGGTCAATTGTTGCCCCGCACGTCTGAGCAAGCAACCCCGTTTCAACCCGTAGCAGTGGCTGCAGCCGTAACCGCCACCGTCGCACCTGCCGCCGTCACGGCTGCCCCGAACTTAGCAGCAGATGATCGCTCCCGTCTTCGGGTGTGGATTTCTATTCCCCTGACCATTCTTGCGGTGATACTTGCAGCGGTTATGATCTGGCTTTCTTTGCCGACCACACGCCTTTTTCCGTCAGAACCACCCGCGCTGGCCGCCGAGATCGACAATGGTGCCGCCGGCGCGTTGCGTGCCAACAACGAAGAGCTTGAGGCCCGCATCGCCGCTCTGCGTGACGCTATCCAAAATGGGCAATGCCAAAGCGATGGTACTTTCTTGCTTCCTGATGGGCGCACTCCTGATGGCTTGCTCCCCCCCGGAAGTGCAGGCGATGGTGAAGCAAACGCAATTCCCTCCATACCTGATGCACTTGTGCCACCTGACCCTGACCGAGTGCAGGTGCCAGAGCTACGCACTGGTGGAAGCGAGATCGAACAATCCTCAATTTCGATCGTTGATCTGATCTCACGCAACTCGGTTCTGGTTTTAACCGAGAATGGAATAGGCACAGGCTTTTTCATCGCGCCCGATGTCGTCTTAACCAACCATCACGTCATCGAGGACGCGCTTGGCACAGGCCGCATGTTTGTCGTAAATGAGATCCTGGGCACCCCAACACCTGCAACAATCATCCGCCATGATGGCCCGTTCGAGCAAACAGGCGGAGACTTTGCCTTGCTGCGTGTTGATGCGACCTCACCCAGTTACTTTGCACTGCTTGGTGCGGATGTGGAGGTCAAAGGCCAAGGCGTGATAGCAGCAGGCTACCCCGGTGATATCATCATGAATGACGTCCGCTTTGAGCAATTGATGAATGGCACCGGCAGTGAAGTGCCTGATTTGGTTGTGACCAACGGCATCGTGAATACCGTGCAGCAGATCGCGACAGATGTGTCTTTGCTAATCCATTCTGCGTCGATTTCGCAAGGCAACTCTGGCGGTCCACTCGTAGATCTATGTGGCCGCGTTGTGGGGATGAATACTTTTGTGTCACAACAAGCACTGCGTAGCCTAAATCTTGCGCAGACAACTAAATCGCTGCTGGCCTTTTTGGCTCGTGGTGAGGGGGGGGGAGTCGATGTGGTCACCGGCTCATGTGAGCCCAATATAGCCCCTGTAGGCCCTCTAGCCCCGAGTAGTGCACTACCGCATGTAGATGACGCGGCGGTTGAAGAAACACCCGCAGAAACCGGTGGTGCCACAGAATGATCACGCCACGCCGAATTGCTGTTACATCGACAGAGGACCTGCGTGTTGTCGGCACGATTGGCCAGCGTTCCGTCGAGCTGATCGGCGGAACACTGCGTCAGCGGCTTACGGCAGACCACGCTGATCTTTTTGCAGAACAAGTGCTGTCGGAGGGGGGTAATCAATCTGACTGGTATGCCAGCCGCCCCGGTGAAGTCACCGCCATAATCAACATGCCCGAAGACGAACGGCTCATTGTAGAAAACAGGCTGGCCACGCTGCTCGAAGATATCCGACAGCTGTCCTTAAAGATGTTGAACGATCCTGATGCGGACATCCAGCGGATTGGCGAGGCAATCGAGAATGCTACCCGTTTTCCTGGAGCCGAAAGCATCTTTGCTATCAAACAAGATGACGGCTTCTACCAACCTGTAATAGTGGACTGGGCTAGCGAAACTGAGACCCGTAGCGCACTGAATAGCGCTGGTCTTTTCGCATGGACACCGCGCCGACGTGTGATGCCCTCAGCTATTCTCGGCAAGCCCGATGTTATCACACACCCGGCTCTCGTAGCACAGCCAGCGCCAGAAGAATCTGTATCGCGTACGTGGGGGTGGCTTGTCTGGGCACTCGCCTTGCTTGTGGGTGCATTGACGGCGGCCATCTTGTGGCTTCTGCTGCCAGCATGCGGTTTGTCATGGAGGGCTAACTTCTGCCCCGATTACCAGACCATAGGCCAAATCATAGAACAAGACGATATTGGCCAGCTGCAGCAATATGGTGCTGTTTTGGAAAATAGCATGGCCCTGCTTGAAGGAAGACTCAGCACTCTTGAGCAAGCTTGTGTACAACTGGTGCCTTCACCGGAACCGGAGACGGCGCCTGTACTTGTGCCTATGCCTGACGAGATTAATAACCGCCTGAACCGGGAAGATGCCCAAAGTGGTGATCTGAACTTTGCGCTAGTCTGGGACAGCCGTGCTGATATTGATTTGCATATCACTTGCCCGTCAGGCCAGACTGTCAACTACCTCACCGAACGGGCCTGTGGTGGTGTGTTAGATATCGATATGAACGCAAGAAGTCGTGTTTCAGACACCCCTGTTGAGCTTATCTACTTCGACAACCCACAGTCTGGTATCTATGCTATTGGCGTGAATTTCTATAATTCGCGCGGCTTTGAAGGCACACAAGACTTTACCCTGCGCATCACCTTCGGAAACCAACACGAAACGTTCCGCGGTTCCGTCTCACGCAGCCGCCCGAATTGGCAACATAACTTTGTTTACGCTCATTGAGGAAAATACCAACGATGATTGAGAAAACCAGTGGCCTTGCTGACGTACCTAAGTGGCAGAGCGAAGTAACAATCGTACCATTTTCGGGCATCCAGATCCTCGACTTCGGGTTTAATATGGATAACGTTAAATCCAAACGTCGTTTTCTTGAAAGAACTGTTAGCCATGAAGGCGAGCTGACCAAGCGCATGTTGGTGCCATTGCCTGCAAATGTTGATGAAGCGGCTCAGATCGAAGCCACCCGCACCGCCGATGACCCCGAGCCCTATACTATCGACCAAGACCGCGCCCTTGCCCCGTTTACGAATAATTGGGTGCCGATTCCAATTCTGCGCATCAAGCGTGACAGCGGTTTGCGCACGGGCGAACGCTATGATCCTGGACCCACATCCTGGGCGCGGATCCGCATCGTCATCTTGCCTCAGCCAGATCCTGAGACCGGCCATACCCACCGTGTACAACTGGCGCTGGATACAATGCTGGGTGCCAAGAACGCCGAAGACCGCTATGTCGCCCCAGACGAGGACGACGTGCGCAACCCACGCGAATTCCGATTCGTCAGCGACCCCAATTTGATAAGCTGGTTTATCAGTGATCCCAAGCCCTCAAACCTTGACCAAGAGGCTGTCATTGACCACCAGTATTGGGTGTCGGAATGGGTACGTGAGCTGTTTTTGGCGTTCAAACAGAATGAAGCAAAAGAAATGGGCCGCCGCTTTGATGAAGGCAAGCTCAAGTATGATTTTGAGCATTGGGCACGCTATCTGCAGTTTCTGGCCACTATCGATGAAGCCATCACGGTCCCCAAGTTCCGCTTTGTAGACTCGATCAGTGAACGCGATTCCTCGCCTCCCGTTGAGGTCGATCTTGTGCTGGATATCGGCAACAGCCGCACATGCGGTATTTTCATCGAACGTTTTCCTGATGGCACACAACTTGATTTGACACGGTCGTTTGAGTTGTCCTTACGTGATATGTCCCGCCCTGAATTCGTATATTCTGGCCTGATCGAAAGTCGTGTAGAATTTGCAGAATTGACTTTCGGCAAAGAACGCTACTCGTCCCTGTCAGGGCGTGGTAACGGTTTTTTGTGGCCTAGTTTTGTGCGTGTAGGCCCCGAGGCCCAACGGCTTACCCGTGGCGAAATTGGCACCGAAACCACGTCCGGTCTATCGTCGCCCAAACGTTATCTTTGGGATGTCAGCCCGACTAGCCACGACTGGCGTTTTCACGGCCACACCAACCCGACTGTGCTACCGCGCAATGTTCGGGCCGTCATGCAATATCTTAATGAATCGGGAGATATGTTAGATGTTGTTGCGCGCGAAATCAAGGATGGCGTACGGGATCGCTGCGGCAGTTCAATGGCACAAGCCATTCGCCCCCGCTTTTCGCGGTCCTCAGTATATACATTTATGCTGTGCGAGCTGATCTCTCAGGCTTTGATGCAAATTAACGCCCCCGCAGGCCGGATGCGCCGCCATCAGGCAGCCTTGCCACGCCGTTTGTCGCGGATCATTCTTACCTTGCCCACAGCCACTCCTGTGCAAGAGCAAAAAATCATCCGCTCACGTGCCAATGCCGCTCTTGCGTTGGTCTGGAAGCGGCTAGGGATTGCTGAAGGAAGCTCAAACATATCGCAAGTTCCGGAGCTGATTGTGGAATGGGATGAAGCAAGTTGTACTCAGCTGGTGTACCTCTTTTCCGAAATCGTCCAGCGCCTGAATGGCCAGATCGACCGCTATATCAGCCTCAAAGGCAAGCGCCGCAAACACCCCAAAACTGATGAAATGTTACCCGCTATCAGGATCGCTTGCATCGATATCGGCGGAGGCACGACTGACCTGATGGTCACCACCTACTTTGGCAAAGACAATGCGCTTCTTGATCCCGATCAGACCTTCCGTGAAGGGTTTCGCATTGCTGGTGACGACCTGCTGCGCAGGATCATTTCCGACATTGTGCTACCCGAAATAATATCCTCAGCAGAGGCTGCAGGCGGACAAGACGTGGCGGGACGGCTGCGCGAACTCTTCGCCGGGGATGTCGGCGGTGGCGATGCTCAGATGATGCAAAAGCGTCGTCAATTCATGCAGCAAGTGCTGCAACCAATCGCTGTTTCGATTATCGCGGCGGCTGAGGTGGTTAAAGCAAACATTAATATTAATATCTCTGTCAGAGAGGTTTTGGGCACTGTTGCAGATCCCTCCCATGCAGCCCAGGTTGCGGGCATGGACATAGCCCCCAAAGACCACACCAAACCCCGTCAGATCCTGACGATTGCAGCACCCATCCTTGCGTATCTAGAGGACGCCATCCGCCAGCAGGGTGCTTCGGACTGGTCGATCAAGGATCTTGAATTGTCGCTGCCAGCATCGCTTGTGGACATGGTTGTACGCGATGTGTTCCACGGTGCGCTCGATAACATGCTTGAGATCATCGACCATCTGGACACCGATATCATTTTGTTAACAGGAAGGCCTTCACGACTTCCAGTGATACGCGCCATGGTTGAGGAAAAGATGGTTGTGCCCCCTGATCGCCTGGTTTCCATGCACGCATACCGCACCGGAAAATGGTACCCCTACCGGAACATGAAAACCCAACGCATTGAAGACCCCAAAAGCACCGTGGCTGTGGGAGGAATGTTGATTGCGCTAGCAGGCAACCGGATGCCTAACTTCAAGGTGATGACCGAAGCTTATCGCATGCGCTCGACCGCGCGCTTTATCGGGCCGATGGAAAACAACAATCAGATACAGACCGATAAAGTCTTGTTTCATTCAGGCAATCTGGCGGCGGGCGAACGTGCCAATACCCGCACACAGATCATGCTGTATAATCCCCGCTCTATCGGTTTCCGTCAGTTGAAACTCGAGCGCTGGACGACCACGCCGATCTATCAGCTGGATTTTGCATCAGACGAAAGCCGCAGCAAGCCAATGCCCTTTTTGGTGACGCTGGAGCGGCCCGAAATAGACAGTGAAGATGAAGATATGAGCCTCGAAAAGCTGCAGCATCTTGAAGCTTTGCAAGAGGTGCTGACCGTCACAGAGGTCTTTGACGGCCAAGGCAATGAAATCAGCGTGTCTAATGTCAAGTTGGTCTTGCAAACGATGGGCCCGCAAGCGGACTACTGGCTGGATACAGGGATCGTGGGATAATGAGCAGTAAGACAATAGTAAAAGAAAGCCAAGCGACCATAATGGCACGCTGTGCAGGGTTTGTAGAGACAAGCCGTACCGCCCTTGAATGGATTAGCTTAAGCGAGAACAAAGACACCGTTGGCGTCAAGCGAGACCCCATCGAACGCACCTTGCGCCGGTCCATGCGCCGCGCAGGGAAGCTGCGCGATGCCGCCGCAACCAATATGGCCGTAAGCGTGTTTGGTCCTTCACAAAACGGTAAGTCGTTTCTGGTGTCGGTGCTGGCACGGCCCGAGAACAAGCCACTGGTATCGGCCTTCAATGACCCCAACGGCAATCTGAGCTATATCCGCGAAATCAACCCCGCTGGCGAAGGCGAAAGCACAGGGCTTGTGACACGCTTTACCATGACCCGCGATAAGACGCCTGATGGTTTTCCGATCATGCTACATATGTTGTCAGTTGGCGATGTGATCCAGACGCTGTCGAACAGCTTTTTTATGGATGGCGACCAGTCCGAGGACGCGTTGACTTCATCGGCAATCGAGGAACACCTTGAGAAATTTACAAGCCGCGCCCAGCCAGACTGTAACAACGGCCTGACTAGCGATGATGTTTGGGAAATCGCAGATTATATCGAACGCAATTTTAAATCTTATACCTACACGGCTGGCCTCAGTGGGTTTTGGGAAAAAGCCGCACGGATTGGCCCTAACCTACCGATCAGCCAGCTAGGCGCGTTCTTTGCCCCAATTTGGGGTGGCTACGAGATGTTCTCGAATGTGTTTCAGCGCTTGGCGCAGGGCCTACAAAGCATGGGTTTTGCCCGCACCACTTTTGCTCGAATGGACGCGCTTGTGCCCCGTCATTCCTCGATTATCGACGTGGCGCAGCTATATATGCTGGATAAGGAAGACACGTTTTTTCTTGAGTTGTCACTCGATGGCAACAAGGCGATCAAACTGCAACGCAGCATTGTATCTGCCCTTACAGCCGAGTTTGTTTTGCCGATGAAGGACTTGCCAGACCCAATTTTCGACGAGGTCGATTTGCTAGACTTCCCGGGTGCGCGCAACCGTTTTTCGAAGCCATTAGCAGGCGTCTTTGCTGATACCAAAGATGGCGGCATTGGCCGTCTAATCTTACGTGGCAAAGTGGCTTATCTATTTGATCGCTACGTTGAGGACCAGAAAATCAACGCTATGCTTTTGTGCATTAAAGACAGTAATATGGAAACAATCGACCTGCCCCGCCTGATCGAAAACTGGATTTCGCTGACTCAAGGCAGGACACCGAAAATGCGCGCGAAGGCGGCCTGCATTTTGTTTTTCTGCCTGACCTTTTTTGACAAACACCTTGTCGATAGTGCCGCCGGTGCCGAAGACAGGTTCCGCTTTGACAAGCGCATGGACGAGTCATTGATAAAAGGCTTTAGCTCAGGTGGTTGGGTCACTGAATGGCGATCTGGACAGGCCTTCGACAACAGCTTCTGGATCAGAAACCCCAATTTCCCCGCTGAGCCATTCTTTGAATATGACCGCTCAACAGACCCTTGGTCTGAAAGCAACAACCTCGCCAAAGCCGAGCGCCTGCAAGAGCTGAAGTTAGCCTGCTTGTCGGTGCCGCTGGTGCAAACCCATTTCGCCGATCCCGAAACCGCGTGGAACGCGGCGATGGAGCCCAATGATGGCGGCATCAGCTATCTTAAGACTAACCTGCGCAAGGTGTGCAATCTAAGCCAGAAGATCGACCAGATTGCTGTCCAAATCGGCGACCTGGAAAAGACAGTCGATGCCGAGCTGCGCTGGATGTATATCTCGGATAATTTTGATAAGCGGCTGATCGAAAAGCAAAAGTTGGCTGATTTCGTGTTGGATGGTCTTGTTACGTCACTTGACCGCCAGACCTTTGCACAATTACTAGCCGCGATGATGGTAGATTTTGACGATGTCATGGACCTGATGTCCAAGGTTCCCGCCGATGTGCGCCTGAGCAGCGCAAGTTCGGCGATCGGCTCTGCCCCTGAGGCAAAGCGCCGTTTGCTGCCCCGTCGTGGTTCAGCACCCGTCGAGAAGTCCGAGACGCCTGAGGAAGACACCCTGAAATCCATGACCCGCCCCGAGTTTCAGACCAGCGTGGTAATCAAAAATTGGATAGACCGACTTGAGGCGCTGAAGCGTGATCGCTCCATTGAGCGCACCTATGGTTTGACCTCCGAGGCTATGACAGATATCGCAACCGAGCTGGTTTATGCCAGCCGCCGCGTGGATTTAGCAGGTCAGATTAAATCTAAGTTGGAAAGCGTAAGTTTTGGTCTGTCGCTGGAAGGGCAAGCGCGCCCTGCCGCCTTGATAGCCTGCGAAATTGTAAACCGTTTTGTCAGCACATTTGGGATGGCCGATGTACCCATCTCCGAGCGTCCTATGATTGAGGGTAATCCAGAAGCAGGCGACAAACCCCGCGCTGTGTTCGCCACGTCGCCTGCGCGTGCGAATGTCGATGATCTGGCGGCAACCCCCCGCCAGACCCTTGAGGAGTTCTTTCAGAACTGGGCTTATGCGCTTGATCATGCCTTTGTACAAAACGCCTCATTTGTAGCTGGTGGTCAGATTAATAATGAACAAAACAAATCGCTTGGGACGATCCTGCATAAACTTCAAGGTGCCCAGAATGACACAGCATGACCAATAGCGTCACGATTCATCCTGCACCCGACCACCCGGGCGGCGGCTATGCCGTCATCCGCGTTATTGACCCTATTGGGCTGTCTGCAAACGCCCGGATCAGCGTTTTTGATCTATTCAGAGAGCGTTTTCTAGGCGAACACGACTGGCAACCAGACCCGTTTGAGTTTGGTCCATATTATACCAAGGCCGAAGGCGACACTGTTGAATTTTCCATCGGCCCCGAGATCGTCAACCGCGTGTCTGAATTTACATCTGTGCGCGTCGAAGTGGGCGGGCATCCTACCACGCTGACCTGGCCCGAAAACATCCTACAAAACCCGACGGCTGTTTCATACAGCACGATATACAGCGAAGAAGACACAGGCAAAATATTAGAAAAGGAAACTGTCAGACCGCCTGCGCTGGAGCCTAGCCATTTGAACGACCCTATTGATACATTACCGTTTGAATCTGCACCCCAGCCAAAGTCAAAGCCTGACGCTAAAGAGCCGAAGCGTCTTATATCGAGTTATATTTTTCTGATCATAGCCATCATTGCCGGTTTCGTGATCTGGTGGTTTGCACTGCGCGACACTTCAGATACTATGACAGACGACGACGTCGCCATCATCGATTGCTCACTTGAAGGCGCGCTAGCCAGTGACACTGGCCCAGTCGCCGCCCTCGGCAGTCTCGCCGATGCCTCAGACGCAGGCGATTGTGATCCAGTGATAGACGCCAGCTTTGCCTTGCGCTTGATTGAGCAGGCCGCGGTGAACGGCGATGGAATAGCGCTTGCCACGCTCGGCGATATCTACAGCAGCTACACCATAAACCCGCTGGTGGAAGAACGTCTGGGCGTCGCCCTTTCCGAGGATCCCGTTATCGCGTTCGACTACTACCGTCGCGCGCAAGAGGCCGGTAGTCCTAATCTTGAGGCACAGTTGACCGCGATTTGCGAAGGCACCGACGAAAGCGGCGATATGATGATACAAGTCGAAAGGGAGGACCTTTGCCCATGATACATAAGACCATAAAAAGCGCTCTAATCACAGGAATGCTGACGGTGGCGGCACCCTCCATAGGCGTTGCTTCCCCTTTGACCGTGGAGGGGCGCGAAACCGTTTATCAACGTGTTCTAACACGACCCGATGCAGCTCTGTATGCGGTACCGGGTGGTGACGAGATTACAACCTTCGCCCCATTCGATCCGCTTTACGTGTTTGCGCGACAGGGTGACTGGCTTGCCGTTGGCCGGTCGTCGTCAGGCGAAGCCCAAGGCTGGGTCATGACAGACGCTGTAGTTGATTGGCGCCAGAACATCGTGGCGGTGTTTACCAATCCTGCAAACCGTAACCGCCAAATCATGTTTGATACGCTTCCCGCGCTGCAGGACTATATGCAAGACGAGGCCATCCTTGATCTGCAACCCAACTGGGTATCGCGCATCGATGCAGGTGACGTGCCACCTGATGTGGGCATCGTTGGCATCGAGCCCGAAAATCACATTGATATCCAGTCTAATTTCTACGTCATGCCAATCCTAGAGTTCATCGAGGACCGCCATCCTTTGTCCTTTGAGCAAAACATCCTGATGGAAGTCGCCTCAATCCCAGCGGCCGAGCCTCAGGGTAGGATTGGCCAGCCCAGCAATTATGACGTGGGCATTGTTTTTGTAATCGATACAACCTCATCCATGGACGTGCATTTTCCTGTCGTACAGGCACAGGTGGCTAGCGTGGTCAGCCGCATTGAAGGCACCGAGGTAGGCGACCGCGTGAATTTTGGGATTATCGCATTTCGCGATGACAACACTGGCCGTTTCGCGGACCTGGGCTACCGTGTCTCGGAAATTTTGCCACTTGAGCGCCGTCAAAGCCAGCAAATTGTTGTCCAGGCGCTTGCAGACCTAGAAGATGCCAACCTGTCGAGCCCGGGCGTCAGCGAAGACAGTTTTACAGCTGTCAGCTACGCTTTGCAGGATGTAGACTGGTCTGGCGGGGGCAGCCCATTTGGGGGTAAATACGTGGTGCTGGTCACAGATGCTGCACCAAAGCTGCCCGGACAAGTCGGTGCTACGGATAGCCGTGATACATACAGCTTTACCGCCAGTGACCTGAAAGCCACAGCCGAGGCCTTGGGCATCGCCGTTATGACAATCCACCTTAAAACCGACGTGTCCGGCGAAGCTAATCACGCCTTGGGTGAACGCCAGTACCGAGCGTTGTCGACCTTTGCAGGAAACGAGTTCTACTACCCTATCGCGGGCGGCGACCCTGCCATATTTGCAGAACGCTCACAGCAACTGATAACCTTCTTTAAAGATGACGTGTTGGCCGCTGATGGTGAGGATACCGATCTTACCGATGAAGAAGCAGGTGAGGCATTGGTTCAGATCCGCAATGAAATGGTCTTGCGCTATCTTGGCCGTCAGGAAGGCACCACTGCGCCCGATATTGTACGATCTTGGGTCACGCGTTTGAACGCCGACGATCCCCGCTATGAGTCGATGTCGTTTCGCCTGCTTGTTACCCGCGATGAGCTGGCCACAATGGCTGAGCTAATCGGCGAATTTTACGACATTGGAAACAACTTCCAAAGCGAAGAAGACATAGAGAACTTCCACGGGTCGATCCGCGAAGCGATTGTGCGAATTTCACAAAACCCCGAACGCGTTGTGAACCCCAGCGCCGAACGCTCAGGCGATGCATTAGAATTCCTTGACGACCTACCCTACCGTAGCCAGCTATTGCGCATGAGCATTGATTTTTTTGTGGAAAATCCAAGCCAGCGCCGCGTTATCCTTGACGGTTTAAATTCAAAGCGGCGCAGTTATCAGCGCTGGTTGACCACACCGGACGTGTGGCAACCTCTTTATGATGATGCTCCTGATGGTGAATGGGTTACGACATTGCCAATTGAGTTTCTGCCATAAGATGCCCCCGCTTCTAACTTGCCCGCAACTGTCGACAACCCTGGATACCAAAGATGGTGTCTTTCAGTTGATCGCGGACGGGTTCTGCGTTGATCTGGGGCAGGCTGTCGCTCTCACGGGCGCCAGTGGATCAGGCAAGTCTCTCTTTCTCGAACTGGCCGCCCTGATTCGCAAACCGGATCACGAGAGCCAATTCAGCGTTCAGATAGGTGATGCCGAGGGTATCGATATATCGGCCCTATGGCAGGACCCGAATGGCGAGGCAAAGCTTGCTAGCATCCGCCGCAAACATTTTGGCTTTGTCTCCCAGTCGGGTGAACTGCTACCGTTTTTATCTGTTATGGACAATATCACGCTGAGCCAAAAGATGAACGGTCGGCCCGACGCTAGTGTGGTTCATCACTTGATCAAGCGGCTCGATCTTACTCATGAGGTCGCTAAACCGCTGGCGCAATTATCTATTGGTCAGCGGCAACGTCTAGCCATCGCCCGAGCCCTTGCTCATCGCCCCCTACTTGTGCTTGCTGATGAACCCACAGCCGCTCTTGATCCTGCGCGCAGCGCGGCCGTGATCGATTTGTTCCTTGATCTAGCAGCCGAGCTGAACACGGCCGTTGTTATCTCGACCCACGATATGGCAATCGCCAGCCTACCGTCGTTTACGCGATGGATATGCGACGTTACACTGGGTGATTCCGTAACTAGATCCACTTTGCGCAAGGTGGTCGCATGAAGAGCCTGATCGCCAGTCTCTCCCTACGCAGCCTGCTGCACAGCAGGCTTGAGTTCTTTTGCAATGCAGCACTCATCATGGGGGTTGTGATTCCACTTTTGGCTGTGATGGGCGCCAAGAACGGCATTACCGACGGACTAATTGCGCAATTAACCGAACGTGCAGGATTGCTGGATATCCAAACGACCGGCAATGATCTGGTCACCGAAGAGGCCTTGGCGCAAGTGGCCGCTCTCGACGGGGTTGTGTTCGCAACATTTCTGGTACGCAGCGGCAATGATTTCATGATTGCTGACAGCAGCACCAGCGACGGGTTCCCCAATGTGCGCCTGCGTGTGACCGGCGAAGGCGATCCTACCTTGCAGGGGATCACTGCACCTCAAGGTCAGCAGGCCGTCATCAGCTCAGAGCTTGCCAAGCGGTTGAACATCAGCGCAGGCGACAGTTTTAATGCCTCAACAGGCAATGACGGCCGCATCCGTCACGCGCTGGCCACGATGACCGTCAAGGATGTGCTGCCACCTGAGACATTGCCTAGCATTGCGATGCTGGTGTCACGAGACTTCATCGAAAAGCTTGAGGCCTATGGCGATGGCTATGCCGTGACGGAATTCGGCATTACCGAAGGCCTTGATCTAGGGACCCGAGAGCAATCGTTCAAAGGGGTGCGTGTCACGGTGGCCGAACTGTCAGATGTCCCCCGCATCGACGCCGCCATTGGTACACTATTGAACCGCAGCACCCGCTCAGAGGCCGCCGCCGTCCAAAGCACGCTAGCCACTCAGGGTTATTTGGATCGAGCGTTCCAGATGATCGCGTTGATTGGCCTGCTAGGGGTCTTGGCAGCGCTTACCGCCGCCCAAGTCAACGGCGTCACCCAACAGAGGCGCGGGTTGGCCACCTTGGTGTTACTGGGCAGTACGCGCGTGGATATCGCTCTTTTTCCGGTGCTGCCCGCCTTGGTCACGGTAATGGTCGGGCTGGTACTGTCGCTAGTAGGTTATGGCATCGTGGCCCAGCTTGCCGGCATTTTAGGGGATGCCGGTTCTCCGATCGTCTTACGTTTGCGTCCTGGCGAAGTGGCGGTTTTGTTTTTGGTCTCATTGCTAGTGGCGAGCGTGGCCTGCCTGTTCGCAATTCGCAAGGTTTTGTGCGTTGATCCTGCCGTTATCCTGAGAGAACCCACATGAAATATTTACCTTTTGCCTTTTGTCTTGCCGCTTCCACTGCCATGGCGGAGATTACTTGGGACGAAGAGCTCTATAACGGCGCCTTGCGCGTCAACATTGACACGCCGGCGCCTTCGCTGGTCTTGCCAATGCCTTGCGGTGGGGCGATGGCCTTCGACCGGATCGATGTTTTTGTGGATGGCACAGACCGTCTGTCCGACAAAGTGCTGCGACACGGGCAATCCAGCCCTGAATACGGTTATCGCAACTTTCTGCGCCAAGAACGGCTGCGCGGTCCGTTTGCCGGCGATGATCCTGCAAAAACGCATTTCTATATGGCCCGCTATGAGCTGACTGAATTGCAGTATCTCGCGTTGACCGATTCGCTCAATTGTCAGTTCAGGCCAGAATTTTTACTGACCCAGCCCAAAACATCACTGTCATGGTTTGAGGCGCATAATTTAGGCCAGCTTTACTCGGAATGGCTGGGTGAGTTTGCTGAGGATGATTTGCCGGCCCCTGCGGGCGGCGGCCAATCCTTTGTGCGCTTGCCCACTGAGGTCGAATGGGAGTTTGCAGCCCGTGGTGGCGAGGCCGTAGATGAACTGGATTATCAGGCCCTCTTGCCGCCCATGCAGAGTGGATTGTCTAGCTACGCCCAGTACGGTGCGGACGGCGCGGGGCCCGTCGGTATCCGTCTTCCAAACCCATTGAACCTGTTTGATATGCTAGGCAACGCGGAGGAAATCATGTTTGAGCCGTTCAGCATGAATGTGCTAGGTAGCAAGCAGGGCCAGATTGGCGGCATGATCACCCGTGGCGGGTCATTTCTCTCCGAGGCCATCGATCTGACCAGTGCGGCACGATTTGAACGTTCATTTTATAGCGCGCGCACAGGGCGTGCTTTAACGCCATCGACCGTAGGACTGCGCTTTGTCATCGGTGCAGCAGCGATTGGTCAATTTGCCGAGGAAAAGATCAATAATGACTGGCAAAGAAGATTTACGCGCGGCTCTGAGGATGCGGCTTCACCGATCCCTGTAATTAATAGTATGATCGCCCAGACAGCCGATCCAACACAAAAGGCGGCGCTTGAAACGGTGCTGTTGAACCTGACAACAGCCCAACAAGTAGCCCTTGATGAAAGCGCCAAAAGATACCAGGCGTCTTTACGCATGGGCACGACGATTTTGTCGGTGATCCGTTTTCAAGATGCACGCGTCCAGGCAGCTGCGGGTAATGTTACCGCCCGAGCGGGTCGGGTCGCCGAAATAGAAAGCGGCGCGCCCGAAGCCTATGATGGAGAAGCCGATGATACTCGCGCGCTGATAGCCCAATTGGAGGAGAAAGTGGTGGACTTTCGCCAGTCGATCCGCAACCAGACAGCGGCCTACGCACTTGCCCTTGGTTTGCTTGCCGATGCCGACGATGCGCAACTTAAGCAGGCCTACAGTAACTACGTTTCTCAACTGGAGCTAAGCAATTCTGAGGATTATATATCTCTTGCAAGCGATCTACGCGATCATCTTGCTAAGTACAGGTTGAACCCAGATGCTAGTTTCGAAAAGCTTCTTGAAATTGTGTTGGAGTAACGAGCTGATTTTTTTGGAACGGTCTATCACGGCTGTCCACATTGGAATTGCTCACCGCGTGCATGCCACCACCGTCAGCAAATGAAGATAACGGCGCAATCATTAATAGCTGCAGCGCCCACCTCAATACTCGTGCTCAAGCCGCTACCTTCGGAAAATAGTTAAGGTGGCATGGCCGACATCTACAACTTGAATACAGAAACGTACGGTGTCAGTGCAGTCACGTCTATGACGCTGACACCATGCTATAATATGCGTTGCTGCATATAAATCTAGAAACACGCGAAAGTTGGTAATACCCTGATGGACGACATGTGATGGCGCTGTTGAGTCGTTATCAATGCTCAGCTGGGAAAATGGATTTTTTACGTTTGTGAGACCATCATCACCCAACTGCCCGATCCATCGGTTTTTTTATCTTATCCATTATCTGCAGTGGTGAGCGATGACGCGCGCAGGCTAATTGAACAGACAATCCACGCTGAACTAGCGCCAATCATGGACGCCTATCCCAGGAAAAAGCTACATATACGCAAAAAAAACTCAACTTTGCCTTGCCAGCTCTGCAACAAAAACCCATCCTGAGGCCGACGCATTTAAGTGCAAACCATTTCAAATCGGGAAAAGAGCCATGATTAATTTCAAAAGAATAGGCGCTAGCTTGGCCATCGTTGGCATTTTAGTAGGCTGCGCCGAGACCGCAGGCGGCGGTTTCGCTAACCCGATTAGCGATCTTCAGACGGTATCGGCTACTGCTTCACCGGAACAACGCGCCTTATCCAACCAACAACGTGACTACGCCAAAGCCCGTCTACAAAGCGCTGGCCTGGGTGCGTTGATGGGAACAATTGGATGCTGGGGTGGCGGATGCAGTAATCGCGAAATTGCTGAACGCGCATTGGCTGGTGCTGTCGCTGGCTACCTAGTTGGTGGCTATCTAACCAACCGAAATGCTAATTTCCAAGGCACCCAAGAAACCTTGCAAAAAGACATTCAGGTTGCCCGCCAGGACAACCAGCGCCTGCAAAACTCTGTTGCTGCAGCCAACAACGTAGTGAAGTTCCAACGCGAGCAAATCCGCACATTAAACGCAGGCCTGCGTCAGGGTTCGACGTCTGTTGACCAATATCGCGCAGATGTGGCTCTAATGCAGCAGGATGTCGCCACCACCCGCAAGATCCGTGAGGATGCGATCGAGAACGTCAAAGGCCTGGATAACTCGATCCAGCGCCACCGTGCAGCAGGTTTGCCAACAAGCGGTCTAACCCAGCAACGCACTGCCCAAGAACAACGCATCTCTGAACTGCGCCGCGAAGAGCAGCGCATGCTTAGCAACATCGCCAGCGCACCGGCGGAGGTTCGGGCATGATATTTGCAAAAAAAATTTTCGCCGTCAGTGTTGCCGGTGGCATCTTGCTGTCTGCATGCACCGACAGCAATCTGGACTCTTGTAGCAATGCCAACCGCGAAATCAACTTGGGCACTCTAGCGGACAACGCTTTGTCAGGGTCCTATGAAGATTGCATCGATACGTTGCAGCAAGACCTTAATGCCTTGCGTCTTGAAGGCCGTCAATTGCAGGGCGAGGCGCTTCGCCTGAACACCTTGTCTGCATCGCTCAGCGGTGAGGAACGTGCAGCTGCCACTCGTCTGGCCGAACTAAACGCCACCCAAGCCGAGCTTATCGCGCGGATCACGCAGGTCAGTGAAGCTGGCGGTTCCGAGGCACAAATCGAGCGTCTCGTATCAGAGGAACGCGTGCTGCGCAGTCAGATCGGCAGTGGTGCCAACGGTGTTGACCAAGCGACCACCGATGCAATTGCACAACGTCAGCGCAACTTGAACCAGCTAACACTCGATCTGCTATAAGATTGCACTTATGAAACACCTTGCAACGTAGCTCTCTTGCCATTGGCATTTATGTGTAGGCCTTCTTCTGTCGTATACTTGTGCCACTATAACAGACATCATCCCATACCTCGGCTCTTTGAGACGATTACTCCTCATGATCGCTAGCACTTGGATCCCATAGTCCGAAAGAGCGAATGGCACACCGACAAACGTAGCGGTCTCAAACGGCGGGTCGAACTC
>Ga0222654_1000592_pt1 | contig 21817 bp, 23 predicted proteins | sample AntAcemetagen421_FD_179805 | JGI IMG/M metagenome (GOLD analysis project Ga0222654, IMG submission 179805) | Saline water microbial communities from Ace Lake, Antarctica - #421 | ecosystem: Environmental > Aquatic > Non-marine Saline and Alkaline > Saline | place: Antarctica: Ace Lake...
CTACCGGGCCACCGCCGGAGCGGGCATCCAGATCGATGGTCAGCCTTTTGTTCCTCCCCTGCGAGCTGACCGGCGGCTCAAGTTCTTTTGCGATTACACCTTCCCGGCGCATCCCAAACGGGAGATGATAATCCGCACCGTCGAAGCGGCGGCGGCGCGAACGGGCTTCACCGGAGTCGAAGTCGTCGCCGGAGCGGGCGCTGTCCTCAATGCCTGCCGAGTGCTCGAAGACGGTCCCGCCTGTTACTTCAAAGCGCCTAAGACGGAAGCTGGCGGCGGCTCGTTGTGGGATTTTGCCGCGACCACCTGCCTCTTCGCCGAAGCAGGACTTCACGCTCGTGATTTTCGCGGCCGTCCGCTCGATCTAAATCCCGCCGAGTCGACCTTTATGAATCATCGGGGAGTGTGCTACGCCTCCACGGTCACCCTCGCCGCCGCCCTGCTCGGGGCCACCCATTAGTGGGCGTGGTCCGCACCGAAAAAACCGCGTCGCGGACCGCCTCTTTCTTTAAAAGTAGGGGATAGATGATAAAGCGGGTCAGGTTTAAACTTTAGCCGTCGGGGATAATCCGTCAGGACCAATCCCTCTTCTTTGACTCGCCTCTCAATGCTAATCGGTCGCGAATCCCTTCACTCGCGATGACGACCAAACGGTCGGTGGCGAGCTCGATTCCCCCCCCCACTTTCACCATCCACGACCAGAGCTCCGTTGACGCGTTGTCATGGCTCGGAAAATACTGGAGCCCGCAGCGCTGGACATTCGCGCCCACCGCCTTGGCCGCCAACGGTCCCAGTGTTCGCCCAGCTGGCCGACCGACCCGGTGGTTCGGCGCCGCGCCCAGCGCGCGGTCCGGCACCGAACGCGCTAGATTTCGTCTTCTTCCAATGGCCGGTCGCCTTCGAAGGGTCCCCACATAATGTGTTCCGGGTAGTCTTTGTGCTTCTGATACTCGGCCGGGTCGTAGTTGGGATTGGCTTTCGGTATGCGGGCGCCAACTTGCTTAAAATAACGCATCATCTCGGCGTAGAGCCGCTCGTGCACCTGCGGGATTTGGCGAGCGATATTACTCACTTCACCGGGATCATCCGAAAGGTTGAACAGCATCGGAATGTCCGGGCTGGCGTAAAAATGCATCACTTTCATGTCGCCGGAAACGATGGCGGAATGCGGCACTTCCTGGCGGTAGTGCGGCACGTGAAAATAGAGGTAGCGATTGAGGAAAGTGTCATCGGGTTGCTCTCCTCTCATGTAAGCCGCGAGACTGACGCCGTCGATATTCTGCAGCGCGCCCGGATCACCGCCGGCCCAATCGACAAAGGTCGGCAGGAAGTCGTAGTTGACCACGTTGCCATCAAAAACCGCGCCGGCCTTAATGCCTGGGCCCTTCACGATCATCGGCACGCGGATGCCCCCCTGCCACGCCCACCACTTGTGGCCGTGATGGGGTTGCGTCATTCCGGGGATCACGTGTAAAGCATGATGACGATAACCGTTGTCCGCGACCATCACGACGTAGGTATTTTCGGCGATCCCGAGGGCTTCGATCTTATCGAGCACCGCTCCGATTCGTCCGTCCAAATCCTCCCCCATCCCCAGCCAGACCGCCGGATCTTGTTTACGCGCCACGGTATCGGCTGCCTTGCCTTCGCGCTCGTAGTAGGCCTGCACCTGCGGATGTTTCGCGTATTTCTCGCGCGTCTGGGGCAAACACTCTGGCCCTTCGTGCATCGCGTAATGGGATATCTGCAGATAGAACGGCGTGGCCTGCTTAACCTGCTGTTCCATGAACCCGATCGCCTTATCGGTCATGCTGAACATGAGCTTGGGATCGACCATATCGGCGGGCATGCGTCGTTCTTTATCGATCGTATTGCCGGGATTGTTGTTGGTGTCTCCGTCGTGCAAAACGTAACCGGCGTCACCCGGATCACTGTAGAGATGCCATTTTCCCACGTGCGCACTGGCGTAGCCCAACGGTTTGAGGGCATCCGGAATCGTGACCGCATCCGCATCGAGGGAGGATTCGGAGATGGTCGGCACGAGCGGGAAATGTTGGTAATCCTTCCGCTCGTCATAGTAATCGCCCGTCGTCTTACCTAGCACGGGCGTGTAGCCGGATCGCGGGCCTGACTGACCCGTTTGAACGCTCGCTCGCGCGGGGGCACACTGGTGAGCGCCGTAAGCGTGGGTGAACTTAGTGCCTTGGCGGGCCAGCTTCTCTACATTCGGCATCTCGAGTAGCGGCATGAAGGAATTTCTCATCGCGTCATCCATCGGCACGGAGGACCCATTCCAGGCCCAGTCGTCGATATAGATCATGACGATGTTTGGCTTTGTTTCGGCGCGGAGACTGACCGCGGCCAGCAGCAGCAATAAAGTCAGGGCAAGGGGGGATTTGAGAATTCCAGCTCGGAGGGTCATATTGGGGATCGTTTGGATCAATTGAGGCTCAACTGGTCCGGAGGGGAACTCCTAGACCGCAACCAGTCTTACGGCCAATCCGAATCAAATTACCGAAAGAGATCGGGGGGTGTCCCCGATTAACCGGGGCAAACCGCGAGGGGAATTCCTCCGTTAGGGCATTTTTGAGCTGAGGGATTGAACGGACTGCGGAGGGATGAAGCAGAATTTGATCAAGCAGTCAGGATCGCCCCTCTCCCGCTCATCAACCCCATGGTGCCATAACTCGAAAAATAAGAACGGGCGTTTCCGGCGAACGTGGCTTATAGACTTGGTCCTCCGAGAGACGTGACTGATATCAGGCCTGAGTGGAATCGCCCCTCGCCACCATGCCACCCTCAGCGCGCATTCGCGCGCGTCGGATTTGGGCATTGGTTTGGCTCATGATCACGGCGCTGCTGGTGGTTTTCCTTCGTCCCTTCGATTGGAATGCGGTAGCCGAGCGTTTGAGCGCGGCCCGTTGGGGGTGGGTCGCCGTCGCGGTGGGCGCCAACTCGTTGATCCTGTTGACCCTCACTGCCTTGTGGCGCGGCCTCGCGCCTGGCGATGCCCCCGCCGCCCGCCAGCACATGCCGGAAGTGGTGGCGCTTTCCGTCGCCGGTATGAGCACCTTGCCTTTCGGGGGCGGTCATGCGCTCGCCGTTGGGCTGCTAATCAAGCGCGCCAGGTTACGGGTCGACTCGACCACCGCGCTGATGGGCATGGATCAGTTTTTTGAAGGCGTGGCCAAAGTCACTTTGCTCGAGTTGGCCATGCTCATTGCCCCCCTCCCCAGCTGGACGGGAAAAGCGGTGACCGCCATCGGAATCAGTTTACTGACCGTCCTACCTTTCTTGGCGTGGTTAGTCTTTCGAAAGCCGGCCGACATCAGTTGGCTCGACCCTTGGAGTGCGTCGGTGCAATTCCTGCGGCGCCCCAGAATTTGTTAGCCGGGATTGGGTGGACTTTAGGGGGCAAGGTGGCCGAGGCATTGGGTATCTTGGCGGTGCAACATGCCTGCGGCATCGAACTACCTTGGACCAGTGGTGGTGGTCGCCGCCGTGAACATCGCCACCTTGGTCTCTTTGGCACCGGGAGACCTGGGCGTTTATGAGGCTGCGGCCTTCGCCGCCTACACCCTTTTCGGGCTGCCGGTCGAAACCGCCATCACCTTGAGCCTACTCCAACACTTCGCCTATTTAGTCGCCATGGTCGCCCCGGGCTACGGCTTCATGATTGCGCGGGCCTGACGCGCTCGTTCGTCCGCTCGCCTTTAATTAAACGGGACTGAAGATGGCGCGCAGGCTTTGCCTGATATGGCCTCCAAGCCCTTCCCCGGGTCCAAGCATCCGGGGCGCTAAAAGGGAGCTATTCAGTCTTCCAAAGAGAAGACGCTGTCCTCACTAATTTAACCTCCTGATAAAACTAATCTCATCCCGCCCCCCCCCCTTCCTGACAGATGAAAGCCCTTCCCTTGTTCCTCGTCCTTATCACTCCGGCCTGCGCGGCGGCCAGCTGGGAAAAACACCTTGTGATGGAATCAGGGCGCAACATGACCGCGGTCGCAGGCGACTTTGATCAAGATGGAAGGATGGATGTGATCAGCAGTTACGGCGGAAAGATTAGCCTCTATTTGGCGCCTGATTGGAAGGAAGTCGTCCTGCATGAGCTGTCCAGTCCTCGGGGTGCCAGCATCCATGGAGAAACGCTCGACATCGATGGGGACGGCGATCTGGACTGGGTGGGGGGCGAGTCTAAAGGACCTGCCATCTGGTTGGAAAACCCTGGTCGGGCGACCGGAAACTGGACCGCGCGACCGATCGACCCAGACCTGGGCGGCATTCACTGCTTCGTCAAAGCCGATGTGGATCGGGATGGTCGGCTGGATGTCATCATTAACCACTTTCGCCCCGATGGCCCGATGGCCGATTCGATCGCCTGGTATAGTATTCCGGATGCCGTGAAATCTGCCGCCCAGTGGGACCGTCATGTCTTTGCCGACCGAGACGCCCCGGGAGGGAGTCACTACTTCGGATTTGGCGATTTGGATGGAGATGGTTGGGGCGAAATCGCGGTCGCCGCGAAAGGAGCCCCCCACGCGGGAGGCAACTGGTTCGCCTACTGGAAGAACCCGGGCTCAGCCGGCGTCGAAGGCCGGTGGGAAAAAATCCTCATCGCCGAAAACCAACTCGGTGCCACCAATATCCTCCCCGGCGATGTGAACGGAGATGGCCACATCGACTACCTCGCCTCGCGCGGACACGGCACCGGGGTCTTCTGGTTCGAAGGGCCGGATTGGACCCTCCACGAAATAGATTCCGAGATCGCCTCCCCCCACTCCCTCGTGCTCGCCGATCTGGACGAAGACGGGGATCTCGATGTCGCGAGCTGCGGATATGTAAGCGAACGGCTTTCGATCTACCTCAATGACGGCGAAGGACACTTTGAACGACAGGATCTCGACATGGCCCAGGAATCCTACGACCTGCGAGCGGTCGATATGGATGGCGACGGCGATCTGGATTTGTTGAATGCGGGCAGAGCGACCGGCAATGTCGCATGGTATGAAAACCCCCTCCGCCATCCTTAGGCAGGGGCTTCATCCCCCAGACCGAGCGGTCCTGCGGTGGCTAAAAATTGGGCCGATCTAAACTCTCGTTGTTTACGATCTCAGTTGGCTGAACCCGCGCTCAGTTTTCGGCATTTTAGAGGGTGGCTTTGATTCGTGAACCAACCGTGACAGAAAGCAGGGACTTGTCGTTTCTCGTCTTTTTGAATCGCCTCTTCCCGGGTTGGACCCCGTCGTTATTTCTCCCCTTCTGACCATGGCATTTACTGACATTGAAATTGCTGCAAACTTAGAGATGATTGAAAACCTTTTCCGGTCTCGGCGGCGGCCCCCGATCCATCTCCACAATAAAATGCGCGAGGTCCGGCGATTCGCCGGTCAGGCGATTGAGTTATTCATCGTTCGTCCGGCTTTTGAGCGCCCGAAGGAGTTCATCGAGGAATCGATCGCCAAAGTCCGATACGTGCGCACTGCCAACGTCTGGACAATCTTTGGGAAACGGGCCGACTTGCAGTGGCACCGCTACTTCCCGGCTCCACCAGCGGACTCACTTGCCGAGGCGCTTCGAATAATCGACGAAGATCTCAACGGCGGTTGCTTCGGCTGACCGAACCACGATGACGACACTACCGCCCGAGGCCATAAAGCATCACTCCTTACCATTTGCCATAATCATGCGACCTCTCCTGCTCCCTGCTCAATCCATCGCTCAGTTATTACCAGACCCGATGGATTGATCTTTTTTCTAGCCCCTCTCCTTTTTCCTGTTCCCAGCGACTGCTTGAAAAATCCCAGCTCGCGGGGCCAGCATGACGTTTGAGGGGGAAGCTGATCCCGAAGCCAACGGGCGGGCTGGGGCGGCGTTCGCGTCAGCGGCCCGAGGGAAATTGTGAACCGCCCGACCCGCCTACTTTTAAAGCCCTAGGTCAATTTGAAAACCGTCAGAATAAGCGTATGAATACACCAATGCAGTATTTTCCCCGAATAATTCCCCTCTGCCTGCTTAGCTTTGCTCTCCTGAGCCCTGCCTTCCTCAAGGCCGAGCAGGACGTGAGTCAAGTAACCGACGGGATGGTTTTAATCCCCAGCGGATCATTTACGATGGGAGGCGATGCTGGCTTGATGGATGGAGGATCGCAGTCGCATGGGACATCCTACCCTATCCATGAGGTCACCCTTGATGGGTTTTGGCTCGATGAAACTGAGGTGACCAACCGTGAGTTCGCAAAATTCGCCGAAGCGACTGGATATGTCACGTTTGCCGAGCGTCCGCTACCGAAAGAAATGGTGGCCGAGCTAAAGCGAATGGCGGCCCAAAACATCGGAGCGCTTAAGTCGATGGCGGAACGATCGACCGGAACGGAACGCGAAGAAATCCTGCAGGAAATCGAGCGCGTGCAAATAGCGTCAGCGATGAATCAGAACGCTGGATCTATGGTCTTTACGGCACCAGTAGCAGCGCTGACCTCGGCCGATAATATTACCCAATGGTGGCGCATCGACCCGGGCGCAAACTGGCGTGCGCCCGAAGGTCCCGGCTCGAGCTGGGAGGATCGTTTGGATCACCCCGTGGTGAATGTGAATCGGGACGACGCCACCGCTTATGCAACGTGGGCGGGTAAACGCTTACCGACCGAGGCGGAATGGGAGCGCGCCGCCCGTAGTGGTCTGGAACGTCAGCCCTATGTGTGGGGCCCGGAGTTTTCGCCGGAGGGTGCGGCCGTTTGGATGGCAAACATCTGGCAGGGCGTTTGGCCCTATGAAAATTCTGGCGATGATGGTTTTGTCCTGACCGCCCCGGTGAAAAGCTTTCGACCCAACGCATTTGGGCTGTATGACGTCGCTGGAAATGTGTGGGAGATTGTCGCTGATCACTACCACCCCAGCGCCTACTCGATGCGGGCAAAGAGTGTCGTCAATCCCACGGGACCCGATCAAGCCAGCCTGAATTCGCTCCGCCAACGCGTGCCAACTTACGTCACCCGAGGGGGCTCTTTTCTCTGCTCCGACAGTTGGTGCAGTGGATATCAACCCGGCTCTCGCCAGCCCCAGGAAGCCGACTCCCCAGCGCATCACACTGGTTTTCGTTGCGCGATGGATGTTAAGTAACGGAGTCTAAACGCGACCGGATAACGGCAGGGATAATCTCTGGCAATTGAAGGCAATCCGTGAGGATAAATCCCTCAGGTTTGAACCGTTCTTCGGTGCTCGTTTTTCGCGATTCCCTTTACTCGCGAGTGTGACCCACCCCTCGTTGGCTTCCGTAGCCATCAGCGGATGCGGTCGGGCCACCCCCAGCATCAATTGCGACAAACGCCTTTCGCTCGAGGGCCGGCCTGGGAGAGTCGCCGGTCCAGCGGGAGCGAGCCCCGGCCATCCGAGGCGGACGCGGGCCAGCCACCCGTGCTGCCCGAGGGATAGCGACGGACCAGCGCAGTTTCTCGCTCACTCGTAGCGCAAAGCAACGGAGCTGGTGCCTCTCCCGGACCCGCCCTAAGGCAGTCGGATCGTCTTTCCGGTTCTCGCGGATTCGCGAGCAGCGTCCATGATCTCCGTCGCGATCAAATTATTGGCCAAAGAGGAAAGGTCGTGCTTCGGATCGATCTCGCCGCGAATCACCGCCGTGAAATACTCGATGGTATTGCGGTAGGGCGCCGACAAGGGAGCGGCCACCTTTTCGATCGGTGCCTGACCACGCTCCAATCGAATATCGTAGCGAGTTTGATCGATCGTTTTTATGATCCCCGACCGACCGTAAACGTGGACGTCTTTCCTCGGGAAGGGCCAATCCCAAGAAGCCTGAATGATCCCTTGGGCGCCCGGATACTCGAGAATGATCGTCGCATTATCGTCCACTTCGCCAAAGACCTCCGGCCGATTGGTCTGGAAGACCGCCGTGACCGATAGCGGACGGCGATTTCCCAGCAGCCAGGTGATGATATTCTGGCCATAACAACCGAAGTCAGCGGATGCCCCGCCGCCGTTGAGGACCGGATCGGTCAGCCACCTAAAAAACTCCGATTCGGGATTCAAACCAGCCGGGCCGGCATGCCCAAAGTGACTGACAATCTTGGTGATTTCTCCGAGCTGTTTTTCCTCGACCGCGAGACGGTAGGTTTCACCGAGACTCGCATACCAAGTCGTTTCGAGATTAGTCAAAACATGAATCCCATGCAATCGAGCCAGAGCGGCCATGCGGTCGGCGCTGGCTTTATCCACCGCCAAAGGCTTTTCGACCATCACGTGGATGCCTCGAGGGGCGCAGGCCTCGACGACTTTCAAGTGATCGAAGGTGTTGGTAAACACCCAGGCCGCTTCCGGAGAGCGCTCATCAAGCAAAGTCGCTAGGTCGTCCGCGAATAAACTGGGGTCGAGATCGTAGCGATCTTGATACTTTTGCACGACCTTCGGATCGGACTCGAAAATCCCGACGATATCCAAAGTGCCCTCATAATCGCTGCGCAACAGACCGTTCGCGTGACCGTGCACGAGACCGACCACGACGACTTTGATTCTCGGATCGCTGGCGGCGTCAGCGTCAGACCCAAGCGCTCCCATGAGCAAACAGCCGATGAGGCAGAATCTTGTAAGTGTATTCATAGCAATAAACAGATCACTGCCGACTGAGTGAAGATTTCTCCCTCACCGGCGAATACCGTCAGCCGACAATGAGACCCACTCGCTGATAGCTTCCAAACGCAATTCGAAACCGGTAGGACCCGGGACGTTCAGCCAAGAGAGAGCCAGAGAGGAGCAAACGCCAAACTCAACATCCTGCCTTCTTAGCCCTTCGCTCATAAATCTTAAACCGTCTGGCGCCCCCCTTTTTTCTGCCCCGCCGCATCACATTCGAACGCTGCGAAACCGAGCGTCGGCTTGAGTTAACCTTAATCCTAGTAATACATGTTTTTCGGTACTGAGCACAACGTTGACGATTCGAAATCTGGACGAATCGGTGAAACACATGCTACGTCTCCGTGCCGCTGCCCACCAAACCTCGGTGGAAGCCGAGGCTCGCGAAGTTCTGGGCTCACTTTAAATGAATCCACTGCCCCAGCAACGGCTCGAACGTCCGAGGAGTTGCGCCAGCGCCTTAAGGGAGTGCGGCGCTCTGGAAGAATCGAGGCACCGTTAAACTCATCACTCCGTAACGGAGTTGACGGCTAATCGCTCTCGACGCTCATTCCGCCTTGTTCTTCCGGAACCTATTCCGGGAAATTCGGAGGGAGGCGGACCGTCACGTGTCACCCTATATGGATGTCCGAGTGATCGACCTACGAGCAATCCGAGGGAGTGCGATGCGTTTTGAGATGATGAAACCTACCGGGCTAAAAACTTCGAAAGGCGAGGTGTTTGGAACAGCGTGGTCACGTTACCCCACGACCGCTCGATCTCGTTCCTTGACCCTTTTTGGCGGTCGTCAAACATAACGTCATGTTGAAGAAAATTCTGCTAGGAATCGGAGGAACGGTTGCACTCTTCGTTTTGTATATGGTTTACGCCCTTTTTATTGCTCCACCTAAAAGCCCGCCCAACACCGCTGAATTTGACCTTAATGGCCTGGGAATTGAGATAGAGTATAGTCAGCCGTTTAAGCAGGGCCGGCTTATTTTTGGAGAAGAGGCTGACGGTGCGCTACAACCCTACGGTAAATACTGGCGATTAGGGGCCAATGCGGCCACGGAAATTACCGTTAATAAAGATGTATTGGTCGCCGGCCAGCCACTGCAGGCGGGCACTTATCGGATGTATGCGGTGCCTGGACCAGCGTCGTTTAGAGTGACCTTGAATAGTGAAGTGAAGGTCTTTTTTGCAGTGGCCGAACCAGATCCCGCCCACGATTTGTTTACCGTCGAAGCCCCGGTCGCAATGCAGTCTGCCGTGACTGAAATGTTCACCATCAACATCAGTGCAATGGGCAGCGGCGCCCGCGTAGATTTTGTTTGGGACCAAACGATGTTCTCCGTTCCCATCACGATCCCATAGGCTAGAGAAATGGACCGAAGAAATAGGTCAGAACTACACTCTGGTGACTGAGTCAGCTCGAAACCTCGGGTCGCCAACATCGCGGAATTCACCCTAAAAGATGTTCATCGAATTACCGCGCTTGCGAGTGCTTAACAAAATCGATCAGACCTGCCCACGGACTCCTTAATCGGTTCGGATAGCCTCATCGAATCCAACCTCGATGGTAAAGCGGCAAGGCAACACCTGCGCCAACGAAAAATCCCGATCCTACTGTGCGCTCGGGATCCAAAACTGGGGAGTGGATATGGCCCCGATGGAGGCGACTGATTCCACTGGCGGATGTCTCGACGGGAAAACAAGCACTCTCGGGAGGCCTGGCTGGGCTGAAAGTGCGAAGCGTATGAGCCGGGGGATGCCTGAAAGCCGAACGCGACCTTGAAAGACTAATCGCCTCCCTTCCTGCTCACTGGCATTGCGTTGGGCCGGCGGGGTGCCATGAGTAACCAATCCTGCATCGAAGCGGGGCAACAACTAAGGTTATTTATGGGCAAATCACAGGACGCAAAAAAACAGACTCGCAAGGCTCCCAAACAGACCGCCAAAGAGAAGAAAGCCGCCAAGAAACTGAAGCCCTGATCCGGTCGCGCGCGACGGGCTGAGGGAACGAAACCAGTCATGGCCCTAAAATGGGTCTGGTTTGAACAGTTGTTTGTGAGGTAACCCGAATCCTCGGATCGCGGTTTCGGAAGATTTCACGGCCGGAAGCCGCCACTCCCAAGTTGCCGCGCTGACCATCGTGCCCTAGTGGGCACGGCTGCCATCCATTCCGTTGTCTCGTTATTCTCTAGAATGGCCGCCCCTCCCCTGACTTTGCTTAAGAACATTCCCAAAGTAATGAACGAACATCTCCTGCCTCCTTCCATCAGAACTGCCGTAGTCGGGCTGGGTAGAATTGGGTTTGCTTTTCATGCCCCGATGTTGGTCGCCAACCCCGCGTTTGAACTCGTTGCCGTGGTTGACCCCATGACAGCTAGAACGACGGAGGCGACTCGGCTCTGGGGCGCAGCCGGATACTCCGATTTGGCCGATCTATTGTCGGAAATCTCACTCGATTTAGTGGTGATTTGTTCGCCCTCCCCGTTTCATCGGGATCAGGTGATTCAATGCGCGAAGGCCAATGTTCACGTGGTCTGCGACAAACCCGCGGCATCATCGGTCGCCGACCTTGATGGGATGATCGCGGCCATGGCGGCGGCCCAGCGCAAATTTATTGTCTATCAGCCCGCCCGCCTGTGCCCCGAGATCAGGGTCCTTAAAGCAATCCTCGATCGTGGACTATTGGGTCGCTTGCACACGATCACTCGGCACCGGGGCAACTTCGCCCGGCGTAATGACTGGCAGTCGTTGCAGGCATACGGGGGTGGCATGCTCAACAACTATGGCTCCCACGCTCTCGACGAAATCCTCTGGCTCCTGAATTTACCGAACTTTGAGTCGGTCTACTGTCTTTCCGCCAGAATCAATACGGTGGGCGATGCCGATGATCACACCAAGGCGCTGTTGCGCACGGATCAAGGGGTAATGGTCGACCTGACATTCAGCCAAGCCAACGCAACGGTCATCCACCCGTGGCAGGTGCATGGCTCGACCGGGTCTGCCATCTGGGACGAGACCGCGCAGGTCTGGCGGCTAAAATACTTCAACGGGAAATCGAATCCGCCTCCCCCGCTTCAGACCGGACTCGCGGCCTCCAATCGTGCCTATCAAACCGAAAAGCTCCCCTGGCAGGAAGAAATTCTTACCCCCCCGGCCTCGGATCCGGCCGAGTTTTACCAGGCGGTTCACTATACCCTGCTCGAGGGTGCGACTCCCCCGGTGACGGTGGAAGAAAGCCGTGCCCTCTTGGTCCTAATCGAACGTTGTCGAACCAGTGCCGAGTCCGGACAATCGGTCTAACGGATCTCAACGGGGGCTTCTCGTGAATGGGGAATTCTAAGACGGCCGGAGAACGCCATGTTCAGCTTGAGACGACCAAAGTTTGGCGGGCAATTTCAATTTGCACCCAACCGCTTCCGGCCCCCGAATCAAGGTAAGATCATGCCTCGTTCGCTCGGAGAATCTGGGTTGCTCCCTAGCATGGATTCAGACTAGATCCCTGATGAAGTATCTGACGCCCTTACTTTTCATAGTGGGTATCTTATCCAGCACCGCGGCTGATCAGGAAACAGAACCGGCCCCAGGGCAGAAACCGGATGTGCTCACCCCTGCTTACTATACGGCCGGTCCCGAGAATGCGTTCAAGACTGAGGTAGACCGGTTCGTTTTCTCCGCTAGAACGGAGATTTTTCACCATCCCCTACAGTCAAAATCAGGTCAGATACCTGCCTATAAGGTCCATGATTGGGGCTCATTCGGAGCGGGTAAGCCGCCCTGGCGAAAGGTTCAGCACCACGCCGCCGCTGACGGTGGAGAAACCGAAGTGGCCCTATTTGCTGCTCACGATGGCCGTATAACCACTTTCCGCGATGAGCCCAAATACCGGCACTACCTCGCCATCACCAAGGAGGTGGTGGATGAAGATGGAAGAAATCTCGGGCAACTGGTCACGCTGTATGGGCACATCGACCCGGACTTAAATGAGGCCGACGGATTGTCACTTGACGGGAAACAGATCCGGAAAGGAGAACTGGTTTCACGCCATCTCTACGCCGAAACTAAGGGAGGACCACATCTGCATTTCGAGGTTCGTTACTACCGGCCTGGTGATCTTGGCCACGAATCCTTTTACGGGCTCGGCTCGCCAAATTCAGATCATAACGAGCTCAGCGAAGCGTCGGCCGGCCCCTGGACCTTGGGTCATTGGAATCCTGACATGGGATACGGATACGGAGATCCGCATAACCATGGTATTTTGGATCAAGAATGACACGGCAGCGAAGGGGCGTCTGAGCATAGCATCCCTTCAATTTTGACTGAATGAGGAAGGCAAAAGATGCTATCTCTCGTTGTTTTACTTCAACAGATGTCTTCCTCATCAACGGTTTTCTGTCATTTACTTCGCCACAGTGCTTCACCTAAACGCACCGGCAATTCGTCCTTATACCGGACAACCGTAGCCCAATCCCCGCCCCCATAATCACATGAAAAAAACCCTTAGCCTCGTTCTCTCCCTCTTTATCTTTTGCGCGATTCAGGCCACGTCCGCCCTAGCGGAGTCGAGCATCGCAGGAAGCTACGCCGGAACCTGGAGTGACGACAGTGGGAGCTCGGGAGGGATCAATCTTGAGCTGAAACACGCGGCGACGCACTCGTGGTCGGCCGGGGTAAAGGTGAGCGCCGCAGGAGATAGCGTTCCGGTCACGGTAAATTCGGTGACCGTAGATGGGGGCGATGTGGTGATCGTTTTCGAATACCGGGTCGATGGAAAAACCAGCTCGGTGAACCTGAAAGGCTCGGTCGAAGAACATCGTTTCGCCGGCGAATTCGAGGTATCGAATCGCAAAGGTAAAACGACTTCGACGGGCACTTGGTCTTCGACCCGAGAAATTTGATTCATGGGCGCTAAAAAGATTCAAACTCAACCGATTGCCCCCTCCTGTGCCTGTTCTTACCATCGTTCCTCCGATGCCCGGCACGGAAAAACGCTTTCAGCCTTTCGTGAACTTCGTGCAGTCGTGCGGCTGGGATACTGAGTTTGTCCGGATCAACTGGGAGAGCCCGCAGCCTACTTTTGGCCAGACGTCGATTTTCCCTCAAGTAGGAGCTCAAACTGTCGGGAAAATCGTTTTTGGATTCTCCCTCGGCGGGCTTTATTCGCACCTCGGGGCCTTACAGGCCAAGCACCTGATCTTGGGTTCCGTCGCGCCCTTTTTTTTGGAAGACGATGACGAACCAAAACGCTGGATGATCTCCGTGCGCGAAGGCAACGCCACCACTCCCGCCGACGTGCTGGTGGGCGGAATCGAAGATGAACAGATGCACCGCCGCGCGAAATCCGTGCAGGATTTTTACGCGCAGAGCACCTACACCGTCGTGCCGGAAGCCGAGCATAACTTATGGCACCCGAACTACCTTTCCGCCATCGGTGCGATTCTAGTCCGCCTCGAAAACGAGCGGAAGCATGAACGGTTTAAACTCGTTGGCATAGTTAACGGATAGTCGCAAACCAGCGTTGGCACCGGAATCAAGAGTATGCTCGGCAACGTGCAATCCGGGACACTGCCGTTCGGCATCGTTCGTTGCTCAGCGGTAGTCTTGGCAGCGACTTTAAGCCTAGGCTTCTTTGAATTCCACAAACTCAGGCCTGTTCACCCAAGTAATGACACCCTCGAGCGACGGATCGGCAGGTCATCGACCCAAGGGGGGAGCACTTTGGCCACCGATGGCCTGGGCATTAATCCACGGATTCGAAGCGCAGCGGAGGCAGGGACTCACTTCTCTCTTAACTAGGGTGACTCTGAAAACTAGATCGAGTCGTAGTTGTGTGATTGCAGATGTTGGGTAATCTTCAACCATATGGATTATATTCCCCTCGCCTTGCAAGTAATCGTCGCCCTCGGGTTGTTGAACGTCTGGCTCCTTCGTTCCGGGAAGAAAACCCCCTACCGCGGAGGCAAGGCCAAGTCCTTGCGCGAGGAGTTTGCCGCCTACGGACTGCCTCCGGTCGCCTTGAAGATTGTGGGCACCCTAAAGGTCACCATCGCTCTCGCCCTACTTGTCGGCATCTGGCTGCCAGGAATTGTATTCCCCGCCGCGACCCTGCTTATCTTTCTGATGGTCGGCGCATTCCTCATGCACCTCAAGGTAAAGGACCCCTTCACGAGATCGGTCCCTGCGCTCCTCATGCTCGCCATGGCCATTGGCTTGGTGGTTCTCTAATTTAGTAGGTTGAGAAAGAGAGGTAGGCGTTCAGGAGCATATATGCAAAGGCAGGCAGCGTCTGCAGTGCAGTATCCTTGATCTTAATCCGCACGCCAACGCCGAGGAGCATGAGCACCGCCAAACCGCCAGAGGCTAGCTGGCCAATCCAAAGCTCACGGAACCCGACCAAGAGTCCCACCCCACCTAACACCTGCAGGGTGCCCACCAAATTGCGGAACTTCGCCAACCCGTAACGTTGATACTCCTGCTGCATGGCAGGCGAAACGAAACACGCCACTCCAAAGAGGATAAACGATACCAAGGAAAACCAGGTTAGAATCGGATCGATGCTCAAGTAGTGACGATGGCACTTCTCGCGTCTAGAGACAACTCTGCTCCCTGGAACATCCGCGCTTAAGACAATCGCCGACCAACGGCATCAGGCAGAAAAGAATCGGCACGGGTCATGTCGGGGTGATTCTTAGTATGGCCGGGAGGCGAAGGCGAGACACACCACTGGCTAGGGTTGGGCTAGGATGAGCGAAATTCGGCCTGAGCGAGTTTTTACGCCTCTACCACTGCGAGTGCCGTTTTGCGACGCAGGTGAAGCCCAAGGGATAAACGAGCCGGCGGATACAATCGGGAACCTTCCGCGGCCAGAATCCGGCGAAAATATGAACCGATTGAAATCCGCCCTATGACCGATTCGAAGCTCCTCCGGATGGGGTCATGTCGTGAATTGTGAATTTTTGGACGACGCCGCGTTAGCTTTCCGCCAAAATTGCGGGCCAATGAGGACCCATCGCCAAGAATCGTTCCCCGCGTTTGCACCTAAGTGGCAAGGCGCGCAACGGTCTACGATACCTATGATCACTCTCGGCATCGATCTCGCCTCTCAGGCCAAGCATACCGCAATCTGCGCAATCGAATGGTCAACGTCTGCCGCCATCGTGCGCCGGATCAAGTTGGGCTGCTCCGATGCTGACTTGGATGCCCTAATAGCCGATGCCGGCGCAGTCGGAATCGATGCCCCCCTCGGCTGGCCGGTGCCCTTCACCGCCGCCGTGACGGATTGGTCGCATCCGCAATGGAATAACGAGCTCCGCGACCAGATGAGGTTTCGCCTCACTGATTTCAAGGTCCGTGAAATCTGCGGTAAGTGGCCCCTCAGCGTGTCCTCCGACTTGATCGCACTCCCCGCCATGCGTGCGATGGCTTTGTTACAACGTCATCGCGTAGCTGATCGCAGTGGCGGCAACGGGCAGTTCTTCGAAGTGTATCCCGCCGCCAGCCTCCAGCTTTGGGGCTTTCAGTCCCGTGGTTACAAAGGAAAAGGAGAGACCGCAGAGCAAGGTCGCGCGGCTATCCTACAGTCCATTGGGAACGCCATGCCTTGGCTCGAAGGAGCTGAATCCTGCGGAGAAGATGACAACATTTTAGATGCGTTAGTTGCCGCGATCGCCACGCATCAAGCGTGGCAAAAGATGACGATCCGCCCATCAGCTGAGGAAATACCCACCGCCGCAAAAGAAGGCTGGATTCATCTCCCACGCGCGCTCCCGCAGTTAGCCCCTCTAGAACCATCCGCTTTGCGGCGGATAAATGGGGTTAACCACCTCCGTCAGCCTGCGACTTAAGCCAAAAGCCGAGACTGACGCGTCAGGTGGAGGCAATAGAACAGCGGGATGGCCCCGAAGATCCCAAAGGCGCTGTCGACCATCGACCAGTAAACCGGAATGCCCCGAATGTTGCCGGCGATGAACGCGACGGGGATCACCGCCGCACAGATGCAGAGTCCCGTTTTGAGCACCCAGTCACTATCGAGTGGACTGCACAAGGGACGGATAAAAAAGGCCGCACTCGCGAGATGTCCGAACGCCAGCCAATCGGTGCCGTATCCAATAAATGGAAACTTCCCGTAGGTCTCCTCCAACCCGAGATGCACGTAGGCGATCCAATGGGCCAGGCCAGTGAGTTCCTGATAGTTAGCCGGATCGGTAATACCCAACCAGCCCGAGAGAATCCGAATCTCGGCCAAAAGAGGAAACGCGGTGAGTCCGCTCAACACCAGACCTGCCAAAAATAGGATCAACGAGACACGGTAACGAAACAACAGTGCGAGGGGCATACGGTAGATCGTAGGTGCAAATACAGACCGGGTAAAGCCGAGGTTTACTCCCTCCTCCTCCAGCTCTGTCCTCTAACATTACCGCGCGCCTGAAGTCGGAGGCCGGCTTTCGGTTCGTGGTCAGTTGCCTACAAATCGAAATGCGGCATGTCGACAAGTTCTGGCGAGACCAGGTATCGGCGATAGTGCGTCCCTCGTTTGACGAATCTCTTTGGTCGCGGATGGTGTGGGATGCTGAAAATGATCTCTCATTTCTTTGTTGGGTGCTGGGTGGCAGGTGCCACGACGATGTCGGTGGCTCAAGCAGAGGTCATCATTGAGGACTTCGCGGTGGAAGCCGTTTCGTTAAACTGGCAGCTCGTCAATGACAGCGTGATGGGGGGAGTTTCGACCAGTGGGTTGAATCGAGTTTCCGATGAGGTCGTGCGGTTCAGTGGTCGGCTTTCGATGGACAATAACGGGGGCTTCGCCTCGGCCCGGGCATCGGGGCAAATGCAGGGGCTCAAAGAGATCAATGCGATATCAATTCGGGCGAAGGGCGACGGTCGCACCTACCAACTGCGACTGCGCACTTCGAGCGGCTGGCGCACGCCAGATTACAGTGCAGAATTCACTACCGAACTCGGCCAATGGCAAACCCACATCTTGCCACTCGGCGATTTTGTAGCCGGCTGGCGCGGCCGGACCATTCGCGATGCCCCCCCAGTTGATCCCACAAAAATTCAGTCAATCGGTATTCTCCTCGGCGATAAAAACCCTGGCGCCTTCTCGCTCGATATCGATTGGATCAAAGCTGGGCCTTAGCTAACCCCCAGATCCAAACCGGACAGCGCCTCCGGGCTGCGCAAACCCCCAGTGTATTCCCGCTATTTTTTGAGTTCCCGCGATTGGCAGTCCAGACAAACTCCGTGAGTGATCGGTGGGACGGTGTTTCGCTTCCCGAAGGTTTCATTCTTTTCGTCATACCGCGTGTCGTCGTGGACCTAGTGGCACCAAATCCAAACCGGCAGCACCCCGGGCAGCGGCTGCACTTTACTGAGGCCGCCTTGAGGTAGGCATTGACCTTCCCCAATTCGCGCCTTCTGCCGAGTGATCTCGCGCAGCGCTGTTCCCAGGCAGAGGATGGTGGCGAGGACAATAACCGCGGAACAGAGGATGGCCACCGCCGCGACCAACTAAAAAAAAGTTACTCCATGCCGATGACCGCGATCGAAATGAACGTGAGTGCTAGGCAGACGGCGACCGCTATAAATCCTCCGACGAGGGCGGCTCTAGCAGGAGCATGACGTTTGAGGAGAGAGGGGTGGATAAGAACTGGATTTCAGTCGGCAGGGAGAAATTGAGAATATGGACATCAAACTCCAGCCGCTCATGCTCGTAAAATACCAGTGACTGCCAACGCGACGGGCTTAAGGTTGAATCCCACGTGCACTCCGTCCCTGGGAATTTGAATTCATTTTTACTGGGTCTCAGCGCGATCAAATTACACCGTTTCGATTAATCATGATGCACCCCGCCCTTCTGTTGATTCTTTCCTGCTCGTTGCTGTGCTTCCAGACGTCTTGGGCTACGGATGCATGGGAGTCGGAAATCGTCGACAAAACACTTACCTCGGGGAAATCGTCGAGCTCCTCGAGCAAAAGTGGCCACAGAATCGGACGATCAATATTGTCTGCCATGGGCATAGTGTGCCCGCGGGTTATTTCAAAACCCCAATGGTCGATACATTCAACGCCTACCCCCATCTTTTGCATCGAGAGCTGAAGCAGCGTTTCCCGCACGCCGTCATCAACGTGATCGTCACCAGCATCGGCGGCGAATCATCGGATCGTGGCGCCGCGCGGTTTACCCGAGATGTTATCACCCATCGTCCAGACGTCGTCATTATCGACTACGCCTTGAATGACCGTCGCATCGGTCTGGACGCGGCGAAAGCGGCCCACTCCTCCATGATCGATGACGCCAAAACCAAGGGCATCAAAATCATCTTGCTGACGCCGACTGCCGACTTGACCGCGGAAAAAGGCAACCCAGCAGACCCGCTCAACCAACACGCTCAACAGATCCGATCCCTCGCCCAGAAGCATCAGGTCGGACTCGCGGATAGTCTCGCCGCCTTTTACACCGCCGCCGAGAAGAACGGAAATGTAGCGGACCTGATGTCACAACGCAATCATCCCAATCGTCGGGGCCATGAACTCGTCGCGAAAGAGCTGATACAATGGTTTCCGAATTAAAGCCCCCCGGAGCTCAGCCAACTCGTCGTTGAGGTTGGTTCGAATATTTGGTGGATAGACTTCGCCTGATTTTTTCACTTTCGTCTCAATTGAGATCAGCCCCAAAATCTATTCTACCCAATCGACCTCCATGCATTCATCGTTTAAAACTGGCCTCCTCTCTCTCGCAATTTTGATGACCACAGGCGAGGTCGCTTTCGGCCAGGAGCGTGACAACGTAAACCCTCGGACTAACCGCAATGCCGCCGGCTTACCGCCAGGCAGTCGGGTTTTTAAAGACGTGGTTTATGAGCATGTCGGAGATCGCGAATTACCATTGGATATCTACTTGCCGGCTGATGCTGAGGGCCTGCTGCCCCTCGTCATCTGGGTGCACGGTGGGGGCTGGCAAGGCGGATCTAAGAACGGTGCGAATCGCTTCAGCGGCTTGTTGGATCGGGGCTACGCCGTCGCTTCAGTACAATATCGCCTCAGCGGTGAAGCCATCTTCCCCGCGGCTGTCGAAGACTGTAAAGCAGCGGTCAGTTTCCTGAGATTGAACGCCGAAAAATACGGACTCGATCCGGACCGTTTTGGCGCGTGGGGTTCCTCCGCCGGAGGGCATCTGGTCGCCATGTTGGGCGTCACCGGCGACTCGGATATTTTTGATACCCATCCCGTCACGAAGTTGGCGCCCTCCACGGTTCAGGCCGTGTGCAACTGGTTTGGCCCTTCAGATCTCTTGCGCATGAACGATTTCCCCGGCCGGATGGATCATGATGCGGCGGACTCACCCGAATCGCGCTTCATTGGCGCACCGATTCAGGAGCATCCCGAACTCACGCAAAGGGCCAACCCGATCGCTTACGTGACCGCGGCCGACGCTCCTTTTCTCCACATGCATGGCGATAAAGATGGCCTGGTGCCTTACAATCAAAGCGAACTCCTGCACGCGGCGTTGCAGCAGGCAAAGATCTCAACGGAACTCTACCAAGTGAAGAATGGTGATCACGGTTTCCGCGGTGCGGACGAAAGCGCTGAGGTGTTATTCGAACGCGTCGTCCAGTTCTTCGACCGAGAGCTGAAGTAAAGCAGACTCGTCACGCGAATCCTCCTGATGAATCCACGTTGGACAATCCGTGAAGAAATACCCGATTAAATTCGGATCGTTTTTCATTCGCGCGCATTGATCCCGCGCTACGTAGTCGCACCAATCGGCAAACCCACGAGAGCGCAAATCGGGCAACCGCGTTTTGACCTCCCATTGGTGCGATTCGATGAATGGCAAGAGGTGGCAATACGGCATGTTCAGCCATTGGTATTCTTCAAAAGTAAAGCTGCGGGAGTGGCTGCGGTTTTGGTCATTCCACATCACCAGTTCCTGATTCCAACCGAGGGTGTTAAACCCCCAGCCCGTGAGGTCTGCCTCCACCGTCTGGAGCCATCGCTCCATGCTGTTGCCAAATTCTGCGGACCAGACTTTGCCGCTATCGGCATAACGCAGCGTCGCGGGATCGACGTGATTCATGCCGATCGACCAAAACGGGTTACCCGGTGGATCGCTCAGCCAGTGCCGACCGCGTTGCTGCATCACCGAAAAGAACCCGAGTGCGGAGCGCGCCTCCTCCGCGGCCAATCGACTCAAGTTTATTCCGGCAGCTCCCCATAATCCCAGCTCTACAAAGCGTCGTCGATTCATCGTGCCTGAAACTGACACCTTTGAAGTTCACGAAAAGCAGTAATGGCGAAGAGCCCCTCCACCCGCTTATTTTACTTCGGCGCCAGCCGCTCTTACTACCGTCGTTAGCTCCGGCCGTAAAACCCGCCACGTGCCGACGGCCAAGTCTTCCGGTAAAGCAATCTTCCCGATACTTTCACGGTGGAGGGCGACTACCTGGTTTCCCACTCGATGAAACATCCGTCGCACCTGCCGATAGCGACCTTCGCGTAAGGTCACGCGGGCGGTGTTTTCGGTTAGAATGACTAACTCGACCGGCTGCGTCACGATGTCCTCCGTCTTGAAATAGAACCCGTCGGCAAACTTCGCCGCGGCATCGAGCGGGATCGGTTCCTGCGTGGTCACATGATAGACCTTCGGCACCTTCTGGTCGGGATGCATGAGGGCTTTGGACCAACGACCATCATTGGTGAGAAGAACCAACCCCGACGTATTGATATCCAATCGACCCACTAGGTGCAGCGAGTCCTTGTCATGATCGTCGATCAGATCGAGAACCGTGCGGTGCTTCGCATCCTTCGTCGCACTGAGCACGCCGACTGGTTTGTTCAACATCAGACAAAGTCGACGCGACGCCGGTTGCACGTCGGCACCGTCCAAGGTCACCGCCGAAAAACGATCGACCTCTTCACGCCAATCCGTCGCGATCCGCTCCCCGACGATCACTCGCTTCCCCGCAATGCACTCCCGTGCTTTGGATCGCCCCATCATCCTGAACTTGGCTAGCAATCGTTCGAGTCTCATTTCCGCCTAGTTAAGAGAACGGAACGTCTCGGCGTCAATTATCGCCCCAACACTCTGTGTCGTCTCCAAAACGAATTGAAATCCAAGCCATACGTTCGTCACACTACCGGGTATCAAATATTTAGGATCGAAGCATCACGGGGGCGAAGCTAGT
>Ga0222654_1000595_pt1 | contig 21675 bp, 19 predicted proteins | sample AntAcemetagen421_FD_179805 | JGI IMG/M metagenome (GOLD analysis project Ga0222654, IMG submission 179805) | Saline water microbial communities from Ace Lake, Antarctica - #421 | ecosystem: Environmental > Aquatic > Non-marine Saline and Alkaline > Saline | place: Antarctica: Ace Lake...
AAAATTGATAAATTACCGACCTATTAGAAAGTTCAATTACAACAACCCTATTGAAACCCTAAAAAATAAAACTGTTGCACTTATCGGTTGAACTCAGCCTAGATAGAAATGAAAAACTTAAAAATTACAATGTTGTTGCTATTTATGTTTAGCAGCGTGGTTAGTTACGCACAGATCGATAAGCGTAAGTCACTTCAGTATTTCAGGCAAAACAATAGAATGGGTGTAAATGTCTTCGAAACGACTAAAGACGATACGGTAAAATTCGAAGGAATTTATGCAAGAGTAGGCGGAGATTTCGCGCTTCAATTTCAAGGCTTTAGCCATGAAAACTCAATCATAGGAGACCCTTTGGTTGACTTAGGTGCAAATTTTAACCTTCCTACCGCCAACTTGAATTTGGATGTTCAATTAGCAGATGGGATGCGCATGCACTTAAGAACATATCTTTCTTCTCGCCACCATACAGAGGCATATGTAAAAGGGGGGTATCTGCAATTAGATAAGCTTGACTTTATTCAAGAAGGCTTCTTGTCAGGTCTGATGGAAATAGCTTCTATCCGAGTAGGTATGGATCAGATTAATTATGGTGATGCACAATTCAGAAGATCTGATAATGCGGCAGCCATCTACAATCCATTTGCTGGTAATTATATTATGGATTCATTCACAACTGAGCCATTCTTCGAATTGACAATTATGCCTTCTGATTGGATCATCGTTGCGGGTTTAACCAATGGTAGATTGAATCAAAGTCCGATAAAAGGAGATGATGGATTCGTTTTCTAAAGTAAACTAGGCTGGGACAAGCAAATGAATGACGACTTGAGACTGAGGTTGACAGGTTCGCTTTACTCAAGTTCAGACAAGAGCACTAGAGATTACATATTTGGTGGAGATAGAGCAGGGGGTAGATATTACAATACACTAGCGACTGTAGCCAACGGTGGTTCAGATTTTGATCCACGATTCAACCCAAGATTTGGAACTCAAACTGCGATTCAAATTAACCCATTCGTAAAGTACCAAGGCTTTGAATTCTTCGGCCTGATTGAGTCAGTTAGTAATGGAAATGACGCTGTAGGAGGAAGTTATACTCAGACTGGCCTAGAAGCTTTATATCGCTTTGGGACTGCTGAGCAGTGGTACCTTGGAGGTCGCTACAATAGTGTAAGCGGAGAAAGTAGTGATGCAGGAGCCACTAGAGATATAAGTCGCTTGAACATCGGTGGTGGTTGGTTTATGACTAACAACGTACTTATGAAGTTAGAGTATACTAACCAAGAGTATTCAGGTGCCGGATTTACTGGAAGTAGGTATCAAGATGGTCAATTCAATGGTATATTTATAGAAGCAGCAATTAGCTTCTAGAATGATCCGAATAGTATTACTAATATTATTTAGCAGCATTTCCCTGTTACCTCTCAAAGCACAATACTTTGAAGTGGTGACAGGGAAATCTGTTGTTATTGATGGTAAAACCTCGTTCGGAAGGTTTGCTTGTGACTTTGAGACCGCTAATGAAACTGATACCATCTACTTTGAAACTAGGAAAACACAAGATCAACTTATTCTAGATATTAACCTTCCTGTTGATGAGTTTGGATGTGGCAATAGAATGCTAAACCGAGATTTCAACAAAACTCTCCAGTCTAACGAATACCCATTTATCCATGTGCTGGTAGAAAGATTTTTTAAAGAAGGAGATTCCTACTTTAGTTCCTTAAGACTAAAACTCGTTGGAAAGGAACTCTACATGGAAAAGTTGCCATTTATAATGCAACAAGGAGCAGAGCCTGATAGTAAGTTTCTCGTAGCTGAATTCAGCTTAAACCTCAAATACTTTGATCTCACTCCTCCAAAAAAGTTTTTAGGCTTAATCAAGGTGCATGAGGAACTCAATATTCGATTGAAACTAGGAGTCACAGGCCACTAATTAGCGGATTACTTTTCTGTCAGCCATATTATACTTTCGGCCTTTCCTTAGCATATGAAAACGTTCCTGACCAGGTTTGTTCTTTACAAACTGGTTTGTGTTTTGGTCCCAATGCGTACCGTCATAAATCAAAGCATAACTCTGACCAATCACTTCAAATTGATTTCCTGTAACAAGAATGGCTGTGTTTTCATCTAGAGAGATTCCTAATAAGTCAGGATAGACCTTCAGTACCTCAAACATATCGAACTGACGATTTCGTGCTAAGGTATGCTGATCGACCGCTATGTTCTTCACAAAGCCAAAGCCTTCTTCGTGATCACCCACCATAATCGTATTGGTTTTGCTATCACCACGAGCTAAATAAGAGCCTTGAATGGTCGCACCTGCAGAACTACCACCAATGACACCGCCTCGGTCAAGTAAGTCGAAGAGGTATTCCTGAACCTTAGTATTGAGGTATGAGTCGGCAAACCGCCATTGCCTTCCACCTGGAAGGTAAACGCCTGTTGCTTCCTTTAGAACGCCAGCAAATGCCTCTGTATTGGCTTCTTTAGGGTTGGTCGTATGGAGTACCGTGACTTTGGCTGCCCCTCTAGCTTTCCAGGATTTAACAAGGGCGCTTTCTCTTTCATCATCCACTTCATAACCGCCTGCAGTGGGTATGACGACAATATGTGATTGATCACCACCCGCCAATTCAATAAACTTTGCAAAGACTTCAGGGTCGCGTAAGGCACCTCCAGCTATAATTAAATGACCTTTTTCGGGGCCTGTAGTTTGTTTTTGAGCACTGAGCCCAAGACAAATAAAGAGGGAAAGGACGCTTAGAATAATTCTCATGGCTTAATAATTTTAGCTACTTCATCTACGAAGAGGTCGACCCACTCCGTATACATTTGACCTGACGGATGCAACTTATCCTTTGCCACCAATTCTGGTCGTTCTTTTGCTTCTCGAGAAATAGGGGTGATGTTAAAAAAAGGTATGCCATACGACAGGCTAATGTGTTTGGCAATGCGATTGTACTCGTTTAATTCTTTTTCAATTTTACTTTCTTTTTTTGCACCAAATGGCGTTTTCCCATAGTCAGGAATCGATACGACAAAGACCTTCTTTGGGTCATTGTTGGCAAACTGAACGGCTGCTTTAAGCAGTTCTTCGAATTCCTTCTTATACTGATCGATCGGTTTACCTTGATATTGGTTGTTGACCCCAATGAGGAGAGAAACTAGGTCGTAGCTTGACAGTAACTCTTTGTCCTTAGCAATTCCATTTTGCAGGTCATCTGTCCTCCAGCCGGTTTTTGCAATGATTTTAGGGTTTGCAATGGCTATTCCCCGCTGGTTTAAAAGTTGAACTAACTGAACGGGCCATCTTTCGGATTCCTCTACACTTTCTCCAATTGTATAGGAGTCGCCAAGGGCTAAATAAGTTTGTTGTGCCATAGCAGAAAAGGTTGATAGTGAAAGGGTTAATAAAAAAAGGAGTTTAAGCATCTTAACCATTGGGAACTATTCTGTTTATAATTTAGTCAGCTAACTCTCTTAAGTCAACTGGCACTACTCTTGAGACACCTTGCTCTATCATGGTGATTCCGTAAATAATGTCTGTTGAAGCCATTGTACGTTTGTTGTGTGTGACAATGATGAACTGTGACTCTCCAGAAAACTTCTTGATGATAGTATTGAATTTATCAATGTTAGCATCATCCAATGGGGCATCAACCTCATCAAAAATACAGAAAGGAGCAGGTTTTAAAAGATAGATTGCAAAAAGGAGTGAAGTTGCCGTTAGTGTTTTCTCTCCTCCAGAAAGCTGATTGATAGTCAATGGCCGCTTACCTTTTGGTTTTGCCATAATTTCAATCGCTGATTCCAGCGGATTACTCGGGTCAACCAATTTCAAATCGCAGTCATCTTCATCAGTAAACAATGAGCGGAAGACTTTGATAAAGTTCTCTTTGATGTTCGCAAATGCCTCTAAGAAGGTTTCTTTGGCAACAGTATCTATTTCACCGATGGTTTCAAGTAGCGAATCTTTGGCTGCAACCAAGTCGTCTTTTTGTTCAGTGATGAAAGTATGCCTCTCTTTAATCTCACCATAGGCTTCCATCGCCATTGGGTTGACAGGCCCCATGTTCTCGAGCCGTTCACGGAGTTTAATGACACTCCTTTCCAATTCCTCTAAAGACTTATGACCACTAAGTTCTTCTTCGCTTTTGATCAGCTCGTCTAGGTCTACATTGAATTCAACAGAAAGGCGCTCTTTTACTGAACTAAGTTCTAGCTTGTTTTCATTCAGCCTATTTTGGAGCTCCATCATCAAGGCGTCAGAATGCTCTCTTTTACGTTGGAGTTCCCGTAAGGTCTTGTCAGAGACATCAATATCACCACGCTGGGCGTAATAATCCTTTTCGGCTTCGTTTACGCCCTTTTCGATAGACTCTTTCTCATCATACATCCCGATGAGCTCATCATCGTTTGATGCTGTATTAGCGATAAGCCTTTTGATTTCGGTCTCGTTGTTACTGAGTTCTGATTGATTCTTGTCGATGCGCTGTTTACTACCTTCAAAAGCGCTCTGTTTAAAACCAATCTCTTGATTGACAGCACTTACTCTGCTCTGCTTTTGATGAAAAAGAATGTTTCTTTCATTGAATACTTGTGACTTCTCAGATAGTTTTTGCGTCTCTGATTTTGCCCTGGCTTCAAGCTCCCCAATTACTGATTCAACTGCTGCAAAGGCTATTTCTTCTTCCTCAACCGTTGGTTTTAATTGTTCTAATGAAGCACTGATCTTATCGATGTTGGCGACAATATCTTCTTTGCGATTGGCTCTGCTCGAAAGCATTTGTGCCAATTGCTCTTTCTTTGTTTTGATGGAAATTAGCTCTTCATTGACTCGGTTAAAGTCAGTCTGTAACTGATCAATTTCCGATTTGAAGGTGTCAGATTTGAGTCGTGCAAGCTCTTGTTGGCGGTGCTCAAGCTTTTCCTTAATGTCAACAGACTTAGTCTCAAGTACCTTGATGTCTTTTTCGAGCTTTTCAAGGTTCTTAGCGCGACCGATGCGTTTTCCTTCGAATAGGCCGACAGAACCACCAGACACGCTGAACTTCCGTTTCGTGTATTGACCACTTTCCGTAATGAAAATGGAAGAGTCGTCTACTGGTATATCTCCTGGCCCACCTTTAACGATAAATACATTCTCTAAAATAAAGCCAATGAGCTTTTTATACTTCGGCTCGTATTCAACGATTTCTGTAGCGTGAATCGAGTTTTCGAAGAGCTTTGATTCCTTTGCCTCATAACGATCAAAAGCATCAAGCACAAAGAAGTTTGCTTTTCCCTTTGACGCATCACTTAATATTGACACCGCTTCGAACGCCTGACGCTCAGTATCAACGATATAGTAATTCATGTACGTTTCGAGGTAATTCTCGATGGTTACACGGTATTTCTCATCACAGGTGATGATATCCGAAAGGAGAGGAGCGTGTTTGTTCCAATTGGCCTTTTTCTTTAAGAACTTAATGGCTTCTGGAAAGCCTTCGAGGTTCTCGACTAGTGATTTTGTGAGGTTGTATTCGTTCCTCTTTGAATCAAGACTTCTACTCACTGTAGTGAGCTCTTCACGAATAATATCGATGGTTTCAGAAGTTTGCTGAACGGCCTTTGCGTGCTTTTCTTGGTCTGCTTTTCGTTTATCAAGCAGTGTCTTCCTTTTATTGAAATCCTTTTCAATGCCCGATAGCTTGTCATCGAACTGTGCGAGTGTTTCAGATTGCTCCGAGGTATCAGACTCAGTTTTGTCAAATTCTGACCTAAGGGTTGCAAGCTGAATCTCTTTGATTTCAATGTCCTTCTTCAGTGTATAGAGGCGTTCTCTTTTTTCAGCGAAGGCCTTTCTTTTATCTTCATATCCATCTTGGGCATTCTGAGCAACTGCTTTTTGTTCTTGATAGATCTTTTCTAACGAACCGACTTCATTAGTGATGTTCTTAAGTTCATTTTCAGCTTCATCTAGTTCTTTTCTCAGACTTTCTAGACTGAATGCAGCACGTTCATTACTCTTACGGTCAGACTCAATTTGTTCCCGAAGGTTATCGCTCTTGTCTTCTAAGAAGGTTAGCCGTTCGTTCTTGATTTTTCGATCGCTTTCGAATTGCCTGATCTTATTGACATGCTCATTGAGTGTCTTTTGCCGAGAGGCGAGTAGCTTTTCTTTTGTAATCAGATCGGTTTTCCCTTTCTCCATACTGGCCTCTTGTGTAGCGACCAATTGTCCGATCTCTATTTTCCGATCGCCTTCTTGCTTTATCTCCTCTTCTAGCTTTTTGAAGCTATCCGTTTTTTCAGAAACAGCTCTTTTGGCCAGCTGAACACTGTCAACTTTGTACTCTTCTTTCAGCTTATAATATTTTTCGGCTTGGCGAGCTTGTTTTTCAAGGGACTTTAGGTTCTTCTCTATTTCGAAGAGCAGGTCTTCAACACGGTCTAGGTCATCGTCCGTATCTTTTAGCTTTCTAAGCGTCTCTTTCTTTCGCTTTTTAAATTTAGAGATACCCGCTGCTTCCTCGAAGAGGTCACGCCTTGAATCATCTTTATCATTCAAGAGGTTGTCAACCATCCTTAACTCAATGATGGCATAGCTATTCGAAGCTATACCTGTATCCATAAAGAGATTGTTGATGTCCTTAAGGCGGCAACTCACTCCATTCAGTAGGTACTCGCTTTCACCTGAGCGGTAGTATCTTCTAGTGATGGTTACCTCTGTATATTCGGTAGGCAGGAGGTTCTTAGTATTTTTGAAAGACAGGGAGACTTCTGCCAACTGGGTGGGTTTTCTTTTCTTGGTGCCGTTAAAGATGATGTTCTCCATCTTTTCCGACCTGAGCATCCTTGTCTTTTGCTCTCCGAGTACCCAGCGAATTGCGTCAACAACATTAGACTTGCCACAGCCATTTGGTCCTACAATACCAGTGATACCTTCATCGAAATTAATAACAACCTTGTCTCCGAAGCTCTTAAATCCCTTAATTTCAAGTTTGGTAAGTTGCATTGCCTAGAATCCGTAAAAAGTAGGTATAGCTAGCAAAATTAGAATTAATTCTTAGATTTGCTAGTGTCATGGACTTCGACTTAAGTACCCTTCTTCCAATCATTCTAGCGGTTTTATACTATGTGTTCACTGGTGCCAATAAGAAGAAGAAAAAAGCACAAGATGCTCTTGACCAAGATCCACCAGCAAGGCCAGGATCAGTCGGGCCTCCACCAGTTTCACGAAGGCCAACTTTTGAAGAGCTATTAGAAGAGTTTACGGGAGAAAAAAAAGTAGAGGAAAAAGTTGAGGTAGTTCCTGAATTAGTACCTGATCCTGTTATACCCATTGCTAGTGTGCCTAAGCCAAGCCAGTCTCGACTTGGAATCAAAGATAGAAAGGAATACAAGACACTGATTAAATTGGAGGAATACAACGATGATAATCTCGCGGATCAAGAAGACTATAAAGAGTTATTCTCTGATCTTGACTCAGCAAAGCGAGCCTTTATCTCATCGGAGATTTATAACCGGAAATATTAAGATTTTCGTAATTGGATTGGAAGTATAATTTCCGTCTTAGCCAGTTGCCCGTTCTTTCTTCCAGGATTCCATTTAAGGCCTTTTCTCAAAGCATCAATCACTTGATTCTCGAATTCATAGCCAAGTCCTTCATCAAAACGAAGGTTTTCGAGAAGTCCTTTCGTATTTACCGTAAAACGAACGTTTACTTGACCATCGAACTTTGCTGCAACGGCTTCTCCAGGATAAGAAATGTTGTCTTGTAAAAACTCTTCCCAGTTTTTTACGCCTTTGGTCGGGTAGGGGGCTGTATCCTCTGAGCCAAACGTATTATTTTCAATTTGGTAGCTATCGATAGTTAAGTTTTCTGGAAGCTTCGCTTCAAAAGAGAAGATAAAGAAGAGTAAACCGATTAGAGGTAAGGGTATCAATAGTCTAACAAAGTTGATTTTTTTATCCTTAGTCAACATTTGTACGCGCTTCACGGTTTGGTTCTTTCCAAAGTAGCTACCATACTCGAGTCCCATTTTCTTAAATACTGTTTTAACCAAAAGTCGGCTATAACTTTCATTGCCTGTGGCCAGTGCTACCTTTCTATCCGCTAGGTATTCATGACTTTCTTCTAATAGGAACTTATATAGGTACATGAATGGATTGAACCAGAATAAGACTTTTAGAATCTCAATCAACATAATGTCATAAGAGTGTTTTTCTTTGATGTGCACCATTTCATGGTCCATCATTTGTTGTTTTTCAAATGAGGTTAGCTCGAGTTTATTGTCCCAAAAAAGGTATTTGAAGAAAGAAAAAGTCGGCATTGAGCCATCGGTTTTGACAAGGAAATAGTCTTCCTTAACCTTATACCTTGTTCTATGTCTTTTAAACCAGATGACCTCCTTAAAAAACCTTAATTGAAGTAATAATTTCATTAAGCCAATCACAGCACCACCCACATAAAATAATAATAGTGCTTCCCACCATAAAAGAAATGGACGTTGAGACTTCGCAGTGATGGTGTAGGAGTAAGCTTTGTCTGCTTCAATTATCGGTTCATTTCCTACTTCGTTTCCAACCTGATGGATGGAGTTGAGTACGGGAGGAGTGTTTTCCGGATTAAAATTTATTTTAAATAATGGAAATGATACAGCAATTAATATTGCTGCCAACAGATAGAATCTATTGTACTGAAAGCATTTTTCTTTTCTTAGAAGAAAGTGGTAGGCTAAGTATAATACTGCAAGGCAAGTAGCTGACTCTAGCGCATAAATTAATGCACTGTTAAGTCCTTCTAATAGCTCTATGGTTGGATGCTTTCCCATTAGTTCCTATTCATCCTCCTTGTCTTTCAAATTATCTTCAACATGTTGCATCAATGATTCGAAGTCATTGATATCCATATCGTTTTCCTTGGCGAAAAATGAAACGAGCTTTTGGAATGATCCACCGAAATAGCCTCCAATAAAGTTCTTGAGATAGAAATTACTGTAAGTGGTTTTGTCAATGATTGGAAAGTACTCGTGTGTTTTACCATAGGCCTTATAGCTAACAAAGCCCTTTTTTTCAAGAATTCGGATGATGGTAGACACAGTATTGTAAGCTGGTTTGGGTTCAGACATTTTAGCTAATACATCTTTTACAAATCCTTTTTCGATTTGCCATAGTATTTGCATTACCTGTTCCTCTGCCTTCGTCAATTCCTTCATAACTATAGTTTAGATACTCTTAATCAATTATACAACTATTCAACTAGTTTACAAACTAACCAGTTAGTTTTTATTCAATTCTGATGAGATCAATATTGCGTAAGGGCGAATGATATGATGTTTGCTCCCATACGCAAAGCTTTTAATCTTACCTCTTCTGGGTCATTGTGAATTCGTTTGTCCTCCCAGCCATTCCCTAAATCTGATTCATAAGAATAAAAGCACACTAGCTTCCCTTCATAAATCAAGCCAAAACCTTGGGGTGGTTTATTGTCGTGTTCATGAATTTTTGGTAGGCCTTTATCGAACTTAAATTTTTGGTCATAGATAGGGTGGTCAAAGGGCAATTGAACGAACTCGAGCTCTGGAAATATCTTCTTCATTTCTAGCCGAATGTAGATGTCTAGGCCATAATTATCATCAATGTGTAAAAAACCTCCCGCTAACAGATAGTTGCGTATATTTTCTGCTTCGCTGCTACTGAAGACCACATTACCATGGCCAGTCATGTATACATAAGAGTACTCGAATAGTTCTGGGCTGCCTGCTTCTACCACGGCATCTTGTTCGTCAAAAGATGTTCTCAGGTTTTCATTACAGAACTTGGCCAAATTGGGTAGTGCAGTTTTGTTTGCATACCAATCTCCGCCACCATTATATTTGAGCTTGGCCATTTTTAATTGTTCTTTTTGCCCGAATAGCCCTAATGAGGAGCAGAACATAAGTAATGTAAGAATAGACTTGTTGATCATGGCATTGTATTAGGTATCAATCGCTTCCAAATGGAACGATTATTCACCGTTGAAGTTTATAATCTAATTATCAGTAATTAAACACATTTTTGCCAAGTGACCGCTAAATCATTTCAACTGTTTGTAGATAGGCTTTCGAAAAGATTGCAAGAACCACTTCCAGGAAGAAGCGCACAAGCGTTAATGGCACCTAAGCCAATTAGTGATAAACGTTTTGAGGAAGACCCAAATAACCCTGCTAGGCCTGGCGGAGTAATGGTATTGCTCTATCCTGAAAATGGTGAGATCTATCTGACGCTTACGAAAAGACCAGTCTATTCTGGAGCACATAGCGGTCAGGTTAGTTTTCCTGGAGGTAAAGTAGAAAAAATGGATCGTGATATTATCCATACAGCGCTAAGAGAAACCGAGGAAGAGATTGGGGTGGCTAATAGTGCAATTCAAGTTATCGGGCAGTTGTCCGAGCTCTTTATAATTGCTAGTAACTTTAAGGTTTATCCTACGGTCGGTATCCTTAGGGAGCGACCTCACCTAATTCCAGACCCTAGAGAGGTGACACAAGTGCTCACACCTTCTTTAACTGAGCTGCGAGATTTGGAACGAAGAAGTATTAAGACCATGCACTTTCCTCCATACACTATCGAATCCCCTTATTTTGATGTTAAAGGAGAAGTTGTTTGGGGTGCAACGGCTATGATTATAAGTGAGTTAATACACATTGTGGATGAAATCTACTAGCCCAATATAGCTGTCGCCTCTATTTCCACCAAGTATTTTTTATCGATCAGTCTGGAGACCTCTACCATAGTGGTACAGGGTTTAATGGTACCAAATACTTCCTGATGCGCTTTACCAATAGCCTCCCAGTCGTCAATGTTAGTGACAAATAATCTTGTTCTAACGACATCTTCAATCGTTGCCCCTGCACTTTCTAGTGTAGCCTTTATCTTGTCTAGTGCGTATTTTGTTTGAAGGTAGGGGTCATTACCACCAAGCAGTTGTCCTTCATGATCTGCCACAGTTCCAGTCACCTCAATGGTGTTACCCACTTTTACGGCCCTAGAATACCCTACTATGTCTTCCCATGGGCTGCCAGAAGAATAGTTTGTACGATCAGTCATTGCTTTGATTTATGTGAACGCTTAGTTTCTTGAAGAGCACCTCAGGATTGAATGGTTTATGGATGAAATCGACAAAACCGAATTGCTTGAGTTCAATTTCGAATTCAGAGGCATTATGGGCGCTCATGGCTATGACAGGAGGAGTGCCGTCAGACCGAACTTTTCGAAGTTGATTGGTCGTGTCAAACCCATTTATCGGCTTCATTTCAATGTCCATTAAGACAACGTCATATTCAGTTTCCTGAATCATATCCAGCGCATCGTATCCATTATCGGCCTCGTCAAATGCTGCATTCCAAATCTGAAAAAGGCGTTTAAGGACTAACCGATTCATGTCGTTATCATCAACAACCAATATCTTCTTCTGTCTTAAATCCTTATCTCTGTCGTGCTGCTGCAGATCGACCATATTGAATTCAGGGTCAACCTTAAAATCTATTTCAAAGCTAAAAGTAGTGCCTATATCTTCTTGGCTCTTCAAGTGAATTTCACTGCCCATTAGATGTAGCAACTTTTTCACTATAGATAAACCTAGGCCAGTACCGCCATATTCTCTTGTAGTTTCTTCACTGGCTTGCTCATAATCCTCGAAGATAGCGAGCAATTTATCTTCTGGTATACCAATTCCGCTATCTGAAATACTCATGGCTACCGTGGCAGTTTCATCCTTAATACCTGCTAATGTTGCTTTGATATGAACATGCCCTTCATTGGTGAACTTAATGGCATTGCTTATGAGGTTATTTAGAATCTGAGTTAGTCTTGTAGGGTCTCCTGCCAAGCGATCGGGGAGGTGTTCACCGATTTCAATTCGTATGTCAATGCCTTTGCTTTTTGCTTTGTATTTAAAGCTTTCCGATAGCTTTCTGAGTAAATCAATTAGTGAGAATTCTACAGATTCTAACCTCAGTTTGCCGGCTTCGATTTTATTGTAATCAAGAATATCATTTATTAGCGAATGAAGGCCTTCAGCGGAGAATTTCAAAGCATCAATGTACTCTGTCATCTCTTTGTCTTTGTTGTCGATCTCCATGATGTGAGACAAACTGATAATGGCATTCAGTGGGGTGCGAATCTCATGGCTCATAACAGATAAGAAATCTGACTTGTCTTTGGTGGCTTTTTCAGCTTCCTGACGCGCTTCTTTGAGGGCCCTGTTCTGCTTTTTTATTTGCTGTGTTCTATCTGCAACCACCTCTTCAAGTTCTTGATTAATGTCGAGTTGCAACTTTTCATTTTTTTTAAGCTGAAGAATCAGTGATTGTTGTGTGATGTTATGGTCCTCAAGCTGGCGCTTGAGTTTATGGCTAATCCCCAAACTGAATATTACAATCTCTATTAGAATGCCTACTTGGACAAGAATGATTAGATGGCTAGAAGGGTTTACCAGCTGATTAATCACTACGATAAGTGCAGTGATTACAAAGAAGACTGTTCCGTAGGCAAAATACTTTGCGATAATATTCTTCGAGCGCCCGGCTGTTATGATCAAGGGGGTAGCAAAGCATATGAGTACTAGAATCGTAACATGCATTGCTGTCATTCCATAATACATATTACCCGTGAGGTAAAGATAGATTGATAGGGCTAAGAAAATTGCTAAGGATACATAGGATAAAATGGCCAACAACTTGTCCCACTTAGGGGAGTCTATTTGGGTTTCGAGGAAATAACGAGAAAAAGTGAAGTGAGCTGCAGCAATTAGCACTGGTAAGGCCCATAAAGAAGGGACTGGGTTAATCAGATTTGTCAATATGTAAAGCTCAATAATCCCTTGGAAGTGTAAGAAATAGATAAACGCTGACAATGCATAAATAGCGAAGAAGAGAAAAACTTTTTCTTTGGTAAACCCATAGATAAAGAAGGCCAATATGATGACAATTAGTAGCACTCCAGAGAAAACGCCTTCAAATAAAGCCATGTTGTCTAGTCTGTTGGTCCATACGTCTTTAGGAACAAGTTTGACTTGTATGTCAATTGGTTTGAAGTCTGTACTTTGAATCTTAGCGAACACGTGTGTGTTCTCGTTTGCAGGTAGCGTTAGGTTTACCCTTGTTTGGTGCCCCTGTCGAATATCTCTTTCATCTGTAGGAAAGTGGTAGCCTGTTTTCTCAACGGTTGTTTCTATTCCTTGAATAAAATAATAAGTCTCCTTCGCGTTTATGCCTCCATGAAGAACAAATTCGAGGTTGCTATCCGTCCTATTCTTAAGCTGAAAGTAAAGCCAATAGGTAGCGGTATTATCATAGATAGAAATAGCCTCAAGGTCGATGAAATCACTTGGAGTAAGCTGCCTTATGTCATCTATGATTAAGCTATTATCGCCATCTACATAAACCAGTATTTCGCCCTCCTCAATAACCTCTTCTTCTGCAGCGTAAACAGAATGGCTGTTTTGATAAAAATCACCCTGCCCAAAACTGCTTAAAGTGATGAAAGTAATGAGTAGTAAAAATATGTGTTTAGTATTGTGCATTAGGGCACTTTTCAAAACCGAATTTCAGCATTTTTCGGCTCTAAGCAAATCTTCTTGTTGAATTGATTCGAATGATGGGTTTTATCGACTGCCGAGTGCTATACTTGGGCAAATTTTATTGCATCATTAGACCAAGGTGCACTTTGCTGAATAGTTTCAAGAACTTTTGAAGGATCAGTAAATACTGTCCAAATAGGCCTGTGGCTCTCGCTCAGGAAACCCTCCTCAATCGACCTGTCCAGCATCGCCAAAAGCGGATCGTAATAACCGTCAAGGTTTAGAATAATAATCGGCTTGGTAAATATGCCTAATCGCTTTAAAGTGATGGCTTCCATAAGTTCTTCGAAGGTGCCACAGCCACCAGGGAGTGCGATCAAAGCATCTACCCCAACCATGAATTGCTTCTTCCGCTCATGCATATCTGCTGTAAAAATGAACTCATTGACATCTTTATGGTGGAACTCTACCTCCTTCATAAAGTGAGGCATGATCCCTATGATCCTACCTTTCTCTTCAATGACAGTATCGGCCAAGGCTCCCATTAGACCCCGCGCTCCACCACCGTAGACAACAGTAGTACTGTTTTTTACCAATGCTTTGGCAAGTGTCCGGGTAGCTTCGAAGTATTTCTCATGAATTTTGTCACTAGAGGCGCAGTAAACGCACACTTTTTTGATTTTCTGCATTCAATAAAAGGCCAACGACCGTGATTTGTTGAAACAAGCTAAGCAAAAAAAGAATGGGATTTTATGAATAATATTCAAAAGCATGATAACGTTTGAATTTGCTATGATCTCATACAAAATCGCCATTCGTAATAAGCGTTTCACTTTGTAAATCCACTAGGCTACTCTTCGGCAAGAAGAATTTTAATCGATAGGAATAAAACTACCCGAAATGGGTAGGCCTTATGATTAAAAATTATCTTTTTTTGTAGCAGAGACTGAGCAGTGTCAGCGCAGAAGGCCTGAGAAGAGCCTTCAATAAGGGAGTGATCTCAGTCAATACAGTATTCTCAAAACACATTTACTCCTGAAAAAATGACCTCCGATAAGCGGAGGTCTTTTTTTAGGTGACTATATACATTTTTACACCAGAATGATTAGGTTTTAGTGTAACAATCTACTATCTTAGTATCAAGATGGTAAAGCAGTTCAAATCAATATTAGACTTAATTAAAACATTCCCTGACGAGCAATCTTGCGTTGATCATTTAGAGGCTCTTAGATGGAATGGTAATGTAGTATCTCCATTCGATCCTTCTTCTAAGGTTTACAACTGCAAGGGCAACCGTTACAAGTGTAAGAATACAGGTAAGTACTTCAATGTAAAGACTGCTACCTTATTTGATAACACCAAGATTGAGCTTCAAAAATGGTTCATGGCTATCTATTTAGTCACTGGGCACAAAAAAGGCATTTCTTCACTTCAATTACACCGTGATTTAGACATCACTCAAAAATCAGCATGGTTCATGCTCCAAAGAATAAGAAACTGCTTTGGTATTGAGACTGAACAATTAGACAACGAAGTAGAAATAGACGAAACCTACGTAGGTGGAAAGAACAAAAACCGTCACGCTAATAAGAAAGTAAAGAATTCTCAAGGTGGACACTCTCCTGACAAGACACCAGTACTAGGAATTATTGAAAGAAGCGGAAATCTTAAAGCCATAGCGCTTGATAAAGTAAACATTCAAACCGTACACCCTGAAATCATTCAAGCAGTTAAAAATTCTGCTCAAGTGTACACTGATGAATGGATGGGATACAAATCATTACAACGCATTTACGATCACTCTTTCGTTAAGCACAACGCAAAGCAGTACGTTAAAGGAAGTGTCCACACGAATACAATAGAGGGCTTTTGGAGCCTCTTAAAGCGTGGTATCGTAGGAATCTACCATTTCACATCAAAGAAGCACTTGCAACGTTATGTTGACGAGTTCGTATTTAGATACAATACAAAAAATTCAACTGAAAGTGCTAGATTTAATCTACTACTTACCAATACCGAAAATAGAATCACTTACAAAGAATTAATTTCATGAGTAAAATTCCCGTAGCAAAATACAGGGGTCAAATAGAGATTGACCCATTTAAAATATCGTGTGCCGTACTCGATAATGGGCAAAGAGTTTTAGTTGATCGTAGTCTAGCAAATGCCCTTGGCATTAAAGGTAGTGGTGCGTATTGGCAAAAAAAGAAAGAAGGAAAAGGCGCTGTACTTCCTGAGTACATTTCAGCCAATTATTTAAAGCCTTTCATATCTGAAAAAGCAGAGATAAAACTTTCAACACCAGTCATTTACAAAGATTCTGAGGGTCAAATTAACGAAGGTATTGACGCTACCGTACTAATTGATATATGCGATATTTGGCAGAAAGCGGATAAAGAAGGCGCTTTGGAAAATAGGGCAAATGCGAAGGTTGCTGCTGAAAATGCTTATGTAATCTTCAAGGGTTTCGCAAATGTTGGGATTACAGCTTTAGTTGATGAAGCAACTGGTTACCAATACGACAGGGAGAAAGACGAGCTTCAAAAAATACTCAAACAGTATATTAGCGAGGAATTACTTCCGTGGCAGAAGCGGTTCCCTGACTTGTTCTATAAAGAACTGTTTAGACTCAATGGATGGGATTTCACAGTTAATGGAATTAAAAAGAGGCCAGGCGTTATTGGTACATGGACTAAAAAATTAATCTATGAACAGTTGCCAAAAGGAGTATTAAAGGAATTAGAAAAGAATGTACCAAAAAGTGAAGCAGGCAATAAGACAGTCAGGTTTCATCAGCTTCTTACGGACGACATAGGCAATCCACATCTTACGGCTCAGGTAAATCAAATAGTTACTCTTTTTCAGTTATCTGATAACATGAAACACATGTGGACTCAATTTGAAAAGCTTAGAGCACGCCAAAGTGGTCAAATGGAGTTACCATTCTCATTCGATAATGAAGGGCATACAGTGGAACCGTCACATATTCCCGAAAAAGACTTTGATAAGAAGTTAGTTAACGCACTTAATTTCGACCCGAACAGCAAGGGTGAAAAGGGCAATGGGTAGAATACACAATTAATAATAACACATGCAATTACAAATTTTTAAATACGCAGAAGAAGATCAGTTTGACAACCTTACAACTCTTGAAATAGATGGTGAGGTTTGGTTTGTTGCATCTGAAGTATGCCGGTTACTTGATATTAAAAACGTAAGTGATGCTGTTTCAAGGCTAGACGATGATGAGAAGCTGGTATCGGTTATACCGATGGCAGGTCAAAGTAGATCCGTTAACCTTGTATCAGAGAGTGGGTTGTATGCCTTAGTCTTTAAGAGTAAAAAGCCTTCAGCCAAGAAATTCAGGAAATGGGTAACTAAGGAAGTTATTCCAGCTATAAGAAAGACAGGTAGCTTTGGAATAAACAGGTTAGACACTCCAAATTTTGTAAGGCGGTTTAATGACAATTGGGAGAGGACAGACAAGGGGCACTTCTCAGTAATAAGTGAACTTTATATTCGCCTCTATGGACGATTTGAACAGGCTGGTTATCAAATACCAAATAAAGCTTTAGGCGGAAAGGAAATTAGGCCAGACGTAAGCGTTGGGCTAATGTTTGCCAAATACTTGAGAGATGAACATCCTAACATAGCAAATGAATTCAAGATGTACGATCATGTATTTCCTAATGGACTTTCATTTGAAGCAAGGCAATATAAGAATGACCTATTGCCTCATTTTATTAAGTTTGTTGATGATCACTGGATACCCAATCAAGCAACAAAATACTTTAAGGAAAGAGATAAATTAGCTTTAGATTATCTACCAAAATTATTAGGTAGTTAAATAATATCAGTCTCGTTTTCGGACGTATGCTGGGTAACTCAGAGGAAGACACGACTGAAAGTGACTAGCAGGCTAACATCGCTCTTTGATACATTAGTCAACACCTGAACGTTCAATCGTTCACACGTAATGGTTAAGTAGTTTTGTCTACTTAGGTATTGACCATTTAAATTCATTCCAAAAAAGACACTTCTAGTCTTTGGCGCTTCTTTTTATCCCTCTAGTGTAAACTTGTATATAGTTGCCCTAATTTTCATTGTCTAAAAAAAATATAGACACCAAAATATATAGTATAGATAATTATTTCAATCCTCTACTGGGGCATTTAGAATTGCTTCTGGGTTGACTAATATACCTGATTGTTAAAGTCGCTAATTGCACTGATATGCGCATCGTTGACACTAGTCGAGAGATGTAGTTTAGGACCAACTAGACTTATAAGTGTTTAGTAAGATTTTTACGACAGGACAAATGAAAAATCTGAGGTTGATTGCTAAGAAGTAGCATTCATTCTACAGTGTTTAGGTGAATACAACCCTCCGATAGTCATATTAGAGGGTTATTTTTTTGTAAAAATTTAGTCGTTTATTATCCAGTATTCCTTTGTCTGAGGGTTGTTAAATTCTTTTAGCCTCGTTCTAAAAGCGTTTCCATAACCTGCTGTAACCTAGAGGTCTCAATAGGTGTGTGCCATTATAGACTAATCTATAGCTTCCTCTGACGTGTCATTACTTCTGCAGGAAAATAGTAAATGGGTAGAGCAAAAAGTAGGTACTCTTCCTGATGATAATCTTTGGGGTGTTAGATGTCAAACCAATAGAAAACTTGCGGCCTATTGAGAATCTTGTTTACCCAGCACCTTTCTTACAAGAGGCCCAAGCGTAAGTCCCTGTCCAATAATTGAGAATACAACAATTACATAGGTTACCGTCAAGAAAAGGTCACGTTCCATTTCTGGCTGTAGTGAAAGGGCCAGTGCAATGGAAATACCACCTCTAATGCCTCCCCAAGTCATGATGAGATTGGTTTTAGGAATGAAATCTAGCTTCTTTTTGAATAAAAATATCGGGCCAGACAAGGCAATATATCTTGCTATTAAAGCAATAGGGATAGCTATAAGGCCGAGTAGCACATATTCACCATTATTGTCGACAATAAGCAATTCTAGACCAATAAGCACAAATAGAATAGCATTGAGTAAAACATCTAAAAGCTCCCAAAACTTGTCAACGTAATTGTGAGTAGTTTCAGACCAAGCGATTTCAGGGGACTTGTTGCCAATAAAAATTCCGGCTACAACAACCGCCAAAGGTCCTGAGAAATGTACAAGGTGTGCTATAGCATAAATACCCATTACCAAGGCTAAGGTGATCATTACCTCTGTTTCGTAATGGTCAATAGACTTCATCAATTGGAACCCAACCCAGCCTAATATAAAGCCTAGAGCAATACCGCCAAAAACTTCTTCAAAGAATAGCAATCCGACCTCTTGAGCATCTACGGCACCAATACCTTTTTGGGCAATAGAAAAGATTACCAAGAAGATGACTACGCCAACGCCATCATTAAAGAGGGATTCCCCTACAATCTTGGTTTCGAGTTTCTTAGGGGCTTTGGCTGCTTTCAGTATTCCTAAAACTGCAATAGGGTCAGTTGGAGAGATTAACGCTCCAAAGAGTAAGCAGTAGATGAATGGTATCTCATGACCAACGAGAATGGCAACATAATAGAACATACCACCGACTAAAAAGGTCGATACTAGAACACCAAGGGTGGCAAACATCAGAATAGGGGCTTTGTGTTTGGCTAATCCATCTAGTTTGGTGTGTAGAGCACCCGCGAAGAGTAAGAAACTCAGCATGACTTCCAGTAAGACTGTTTTAAAGTCTATTGATTCTATCAGTAATGTGGCCTCATCAAGTATCAAGTGTTCGAAGTGACCAAGGACAATGATGACTAGCGTAAAGCAGATCGCAATGATCATAAGACCAATCGTGAAGGGCAGCTTTAAGAACCTTGTATTGATATAGGCGAACAGTGCTGAAAGCACTATAAGAATCGTAATGATGGTAAAAACATCCATTGCTCAGATTGAAAATTTGAAGTACCGAAAATATTGACTTGAATCGATAAGTAAAAGCCTCACTTAATATTTGAAGGTAAGATAAAAAGTTGCGCCTTCACCCACAGTTGATTTCACACTCAGGTCTCCCTTGTGCTTTTTCATGATTTGCTTAGAAAGACTCAACCCAATGCCAGAGCCTTGTTCCTTCGTAGAATAAAAAGGGATAAAGATCTGTTCCATTTTAGCCGCATCTATGCCCGTGCCATTGTCTTTTACAGAAATGATTTTACTATGCTGATCGGATGAAGCGCTGATTTGGATGTTACCGTTTTCACTATTTTCAAGGGCATGTCTGGCATTAGTGATCAGGTTAATCAATACCTGCTCAATCAGCTTTCGGTCCATAGCGATGGAAAGGTATTCAGGTGCGGTAACACTAATGTCTATATTGTCTTTTTTGGTTTCAGCGCTCATAAGCGTTGCGATCTCCTCGAGCATTTCCTTTACTTTGACTTCTTCAAGCTCTAGGGCTTTGATTCTGGTCAGTCTTCTATAGTCATCTACAAAGTGAAGGAGACCTTCGCTTCTTTTTTGGATTGTTTTCATAGAAAAACGCAAGTCTTCTAATGTCTCTTCAGTTAGTTCTTCGTGCGCCAACGGTTTTCCATTTTCCTCTAGAAGCATCAACATGGTTTCTGTCAATGAGGTGACAGGTGTTATCGAGTTCATGATTTCATGGGTCAATATCCTGATCAGTTTGTGCCAAGCTTCAATCTCCTTTTGCTCGATTTCAGATTTAATATCCTGAAAGGTTACAATGGTATAGCGAAAGTTTAAGATTTTCAGACGGTTTACTTGAGTCGAAATCTGTAGTTTTTCCCCTTTGATATTAAGCTCAAGAAGCCGCTTGTCACGGTCTTCCATATCGGTAATTTCCTGTGCAAAGTGGGGTAGGAGTTGTTGCAACTGTTTCCAATAATTGGGAGTACTTGTTTTGAGTAACCGCTGCGCTTCAGCATTCATCAATTCTATGGAATAGTCTTCTTTGATCGCTACAACACCCACTTTGAGGTTATCTACAATTACCTGAAGGAATTTAAATTGTGCTTCTTTTTCAACACTTACTTTTTTGAATGCATCTATAATTTCAACGCATGCGTCTTGAAGTTCGCTGAATGTTTTCCCTTTCTTTGTGCCTTTGAAGGAGATTGAAAAATCAGAGTAGCGAATTGCAAGCAAGAGTTTGGCCAATTCGCGATTCGAGTGGGTGATGAATCTGATTAACTCGGATACTTGTATAACGATGACCCCTAGTAGGATGATCTGGTTGAAGAACAACTCAGTTCTTGCAAATATAAATGCTAAAGCCGTTAAGGTGAGCATCAGCAAAATGATCCTTAAGATGACTAGAAATGCGAATCGTTTAGAAACCATATGCGATTAATCTTTTAAAGTCCATATTTCTGAAGTCTTCTGTAAAGTGCCAAACGATCGAGCCCTAACTCCTTTGCTGCCCTAGTCACATTGCCACTGTTCTTATCCAAAGCCTTTAAGATCAATCGTTTCTCCATTTCACTCAAATTGAGACTAGCATCTTCACCACTCGGTGTATTTGCGCTAGCGCGCAAAAGGAAATCGTTGGTGGAAAGTTTGTTTTCATCTGATAGAATGATTGCTCTTTCGATGGCGTGTTGTAACTCTCGAATGTTTCCTGGCCAGTGATAACGCTTGAGTTTATTTAGGGTTGCTGCGTCAATTCGCATGTTAGGCTTTTTGTACTTCTTCCCATAAACATCCATAAAGTGCTTGACGAGAAGTTCCATGTCCTCTTTACGCTCGGCTAGAGAGGGCATTCTTAATTCTACCGTATTGATTCGATAGAGTAAGTCTTGTCTAAAAGTACCTTCTTTCACCATGTCATAAAGTGGCATATTTGTCGCGCACACCAAGCGAATATCAATGTCCATATCTTTATTGGACCCTACGCGCTTTACCTTTCGTTGCTGCAAAACGGTCAGTAGCTTGGCTTGTAGTGGGAGGGACAGATTTCCAATTTCATCTAAGAATAGCGTACCATCTGAGGCCAACTCAAAACGGCCGGGTTTATCTTCTTTCGCGTCAGTAAAAGCACCTTTTGCATGGCCGAATAATTCGCTTTCAAAAAGCGTCTCACTAATGGAACCTAGATCTACACTGATGAAAACTTTATCGGAT
>Ga0222654_1000596_pt1 | contig 21658 bp, 17 predicted proteins | sample AntAcemetagen421_FD_179805 | JGI IMG/M metagenome (GOLD analysis project Ga0222654, IMG submission 179805) | Saline water microbial communities from Ace Lake, Antarctica - #421 | ecosystem: Environmental > Aquatic > Non-marine Saline and Alkaline > Saline | place: Antarctica: Ace Lake...
ATTAATCACGTGGTAGATAGCTCCCGGATATTCTATTCGCGGTCCTCTTGGCATTCCTAACTCAATGCCCCCTCATCCAATCCTAGTCAATTGTAGACATGTGACGACATGACCCCATTGAATTGCCGTAGACATGTGACGACATGACCCCATTGAATTGCCTGACGACATGACCCCATTGAATTGCCTACCCCATTGAATTGCCTCAAGGGCACGGTCTGGGAAGGTGGCGTTCGCGTTCCCTGCATCGTCCGATTTCCTGAAATTCTTCCCGCTGGAACCACAACTACCCAGGTGGCGATTACCATGGATTGGACGGCGACCTTTCGTCGACTCGCAGGACTCGGCCTAGACCCCGATGGCGCGGACGGTATGGACATTTTTCCAATCCTGACCGGACAGAAACCAGTGCAGGAGCGAACTCTTTTCTGGCGGCGAACCAACCGACGAGCACAAAAAAACGTAGAGTTAGGACGTGTGGTTCGCAAAGGGAACTGGAAGCTAATCGAGCGGGACGGAGTAGAACCGGAACTATTCGATCTATCAATCGATGTTGGTGAAACGCGAAACCTAATCGATCGGAATCCCGAGCTAGCCTCCGAGATGACTCGCGAGCTCGACGACTGGGAACACCGTATTGCCAATTCGCTACCTTGACCTTAAAAAGACCTTTTCACTTCAGGCGCAGGAAGCAACACGCTCTACCAAAATCTCCCAATCTCTCCATACATCCATCTCTCAATTTCGGACTGGATTTTCATACCAAATCACACCGAGCTCTTTCAGCTTCTCGCCTCGAGATATGTAGGGGCCTTTTTCTTCAACGGTAACCACATCCAGGTCGCCGTCGCCGTCCAGGTCAGTTAATTGAATCAGGTCATTGATATAACCTTCTGGGCCGCTTATCGAAGTTGGCAACCATTTCGTCTCGGTCGGACTTTGGTCATATGACACCCAATAGGTGCCGATTTTTCCGTCAATGGCATGTTCGCAGGAGACAGCGATATCCAATTGTCCATCCAGATTTATGTCGCCCACCTTGACCGCTTTTCCGCCGCCAGCATTCGGTGGTATTTCAATATTATAAGTTTTCCAAACAAGAGGAGACTGAGACACGCGTCGGTGAAATTGTATCGGCCCACCTTTTACTGAATTAAGAACATCCTCCAGTCCGTCTCCGTCCAAATCGACTACTGTATTGTGCATGGCCTCAAAAGCGTTAACAGCGCCAATACGATGCTCTTTCCAAACAGATGCCGCTTTATCGGCTCCAGGATTCTCGAGCCACAATGCGCCGCGATTCGACTCACGGCGTTCGGTTGCGACTACATCCACATCGCCATCTTGATCAACGTCGCAGGGGCTCAAGCTCATCGTCCAGCGCGTAGGCAGCAATGGATGTACCTTCCAGCTATCAAGATCTCGTGGATTCTCAGGAGATTCGAACCAGCTGATGTAACCACTCTTGCATCCAGCGACCAAATCAATGCCGTGTTTATTGTCCACCTGCATAGCGATTCCATACATCCACCCGCCAAGCCCGGAAGCGACCGAGAATTCTTCGGTTTCCCAGGCCGTGGGATCAAGTAGTCTATTTTCATCCTTGGGCGACCAATGTACGAAGATGGCTTTTGTGTCACCCTCGCAATTGCTTACTACGTCGACGAATCCGTCTCCATCCAGGTCTACGAAAAAGGAGTCTTCTGGATCGCCAACCTGTCCAACTGTGACCCTTGGCCATGGCTTGCGCATATCGGCCTCGCCCGGATGGATGTACACTCGAATCTCACCTCCTTCTTCCCAAGGAGTCGTTATGTCTAGCAATCCGTCTCCATTAATGTCCGCAAACCGGGTCCCGTCAGCGCCCTGTGAAGAGTCGTCTATGGTGTGACGCTTCCATTCGCCGTCGGGCCAAGCGGCTGCAGTCTCTTGCTTCGGAGTACACCCGCAATAACAAATGGCGGCCAACAAACTTGTCGCAAAATATTTCACAATCCGATGTTCCTTCAAGTACCTGAGATAAGCCTTACTACTGATAGGAAACCGCTTTTTACCGGTTCGGAGGGGTGGGGGTTAGGGGGAGGGGTGTTCATGCGGTTCAGGGGCTAACTGATAGGAAAACTGATAGGAAACTGCTTTTTACCGGTCCGGAGGGGTGGGGGTTAGGGGGAGGGGTATTCATGCGGTTTAGGGGCTAGAATTTTTCGCGGGTAGGAAGGTCGATGACTTTTACGCTCATGCGTTCCTAAAAAGAGGCATTACTGGCCCAGAATTGGAAATTTACCAGCATAATCCCTTTGACGGTGCCGGGTTACACGTTTTGGGCACACGCGACTTCGACCCGACGTGAATCACGCAATATCGGCGGGATCGTATTGGATGTAATCGTCTTCGGGAAAGTCCTGAACGGCTGCATCAGACCAGAAGACGGGCTCTCCCTCTTCGGGATCAGGCTGGTAGCCGTCGTCGAAGAGGGTGAGTTGGTCGATGCCATCGGGCGCTTCGTCGTAGCAGGGAGGAGCTTCGCAGCCGCATTGGTCAAAATCGTCATCAGGATCGGTAGAGTATTCTCCGAAGACATATTGTCGCCAAGCCAGGGACTCGCTCTTGCTTCGACGTGTGGTGGGAAGAGGTGACGTTGCAGGGACCGTGGTGCTCAATTCCCCCGTGGAGGCATCAACCAAGGTCCAGGGCGGGGCATGGGCCGGTGGCTGGCGCAGGTCTTGGGCTTTGCCGTGACAGAGGCCGAGGGGGGAGAGCACTTGGGCAATGTCTTTCTCCTCTTCAATGACTTCGATGAGGCGCAGGCGTCCTTGGCAAAGCGGGCACTCCAAGGGGTCGGCTCCCCAGACTTTCATGATGAGTTGTTGCCAGCAGATGCGTGGGCGGCGGGGCGCGGGGGAGAGGGCGGTAGCGGATGTTGCTTTGTATTTACGCTGGGCAGCGCGGCGCATCCCCCGGCTTTTGTTGCTGTAGTGGCCGTAGTAGCGGAGCATGGGCACGCCTTTGAGCGGTAGTTGGGCGATGAGGGCTTCGATGAATTGGTGGGCGCTGAAGACTTCGAAGTTGCGCTTGGTGCGCCAGTGCTTTTCCGAGCGGTAGGGGATGTGGCCGGTGGCGGGTTCGTAGGTGATCTTCTCCAGAGAGAAGGGCGAGCGGATGAGGTATTCGGCGAGGTGGGTGCGACCGGCCAGGTCGTCGGCCGCGAGGGGGGCTTCCCCGGCATCGAGGGTGAAACCGCTGTTGGTCCACGATAGCAACTTGGTGGCGAGGGTGGCACTGATGGAGCGGTGCTGACGCAGGCGGCGAATGACGGCGTGGCGCCAGAGCTCTGCCAGCTCGCGCCATCCGCCAAGGGGGGCGATTTGGAAGGAGCCATCGGCACGGAATACTCCGGCGGTGACAAGCAGGTGCAGATGTGGATGCCAAGTGAGGAAGTCTCCGAAGGTTTGGGCGGCGGCTACGATACCGGGTTGGCCATTGGTTACGCCAGTGCGTTCGCGCAGCCAGAGGTTCAGCACCTCTTGGGCAGCATGAAAAAGTTCGGTGATGAGAGTTCGGTCGCGTCGGAAGACGGGGCGCAGTAAGCGGGGCACGGTGAGCACAATGTGCCGGTGTGGAACTGGGGCGCAGACGGTTTCAGCAATGTGGGGAGCGAGCGTGAGGGTGCGTCGTTGGTGGCAGGCGGCGCAAAGGCCACGCTGTTTGCAGGTAAAGGCGAGTAGGAACTCATGCTCGCAGCCAGGACAGCGCCAGCGAGTGAAGCCGGAGCGAAAGTCGCCGCAGCGTAGAAATGCCCGGACCGTCTGGTCGAGGTGGTCGTCGTGAACGGACTGGGTGCGCCGGAAGCGATCCCAGTGGTAGTGGAGGACCTGCCAGATGGGCGAGGCGCTGGGGTGGCGGGGGCGGTAGCGATGGGCAACGGGCACGATATCGTCCCCAAGGATGGAGAGAGTGAGGACAAACGATGTGACGATGCGCGAGCGCGGATTATTCAAAGAGAGTGAGGAGGGGGCGAGGGAAGAGGCTCTCGCACCGTGTCGGACCGGCAATGTCCGGTCTGGGACGGCGGCACTCGGCTCGTTCCCGCTCCTCGCTAGCGAGGGGTGTCGGGCGTAGCGTGACGACACCCGTTCATTTCGCTGGGTTGCGGAGAAGCAGAAGGAGACATTGCTTGAGGGGCTGTTGCTCAAATCTAAATAATTGATAATCAATGAGTTGACTTACATTTAGGATGAAGATTAACTTATTGATCATGAAGGGGATACACGATGATCAGAAGGCGTTATTTGGTTATCAGGTCGACCTGGATAAGCGGGTGCATGCGAACCACCCGTTGTGGCGGGTTCAAGCGATGGTCGACTTTGGATTCATGCGGACGACGGTGGCTCACACTTACGGTGGCAACGGTCACGCTTCGACCGATCCGGTGGTGTTGATGAAACTGATGTTTTTGTTGTTTAGCGAAAACGTGCGCAGCGAACGCGAACTCATGCGTCGGCTGCCGGAGCGACTCGACTGGTTGTGGTTCCTGGGCTTTGGGCTGGAGGAGGAGGTGCCGCACCACAGAGTGCTGTCGAAGGCCCGGACGCGCTGGGGCAGTGAGTTGTTTGAAACCCTGTTCGTGCGCACGGTGCGCCAGTGCGTCGAGGCCGGGTTAGTCGACGGATCGAAAGTGCATGTGGATGGTAGCCTAATCGATGCGGATGCTTCCCGTGACAGTGTGGTCAAGGCCGACGCCGAGACGATTGCCCGGATCCGGAAAACCTACGGTCCGCAGGAGCGCAAACTCGATGAAACCAAACCGCCCTCGGCTCGCAGCAAAACCAATCTGCACATGGTGAGCACGAGGTGATCGACGGCGAGGTGGAGGAAAGTGAAGCGAGGGAATTTCATGAGAGGAGAGATGCTGGGTTAGCGAAGGTGTTGGTTGAGAAAGTCGACGACGGTTTGGCGGGCCTCGGGGGTTTCGAAGGGTTTGCCGCCGTGGCCGGCGCCGGGGAGGATGACGAGTTGGGTGGAGGCTCCGGCGGTGGTGAGGGCGGCGTGAAGACGCTGGCTTTGATCGACGGGCACGCCTTCATCGGCGTCGCCGTGCATGATGAGGAAAGCCGCATCGTCGGCGCTGGCTTGATACATTGCGCTGGCGTCTTTTGCGAGGGCGGGAACTTCGAGGACGGTGGCGCGGAGGAGTTTGGCGCCGTTGGAATTGGCGACGTCTTCGGCAGTGCGACCATTGCCGACGTTGTTGGGCGGCATGGTGAGGAGGTCGGCGGGACCAAACCAATCCAGCACGGCTTGGACGCGGCTGGAGGTGGATTCGTTTTCTGGATACAGGCGGGTGCCCATGAGGGCGACAAGGTGACCACCGGAGGAGGTGCCGGCGGCGCCGATGTGTTTGGTGTCGAGGCCGAGTTTCTTACCGTGGTCGCGCAGCCAGCGGACGGCGGAGTAGCAGTCGTTGATCTGGGCGGGCCAGCCGGCGACGTCGGTTTGGCGAAAATCAATGCTGGCGACGGTGAAGCCGTGTTCGGTTAGCCATCCGGCTTTTTTTTGACCGACCGTCTTGTCACCGTTCTTCCAACCACCGCCGTGCACAAAAACGATGACGGGAGTGGGCTCGGTTGAGGATGCGGGGCGATAGATATCGAGGGTCAGAGGAACGCCATCGGGGCGGGCGTATTCGTGTGTTTCGATACGCGGCTCCGCCGCGAGGGGGGAAACGAGGGCGAAGCCTAGGAGGGTGAGGGGCAGGATGTTTTTAACCATGAAGGAGCGCGAAGCGCGTAGATGGTGCGCCGGGACGGGGTGCCCCGGAGGGGTGATGATGGAGCATGGGAGTGCGGAGATGGTGCGATCGAAGATCGTGCCCCGAAGGGGGGACGATGGCGGGCGCCCTTTGGGCGACTGAGGAACAAACGGGTGCCCAGAATGGGCGGTTGAAGAACAATGGACACTAATGGCTACGTCTACCGACTACGCACTGAAATTGTTTTTAACGCAGAGGCGCAGAGACGGTGAGGGCTGACGCACTGGGGTTGTTTTTTTGGGATGAGAGGGAGGCCGAGGGGCAGAAGGTAACGGAGGCAACGAAGGGCGTCGTCGAGTGAAGTCCCAAAATTGACGGGACCGTGAGGCAGTATTTTTTAACCATCCTGGCGGAGGGGGGATACTGACTATGCACTGGAGGAGGGGGATGGCGTCTTGACGGGGATGGTGGTTCGCGGGACTTTGAGGGATCTCATGAAATTGCTTTCCCCTGCTTTTCGCTCCGTGTTTGCCGCGGTTTTTTTATTGGTTGGTTTGGGGTCGCAGGTTGCAGCGCGATCTTTGGAGGGATCACGGCCCAATGTGATTTTTGTGCTGACGGATGATCAGGGGATGGGGGATTTGGCGTGTTTGGGGAACCCGATCATTTCGACGCCGAATCTGGATAAATTTTATGCGCAGTCGACGCGGTTTACGGAGATGCATGTGAGTCCGACTTGTGCGCCGACAAGGTCGGCGTTGTTCTCGGGGCGGCATGAGTTCAAGAACGGGGTGACGCACACGATTTTGGAGCGCGAGATTATGGCGCTTTCGACGACGACGTTTCCACAATTGTTGCGCGGGGCGGGTTACGAGACCGGCATCTTTGGCAAGTGGCATTTGGGGGATGAAGATGCGCATCAGCCTTACAATCGGGGGTTCAGCGAAACGTTTATTCATGGGGCGGGTGGAATCGGACAAGCTTATGAAGGGAGCTGTGCTGATTTTCCGCCAAACCGGGAGGAGGAGGGGCGCTACTTCGACAATGTGATTCTCCACAATGACACGATTGTGCAGACCAAAGGATTTTGCACCGACGTGTTTTTCCAGGCGGGGCTGGGTTGGATTAAAAAACAGCACGAAGCGAAGACGCCGTATTTCGCCTACATTACGTTGAATGCGCCGCATGGTCCGATGCTCGCGCCGGAGAGCTATCGGAAGAAATGGTTGGATCAGGGGTGGGATGCCGACACGGCGGGGCGTTACGGGATGATTGAAAACATCGACGACAACTTTGGGTTACTGATGCAGAAGTTGCGCGAGTGGGATGCGTTGGAAAATACGCTGGTGATTTTCATGACGGACAACGGTCAAGCCGGGCGAGCGGGTAAGAAGGACGGTGAGGCGGTGAGGCACTACACGGCGGGTTTTAAAACGGGTAAAGGTAGCCCTTATGAGGGAGGCACGCATGTGCCGTCGTTTTGGTATTGGGAAGGTGTGCTGGGGCAAGGCGTGGATATCAACGGACTCGTCGCCCATATCGATTTCTTTAAAACGATGACGGCGTTGGCGGGAGCAAAAGTGCCCTCGGGAATTCAAGCGCTGGATGGCCGGTCGATGTTGCCGCTGTTGGAAGATGCCCGCGCGGATTGGGCGGATCGGAATTTGTTCATTCACACAGGGCGCTGGCCGAAGGGCGAGGATCCTGAGGGCTGGAAGTTCAAGAACTGCGCAGTGCGGAGTCAGCAATGGCGGTTCGTAAATAACAATGAACTTTACGACATCGTGAATGATTCGTTCGAAAAGGTCGACGTGGCGGCGGAGCATCCCGCAGTCGTGGCGAAACTGCGGAAAGCTTACGATGCGTGGTGGGCGGAAACGCGGCCGTTGATGGTCAACGAGGACCGGCCGTTCACGCCGGAGCAGCCGCAGGCGGTGCGTTATTATCAGCAGTTGGAAGCGCGTGGGATTCCGGATTGGGTGGCGCCGGTATTGTAGACATGTGACGACATGACCCCATTGAATTGCCCGTAGACATGTGACGACATGACCCCATTGAATTGCCCCCATTGAATTGCCTCGCCCGTAGACATGTGACGACATGACCCCATTGAATTGCCTCATGACCCCATTGAATTGCCTGACCCCATTGAATTGCCCCGGATTGGGTGGCGCCGGTATTGTAGGTTTTTGCGTAGAAGTTCTGATTTGCAGTAGGGGATTAGGGGGGGCTGACGCACAGGAGCTCGGGAGCTGTTTTTTTACAGGAGGGAACAGAGAAAACAGAGCTGTGAGGGGCGGGTTAGTTTTAACCTACAAGGTAACGGAGCGGAGGGGCAGGGGGCGGGCGTCGGCAAGCGACGCCCCTACATTTCGGCACCGATGAGGGGCGGGGAAGTCGGGCGTCCCCATAATTCCGTGGTCGCGGAAATCAGACTCGCTCGGATTGCCACTTCAACCCGCTCGATGGCATCGTTCACCAGCAGACGTAATTCTCGGTCAAATTCATAGAGCCGGGCAATATGCGCGCCAAGCATAGGGATTCGAACCCCTGGAATGAGGCAAAAGAACAAATTAAGAAGTGGAGGGGAATAGACTCTATCCACGAAATTAATCCGAGTTCGCAGACTGGCCAGTGAGGCGGCGGCCGAGGGATTTGATGTCTTCGAGCATCATGACTAAACTCGGGACGAGGACGAGGATGATGGGGGTGGCGAAGAGGATGCCGGTCGCGAGGGAGACGACCATCGGAATCAGGAAGCGGGCTTGCACGCTGGTCTCGAGGAGCATCGGGAGGAGGCCGAGGCAGGTGGAGAGCGTGGTGAGCAGGATCGGGCGGAAGCGGCGGGTGATCGCGAGCAGGGCGGAATCGAGGACGGTCTTACCTTCGAGGCGTTGTTGATTGAGGTAATCCAGTAGCACCACGGAGTCGTTGACGACGACACCCATCAGCGCGACGACGCCGAACATGGAAATGAAGGTAAGATCGTAGCCGAGGACGAAGTGACCGAGGACCGCGCCGACAACGCCAAATGGAATGGCGGACATGATCACAAAAGGTTGCAGGTAGCTGCGGAGCTGAGCGCCGAGGATGATGTAGATGATCATGAGGGCGACCAACATGTTGCGGGCGAGGCTGGCGAGGTCTTGGGCCTGATCACGGGTCTCCCCGGCGAAGCCGTAGCTGAGACTTGGATACCTCGCGCCGAGCTCGGGGAGGATGGAGGATTCGAGGAGGGCGATGATATCGGTAGGCGTGGTGATGGCGGCGTCGGCATCGGCGGTGACGCTCACGATCCGGCGACCATTCACGGTGTTGATCTGAGAGTAGCCGATTTGCTCGGTGATACGGGCCACGGCGCGGAGGGGGACTTCGGAACCGTCCCGGAGGCGGATGCGAGTGTCTTGAAGGGTGGTGATGTCTTCGCGGGCTTCCTTGGGGTAGCGCACGTAGACGATGACCTCGGAGCTGCCGCGTTGGACCCGTTGCACCTCGAGGCCGAAGAAGGCGGCGCGAAGTTGGCGGCCGAGATCGCGGGGGGAGAGGCCGACGGCGAGACCTTCATCGGTGAGCTTGAAGATGTATTCGGTTTTGCCGCGCTGGAAACTGTTGGCGACGTTGAGCGTGCCGTCGATGGAGGCGAGGGCCGCTTTGAGACGGTCAGCGGCTTCGTTGAGTTGATCTTCGTTGGGGTGAGCGAGTTCGATTTCGATGTCGGCGCCGCCCCCGATGAGGGAACTTTGGAACTCGAGGGATTCCACCCCCGGGAGATCTTGCACGCGCTCGCGAATCATGGATTCGATTTCGGCCGAACCGTAGCTGCGGAAGTCGGAAGGCAGGAGTTGGATTGTCACCTGGCCGAGATGGCTGCCGGTGCGGCCACTGCTGCCGCCGCCGGGAGGGCCGCCGGATTGTCCGGCGAGAGCGCCGATGCTGACGGAAACGCTTTCGAAAGCGTCGATACCGGCTTGCTCGGCGACCGCTTGGCGCACGATCGAGATGGCGTCTTCGATTTTTTGAATGGTGGCTTCAGTCGTGCCGAAGGGAGTGCCTTGGGGCATCGTCAGGCTAATGTTGATGCGGTCTCCTTCGATGGGCGGGAAGAAGAGGAAGCGGACCTTGCCGGATTGAAGGAGTCCGACGGTGAAGATGGCGATCGCGATAAAGACGGCCAAGGTCGCGTAACGGAAGCGGATGGCGAAGCGGGCAAACGGCACCATAAAACGAAGCACGAACGTGGCGAGTAGGGCAGTTACGCGGTCGCGTAGTTTGGCCATCAATCCCTGGCTCCAACGGGACGGAGTGGAGAGGTGGGCGGGTAGGATGAAGTAGGCCTCGATGAGCGAGACGAAGAGGATCGCGATGACTACGGCAGGCACGACCTTGATGATTTGACCGAGGGTGCCCGTGCTGAACATCAGCGGTGCGAAGGCAGCCATGGTCGTGGCGACACCCACGGTCACGGGAGCGATGATGGCGCGGACGCCTTTGAGGACAGCGTAGGGATCGTTGGGGTTGGCCTCTTGGGCCTCGAAAATACTTTCGCCGGTGACGATGCCGTCGTCGACGACGATACCCAGCACGACGATGAGAGCGAACAGGGAGACCATGTTCAGGCTATAACCGAAGAAACTGAGAATCATCAGTCCCCCGAGAAATGAGATGGGTATGGCGGAGCTGGTCCAAATTGCCAGTTTGAGGTCGAGGAAGAGCAGAAGAATTAAGAAGACCAAGACGAAGCCGAGCACGGCATTGCGCAGCATGAGGCTGATACGATCCTTCAATACGACGGTTTCGTCCTGTTGGAGGGAAAGGGCGACCCCCTCGGGGAGGGAGAGCGTTTTGAGGTAGGATTTTACGGCGGCGGCGACTTCGAGGGTGTCTTCGCTTTCGCTGCGTTTGACGTCGATGAATGCGGCCCGCTGGCCATTAAATTTACTGATCAGATTGATGTCTTCGAAGCCGTCGACGACGGTGGCGATATCGCGGAGGCGGAGGATGGAGCCATCGGATAGCGTGCGGATGGGGATGGTGGCGAACTCGGTGCCGGTGTAGCGCTTTTCCTGCACGCGGAGGAGAATTTCGCCCTGGCTGGATTCAACGGTGCCAGCTGGGATGTCAGCTGAGAATCGAGCGATGGCGTCGCCGACGCTTTCGAGAGTGAGACCGTAGTAGCGGAGGCGATCTTCGGAAACCTCGATCGAGATCTGATAGTCACGGATGCCACGGAGGGACGTGAGGGCGACCCCGGGGAGTTGTTGTAACTCGTCTTCGATGGTATCGCCCCAGAAGCGCAGGGTTCTTTCGGAGGCTTCGCCATAGATCGCGAGCGTGAGCACGTTGGGGGTGGCGCGGACGCGTGAGACGATGGGCCGCTCGGCGTTGGCGGGAGGAAAGGCGGTGAGACTGTTCACGGCGGTTTCGACCTCGTTGTAGACATTGTCACCGTCGGCGAAGTCATCGAGCTCGACGTTGATAATACCGCGACCTTCGGAGGCGGTGGACGCGATGCGTTTGACGCCATCGATGCCTTGGAGGGCTTCTTCAACTCGGCTGGTGATGGAGTCGGCGACCTCGTAGGGCGTGGCGCCGGGGTAGGGCACGACGACGGTGATGAGCTTCGGGTCGATGGACGGAAAAGTTTCCGTGCGCATGGTCGCGACGCTGATGATTCCCCCGACGATGAGGAATGCCATGAGGATGTTGGCCGCGACATGGTTGTCGTTGAACCAAGCGATCAAGCCCGTGGGTTTGGGCTCCGGGGAAGGAATCGGTTGATCCATTACTCAGTGGGGGTTGAGGCGGCAGTGGCAGTGGTGGCGTCGTCACTCTGGGTGATCCTGACCCCGGCAGATGCGCCGGAGACGCGGCTGGTCACGACGACGGAGCCGGATGGCAGATTGCGCAAGGCGAGCGAAGACGTATCGGCGTAGAGAATGTCGGGCTGGTGGATGCGGAGGGTTTGGTCGGCATCGACGAGCCAGATGATGCCCTCTTGTTGCAGCGCACTGGCGGGGACTTCACTGATGTTGTCGTGGCGAGGACCATTGATGGTGACGTGGGTGAAGACCCCGGGGAGGAGATCGACAGAGGGAGACTTGAACCCGAAGCGCACGGTGGCAAAACGAGTGACCGGATCTAGGCTGGCCGCGCCGCGCTTAAGGACCCCCTCGTAGGTGTGGGATTGGCCAAGATACTCGGCCGTGATCTGGACCGTCGCCTGCGGGGAGGCGAGGAGCCACTCGAGTTTTTTGCCTTCGACGGAGGCGATGACCTCGAGGGCAGCGAGGTCGAAGGACGTGCCGTAGTTTTGACCGGCTTGAACGAACTGACCCGGAGCGATGCGGCTGCTCACGACGCGGCCGGCAAAGGGTAAGGTGTAGCGAGTGCGAGAGAGCGCGAGTTCTGCGTTGGCGAGGGCGGCGTGGGCGGCGGCGAGATTGGCCTGGGCTTCGGCGAGTTGGGGGCGACGAGCGACGAGATCGGGGGTCGGTCGGGTGCCGTTGATTTGAGCCCATTCGGCGAGGGCGGCGGTGGCTTCGGCGGACTCGAGATCGAGAGTGGTCTGGGCGCGGGCGACCTCGGCGGCGAGGCGCTGAGTGTCGAGTTCGTAGTCGCGGGGATCGATCTGGAAGAGCGTCTGATCGCGACCGAAGACGCCGCCATTGTAAAAGGCTTCGTCGACTTCGATCACCCGGCCGGTGACTTGGGGCACAATGTTGATGTCGGCGCGGGCAGTGACGGTGCCGGTGGTATCGAACACGATCTGATAAGGCGCGGGATTGACGATGGTCGTATCCACAAAAAGGGCACGGTCGCCGCCGCCGTGGCGACTGACGGGCTCGTAGCGAGTTTGCATCAAGCGATTGATAACGAGACCACCGGCAATGAAGGCGATGACGAGGATCAGTTGAATGAAGCCGTTGCGTTGGGATTTGCTCATGACGGAAAAATTAAAGGGAGTCGGACGATGACTTCACGGCGGAGGCGGAAAGGGGAGGGGAGTCGGTCCAGTCACCGCCGAGAGCGAGATGGAGGGAGATGCGGGTGCTCCAGCGGAGTTGTTGGGTGCGGAGCCAGGCTTGCTCGGTGAGGTAACGGCGCTGTTGGGTATCGAGGAAGGTTCGGAGGGTTTGAATGCCGTTGCGGTAGCGGGTCTCGGCGAGGGCTTCGGCGGCGCGCAGGGCGTCGAGCGAATGCTCCTGGGCAGCGAGTTGACGGGCGAGTTCTTGGTCGGCCTGCAGGGCGGATTCGACCTCGCGGAGCGCGTTGAGCACATCGTTGGCGTAGCGGGTGGCGAGCTCGCGGGCGGCGGACTCTTGCAGGCGAATATTGGCGCGAAGGGCACCGCCGGCAAAGAGGCGATTGCGGATACTGCCGAGGAGAGCGCCGGCGAGTTGGTCGGTCGAGAAGAGGTTGCTGGGGCTGGAACCGGCGACCCCGAGACTGCCGGCGAGATTGAGTTGTGGGTAGAGATCGGCGATGGCGATGCCGACATTGGCGGTGGCGGCACGGGCGCGGAGTTCGGAGGCGCGGAGATCGGGGCGGCGGTCGAGGAGGGCGGCGGGAACGGTCGGGGGCGGGGCGGGCGGTGGGCTGAGCAGCGGGAAGGGGGTGGAGTTCAGTTGAGTGGTGCCGGGGATTTGGCCGAGGAGGAGATCGAGCCGGTAGAGATCATCGGCGAGGAGGCGGGCGAACTGGGGCACGTCGGCTTGAACCGAGGTGAGGTTTTCAGCGGCGAGGTAGACGTCGCTGAGGTTGGTGCCGCGGACGCCGAGATCATAGCGGCGTTTGACGAGGTCGTGGAGGGTGGTGCGGTTGGTGGCGTTTTGTTCGGCGAGCTCGAGTAGACGGGCGTTGATGGCGACGGCGACGCGTCGGTTGAGTAACTCTGCGATGAGGGTGTGCTGCAGGGCCTCGTATTCGGCGGCGGTGGATAGGAACGAGGCTTCACTGCCCTCGATGGTGCGACGGCGTTGGCCGAAGAGGTCGACTGTCCAAGAAACGTTGAGGTCGGCGGAGTAGTTCTCGAGGTAGGTGCGATTGGGCGCGCCGTTGGTCGCGAAACTGCGCCGAGCATCGGCATTGGCGGAGATGGTGGGGAGGTTGCCGCCGCGCTGAAGGTCGAGGCGCGCCTGAGCTTGGAGAACGCGTTCGTTGGCTTCTTGCAGCGTTAAGTTCGCAGACAGCATATCATCGACGAGAGAGTCGAAAGTGGGGTCATCGAGGTGAGTCCACCAACGGGTCATGGCTGGACCGGACGGGACTATAGATTCAGCCGCCGAGGGCGCATTGACGAAAGTTGCCGGAGGAGGCGTGGCGAGTTCGGGGCTATCCACGGACGGGCCAACGGCGCAGCCGGTAACGATCAGCACGGGAACGAACAGGGTGGCTGAGCGAAGGAAGTTCATGAGGAAAGGGGAGGGACCTTGAGGCAGGCGTTCACGTGGGCGTTGAGCACCTGGCAGATGGTGGCGACGTGGCGGGGTTGGAAACGTTTGACCTTCATGTTGCGCAGGAGGCTCTCGCGACTGATGGCGAAGCAGAGCACCTGACCAATAAGAGCGTGAACGCGGATTTTGGCTTCGGCGCTGGCGGGATCCAGGCCGGTGCACGCGCCCATCAATTGAGCGAGCATGGCCTGTTTTTTGGACATGCCTTGGGTGTAGAGAATGTCGAAGGCGGCGGTGGGATTGGTCTGCTCGCGGACAACAATGCGGGCCCATTTGCGCACTTCATCGGACTCCACCATAAGATGAGCGAAGGCATCGATCATGAGCGTAAAAGCGGCCCGAGACGCGGAGGAGGAGAAGTTCTTTTTGGCGGCCATCTCCATCGCACTTTCGGCGGCGGGTCGGAGGTGGAACTGCATCCGGCTGGAGATATACTGGGCGACGGCGAGGTAGAGGCCCTCCTTATTAGTAAAGTGATAGTTGATGGCGGCGACATTGGCGCCGGAGGCTTCGCAGAGCATGCGAGTGGTGGTGCCCCGTAAGCCGTATTCTCCGAACAGCTCCAGCCCGGCGATGACGAGGGCCTGACGGGTATCGTGGCCGCGTTTTTCGCGAAGGTCGGAGGGAGAATCGGAGGCGAAAGATTTGGCCATGGCATAAAACAAATCAAACGTTTGTTTGAAAAGCAAGGATCGACTGATATCTGACGTGCCAGCGACGGAGGAGGCTAGAACTCTATGTTACATTGAGGGACGGAAATGGATCGGCTCATTTGAGGGCTCGCGATTAGGAGCCAATGAGTAAAGATGAGCAGCGCTGCTTATGAAATTCTACCCCACGTATTGGACTCTCGGTTGCTGGTGTTTGGGGGCTCTGCTTGCCGTGAATCTGCCTTTAATGGCCCAGAAGAAATCGCTTCCGGCGGCGCGGGCTCCGGATGGACCGGGTGCACCGGTTTTTCAAGTGGCAGGAATGGAGACTGGTGGCGGGGTTTTGCGCGGTGCGCCGGGGACGAATCCGCCGGTGGGGGCGATGGGGGATTGGTTGATTGGGCCGGAGTATGTTCCGGCGCCGGAACTGGAGGTGGTGCGGGGAGTGCCGCAGGGGCGGATAGTGGAGTTCGTGATGAATTCGGTGGATAGTGCGTTTTATCCGGGGATTGCACGGGAAGTTTTTGGCACGGTGGATCCGGAAAATCCTCAGACGCTGATCGGGGAGACTCAGGCGCAGCCTTACACGCGATTGATCACGGTGTATGTGCCGGATCAGTATGAGCCGGGCACGGAGATTCCTTTTGTGGTGCATCATGATGGGCCCAAGCACCCGGGCAGTGGGGCAGATCACATGTTGCCGCGGGTGTTGAATAATCTCATTCACCAGCAGCGGGTGCCGCCGATGGTGGCGATCTTGATCGCGAATGGGGGCGGTGATGCGCAGGGGAGTCAGCGGGGATTGGAATACGACACGATGTCGGGGAAGTTGGCGGAGTTCATTCAGGCGGAGGTCTTACCGCGAGTGGAGCGGGAGGCGGGGGTGTGGTTGGCCGATGATCCCGAGGGACGCGCGGTGATGGGGAACAGTTCCGGAGGATCGGCGGCGTTCACGATGGCGTGGTATCATCCAGAATGGTATCGGCGCGTGCTCACCTATTCTGGGACCTATGTGAATCAACAGTGGCCGTTTGATGCGGCGACGCCGGGAGGGGCTTGGGAGTATCACGAAACGCTGATTCCGCAGAGTCCGCGCAAGCCGATCCGGTTGTGGATGCACGTGAGTGATCGCGATAATTTTAACCCTAATATCATGCGCGACGGCATGCATGATTGGGTGGCAGCGAACCATCGGATGGCCGCGGTATTGCAGGCGAAGGAGTATCCTTACCTTTATGTCTTCTCGCTCGATTCGCGTCATGGCGACAGGCGGGTGCGGGAGCAGACGCTGCCGTCGGCGTTGGAGTGGTTGTGGCGGGGTTATGCGGTGGCGGAGTGAGCGCGGGGATCGCGAGCAAGCTCGCTCCTACGCCGATGAAATGAAACGAAGGGCAGGCAGTTGGAGTGAGTCACCGCGGGCACGGAGGTTTATACAGAGTTCACCGAGCCAAGTTTGCGAAATAGATATTTAGGGCGAGAAACCGTATTGGGTCGCGGAGATCATGGAGGAGAACTGGAGTGGCCTTTGAGGTTGCCGGTAGGATGGGTGCCGACGGGGACGTCGGCGTTCCCAGGTCGGAGAGGCAACGGGATCGCTTCTACCTATTGGGAATTAAACAGGCGGTCGGGGCGATTGGCGTTCGTTTGCGCAAATGTCCCGGAGCCTGCTCCGGGGATCTTTACTCCGATACTCGGTCCTCTCTGTGACGCACGGCGGGTTCTCGGCTTATTCGACGATTGCTTGGAGGGCGGTGTTGGCGAACGGGGGCATGAGCCGGGAGGACATAGGTGAGTGTTGGGAGAAGAACATGATGATCAGATCCTCCTCGGGATCGATGCGATACCAGGTGCTGAAGGCGCCGCCCCAGCCGTAGGAGCCGACGCTGCTCATATCCTTTTCGTAGAACGTATCAATTTTTACGGAGCCGCCGTAGCCGTAGGCTTCGGAACGATTGTTGGATTTTATGCCGTCGCCGAGGAAGCCGGTTTGGTTACGCATCATCGATTGGACGGTCTTTTTGCCAAGGATGGAGCGCCCCTCGTAGGTGCCCTGATCGAGTAGCATCTGCGCAAAGCGGTAGTAGTCGGCGACGGTGGAGTAGAGGCCGCCACCGCCCGATGGATAGTGGCGGTGCCGATCGCCGTGAGCGTTGGGTCTTTCGGCGTAGACGAGTTGCCCATTTTGGGTGCTGAACATCTGCACCAAGCGGTTGCGCTTGTCGGCGGGGACTTCGAAAAAGGTGTCCGACATGTTCAAGGGGCCGAAGAGATGTTGCTGCAGGAAATCCTCAAGCGGCATGCCGGAAACGCGTTGGATTAGAGCGCCGAGCACGTCAATTGCGGGGCCGTAGACATAGGCGGTGCCGGGATCGTCTTGCAGCGGGAGCGCGGACAGTTTGGCGACGAGATCCTCAAGGGAGGAGGCGTTACGGAAGTCGTCGGCGGCGTAGAGACGCGCGAGATCGGGGGTGCCTTTGCCGTTGGCGGGCCAACCGGCGGTGTGAGTGAGAAGGTGGCGGACGAGGATGGGAGACTTTGCCGAGCGTGTGGTGGGTTGGTCGTTTTCGGTGCGGACAAATACGCGAGGTTTGCGGAATTCGGGTAGGTATTTTTCGATGGGATCGGCAGGGCGAATTTTCCCCTGCTCGACCAAGATCATCGCTCCGGCGGAGACGATAGTTTTAGTCATCGAGGCGAGGGCGAAAATACCGTCTTCGCGCATCGGAGTGCCCTGCCGGATGTCTTGATAACCGTAAGTGGTGAGATCGACGACTTTACCGTGCCGGGCGACGAGCGTGATGGCTCCGGTCAATGGATACGACTCGACTGATTCGGAGACGAAGCGGTGCATCGATTTGAGGCGTGCGGACGACATGCCGACTTCTTCGGGGGATGCGCGGGGTAGGTCGGCTGGGCTAAGACTAGAGGTAAACCCGAGGACGGCTGCGTAGATCGAGAGTAGGGCTATTTTGCGAATCCAGATCATGAGTTTGTAATGGGGGAGGAGAGTAGTCTTCCGGAATCAGGAGGGAAGTGACGGGGGCGGAGAATTTTCAAAGGCGGTGAGGCAGAGGGTGGCGATGCGAAGGGCGGCATTGAAGTCCTCTGGTTGAAGAAGGGGGCATCATCTCGGCGACTTGAGGAGGTATGGGAGTGCCTTCGAGCACATTTAGAACGGAGGAAGCTGAATCGTGATTATTGACGAGGCGCAAGCCGATCATACCGGGGACGCCGCAATCGTTGATCGGACCGACTTCGATGCGTTCGGCGGCACTTAGATTGTCGGTAGGGTGGGAGCCGTGGTGGAGGAGCGCATCGCGGAGGACGGTGGTGAATGCGGCGGCAGGGGGAGTCGACTCACTGGCGAAACGATGAAGGAGTTGGCGAAGATCGGCTGCGGTGTTTCGCATGGTGGTGGTGGTCAGTCGAGTTTTTGGATTTTCTCCCAGAGTGCTATACGCATTTTATCCCAAGCACGCCGCGCGCTTTTGGTGCCGGCGTTCTGCAGTAGAGCGGTATTCCCGTCGGATAGTCCGAGTCTTTCATCGAACTCTTTGTCTAGTTTGAAATCTAGGCGAAGGAACTCATATTTGGAATACTGTTTCAGCTTTTTAAGGTGCTGCGGTGGAGCGACCGACAGAATGTAGGCGACCACTTCGTCGACAGTTTTGAAACGCTCTGGGGCGGCGGCCGGGTGTTCGCACTCAGCCTCGGCACAGCATGTTTTGGTCGGTTCAGCCGCATGGCTAAACGCCACTAGGAATGAGAAGAGAAGGGCGGTAATTAGACGGGAATTCACTCGGGGCAGAGGGTCGGAGAAAGACTTGGAGGGGGAGGTAAGATTACGCGGATACATCCATCTGACGAATTGTCCGTTGCTTCAACGATGGAGTTGATGAGCGGAGTAGGGGTGACCTCGTGGAATGGCCCATTGGCCCCACTCCCCTTTAAAGAACCGCGAAGGGTTGAGGGAGGTGAGGGAATCCATACGGTGCGAACTTTTGTCGTGAGATGCGTCTTGGACAGATGGTTTTGCCCAACAGCGAGTCACACAAATAACTCATCCCACGCCCCTCGTTGATCCGTTGAATCTAATTTATGCAAACAGTAAGGATTGACCCCTTCGGGTTCACCCCTTCGGGTTCGGCCCCTTCGGGTTCGGGCTGAGGGGGCGGTTATTCCGGTGGGCGTTTACCTGCCGGATTGTGCGCGAATGGGGATGAGATCCATGCGGGCAATAATTTTCGAGCGACTTGGCGGAAGTATCGCGGGTTTTTCCACAGGTGGATGGGGCGTTGACCAAATCTCCGGATGCAAGCGTTGAAGTAACGATGTCGGCGGAGGGTGCCGGCTAAAGGAGAGCGTTGGTCTCCCTGCCTAGATAGGGATTGGTCGTGTTGTCGCCACAGGGTCAGGCTTTCGGTGAGGCTGACGACCGGACCGAATAACGGGGCGATAGCGGCGAGCCGATTGTCTGCTCCCAGACGAATGCCGTCAGAAAAATCGAGCGGAAGGATTTGGGAAAGGTAGTCGCGGCGAAAGGCGAGGGCGCTGGTTGAATAGTAGAGATCGGTATCTTGAGTCTGGTAAGTGCCTGCTAGGAAATCTCCATTCTGAGGATGTTTGATCGTTTCATAGCCATCGCGCTGGAACTCCCCCAGTTCATTAATTAAGGAAGTGGGGGCCTGCGCGAGCACGGCATCGGGGCATCGGTGCCAGGCTTCCTCGTAGTTGGCGATTTTATGGGGGGAAAAGACGTCGTCGCCATCCAGCAAATAGAGATGATCGGCGGTGCTGGCCTCGAAGGCGTAATGGATGGCGCGGGCCTGGCATTCAATCGAGGTCAACGCATGGTTGTGGACGCCGGCAATCAGGTGGATTGCCGGGCCGTAGGAGCGGAGGATGACCAACGAATCGTCGATGGAGCCGTCATCATAGACGATGATTTCGTCGGGGGAACGAGTCTGGGATAAAACCGAATCGAGGCAGGTGCGCAGCCACGGGCCGTTGTTGTAATTGTTGACCAAAACCCCGATGCGCGGAGATTTTAGGTGATGCGCGGGCAGAGATGTCATGAAGAGAGGGTGCCCGTTTGTAGCAGGGGTCATCGCTGGCGAAATTGAGCCAGAAAATCGCCTAGCCACTCTGGGGATAATTCGCGGAGGCGCTGCGGATAGTAACGATAATCGAGACGGTAGTTGATCGAAGGTTTTCCAGCTCGGTTGGCCATAAGGTTGAATCCTTCGCAATTGAGGCGCGTGATGGCCGCTTGGGTCAGGCTTCGGACAGCGGCGGACAGGGAGGTCGACATTTTACGGTAGCGGGTTTGCGGCTCCCGCAGCATGAGAATTGAGCCGGTGCAGAGGGCTAGGATGGAGAGTCGGACGTCGGCCGCGTAGTGGAGTTGATCGGAGAAATCCAAAGGAAGCTGCTCTTGCAGAAAATCACGCCGGAAGGCCAGTGCACTGGTGGGAAAGAATCCTTTCGGGCGCTGGTGCCGATAGATTGCCGCGAGGTGCCTCTCCGGTGGGATCATGATGTGTCCAGCTGATTTGAGCCTGACGCCGTTATCGTCAACGGTCTCAAGCGGACCATGAATCATAAGGGCATCGGGTTGGGTGAGCCAGAGTTGTTCGTAGGAGTCGATTCTCGCAGGTAGGTAGGCATCATCGCCATCGAGAAGGTGGATATGGTCGCCGGTGGCAGCGAGAAACGCGGCGTGGATGGCGGCCTGCTGATTAACGAAGGCGGGTCGGGAAGAGTTACGGGGACCCTCAATAAGCGTGATGCGATCCGCATAGGAGCGGAGGATCGAGAGGGAATCATCGGTGCTGCCATCATCGTAAACGATGATTTCATCGGCGGGTTGGGTTTGTTGCAGGGCGGAATCGACGCATTCCCGGAGCCAAGGACCATTGTTGAAATTATTGATGAGGATGGACGTGCTCATTGGTTCTATGGTTCGGGGCTACCTGACGATGAAGCGGGCAAACAAGTCGCCGATATATTTTGGAGCTATTTCACGTAAGCTTTGTCGGTAGTATCTACGGTCCCGCCAGTAGCTGATGGGAGGTTTTTCGCATTGGGTTGCGATGAGGTTGAATCCTTGGCAATGAAGGCGGGTGAGTGCAGCCTGTGGCATTCGCCGTTGTGAGGAAGAAATAGAGGATAGGAGGATTCGGTAGATTGTTTGAGGCGCAGAGGAAATAAGAATGCGACTGGTGAGCAAGGCGAGAGTCGCTAGCCGGAAATCGGTGCCGAGGGGGAGCCCATCGGAGAAATCCAACGGGAGATACCGGTGCAAAAAATCACGACTAAAAGCGAGCGAGCTAGTGGGATAGAAAGTGCCCGCGCGGTTGTGCCGGTAAATCCAAGCGAGCTGTTTTTCCGGGGGGATCAGGACATGGGGGTCTGATTTTAATTGCCGACCATTGCGATCAATGATCTGACGCGGTCCCTGGATCATGCCCGCAGTGGGTTGGGTGAGCCAGACTCGCTCGTAGGATTCGATTCTGCCGGGGAGGTAGGCATCATCGCCATCGAGAAGATGGATATGGTCACCGGTGGCGGCGAGAAATGCCGTATGGATGGCATCGTGCTGATTTATTATACCGGTGCGAGAAGCGTTATGTTTGCCCGGAATAAGGGTGAGGCGATCCCCGTAAGCGCGGAGGATTGAAAGGGAATCATCGGTGCTGCCATCATCGTAAACGATGATTTCATCGGCGGGTTGGGTTTGTTGCAGGGCGGAATCGACGCATTCCCGGAGCCAAGGACCATTGTTGAAATTATTGATGAGGATGGAA
>Ga0222654_1000600_pt1 | contig 21366 bp, 19 predicted proteins | sample AntAcemetagen421_FD_179805 | JGI IMG/M metagenome (GOLD analysis project Ga0222654, IMG submission 179805) | Saline water microbial communities from Ace Lake, Antarctica - #421 | ecosystem: Environmental > Aquatic > Non-marine Saline and Alkaline > Saline | place: Antarctica: Ace Lake...
GGACAGCTACAAATATTCCAATAAATATAAGGAGGCTTGTTCTCAAAAGTATCCTTTTTTAGCAGCTAATTCATTAGCTCTCAAGCACTGTTTTGACCAAACCAAAACGTTTTGGACAGTTCTGAAGTTAAATAGCTCTTAAAGCTAAACTAACCTCAATTTACTTTTAATTACAAGCGCTTAGAATTTCAAGAATTTGCCGATGCTCTCATTTCCTTTAAGCGAATAAGCATTCTTCTTTGTAGACTGGTGTCCAAATCAATATCTTCCATAGAACCCGCTAATTTTTCTTCAATACTCACCTCATGATCTGCTTTTTGCAGACTTTTCATGTTTACATAAACAAAGTTTGATTGCATCAATGCATAGATGGTTTTCCCTTCTAAATCAGTCATCCAAAATTCTACTACCATGCCTTGTTTACGACCCTTAATAATAGCACTGCATATTTTCACTTCTGCCCCGTGTGGTGCTGGACTCGCATACTGTATGTTATGAGATTGCACTACCCATGCATTATCGCCATGGTAAAAGTCTGCCATTTTCATAGCATAACGTTTCTTTACATAATCTTCTCTTGCGTTAAGGAAATACTCCACGTATTTGCTATTGTTTAAATGACCCGCAGGGTCACAATCTGAAAAGCGAATGGTGTACTGCTCGCAAATAGCTTTGCTCATGTTGCAAAGTTAGCTGAGTCTTTGCACATGAAAATCTAAAATATATAATTAATCCTTTTACACTATTATCTAAAAACAGAACCCATTGATTTAACCAACAATCCTCATTACCTTTGAGTATGCGTATTCTTCTACTCTTTGCTTTTGGGTTTTGTTATACATTCTTGCAAGCGCAAATCTCCATTACAAAAAGTGATATGCCATCAGCTAACGATACGATTAGACTTTCGCAAGCAGTAATTGTAGATGTTTCAGCCCAATTAAGTAAAAAAGGAAGCAACACTTGGGATTTTAGTTCTTTAAAAGCGAACTCTCAGAATTTACAGGAATTCAAAAGCTCTTTTCAAACCCCTTATGCCTTTTACTTTTTTAATAAAGTTGGCTTAAAAACTGCCGACAGTTTAGGAGTGGGGATAGCCCAATTTAAGAATATTTATACGTTCTATACATCTAGCAATTCTGTTTATAAGGCAGAAGGTTTAGGCTATAGTTATGGTGGCATCCCTTTAGCAGCAAATTATATTGATGATGATGAGATTTACAATCTTCCTTTGAACTATCAGGATAGTACGAATAACAGTTTTGATTTTAAGTTTGCTTTACCCGTAGGCAACTTCTTTAGTGTTAAACTTACAGGAAGGCGCATAAACGTTGTTGATGGTTATGGCAGCGTTAAAACGCCCTATAAGACCTATTCAAACACTTTAAGGGTTAAAACTACCATTAATGAAGTTGATTCATTTATTACGCAATTTGCCAGCATAGGTTTTCCCAGAAATCAGGTGATTTATAAATGGCTAGCCAAAGGAGAAAAAGTTCCTGTAATGGAAGTAATTGGCAATGAGATTGCAGGTAGATTTGTAGTAACTCAAATAAATTATAGAGATAAATATTTAGGTCTCACCATACCATCCCTACTTACGAGCAATTTTGATGCAGATAAAGTAAATGGAGTTCAGCTAGACACTTTTAAGTTTGATAATAAAACCACTCCTTTTGCAGGTACAAGTGCCTGGGCATTTAATCCAAATACAGTGACCTATGTGAACGGAACCAATGCTGCTAGTAGTGATCCACAAGTGGTGTTTACTGCAGATGGTAAGTATTCGGTGACTTTAAATTCAAGTTTCGCAGGAGGAAGCCATGATACTACAAAGACGGATTACATCACCATTGGTGTCAATAATACTAAAGACCTTTCAAAATCAATTGGCATTTACCCAAATCCAAATTCGGGAAGCTTCTCTTTTAAAGAGAATGGAATAGTAGTACGTTCTGCTACAGATTTAATGGGTAGGCATTTTAGATTTAATCAATTGAGAAACAAGGTAGATCTTTTGAACGTTCCTAGTGGAATTTATATAATCCGCGTGAAAGATAAGTCTGGGAAAGAATCTAGTTTACTTCTTCAGGTTAATGAGTAATTTAGAACCTAAGGGGCGTTTCGCCATATGACCTGTTGCTGCTGTGTAGTGCAAAACACAATCGAGAATAAGAAGATTAAAAATCTGAAACCATTATTCTATAGTGTAAGAATTTCATAACTATAGATCATTACCTATTCAACCGTTACATCTACTTCAAGCATTTCAGTAGATACTTCCTTGTTTTTATTATAAAACCTTAAATCAACGGTATCCTTGAAAGATTTTGCGATACTACAGGTGAATTTCATTTCAATTGCATGTTCTTTGACTGTTCCATCAAAGCGAACTCCTGATGCTCCATCTTTAAAAGAACAGGTGTAACCTGCATTCTTATAATCAATATTTACACTATCAATTTCGCAAGAATTTATATCAGTTCCTGTATAGCAGCGCGCAAGCACTGGAGCTTTTATTTCTTGGGGACAAGGATCTACTGACTTTTTATGTTTATGTTTAACTTTATCTGTTGCATGACCAAAAAACGCAACTTCTACAGGTTCCGGGTCTTGCTCAATAGGAGCACAGCTTCCAAGAAACAAAAGCGCAATAGAACAGAAAACTAAAGTGAGTAATTTAATAACTTTCATAAGAAATATTTTAAACAAAAATAAACAATAAATTAAATATTCCAATTAATCCTGTTAATTTCAATTATAGAGGCTACAAGCAATTAGATAGCAGCCTTAATTTTTTCCATGTACTAATGGTAGAAACCACTATTTTCAATGTTGAACGTAGGACGCTGTTATATACGGGTTATGAAGTATATGAAAGAGAAAGACTAACTCCAGTCCTGTCTCACCAATTATCATTATGTTAAATTTATTTTGGTTATATATCTACCTTAAATCCTTAGGAAAAATCTAAAAATCTAATTTTATCTTAATATTTTCGGCATCTCTTTATCTAAGAGTGGTTATACACTTCACATAAAAAAGCCCCAGCTAATAGCTGAGGCTTTGTAAATATCTTAAATACGTTTTAGTTAATAAATAACTTAACCGTTTCAGAACTGTTGTTCAGGGTTACTCTTATAAAATAAGTACCTGAGCTTAATCCATTCGTATTAACCTTAAATGTAGATTCACCAGCGTTAATTGATCTGTTTAAAGTAGAAACCTTATTTCCATTTAAACTAAATGTCTCAACCGTTGCTTTTCCAGCTATTTTGCTATTTACTTCAATATTGGTGTAGCTTGATGCTGGGTTAGGATAAGCCTTTAAGCCAACAATATCATTGTTTAGCTTTCGAGTACTAGAAGTTAAAGAAGTACTGTTATAGAAACCTCTACCGTGAGTACCTATATACAATTGTAGTCCTTGCCAAGACTTCCATTCGTACCCTCTAATTTCCCAAACTGGAACTCTTGCCATTCCATCATTTGCTTCTTCATAATTAGTGCCGCCATTCTCAGTTATATAAATTCCAATGTCAGTACCTAAGATAATTCTTTTAGAATCATCCGGATCAATTACCGCATCGTATACTGGAATACGTGGAAGGTCACCTGTAATGTTTGACCATATTGGAGAAACAGCTAAGGCATCTTTTGATTCAAATACAAAAGAAGTGTTTCCATACCCACCACAGGTAATCACAACATGATTCGGATCTGATTGGTTTACATTTACGCTTGTAACCGATCTTCCACCAAAAATGCTAGAAGAAATATCATTATTAACAAACTTTGCTGGAATATCGTTAAACGTTGGACAGGCCGCTACAGTTATGTCAGCAGATTGTATACCATCCAATCGGTATACTTTTCCTTGTTTTGTATAAAATAAATGATCTCCATCAGGAGTCATATCTAATTCATAAATTCTTCCACCACCTAAACCAGTAGCAGCTTTAAACCATACAGGTTGATTAATAAAGTCTGTAGGGTTCTTAGCTAACCAAATTTCATTGTTCTTAGCTAAGAATAATAAGCTTGACGAATCCAAAGAGTTCTCCCATAGCGTATAGGTAGTATTAAAATCAGTTTGAATACCCTGTGGTGCTCTTTGATCCCAAAATGAACCCATACTCTGACCACCATTACTAGATCTATTTACTTCGCCATAGTAAGTACTTGCAAAAACTACAGATGGGTCATATCTAGAAAACTCTGAATCAAATCCATCTCCACCCATAATTTCATGACCCGTTTTAGTTGGCTTTCCATTAAAAGTGTTTCCATTCCCGTTTATAATATTAGTTCCATTATCTTGAGTTCCACCTGCTACATGACCTAAATAATTAGCCGCAACATTATAAAACTGAAGGGTTACAAATCCCCTATTGGCTCTTTGCCATTGGTTTCCATCTAATGAACGGAACATTCCGCCATCACCACCAACATACATTACTTTTCCATTGTTTCTTCTATCCCAAGTAATCACATGCTTATCTGCATGGATATAATTGGTGCTCCATGGTCTATCTGCAGTAGAAGCTTTAGCTCTGTACCCATCAATTGGGTCCCACTCCGCTAAACCAATACCACCTATGTAAATATGGTCTTTATTAAATGGATCCACAGCAATCACATTATCATAATACCCTTGATTATTAGAACCGAAAATATTATTAATAGGATTTACGTTTGAACTTGGTTGTATAATTTGACCCCAATTTGCACCTCCATCTTTAGTTCGCCAAACTCCAGCAAAACTGCTATTATTTGCAGCTCCTAAAAGGTATACATAATTTTCGTCTTGCTCCGAAATTCCAATAGTTACTCTTCCTCCTGCATTGGTTGTTCCATAACGCACAATAGCAAAGTTATCTCCAGATGCATCTGATTTACGCACTACTCCACCACCTTGTGATACCCATAAGGTTCCGTCAGTCTGAATTTTCACTTCAGTAACAGCTCCTACAACTTCTCTCGTTGCAGCTCCTGTACCTGTGTATTTCCATAAACCTGTTGAGGTTCCTATGTAAATCTCATTTTTTGTTGGATGAGATGCCATAGTATTACAAGATGTAAAATTACCATTACTTGTTATATTGATTCTTTCAAACTTGGTTCCAGCTCTGTTTGACGACTTGTATAAACCATCTCCCAAAAATGCGGGGCTACCTTGCTTGTTTCCACCACTATTTGTAAATCCACCTTCTCCTGTTCCATAATAAACAGTTCCATCTGGTGTTTGTGTAGCACAAGTAACGTGTTGGTTTTGATCTGGTTCAGTTATAATAAACCAGCTTTGTCCACCAGTATTAGACTTCCACATACCACCACTGACACAACCCATCCACATATTCTGCAATGAATCTTTATCAAATGTGATTGAACGCGTTCTTCCACCAAGGTTATCAGGTCCTAAACTATTCCAAGTAACGCTTTTGGTTAGTCGTCGACTCAAACGTGCCTTCGCATCGGCAGTAGCCATTGCTTCATCTACCCATTCTTTTTCAATCGTACCTGTTTTTTCATTCAGCCTCATGCTATACATGGATTCCAATGCACCATGTATAAGCTCTTCTTTCTCTTCCTGATTCATTTCATCCAAATCCATGGCATGAGTCATTATTTGCCATTTTGGCAATTGACTCCCTACTGCAATTAAAGTAGCTGCAAGTGCTGTAATCTTTATGGTTTTTAATATTTTCATTCTCTTATTTTATTTGGACTTTACAAAGTAAATTTTTTAAGGTCAAAAAACCTACTAAGAATAACAATATTTATGTCAAAGTATAACAAAACATTCTTTCAATCTGATTGAAATGTTTCATTATTATTAGATTAAGCTTACAAAACATGCTTTTCCGCATGATAACTTGACCTCACCATCGGCCCGCTTTCTACATATTTAAAGCCCATTTTTAGGCCTAATTTTTCCCATTGTTTAAACTTATCGGGATGCACATAGTCTTTTACTGGCAAGTGCAACTTTGTGGGTTGTAAATACTGCCCTAATGTAAGCACATCACAGCCATGCTGATATAAATCAACCATTAACTGTTCCACTTCCTCATCCGTTTCTCCACAGCCAAGCATCGCACCACTTTTGGTTCTTAAGCCGTATTCCTTGGTTCTTTCTATTTGCTCTAAACTGCGGTTATATTTTGCCTGGGGCCTAACTATCCGATAAAGACTTTCAACCGTTTCCATATTATGGCTAACTACTTCAGGTCTTTGTTCTAAAACTAGGTATAAGTTATCCCATTCTGATTTAAAATCAGGAATTAGTACTTCTAACGTAGTTTTAGGACTGGTAAGTTTAACCTCCTTAATCGTATTTGCCCAAACTGTAGCCCCTTTATCTTTTAATTCATCTCTATTTACACTAGTAATAACGCAGTGTTTTACTCCCATAAGCTCAACAGCTTCTGCTATGCGCTTTGGTTCATCTAAATCATATTCAGCTGGTCTACCAGTTGCAACTGCACAAAAGCTGCAGGATCTGGTACACACATTACCTAAAATCATAAAAGTAGCGGTTCCTGCACCCCAACACTCTCCCATGTTTGGACATTTTCCATCTTCACAGATCGTATGAAGCTTGTTTTCTTTTACAATTTTCTTAACCTTCTTATAATTATCACCTGTAGGTAAATCAATCTTGAGCCAGGTTGGCTTAGATATTCCCTTTGGTCTGGATTGTGTTATTGGTAATTCGAGCACGTATTATTCCTCTTTTAATTGCCTATGGCAAAGTTAATACAAAAGCTAGAATACACTACCCTATTCAAGTTATCATCATAATAAATTGACAAAGCCTTTTCTGGATAGTATTCCATTTTTGCTCCAATTCCTATGGCTCGGTAACCGCCTAGATTATTGGAGACATAAAAGTCAAATCCAATCCTAGCAGATAGACCTAAACGCATATTACCCTTAGTAATGTCATTGGTAAAACTAGCTTTTTCTGCTATCAACTGTTGACTATGCACTTCTGGATTATACTTTACTTCATTAATGACTGCATTTTGATTGCTCGTATCTATTGACAAATAGTTTATATATACTGGCCACTGGTATGCAATTGCAGGTCCTGCAGAAACCTTAATTGATGGAATTACGCCTGAAGGATCAATATTTCCGAATAAAAACGTTTTACCGATTAAGGGTTTAATAGACCAAGCATAATTAATCTTTTGGTATTTATAAACTCCCCTTTGTCCAGAAACATTAGGGTTAATTATAGCAATCTCATTAGGATTCATAATATTCCCAATTTCAGTATTTAAATGCAAACCTCTTATTTTTTTAGAATTTGAAGCCAATGGCGTTTCATAATGAAAAGCAAATCCAAATCTAGAAAACCCTATTCCAAACTTAGAACTTTCATCCACCTGTGCATCCTGTGCCTTTGCAGAAAAAAGAATTGATAAGAAAAGAATAGATAGGCCTGCTTTAAACATTTGCACAAAGATAAGAAAGACCAATTTAGCAGTCACAAAAATTCACCCCACTTTTTACCACCTATACGAAAAGATTGTGAACATTGAATTTATCTAATATATTTGCAGCACACCGCAGAAATATTTCGTGATAAAACCTACACTTTCAACTTAAAAACACCCATTTGTGGATAATGAGTGACTAAAAATGGGATAGAATGGTAGAAAGTGGGACAAATTGAAATTTTCTTTGTGATGTGAAATTTAATTTCTCAGATGTCAGGACTAATAGGAGAATTCGAATGCAAGCTAGACAGCAAAGGCAGATTGTCTTTGCCAAGCAAGCTACGCGTTCAATTGCCCGAAAGTGCTGGCAACATCTTGGTTTTGAACCGAGGGTTTGAGAGATGTCTTGTTCTTTACACTAAGGAGGATTGGCTAAACGAAACCGCTAAGCTTAATGAAGTCGACGACTTTATGAGCCCAGAAATACGACGTTTTAAACGTGTTTTTACAAACGGTGCTAATTTGGTTCAAATTGATTCAGCAATGCGAATTCTGATTCCTAAAAAATTGTCGGAGTACGCCAATTTAGAATCAGAAGTTGTTTTGAGTGCCTACAACAACAAAGTGGAGTTGTGGAGCAAAGCAAACTACGAATCGGAATTATCAGTTGAGTCTGATGATTTAAGTAGTTTAGCTCAGCACTTTTATGCAGAACAGTCCAAACAGAGTGGTAAAGAAGACAAATAAATTTCACATGAACAAAGAAAAGATCACGTGGAATACGTCAGCGAATATCATACCCCAGTCCTACTTAAAGAAAGTATAGACGCCCTTCAGATACAACCTGATGGGGTTTATGTTGACTGCACATTTGGTGGTGGTGGCCATTCTCAACTGATTCTTAAGAAGCTTTCTAAGAAAGGAAGATTGATTTCATTTGATCAAGATGAAAGGGCTCTTCCAAATGAGCTTGCCGATCCAAGATTTACACTTGTACATCACAATTTTAAATACCTCAATCAATTCTTAGATTATCACAAAGCAAGTCCAGTGGATGGGATTCTTGCTGATTTAGGCATATCTAGTGCTCAAATAAATGAAGCAGATCGTGGATTTGCTCATCGGCATGAAGCTGAATTAGACATGCGCATGAGCAAAGGAATTAAGCTAAGCGCCAAAGACATACTGAATCAATATGAGCTTCAAAAACTCACCGATGTATTTAGAAGCTATGGAGAAGTAAAAGCGGCTTATAAAGCAGCAACAGCCATTTGTGAGCTTCGCAAAACGAACCCAATAGAAACGACCACGCAACTCAATCAGGTATTAGCCAAAGCATCTGGCGAATTTCAATTAGCCAGAGGTTTAAGTAAGATTTATCAAAGCTTGCGCATAGAAGTAAATGGTGAGATGGAAGTCTTAAAAGATTTGCTTCTTTCCACTGGCCCAAACATTAAACCTGAAGGCAGGCTAGTGGTAATTTCTTACCACAGTTTAGAAGATCGATTAGTTAAAAACTACATCCAAGGTGGTGGGTTTGATAAAACACAAGAAAAAGACTTTTACGGAAATATCAATCGACCATTTAATCCAGTGGGGAAAATGGTAGTACCAAGTGAAGAAGAAATAAAAGTTAATAGCCGCGCTAGAAGTGCAAAAATGCGAATTGCAGAAAAAAATTGAACAAACGACACAACATACAATCAGATATAGAAGATTCAAATCTACACCCAGCTCCTGAAGGGAACAAGAATTATTGGGGTTGGGTGAGGTTTGGTCTGTTTGCCTTTGTTGTGATGATTATCTACATCTATAACTCAAATCACGCTACAAAAGCCCTAAAACAGAAAAACAAATTAAATAGTGAATTAAAAGAGCTAAACGCAGAAAAAGTATTTCTAGAAAGCCAAGTTACGAACGCCTCAAAACAAACGGAAGTAGCTAAAAAATTAAAAGAGACTGGCTTAGGCCCTCTCACAAATCCTCCAATAAAAATTGAAAAAGAAGAAACTAAATAGCAAAATCAATACGAGGAAAGCCATCCTACTGCGTTCATACGTAGTATTTGGTGTTGCTTTTCTTTTTGCCTTGTGGATTCTGATAAGTAGCGCTAGGCTTCAGATGGGATTTGACAATGAATTTGGAGAATTATTAGAAAAGAAAAACACACGAATCAGCGATATTAATGCTGTTCGTGGAAACATCTATGCCGATGGAGAAAGACTATTAGCTACCACGACTTCAAAATACACATTAATTGTTGATGCTAAAGCAGATGGGCTTACCGATGAAATATTCAACACAAATATTTCACAATTATCATTCTTATTGGCAAAATACTTTGACAAAAGAACAGAATCTGAATGGAAAAGTCATCTAATAGATCTTAGAAAAAGAGATAGAAGATACAGCATCCTCGCAAAGGACATCGACTATGGCCTTTCAAAGAAGATGAGAAATTGGCCAATAATAAAATTAGGTCGATACAAAGGATTCTATTTTGAGGAACATGGTGAACGCCTATACTTTATGGGAGAAATGGCTAGAAAAGCCATCGGCTCTAGTGAAGGTGGTGTTTATGTAGGGTTAGAAGGAGCATTTGACAGCTTACTGAGAGGAATAAACGGAAAACAAATGCAGCAACGAATGCCAGGAGGTGATTGGCGTACCATTAAGACAGCAAAATACAATCAACCTAGAGATGGGTATGACATTATTACAACACTTGATGTTCAGATACAAGATGTAGCCCAATACGCCTTGCACAAAGCCGTATCAAAGAACAATGCGGAATCTGGTTGCGCCATTGTTATGGATGTGGAAACAGGCGCAGTAAAAGCCATTGCAAATTTAAAAAGAGGTACAGATGGCCTTTACCGTGAAACTAAGAATTATGCGGTTGATGATTACAGTGAACCTGGATCTACGATGAAATTGATTTCAGCCATGGCTTTACTAAACGATGGCTATTGCTTACCTACTGATAGTGTTGACGTAACATCAGGTAGACATAATTTTTATGACAAAACAATGGTGGATGCTTCTCCACCAAAAAAGAACACCTATACGCTACACGAATCTTTCCAATACAGTAGTAATGTAGGAATAAGCAAACTGGTAACCGAAAAGTATAAGTCCAGACCTAAAAAATTTATTTATTACTATAAAAAACTACGTTTAGATCAAACGCCTTCTTTTGATATTAAAAGCTCAAGTTTTCCTAGAATAAACCAACCTAATAGAGAAGGATGGAGTGCAAATAGCTTGCCTTGGTTGAGTATAGGATACGAATCTAAACTAAGTCCACTACAAGTATTAACTATTTATAACACCATAGCAAATGACGGTAAACTCATGCGCCCTTATATGGTTTCAGAACTGAGACAGCAAGGTAGAATTATAGATAAAATTCAACCGCAAATTCTTGAAGAGAAAATTTGCAAGCCTTCCACTATCGATCAATTAAAACTAATGCTAGAGAGTGTGGTTAGCGCAGGAACTGCAACAAACCTTAAAGACAATAACTACACCATAGCTGGAAAAACAGGGACAGCTCAAATTGCTGATGGCAATAGAGGGTATAAAAGAGGAGCATACAAAGCATCATTTGCCGGATACTTTCCAGCTGAATCACCAAAATACTCAATCATAGTTGTAATAAATGAGCCTAAAAATGGCCAATACTATGGAGGCTCAGTAGCAGGACCTGTTTTTAAAGAGATAGCAGATTATATCTATTCCAAAAACAATGCTATGCAAAAAGCTCCTGAAAAGCTTGAAGATATGGAGTTTCCAGAAATTCTAAACGGCAAAACTGATCAAACTAAACAGGTACTAGATAAGCTTAAAATTCCTTCTTATACCATTGGTAAATCAGGGGATTACACCATGGCAAAGAAGGGGAAATTTAGTGTTGAACTCCACAAGTACCAATTAGAAAAATCTAAAATGCCAAATGTAAAAAACATGGGCTTAAGAGATGCACTAATAACGCTAGAAAAACTAGACCTCAAAGTAATCTATGAAGGTTATGGAAAAGTAAGAGAACAAAATATTCCCGCAGGAAATAAAATCGAACCAGGACAAACCATAAAACTCGTTTTAAAATGATTCCAGTAAAAAACATAATAGACCACCTGGATGCCATTCAAATACTTGGACCAACTGATTTACACGTAAATCTGGCACATACAGACTCAAGAAAAATTGTTGAGAATGATGTATTTATTGCGGTAAAAGGAAGTACAGTAAATGGGCATGACTTTATTGCTAAAGCCATTGAATTGGGTTCTAGCGTAATAGTTTGCGAAGACCTACCGGCTACTATTTCGGAGAACATTTGCTATATACAAGTATTAAATTCTTCCTTGGCCGCGGGTGCTTGCAACAAGGTTTGCTATGGTAATCCCGACGAACAATTAAAACTCATCGGAATTACTGGAACGAATGGGAAAACAACTATTGCCACACTTCTTTTTAATTTATTTAAGAATTTAGGATTTGGTGTTGGCTTAATAAGTACAGTTGAGAATAGAATTAACGAAAATATAATTCCATCGACTCACACAACACCAGAGGTTAGTGAATTGTACAAACTCATTAATGCCATGGTTGAAGATGGTGTTGACTATTGTTTTATGGAAGTTTCATCCCATGCCATAAGTCAACATCGCATAGCTGGCCTTCAATTTGATGCTGCTTTATTTAGCAATCTAAGTCACGACCACCTTGATTATCATAAAACCTTTGCTGAATACAGAGACACAAAAAAGCAACTCTTTGATCAGTTAAGTCCTGAAGCTTTTGCACTTGTAAACAAGGATGACAAGAATAGCTTATACATGGTGCAAAACACTAAAGCCACTCGATACTCCTATGCACAAAAATCTATAGGTGATTTTACCAGTAAAATTTTAGAAGCAGATTTTAATGGAATGCAGATTGATTTAAATGGGAATCAGTTTTGGACACCATTAGTTGGAGGGTTTAATGCCATTAACCTTACGGCAGTATATGGAACAGCTGTATTGTTTGATATCCCAACCGATCAACTGATTGTAGAATTAAGTAAACTTGGAAGAGTAAAAGGAAGGTTTGAATTAATCAATCCAGGGCATCCAAACCCAATTATTATTGATTATGCCCATACACCAGATGCATTAGAGAATGTAATTGACACCATAAACAGCATTCGTAAAAATAGTGCTGGCCTCACTGTTGTTTTTGGCTGTGGCGGGGATAGAGATATAACAAAGAGGCCAAAGATGGGAGCTGTAGCTGCTAGTAAAGCCAATAGAGTAATTCTTACCAATGACAACCCAAGGACTGAAGATCCTGGTAAAATTTTAAAAGATATTGAAAATGGAATTGAAGGTCAACACTTCAAAAAAGTGCTTCAAATAGCCGATAGAGAACAAGCCATTAAAACAGCAATAACCACTGCGGGGTCTGGAGAAGTCATACTTATTGCTGGTAAAGGGCACGAAACATACCAAGAAATTAATGGAGTCCGTCATGATTTTGACGACTCTGAAGTTGCACACAAAATTATAGAATCCATATCCTAATGTTATTTCATCTATTCGAATATTTAAACGAGGCAGGCTATAGTGGAACAGGTGTATTTCAATACATTTCATTCCGAGCTTCATTAGCCGGCATTACGGCACTATTGCTTTCCATTTTGGTTGGCAAAAAATTTATTGCAATCCTTCAAAAGAAACAGATAGGAGAAAGCATCAGAAACTTAGGTCTCGAAGGTCAAATACAAAAGAGAGGGACACCGACTATGGGTGGACTTATCATTATCTTTTCTATTGTAGTTCCCGCCCTATTATTTACCGACTTAACCAATGTATATGTAATACTTATGCTGGTTAGTTGCCTATGGATGGGGCTCTTTGGTTTTATTGACGATTACATAAAAGTATTTAAAAAGAACAAGGAAGGCATGAAAGCCACCACCAAACTTCTTGGTCAATTAGGTTTAGGTCTTTTTATAGCTATTGCGGTTGATTACACGCATAACATAAATAACATTCCACTTGAAACAAACCTACCAATATTTAAAGATAGGCTTAGCTTTAGTGAATTGCTTCCTGGAGATGGAAATGCTTGGCTAATCTATGTACCATTCATTATCATAATAGTAATGGCCCTTACCAATGCTGTTAACTTAACAGATGGTATTGACGGCCTAGCCACAGGAACAACTGCCATAGTTGGTATTGGACTTGGAGTTTTGGCCTATGCAGCTGGAAACGTAAAGTTCGCTGAATATTTAAACATCATATACGTACCACATAGTGGCGAAGTTGTTGTCTTCCTCTCTGCCATAGTTGGGGCCTGTTTGGGTTTCCTCTGGTACAATGGGTATCCAGCCCAAGTATTTATGGGAGACACGGGTAGCTTGGCTCTTGGAGGAGCACTTTCTGCTGCAGCAATTATCATAAAAATGGAATTACTAATTCCTGTTTTATGTGGTGTGTTTTTCGCCGAGAGTTTATCGGTTGTATTACAAGTAAGCTATTTCAAATACACCAAAAAGAGATTTGGAGAGGGGAAAAGGATTTTCCTCATGAGTCCGCTTCATCATCATTTTCAAAAGAAGAACATTCCTGAAAGCAAAATCACTTTGCGCTTTTGGTTAATAACCGCTGTTCTCGTATTAGCAACCATCGCATTATTAAAATTACGTTGATAAAGAAAATATCCATATTAGGCTCTGGAGAGAGTGGTACAGGAACAGCCATATTGGCGAAGAAGCTTGGCATGGAAATTTTCCTATCGGATAGAGGTGCAATAAATACCAAATACAAAAAAGAAATTGAAGACTTAGGAATCAACTATGAAGAGGGAACGCATAGTGAGACTAAAATACTAAATGCAGATATCATAGTAAAAAGCCCTGGCATTCCAAACACAATTCCTATTATCCAAAAAGCATTAAAATTAAAAATTCCAGTGATAGGCGAAATGGAATTTGCTCAACCTTACTCTACCGCTAAAGTTATAGGAGTAACTGGAACAAATGGCAAAACTACTACTACAGCTTTAATCCATCATGTTTTAAGCACCAACGGTATTGATGCTAAACTTGGCGGAAACATAGGCATTAGCTATGCAAGACAAATTGCAGAAAAGGATCCAGATTATTTCGTTCTAGAATTAAGCAGTTTTCAGTTAGACGATTGCCACAAATTCAAAGCAGACATTGCTGTACTGCTAAATATCACACCAGATCATTTAGATAGATACAATAACAGCTTAGCAGAATACGCCAAAAGCAAATTTAGAATAAGCCAAAACCAAAGCATAAATGATGCATTCATCTATTCATTGGATGATGAAAACATCAAAAAGTATTGGCCAAATGTTATTCAATCTGAACTCTACCCTATCAGCCTAAAGCAAGAGGTTGATCAGGGGTCATGGCTAACAGATAACACTATTCAATTAAAAGTAAAAAAAAATAAAAATAAAATACATATGAAAAATTCAATCCTTAAAGGTAAACACAACACCTACAACAGTATGGCCGCAGGAGTAGTAGCCAATCTTCTCGATTTAAAAAATGAGCAAATCAAAGAAAGCTTTTTGAGTTTTTCTGCCATGGAGCACCGATTAGAATTTGTTGGAAAAATTCAAGGCGTTAAGTACATCAATGACAGCAAGGCAACTAATGTGAACAGTGCTTGGTATGCTTTAGAAAGCATGACAAACCAAACCATTTGGATTGCCGGTGGTGTTGACAAAGGAAATGATTACACCGACTTAAAACCACTCGTAAAAGAAAAGGTAAGAATGATTATTTGCATGGGTTTAGATAATTCTAAAATCCATGAAGCATTTCAAGAAAATGTTGAGATGATCATTAACGTTGCCAGTGCAAAAGAGGCTGTTCATGTAGCTAACCGAATGTCTCAAAATGGTGAGAACGTATTGTTATCTCCAGCCTGCGCCAGTTTCGATTTATTTGAGGACTATCAAGACAGAGGTCGTCAATTTAAACAAGCTGTATTAAATCTTTAATCAATATCACCTTAAATCAACAACAACAGATACATATGAAAAATAAGAAAAGTAATCTACTCGTTGCAAATCCAGGCATTTGGATTGGCTTAGTGGTAGTGGCTTTTACCTTTATGGTAATGGTCTTGCTAGAAACCGGAACTGTAATTCCTCAAAATGGAAATACAATGGCCGAGTTCAAAATGACTCTAAAAGAGTAATTTTTTTTCAAAAATGGCCAATCTAAAAAAGATACTCCGTGGTGACCCATACATTTGGGGAATAGTAATAGTTCTTTCTATCATAGGAACACTCGCTGTATATAGCAGCAGTGTAAACTTAGCTTTTATAAAGCACGATGGAAACACAGAATTTTATTTTCTACGCCATTTTATCTTTTTGTTGATTGGCCTTTTTTTATTGTACCTTTTTCACCTGGTCAATCATAAATGGTTCTCTAGGCCAGCCCAAATGCTAATTTGGGTTGCTATTGGATTATTAGTACTCACCATGTTTGTAGGAAGCGAAATAAACAATGCTTCTAGAGTACTCCCTATCCCAGGTTTAGGTATAACGTTTCAAACTTCGGATTTTGCCAAATTAGCACTTATCCTCTACATTGCTCGATACCTGAGTAAGAACCAAAAAGATGTTCATCAATTCAAAGTATTAAGGCATGTATTATTGGTAATTGGCATTGTAGTTATGTTAATAGCTCCCGAAAACCTTTCCACTGCAATCGTTGTCTTTTTTACCTGTCTATTTTTACTTTACATTGGAAGAATTAATTTTAAATACTTAGCCCTACTTGGCATTTGCTGCTTAACTGTAGTCGTAATTTCATTTACGGTTTTGCTCAATATGGATGTGAGCAAATATAAAAACACGCGTATCCCAACGTGGAAACAAAGAATTGAAACCTTTATGGGAATGTCGGACGGTGAAGATGATAATTACCAACAAATGCAATCCAAGATTGCAATTGCAACAGGTGGATTAATTGGAAAAGGTCCTGGCAATTCAACCCAAAGAAATTATTTACCTCACCCTTACTCCGATTTTATATTTGCCATAATAGTTGAAGAATACGGTTGGATTGGAGGTGCAACCGTTATTGGATGTTTCTTATTATTAATCATACGGTGTTTTAAAATAGTACTTAAATCGCCTAAAGCTTTTGGGGCACTCGTTGCTCTAGGATTGGGTTTTAGCATGAGTTTTCAGGCTTTTGTAAATATGGCAGTGGCCGTTGGAATTGTTCCTGTCACTGGTTTAACAATACCCCTTGTAAGTATGGGCGGTACAAGCCTTGTTTTTAATAGCATTGCATTTGGCATTATCCTATCGGTAAGCAGAAGTGTAGAAGAAGGTGATATTCTAGACCCCAAAAAGAAGAATGAAAAATCCTAAATTCATACTATCTGGAGGCGGAACAGGCGGCCATATCTTTCCAGCTGTTGCTATCGCCAATGAATTGAAAAATGTTTATCCAAATGCGCAATTCTTATTTATAGGTGCTTTGGGAAGAATGGAAATGGAAAAAATACCTGCAGAAGGGTATGAAATTATTGGACTACCCGTTCAAGGACTAAAACGAAAACTAAGTATAGCCAATATAAAAGTAGCTTGGAGTTTTATAAAGAGTTATTTTAAAGCTAAACAAATAATAAATAAATTTAAGCCCAATGCAGCCATTGGAACTGGCGGTTATGTTAGTTTACCTGTGTTATATGCAGCACAAAGTAAAAAAATCCCTACTCTTATTTGGGAAGGGAATGGATACGCAGGCTTAGCCAATAAAATTCTATCTAAGAAGGCCACCATTATCAGTACAGGTTTGCCTCATATGGATACCTTTTTTCCTAAGGAGAAGATTCACTTTACTGGTAATCCTATAAGACAAAGCATTCTTGAACCTATTGATAAAACAGTGGCTCAAAATCACTTTAACTTAGACTCAACAAAGAAAACTGTATTTATCACTGGAGGTAGCTTGGGAGCTAAAAACATTAATAAAGGCATAAAGGCTAGTTTACAAGAATTACACAATCAAAACATTCAAGTTATCTGGCAAACCGGTAAATCTTATACTGATCCAGTAGATAAAAAATTCGGTCACACCAGTCAGTTTATTTACGAAATGAATATGGCATACAATGCGGCCGACATAGTAGTAAGTAGAGCTGGAGCCTTAAGCATTAGTGAAATTTGTGCACTGTATAAACCGGCTATCCTTATTCCAAGCCCAAATGTTACGGATGACCATCAAACAAAGAATGCCTTGGCTTTAAGTGAAAAGGAAGCAGCGATACTACTGCCCGATTCAGATTATGCCCTATTGGGAAAACTCATTATTGACACCTTGAGTAATCAAGAAAAAATGGACTCTTTAACAAAAGCTATTAAGCCATTTGCCAAACTAAAAAGCACAGAGAACATTGTGAAGCTAATTGGTAAAATGATTGCCTAAGGGTTCTTTAAAAAAAAGAAATGGGGATGTATTTTAGATTTTTTTGTAACCTGGACCAAATTGTCACCTAGAGCAAGTCAATGGTTCCTTTAACCTGATACATCTTTTCAGCAATATCAGATTGCTCTTCCGTCCACTCATCGTATCTCCTATTGTTTTCGGCAATCTCACTCAGGTATCTAGTTCGTTTTGGAGGAATTACGAATATTTTTTCACTCATTTCTCCACTCGCTTCAAACGTACTATTTAAGCTTGCATTCGTTCGATCTGCAATGGTATCCATAATGTGTTTGTATAATTGATTCATACCTGGATCATTAAACTGACTAGCTATAGTTCCAAATACAGGCATTTCATCTGGAGACTTTTCAAAAGACTTTTGGTTCCTTTGAAATTGTTTTTGAACATCTCTTAGCGCATCCAAGGCCCCACGTTTATCAAATTTATTAAGTGCAACAATATCTGCAAAATCCAGCATATCTATTTTCTCCAATTGAGTTGCTGCGCCATACTCTGGAGTCATCACATAAAGTGAGACGTCACAATGTTCCGTAATCTCTGTATCACTTTGACCAATTCCACTTGTTTCTACTATTATTAAATCATATCCAGCCACTTTCAATACAGCTATAGCATCATCCACATGTTTGCTCATGGCCAAATTTGCCTGACGCGTAGCTAGACTTCTCATGTATACACGATCATTGCTAATAGAATTCATTCTAATCCTGTCACCTAAAAGAGCCCCACCTGTTTTACGTTTGCTAGGGTCAATAGACACAATACCCAGTTTTTTATCGGGAAAGTCCACTAAAAATCTTCGTACCAATTCATCCACCAAACTGCTCTTTCCTGCTCCACCAGTTCCAGTAATTCCCAGAACCGGTGATTTACTATCTTTAGATTTAGTAAGAATATCATTATTCAAGGTTTCATTCTCTACGGGAAAATTTTCTGCCGCCGAAATTATACGCGCTAATTGACCCTTGTTTATAGTGTTTAAGTTTTTAGCATCAACCCCTTCATTCCCTATTGGGTAATCGCTTCTTTCTACTAAGTCATTAATCATTCCTTGCAAGCCCATTGCTCTTCCATCATCCGGAGAATAGATTCTGGTAATGCCATAGTCCATTAAGTCTTTAATTTCCTCAGGAAGAATTACACCGCCACCACCAGCAAATATCTTGATATGTTCAGCACCATTTTCTTTTAGTAAGTCATACATGTATTTAAAATACTCATTATGGCCTCCTTGGTAACTTGTCATGGCTATCGCATTCGCATCTTCCTGTATTGCACAGTCTACCACTTCCTGAACAGAACGATCATGACCCAAATGAATCACTTCACAACCTGTACTTTGGATTATCCTTCGCATAACATTAATTGCTGCATCATGGCCATCAAAAAGGCTAGCTGCCGTAACAATTCTTACTTTATGCTTAGGTTGGTAAACATACACTTGATTCATGCTGCAAATTTACGAAAAGTTAGGCAGCAATAAAACGTTGAACAATCTCAAGCTAAAGTAAAATTAAAGTAGAATCCTATTGAAACTAATAATATTAGAAAATCGAGAAAAGATTCAATTCAATAGCTACGAGCCAGTTGATTTGTGAGTTGAGAGATATTTATGAATCTTTTCCGTCTTTATTACGTACAATTAGATACTTTTCATCTTCTAATTTTCGGTACCCAAAGTCATATATATAATAATACTGATTCCCTGTTTTAGTTAAATAGTACTGGGTAATATAATTAAAGTCAAAACCTGCTTTACTTAATTGAGAAAGACTAATCGTCACAAAATCCTTATCCTCTTTCCAAAATAAAACTAAAATCCGTCTATTTTTTCGTAAAGCATTATTAATATTCCTTACGGTTGAATTTGCATCGCTATTAAGCTTGTTGTTAAATGCGTTTCGGCAAGCATCTGAACAAAATTTCTTGTCAGCTCTACCTTTGATCTTATCATCACATTCCGGGCAATTCTTGTTTTCTGTATTCATAATTTAGGTTTCACAAATATATAATTCCTTTTCTAATTCTATTATTACTTAGTCTCCAATTAAATTTATGGATTTTAGATTTAAAAACTAGACAACATCGAACATCCTTATAAATCATTAGTATACTTACAAATATAAGCAATTCGATTCCGAATGCAAACGACTACAATCAATTGTAATCGACTATAAGTATTTCAAAACCGAGTCCTATTTAAAACGCAACACAACTTTGCATCGTCAAACAAATGATCAGCATGGTGTTTATCAGGGAATTTGACATACGTTAATTTAAAATATATAAAGTTTATTATGAAAAGTTCATTAGTTAATTCAGTACGTTTATTAGGAAATGTAGGTAACAACCCAGAGGTTAAAACCTTTGATGATGGAAACAAAGTAGCCCGTTTTAGTTTGGCTACCAATGAGATCTATTACAACAAGCAAAAAGAAAAAGTAACACTAACAGAGTGGCACTCACTTACTGCTTGGGGTAAAAAAGCTGAACTCATTGAAAATTATGTTACTAAAGGAGAACGCCTTCTAATTGAAGGGAAACTCAAATATGGTAACTACACCGATAAGGATGGCAACTTGCGTTACACCACCGAAATTGAAGTAAATGAATTCCAATTTATAGGTTCTGGAAAAAACTCAACAGAAACTAAAACAGAAAAAACCAAGGCATCCAAAGCTGGTAAAGACAATTTGCCATTCTAAAAGGTATTTCTTTACGTTTTTAAGCAGCTGGCCCTCAGGGTCGGCTGTTTTACATTAGTAGCATGAGACTTGTGAACAAATTGCTTTTAGAACTTCTTGGCACAACCTCTATTGGCTTAAATGCTCAAGAACTACCGGAATAGCAATAAATTTAAAACCATTGCTTTTAAAGAAGAATATGAGCTGTGCAACACCATATACGTTTTACTACAACTACGTTATACGTTTTACTACAACTACGTTAAGCATACAAACGGTTCATTCCTGCCATTTTGGAAATTCACATTTTTCTGTATGTAAAAAATGTTTGACTAATCTTCTAAATGGTATTATGGAATAGTTTGAGAATAATTAACCCATACAGAAGAACATGCGGGCAATGCGTAGTACTCATCTTAATCACTCTTAATTTAATATTAGTAGAATTCCTCTTAGTAAAAATTTAGCACAAAAAAAAGGCTGCTCATATGAGCAGCCTTTCTGTATTTTAACGTTATTAACGCTTAGTGTTGAATCGTAACTTTAACAGTAGATACTTCCTCACCACTTACCATTTTCAATAAGTAAACACCGTTTGATACATTGCTTGCATCAAAACTCATGGTACCATTGTTAACAGTTGTGTGTGATTTCACTACAGCACCAGTCATGCTCATTAGATTCATACTAACTTCTTGTCCTTGTGCTTTGTTCATTTTTACAAATAAACCAC
>Ga0222654_1000601_pt1 | contig 21288 bp, 14 predicted proteins | sample AntAcemetagen421_FD_179805 | JGI IMG/M metagenome (GOLD analysis project Ga0222654, IMG submission 179805) | Saline water microbial communities from Ace Lake, Antarctica - #421 | ecosystem: Environmental > Aquatic > Non-marine Saline and Alkaline > Saline | place: Antarctica: Ace Lake...
TCCCCCAACAGGACATTTCTAAAAAGTTGATTTTCAAGCTGTTTGACTTTTGGCTCTTTCAGGCGGAGCCCTTGTACGCTGGTGGAACTGATCGGGGATGACTTCCACTATGAGCATTGCGCCACCATAGCATTTGCATATTGGATCCAGATCACCATATTGGGTCCAGATTAAGGTATTGGGAATGCTTTTCCCTGTTTTGTTTTTTAGTGCTTGGAGAATGAAAAAGTAAGTGATTATAGGTTGTTCCTTTGCGTTGTTTTGTTTTTTTCAGGTGACTAAGGCGACTTTTCTGATGGTTTAAGCGTGAGTTTTAGGCTGTTTTTACCATTTGGACATACCTGTCACATTAGGCTAACTGACGCTTATTTTTTTGCTTCCTGATTTTGTTAAACCAGTTGGCTGGTGGCCCTCTTTGGTCGAAGCATGCCACTGTATGCAGTTCTCCGGTCTTGCAACAAGGACACTTTCTGAGCAGGGAAGCTGGTTTTCCCCCTACTTCTATAATTACCACCTGACCGATCTGACTGTCTATATTGACCGTATGTGTTGCCTTGAAGGCACTGGCTAGGATGCCATAATGCCTGATGCGGATAAAGCCCTTAGGTAAGGTTCTGATTCTCGGGACAAGTTATACTGAGCGTACCTTCTTAGGAATTCGGGCGCTTTTAGTGGGCAGGTTTTTTTTTGCCCTGTTTCGGGTAGTTTTTTACCTGAAATGAGTATCGATCTTCGGATTAACTTTAGAAATCCAATTTTTAAGAAGTTAAGAGTAAGCTTGAAGAGAACGTCTCCGAATTCCTGCCGTCTCCAAGCTGAATCCCGTTACACTTTAGGAAAACCACCTAGGTATTTTTTTGCATCTAAACAACTCTTTTGTTCCATTATTCGTTAACTTTACAACATGGAGAAAAAAAGGATACTGATTTTCTACAAGAACTATTTTAATGACTTTTTTGACAAGCTTCCTGAAAAGGTGAAAGGCAAGATTGATGAAGTTCTTTATATGATTATGGTTCTTGAAAGAATTCCAGCAAAGTTTTTCTCCCACATGACTGCTTATGATGGACTCTATGAAATACGGATAGAGTATAGCAGCAATATCTACAGGATATTTTGCTGTTTTGATGAAGGCAATTTGATAGTGCTGTTCAATGGCTTCCAAAAGAAGTCTCAAAAGACCCCTAAAAAGGAAATTGACAAAGCATTGAAAATCAAAGCCGAGTATTTTGAAGAAAAGGATAAACAAAAGAAAAGTGGAAAAAAGTAACTCAATTACAACATTTGAACAACACCTTGAAAAAAGGTACGGTCAAGTTGGGGAAGAAAAAAGAATGACTTTTGAAGCGAAAGCCAAGGCTTTTGCCATTGGTGAACTTATCAAAGAAGAGCGAAGACTTTCAAAAATGACTCAAGAACAACTTGCCACCAAAACAGGGACTAAGAAAAGCTTTATCTCCAGAATTGAGAATGGAAAAAGTGATATTCAACTTTCAACACTTTATCGAATATTAGAATTAGGACTAGGTAAAAAAATTTCATTGAAGATAGAATAAAAGCGAAACGCAACATCACCTAAAAGCAAGCGGGCGGAAAATGCTAAATTGAAAGTTTTTTTCCTTAACCAACCTTGGTCGTAGAGGGCAGGTTATAGGATTTTAATGCCCGCCGTCTCCAAGGGGAATTCCGTTAGTGTGCCACGAAGCTGTGGAAATCCAGTAAGTGAAAAACCTACCTAAATAATTTGCTGTTCATTTAGAAGAGCTACACCCGTGAGGGTTTCGCTGAAGCTCGGAATGCTCAAATGTGCAAGCTAAAATACGAAAGCGCGAAGCCATAGTAGCTTCGAGAAGTGTATCTGCTTAGTCCTATTCGGCTGAATTTATAAGTAGTTGATTCTAAATGTCGCTAAATGTTTGTTCAAATAGGAAGAGAATAAATGCGCCTGAAAAAGTGCGGAATCTATTGCAAAAATACTCATCGGACAAATTTGAGCGAATTGAACTGAATGAAGAATCGGCCAATCTTGCGGACAAATATATCGCCGAAAAAGTAGTCGGAAAAGCAAGTATTGAGGATTGCCGGCACATTGCTTTGGCGACAATCAATAAAGTTGACGTTTTGGCAAGCTGGAATTTTAAACATATTGTAAACTTGGACAGAATAAAAGGTTATAATTCGGTCAACCTTAAATTAGGATACCAAATGATAGAAATTAGAAGTCCAAAAGATTTGAGAAATTATGGAAACGACTAAAAAAGAAAAAACATTCGACGCTGTAAAAATGATGCGGGATATTCGGGACAAAATAAGTACTGAAACCCAAAATATGACTTTTGACGAATTGAAAGCTTATATAAAAGCAAAAATTCAGGAAAGCAAATTTAAACCCGTCGGAAAATAAGCACTACTGGCAATAACTAGGCATTCTGACGGCTGGAACAGCCTAGTCTGACCCTTCGACAGGCTCAGGGTCCACTTCGCGGTGTTGGGAATTAGGGTTACTATGGGGAATGGTTTTCCCTGTTTTGCTTTTTAATGGTTGGAGGATGAAAAAGTAGGTGGTTATAGGTTGTTCGTTTGCTGAGTTTTATTTTATTTCAGGAGATTAAGTCCACTTTTTTTAGGGTTTAGGAGTGATTTTTAGGCTTTTTTTACCATTTGGACATACCTGTCCCGTTGAGCCAACTGACGCTTATTTTTTTGCTTATTGATTTTGTTGAACCAGTTAGTTGGTGGCCCCCTTTGGTCGAAACATGCCACTGTATGCAGTTCTCCGGTCTTACAACAAGGACACTTTCTGAGCAGGGAAGCTGGTTTTTCCCCTACTTCTAATACGACCTGACCGATCTGACTGTCGATATTGACCTTATGTGTTGCCTTGAAGGCACTGGCCAAGATGCCATAATGCCTGATTCGGGTAAAGCCCTTGGGTAAGATCCCGATTCTCGGGACAAGTTATACTGAGCGTACCTTCTTAGGAATTCGGGCGCTTTTTGATTATTCCGACAAAAGTATACCACCATTCCGAGGCAAAGTATACCAGGCTTTTGGCCTGAGATTTAGATTTTTTTTAAAGTTTTTTCCCCCTGAAAGGATATGATAAATTTACTTTATTTTTTTGTTTCTCCAAGATTCTCCTTGGAGTTCTATTTTATGAGCTCTAGCTGACAATCTGTCAATGATCGCATCGGCTAGTGTCGGCTCACTGATATAGTCATACCATCTGTCCAAAGGAAGCTGGGAGGTGAATATGGTTGCCGCTCCATTATAGCGGTCTTCTAAAATGTCCAATAGGGTTAGTCTACCGGCATGACTGAGTGGTTTAAGCCCAAAATCATCGAAGATTAGCAGATCATATCGGCTGAGTTGTTTGAGCCATTTGAGGTAAGTACCTTCAATTCTTATCTGTGAAAGCGTTTCAAGGAATCGATTCATGCTGAAGTATATCACTCTGAATCCGAGTATACAGGCATTTCTTCCAAGTGCACAGGCGATATAGCTTTTTCCCACCCCTGTTGGCCCTGTAATGAGTACGTTTCTGGATTCTCTGATAAAGGATCCATCAAGGAGTTCGGTAAACTGCTCCCTTGACAAGCCTCTTTCATATCCGCACCGAATATTTTCTGGGATAGCGTTGTACCTAAGTTTACTGACCCTTAGATACCTCTCAGTTTGTTTTCCGCTACGGTATTCACTTTCCGCCTGGGCCATCATTGCCAGTAGCGTATGGGCATCCTCTCGCTGTTCTAGTGGAAGGGACAGTTCTGCCTCATAGCGTCTTGCCATACCTGTCAGTTTCATTTTTTTCAATTGTTCAAGCGTCTGTTCTCTGTTCATCTGTTTTTGATTTTGGTTATTATTAACTGTCTTGAAAGCGATTTTTAAAAGAATCTCCACCTCTTGCCGTAGGGTTTTCAGGTGGGGTGTAACCCTCAACTGCCGGATTTTCTTCGACCATATCCATGTTGTTTTCTAGAATCTTGGCTACCGTGACGTAACTGTAGGTATGGCCCTGTAGCGCTCTTCGACAGGCAGCTTCCATCCTTCCATCGCCATATTCCTTTCTGATTCTAAGCAAGCCAAGCATAGATTGGTAGGCCTGATGAACCACTAGTTTTGAGTCAAGTATTTTTTGGAAGTATGCCGCAGCTGAGGGGCCGCATTGGCGTGCTTGTTCCAGGTAATACTCCGGCTCCCATCCTTTTTGTTTATAATAGGCTTGATGGGAAGATGGCATATGGTTCAGATCGGTGGTATAGGCATACTTTTTATAGGACCTTCTGTGCACAGCAACTCTTTCGGTATTATGGAATATCTCCACATGTTCAGTGCAGTAGACCAGTCTGATCTCTGTGCCAATTAGTCTGAATGGGACACTGTAATAATGTTTGTCCTCGCCCATCTGTATATGATAGTTCTTTTGGACCTTGGCCTTTGCATGGTGCTTGAGTTCATAGCTGCTTGCCGGAAGGGGAAGCAGATGGGGTTTTTCCTCTTTTTCAAAAACTTCTTGTCTGCTGTATGCCTTTTTCTGGAAGTCTTTTTTATGGTGTTCGGCCAGTTTTTTTCTCATCGCCACATTGAGCTCCCGAAGACTGGTGAAAACCTCGTTTCTAAGCGTTGCGTAGATGCGCATGTAAAAAATATGGACGTGGTTTTCAACGGTGGGCTTGTCTTTGGGCTTTCTTGGTCTAGAGGCCAAAAGAGCTGTTCCGTTGTGGCTCGCCCACTGTTCCAGCACTTCGGGGAATACAGGTTCGTACCTGCAGGTTTTTATCACCCATTGTTTCATGTTGTCCGACTGGCAGGTAGAAGTTATTCCTCCAAAGTAAAGTAAAGCGTTGTTAAGTGCGCTCACCACCTTTTCCAGCTTGGCATCTGGAAGTGCTTCAAGGTAACCGTAGCTGCTGTAAGGGAGCACAACCACCAGTACCGGACAGGCAACCAGCTCTCCTGTGTCTGAATCAAGATAATGCAGCGGTTTACCGGCAAAATCGACTTCTATCTTTTCACCGGGCTTGTGTTCGAATCTCATAGTCGCCTGTTTTACCTGAGAAGCTTCAGAAAGCATCTCACAGAACCGCGAATAGCCATAACCGTCGGGATTTTCCTTTCTGTACTCTTCCCAAAGCAGCTGACGGGTCACACCCACACGGGTGAGTTCGGTAAGGAAATATCCTACCTGGGAGATTACCCTGCTTTTCCTAGGGTCTAGTGGCTTGTTTTCTTCTTTCCTGTTGCCCGATACTAAATCCTCAAGGGCAGTATCGGATAGGTTCAACAGCCCTTGGTAATCCAGGCCCGAAGAAAGGAAACTGCTTCTGTAGCTGCTTATCGTAACTCTTGAAATACTGAGCTCGCGGCTGATTGCTCTTTCTGAGAAACTATTGCTCAAAAACAATAAAATCTGTCTTACTCTGTGCATACTAATTGGTTTATTGGCCATACTCTTTGGGGAAAGTTGATTACTATCACCAAATTAAACAGCCACTGGTAAAAACCTTTCAGTGGTATACTTTATGTCGGAATGTCAGGTTAACCAAGAGAAGTGACTGTTTTAACAGCCTAAGAATAATACCAAATAGAAATCTTATTTAGTGGTATACTTTCCTCTGGAACTACTGGTATACTTTGGAGTGGAACAGTGGTATACTTTGGAGTGGCACCATTTGACCGAAAACGCTGGCATGGTCGAACCGAAATATCCTGTTTCTGGCATCGCTGTTAATTATTAGCTCATGTGGTCAAAAAAGCCCCTCTTCAAATGAGCAGGAAGCAGAGACCAGCACTCCGTCCAATTGGGACGAACACTTAGGATATCCGGCAGGCAAAAAAGTCATCATGCTACATGCAGATGATATTGGCACACATTTTTTTAATTGTTATGATCCAATTTTGCAATTGGAGTACCTTTAAGACTCTAATTAACTAAATCGGAAATAAAAATTGTAAAGGATTCAATATCACCTTCAACACTTGCCTTTTCTAATGAATTCATATATGCCTTGCGTTCTTCAACTGGAATCACCGTCTAAGGATATCCGCCTGATGCGAGCATTAAATTCATTAAAAATCTAGCTATTCTTCTATTGCCATCCATGTAAGGATGAATATAAGCAAAGAAAAAATGGCCAAGTACAGCCCCAACTCCCGCATTGCTTTCGTTTTTTTCCAACATTTCGAAAAGGATTGGCATTACCTCCCTTACGGCTTCTTTATTCAACGGAACATGTTGGGATTGTGAAATGGATAATTGATTTGTTCTGTAGCCTGCCAAATCTGAAGCCTTTAAAATCCCAATGGTAACACTAGGAGCGAATAATTCCTAGTACCATTTGGTATGGTACTGGACCGCAACGGTCCCAGAATTGGCGACATTAAGAATTTTTTTAATACTTCCTTTTATTGATTGATTGAGTGGCTTGCCAATAACCTCTGGCGGCCATAGCATCTTGGTGATTTCGGTCTTCAATATTTTCTTCGATATTCCAATTGCCACTTTTTACTTTAACAATTAGGCCTAAAGACACGGCGTACCTTTTAATGGATAAAGAATGGTAGGAATCAGTCAAATATATTTGATCCACCGAGTTTAAATATTCTTCATGATTTTTGGCAAGTCCCTGGGCATTTGGGAAATTTTTAATTACCACTTTTCTGAGAGGTCCGTCATTGGGGCGATATGTTGGATCTATCCAGATCCCCGGCTTTTGCGTTTCCGGTCTATTTGTAATTTGGGGTTCATTTCAAACAGACGTCAAGCATGCCGCTTTCCTCCGTATTGGTTCTTCCCAGTCCGGCACTCGGAGTAAGGCCGGTGAGCACGTCGTATACAAGGAATATCCGGGCAAGGGACCGGTTTGTGGTCCCCTTACTGTTGGCCTCTATCCCGAAATATGCCCTTATCTGCTTGGATGGGAAAAATTGAGCGTACTGCCGTAACCGCCATAGACCCGGTAGCCCTTTCATCGGGGTACTGCGAAACTTTCGGAATGGGAAGCAGCCACCATGGAAAGATCCCGGAAGAATTCGGGCCTTATTTTGCTTCTGGCCTGGGAAAACGCACTGTAGGTGACTTGGTCTTTTGAAAGCTCCGAAAGTACTTCTTGGACAACGAATTCCACGGATTCCTTGAACATCCTGAGAACGCAAAGGGCGACCGTGGGAAATTCGTGAACCGATGTCCGGCTAAAATCGGAGGGAAACTGCTGTAAAAGGATTGATTGTTAGGACAATGTAAAAATTATAGATTTTTTTTCGGAGATCCGTCAGGAATGTCCGTGAAAAGGGCTGTAGGCTTTACCTTCATTTCTATATGTTTTATGAACTAAAAATATAGCAAAAATTAATAATCTTTCCTCTGATTATCAGATACTTTTATACGTTATTTCCCTTAACTTAATACCATTGCACCCTGGCTGGTACCGAAAATATCAAAAAATGGATTATGATGTGCTCTATTTCAAAATTATAAGTGTTACCGAAGATTTTATTGAAGTGACCGTAAACAAAACAAATGGCCAAACTTCTTTTTAGACAGACGCGCGAGACAGGTAATTTATTGGCCAGAATTTTTAATGAGCATGCACTCGGTTGAATTTTTTCCAAATTCTAATGAAAAAATTTGAGTGCGTTCTTTTGAAGCTTCCGGCGAAGTGAATATACCACACCAGTTTATGAGGCAGTGCAAATAAAGGGAGATTGGAGGCAGGTTTTACTCTTGGAGGATAACTTAAAGACCGTGGGCAAAGGATGGATACAATGGAAACGCGATTGAAAATTTTTGGTTTTGTATAATTTATTGAGTTAGTTTTTTAAAAATTTTCATTTTTATTGAGAAATAAAGCACTTAAAAAAACGGATATTTCATATTTAAAAACTAAGGAAATATTGTGGTGAATTATTTTTAACAAATTTTGTGCATTCTTAATTACCGAAATTTTCGTACTTATTTTTCCCAACGTAAGCTTACTAATCATTATGGACCTATTTTTCCAGAACATGATCGAAAAGAGCAGAAAAGACTCCGAAATCCTCGTCCTGATACAAGCCAAAAATATAGATGAACTATTTATCATACGATGTACCGGCTTGGGACTGACAAAAAGGGAAATCGAAATCTGTGATCTGGTAAGGGAGGGCCGGATTTACAAAGAAATCGCCAATGTAATTCTTGTCGGAAACTATTTTTAGGTCATTTTTTTTACTTGATAAATATTAAAGGGTAAAAAAATTATAGGTCAAGGTAAAAATTCAATAGTCTTAGTATAGAAATAGGGATAAGTGCCATTGGTCAATTCATGGCTGAACTCAACCATAGTTCCATTATGCTTGACTGACCAATTACCTGTATCGATTATTTTGTACGGATACTCAAAAGCATATAATTCACCCTCTTTTTTTTCAAGGATTCCTATTCCAATTAACTTCAACCCCACCAAACCTCTCCCGGCTCTAAGTGGGATTTTAAATAATCAGGATTAAGTTCTATCCCTAAACCAGGTTTATTAGGAACTTCTACGTAGCCATTTTTACAAAGAAGACCGTCATGTAATATCACATCATCAGCCGAATCTCCTTCAAAATAGACCGTTTCACAAGCCAAGTAATCTCTGACTGTTGAGGCCCATTGAATAGATGCCATCCCATTGAGAACACTGCCGGTGTTATGGTTGGCCATTTGAAGAAAATGGAGGTCTGCAGACTCGGCTATCTTTTTACTCTCCGTAAATCCGCTATTTCGCAAGTCTAGATGGACTATATCAATTGCCGAACTTTCAATGAACGGTAATGCGTCCGCTTGATTCCACCAGTTCTCCCCGGTACATATTGGGACTGGGGATTCATTGGTAAGTCTGTTCCACCCCACATTATAGGCAACGGGAAGGGGGTCTTCCAGAAAAAGGGGTTTTATCGCCTCAAGGCCTTTTGCCACTTGAATGGCGGTAGGCATATTGAATTCCCAGTGACATCCGATCATCAGGTCATGGTCCCATCCAATGGCATCCCGAACATTCTCATATCCTTCAATCAGCTTTCTCAATCCCTTACTGGAAAGATTTCTGTATGAAGTGTCATATCCGAAATCTTCCGATTCTTTAAGCCGGGGAACGCCAAGCTTGTGGCAGGTAATGCCATTGGCCCGTTCTTTTGCAGCTTGTGCCCAATCCCTGCAGGCAATTTTATCACTATAATCACTTGGGGTATGGTGGTCATACATGCGGACTTTATCCCTGAATTTCCCACCCAGTAAACTATAGGTTGGCACATCCAAAATTTTCCCGGCCAGATCCCAAAGTGCATTGTCAATTCCATTTACGGCTCGAAATTGGCTATGGGCACTGTCGTCCGAATACTGTAGCCTACTAAAAGAACCTTCTCCTATGTACAATCGATTTATCTGTAAGGGGTCTTTCCCTATGTACAATTCTTTAAGCCCATGAATGGCCTGGACTATTCCCAATCCCGGGGAACCGTATGCTTCGGCAATTCCGGATAGCCCCGAATCCGTTTCAACTTTCACAAGGCAGTAATTTCTGCCTCCTGGACGCACTTTAAAAACCATTGTTTTAATATCGGTTATCTTCACTTTGTTCCTTTCCGCAGCCATAAGGGTTTCAAATGGAGTGAAAATGGTTAAAGCTGAAATAGTGGCCATGGAATTGATAAATGAACGTCTGGATTGTTGTTTCATGATTTTAGTTTTTAGGTTAATTCTGTTGCGGAGAGATTTTTGATTGGGTTTATAATGTATTTCTTTTTGAGAATGAAGTGCTCTTGTTATTTATAGTTTTAAAGTTTTTCCTTGCAGATCGACATCTTTGGTTTTTTCTTCTGTAGGTTTATCCCGCCAATAATTGGCTATGGCGGATCCTGAAATATTCATCCATTTTCCAAAGACTATTGGGGCCAAGGCGGCATTTGCATTGGCTAGGGCATCAAGGGCCAATCCCATGCCCAGCCCTCCATTTTTTAAGGCAACCTCAATAGAAAGCGTTCTGCTGTCCTTTATCGATAATCCTAAGGCCCGGCTTCCCCAATAACCCAGAAAGAAACCCAGCAGGTTAAGAATTGCGGTAGCAGCAACCAAAATCAACCCGACCTCCAGCAGTTTATCTCTATTCAGGGCAACAACGATGGTCACAAATAGTATTAGGGACACCATAGAAATGGATGGCAAAACTTTATCCATCCATTTCTCATCACCCTGTAACCGCGTTACGATTGCCTTCGTGAAAGAAACAAGTGCCATTAAAGCGAATCCTAGTATTAGCCCTGGTTTAAGAATGGCCAAATTGTCGGAAAAGTCAGTAAAAACACATGCTATCAAAAACAATAAAAAAAGGAATCCTAAAGCAATAATATTGAGATGATTTTGTAGCCATTTAGCCTTACCATACAAAATTTTGTTACTGATCAACCCAGCGGAAATAGGTACAATGATTAGATTGAAACTTGATAGCATCATACTTAAGAACGATATCTCAATGAGTTGGCTCGCAAAGAGTTTCATAAGCAAGGGCGTCACCACGGGTGTAAGCAATGTCGCAACAGTGGTAACACTTATGGACAAGGCTATATTCCCATTGGCCAAATAAGTCATTACATTGGACGATGCTCCCCCAGGACAAGAACCTATTAGAATTAGGCCTACTGCTATTTCTGGCGGTAGGGCAAATACTTTTGCAACCAATGCCGCCAGTAAGGGCATAACTGTAAAAACCATCACAAACCCGGCAATTACACCTTTTGGTGTACGCAACTCATTCACAAATTCCGCCAGACTTAATTTTGTTCCCATTCCGAACATTATGAGTTGAAGCATGGGTATCACCAAAATCCCCGTATTGAACCCCCAATCTGTAAATAGAAAGGGATAGTACATGGCAGCAATCAAGAAGGCGAATACCCAAAAAGTAAAACTCATCTTTTTGTACTTAGGATTAAAATAGCCATAACCGGCCATGCCAATAAAAGATATGAGCAAGGGTAATCCAGACTTGGATATGTCCCCCGAAAGGATCATTGCAATGGATACTGCAAAGGAAATCCCTGAAATAATAAGGAGTGGTTTTCCATATTTTCTGTTCATGTTGTGGGTTTATTGATTAAGGTTTTATCAAAATTTTAAAGATTATGCAAAAGCAAATGGTTTTCTGGTGTAATACACGCTGCAAGAAATTGAACCAATAGTTTTAATATTTTGGCCTTGTTTGTAAATTCCAAATTACTGAGGTTCAGACTTACAGGAATAAATCAATGAAAGGTAAATCTAAGGGAAATATTCAGCAAAAATCATATACTTGTAATTTTATTTTACATGAATTGAAACTTTTGCTATATTTACAGCCGATTGATCTCACTTTATTTTATGACACTTTGTAATAATAGATTTAATTATATCATTAAATTTATACCTTATAATAAAATAAGACATGTAAATTGTTCATTAATCCATTTATCTAATTTCTATATGTTAGCTTCAACTAAGGAACAATTAAAAGTTACAAGTACCCCTACCATAGCAACAATTCTATATAAGCTAGGATTAAGGAACCAGTTCATACAAGGGGTTAAGCCTTTGGCGTTGGGAAAGCCGAACATGGTGGGTGAAGCCTTTACTTTACGGTACATACCGGCAAGGGAGGATTTAAACCCGATCAGTGTGTTCATGAATCCAGAACACCCTCAACGGGTGGCTGTTGAAACCTGTCCCGAGGGGGCAGTTCTAGTCATGGACAGTCGTAAAAGTGCCCGTGCAGCATCAGCTGGGTCTATATTGGTCACCAGATTGATGGTTAGAGGTGCTGCCGGCATTGTTACTGATGGGGGCTTTAGGGACTCTTCAGTGATTGCAGCCTTGCCTTTTCCTTCATTTCATAACACTCCCTCAGCGCCAACAAACTTAACATTGAATCAAGCCCTCGACATTAATGTTCCTATTGGTTGCGGGGATGTGGCAGTATTTCCAGGAGATATAATTGTTGGGGATGATGATGGCGTCATGGTAATTCCAGCTCAATTAGCGGATAAAGTAGCAGAAGAGGCTAAAAAAATGGAACTATATGAAGAATATGTGACGGAAAAAGTTGCTGGAGGATTTTCAATTATAGGATTGTATCCACTTACTTCAGAAGATGTGAAATTGGATTTTGAAAAATGGAAGAAGAAGAAAATATGATAATTGGCTAGGGACAGAAACTATAATTTTTTTTGTTCAAATTCCAATCCGTCGTTTTCTGCAATTTTCTGGGATTGCATATTGATAAGCCTTTGTTTTATTTTGGCAATATGATAGCGCATTGCGATGCGCGCTGCTTCTTGATCCTGAACCTCAATTGCATTTAAAATATTTTGGTGTTCTTCAAGGACTTGTTGTATTCGATCGGGTTGTGTTTGATTTTTGACATTTTCCCATGATAAGCTTTGTGCAATGTCCATTGTTTTTCTTAATCCAAAATTAATGTTTTCCAGTAATTTTACAAAAATTTCATTGTTGGTTGCCCGTGCGATGCCTATGTGAAATTCAAAATCCGAGGGAACTGATAAATTTGATTCATTGAAATCATTTTGCATATTTTTGAAGCACTCCTGAATAAATTTTAATTGGGCAGGGGTCCGTCTTATTGCCGCTAAGGCCGAAGTTTCCGTCTCCAAAGCCAAACGAACTTCATGGCTTTGCAATATGGCAGCAATATCGTTAGCAGATGCAAATTGTTTCAAATTAGCCAAAGGACTATGTAAAACATAGGTGCCAATGCCTTTTTTTGTTTCCACCAGTTCTTCCAATTGTAATTTCCTCAATGCCTCCCTTACGATGGGCCGTGAAACAGAAAAGGACTTACAGAGTTCATTTTCAGAGGGAACCTTGTCCCCCTCTTTCAGGGTGCCTGAAATTATCCAATCTAAAAGTTGTTCGTGAAGTTGCTCAGCAAGCTTTAAAGTCTTTTTAGGTTTTAGCTTTGTCATATAATGGGCATTTTTCATCTTGAATTAGTTTGATATGCAAAATTTATACCGAAAATATCTCTGTAAATATAGGAAAAACAGACTGATGTTTAATTACCTGTAGACAATAACCCGAAGATACGGGCAAAGGAAATGGGTGTAAAAGGTTTCCTTATGTTTTGTTGAAAATCCACCGTCTGAAAAACAAAATCTCGAATGAAAATGAAATGGTAACGCTTTTTTTTGAAAAAATGAGCATCTTGATCTTTTACCAAGTTTCCAATAAAAGCCTCTTGCAGAAGGTAGATAAACAAAGTGGAAACAAAGCCAACATGTTGCAGTCTACCAAAACCCTGTGAGAAGTAGTTTTAACTGATTTTGAATCAGAATCAGAAAGGCCTTCGCTCCATTAGAGAACAAGTTTATGCCTTACCAAAAATCTATTACGGCAAAGAAAATGCCACGTAGACTCCCCCTTTTTCCGTTTTTATTCCCTGTACTTGATTCATCGAATCACTTGTTGCAATCACAATAAATTGTTTTCCGTTGATCTCGAATGTAATGGGTGTTGCATTTCCATTTCCAGGTAAGGCGTGCTCCCAGACCATTTCTCCATTTTTTTTATCGAATGCACGTATTTTGGAATCTTGGGTAGCACCGATAAAAACGAGCCCCCCCGCAGTAACAATGGGCCCGCCTAGATTCGGAGTACCAGTAATGGGAATCCCCCTTTTTGTCAATTCCTTATATTCTCCCAAGGGCACTCTCCAGAGATATTCTCCTGTATTCAGGTCTAAGGCATTAAGGGTTCCCCATGGAGGTTTGATTCCAGGATAACCTTGATCATCATAAACCTTGGTCCTTTTGGCAAGGGTATATGGAGGGATATAAGGAAAGTCTTGACCTTGTTCATTTTTATTTTTTAATTTTTGGTTAGGGAGTGAATGTACATCATCCACTGGAACTCCTTGTTGATCCTGATCAAAGACATACATTTTAATGGCGTCCAAATCTTCTTTTGGAAGATGTTTAAAACTGGGCATGCGCCCATTTCCATTTTTCAGGATAGCATCGTAGCTGGACTTTGGTAGTCGGTCAACAAGATCCAAAAGGGCAGGTATATCTGCCCCGTTCCCTTTTCGGTCTATTCCATGGCAGGCAGCACAATTGGTTATGTATAAGGTATTGCCATAGGATGTGCTCTCTTTTAACTTTTCCGATACATCTGCCAATTCAATATTACTTGGCACTTCATTGACGTTTTGATAGAGAATTCCTTCGGAATCGACTGCATTACCACCCCAATTGGCCCCACCTCCTGTACCTATATACCAGAAACCTTCTTTGCCTGGAGGAATGTATTTTGAACCTTGTCGAGTAAGTAAGAATTCTTTTTTCAATTTTTTATAGGATTCTGGAAAGAGTAAAGAATCTGGTAAATCGGTCTCAGTAATAATTTGTCTGGTCACAAGTGGTTCCGGCTTTAGCGGAAATTTCTGTGTTGGATAGGGATGTTCTCCGGGCAACCCAACAAGGGGTACAGGCCTCTCCTCGACAGGAAAAATAGATTCCCCAGTATCACGGTTTAGGACGTACACATACCCTTCCTTGGTTGTCTGGACCAACACTTCAACGGTTTTTCCATTGTGCGCTACAGTTAGCAAATTTGGTGGGCATGCTATATCCAAATCCCATAAATCATGGTGGATGACCTGATAATGCCAATTTAATTTACCTGTAGTGGCGTCAAGCGATAAAATACAATTTGCGAACAGGTTTTTGCCCTTCCGGTCCCCCCCGTAAAAATCAAATGATGGTGAACCTGTCCCAAGATATACCGCCCCCCTTTTCTCATCGAGAACCATTCCGGACCAATTATTGGCACCCCCTATTTTCAGATACGCATCTTCAGGCCAAGTATCATAGCCATAATCTCCAGGTCGGGGAACGGTGTAGAAATTCCATAAAAGCTTGCCTGTCCGTACATCGAACCCCCTGATGCTACCTGGCAGGGCATCACCGTCTTCAGAAACAGTGGAACCCATTACCAAAATATTTTTGTATATGACTCCAGGACTGGTGGCTGTAATGGAATAATTCCGAACATCAAACCTTTCGTTTTCCAATCCCACATGGAAGTCTACCTTTCCATTATCTCCAAAGGTTTTTACGGGTTTGCCCGTTACGGCATCTATTGCATACAGATATGATCCTGCAACATAAAAAATACGCTTGTCCCCACCGTTTTCATTTTGCCAGTGATTCAATCCTCTGAGATTGGAATTTCTATCTTGGGGGGTAAACTTCCATAGCTCCTTTCCTGTAGCCGCATCCAAAGCAAAAAGTCGGGTTTTTGTATCGGTGCCATATAATATTCCGTCAATCATTAAAGGGTGGCATTCTATTTTTTGGGGCCGTTCGCCGGGAAATGTTGGCGTTCTTGCGTCATAAACCCAACTAATTTCCAATTTACTTACATTGACCTTGGTTATTTGATCCAGCGGGGAATAACGGTTTCCAGCGAGATTCCCGCCATAAAATGGCCATTCCTTACCCTGGTTTGAGTTGTTCGGTGTATTTGTAGTACAGCTCAATAAAAGAAGGGAAAGGCCCATTGAAAAAAAAGCTATTGGCCAGTGAATAGCTTTATTTTTTTTATTGGTTTTTAAGTCCTCCCCTCCAAACGAGCAATTTTTTATGCTTGCTGGGGTTTTGGCATAATCCAATAATTCCCCTTTTTGGGCGTTCTTGGACTTTTTAATATGACTAAAAAACCAGAATAAAAACATGGTTGTCCATATAAGTGCTACCTGAATTTTGGCTGGATTCATACGGGCAACTTGTAAATTAATTTAATAACCTGTGACAATTAATTGTTAATATTCATTAATATATCGCTTATAAACAATATTAAAACAAATTTTTTGATACTGTGTTATTTTAATGTAAAAAAAAAATACAAGTTAAATTTTTATTTATATATTTATCTCATTCCCAAGATGAGAAGTTAAGCTTTCATCCTGAAATATTTCCTGATAAGGCCTTTGTGTTTTTTAGAAAAGACTATGAGTGACTTATTACAATTATAAAAAATTAACAACCAAATAAACAAAGATCAGGATTATGTACAAACTAACTAAAGAACAGGCTTTGTGGAGCCCAAAACGGAATGTCTACTTACGTTGGGGCTTTAGCCTGTTGGTCTTTTTTACCACCACACTAATGGTGAGGGCCAACTCATCTGTCGCAGCAGAATCACCAGTAATGGAAGAAAAGATGCAACAAACCATTCGTGGAGCTGTATTAGACAACAAGGGTAATACTGTTCCCGGCGCAACTGTATTAGAGAAAGGAACTACTAATGGTATATCAACGGATATTGACGGGAATTACACTATTTCCGTTTCAGACCAGAATTCCGTATTGGTTTTTAGTTTCATCGGATTTGAAACCCAAGAAATCAATGTTGGCAACCAAAGCATTATCAATGTAACGCTACAGGAAGATGAACAGACCCTGGATGAATTTGTAGTTACCGGATATGGAGAGGTGCAAAGAAATAGGTTTGTTGGTGCAACTTCGGTCGCAACGGCAGAAGAGTTGGAGCAGCAGCCGATCACCACGGTCGAACAGGGTATACGTGGTAGATTGGCAGGTGTTCAGGTAGTTCAAAGTTCTGGCGCTCCTGGTGCCGGTGTAAGTATTAGGGTAAGAGGATTGACCAGCTTTGCTGGGGGAAATGAACCCTTATATGTAATTGATGGTATACCTTTATTTAATGATGATGTAAGATCGTTAAATGGTATCTCTTCCTTAAACCCTAATGATATTGCTTCGATTGAAGTATTAAAGGATGCCTCATCTACTGCTATTTATGGATCCAGGGCTGCAAACGGGGTCGTTCAGATTACCACCAAAGGCGGTAGAGCCTCTGAAGGTGTTAAAGTGAATTACAATGTGTTTACATCCTTGCAAAACGTACGAGATCGGTATGATTTAATGAACGGAGATCAATTTATTGCTTATGCTACTAGATATTTTAATAATTCTAATGAACTTTCACAACTAGATCGCGAGGCATCTTTGGCTAATCTTACTGCTGTAGGTAATGCAAATACGGATTGGCAAGACCAAGTGTACCGAACAGGATTTCAACAAAGCCATAATCTTAGTTTTACAGGTGGCGATTATGATAACAATTATTATGTTTCTGCCAATTATATTAACCAGGAGGGAGTTGTAAAAACGACCGACTTCGAAAGATTTTCATTGCGCATGAATGTGCAAAACAGACTTTCAGATAAATTTACCTTGAATTCAAGAGTGAGTTTGTCCCAATCTACTAATAATGGTTTTTTGGCCTCTGATGGTACCAATACGAGGAATTTTGGAAAGTCAGGTATTGGGTCTACCTTATTTGCAGTTCCGACAGTATCCGTTTTTGATGCCGATGGGAATTACAATAGTATAGCACCATATATCTTTAGTAATACCGATCAAGAAAATCCGGTCGCCATTTTAGATGCGCTTGATAGAAATAGAGTGAATAGGGCACAAGCTGTACTTTCCTTAAACTATGCTGTCACAGATCATATTACCAATGTGGTTAGGGCCTCTGCTGATTATGTGGATCGTAGATCTGATTTCTATTCACCTAGAGAACTTTCCCAACTTGGTAGTCAAGTGGCCCAGTTGGAAACCAGCCAAAAAATGAATACGTTGATTGAGGATTACCTCAACTATGAAAACACCTTTGGTAAGGTTGGCGTGGATGTGCTAGTTGGTGCCTCTGGCCAATTTGAAGAACGGAATACTATTTTTCTATCAGGAACAGGCTTTCCTTCGGATGACTTGTTGAACAATGCAATCCAGGCAGCCAGTAATCAAGGAATACCTCAAACCAATGCAATTGAACAAAGTCTCGTTTCATTTTTTGGTAGGGTTCAGTTGGATTTTGATAAAAAATATTTAGTATCCTTAAATGCACGAAGGGATGGCTCATCGGTTTTTGCCGCAAACAATAAATTTGCAAATTTTGCGGCTATCGGTGGGGCGTGGAGAATTTCCGAAGAAAGCTTTATGGAAGATGGGATTTTCAATAATCTTAAATTGCGGGCAAGTACTGGGTCGGTAGGAAACCAGGCAATTCAACCTTATCAATCGCTTACCATAGGTTCTGTGGCTATTACGGGCCAAGGGGCTGGATCTGGATTGAACGTTGGGTTGGCACCTAATTTGCCAAACCCGAACCTTACTTGGGAAACCACTGTACAAACCAACGTTGGTCTTGATGGAGGTATATTGAACGATAAATATCGCTTTTCTTTGGATTATTACGTGAAGACTACGAATGATTTATTGGCTACAGTTTCCTTGCCACAATCTTCTGGTTTTACTACTATTGTTGACAATGTTGGTAAAGTGGAAAATGAAGGTATTGAGTTGCAGCTTGGTGCTGATATTATAGACAATAATGGCTGGTATTTTTCCATTGATGCGAATTTTTCAAGAAACAATAACGTAATATTGGAAACCAAGGATGGGCAGGATATTTTTTCGGGAGGCAATAATGATGCTTCCGGATCTACGGCGATTGTAAGGGAAGGAGAGACTTTATTTTCTTTTTGGTCGGTCAAATTCTTGGGATTAGATGATTCAGGAGCACCAATTTATGAAGATTTGGATGGCAATGGTGTTATCAATGGTGCCGATAGGCAAGTAGTAGGATCACCATTGCCGGATTTCATCTATGGATTCAACACAAAATTAGAATATAAAAACTTCAGTTTCGTGACCAACTGGCAAGGAGTTCAAGGAGCGAACGTAAATAATGTGGCCCAATTTAGACTTACAGATCCTGATCCGGATGCCAACCGTGTAAGCAATCTACTAGATTTTTATCCTCAGCCTAGATCTGATATATTTAGAGCTGCTTCGGATCGCTTTATAGAAGACGCTAGTTATCTACGACTTGCCAATATAAGGCTTGGCTATACATTGGATGCCACTAATATAGGTTTGAATACTATCAACTTTTATATCAGTGGACAAAACTTAATAACCTTAACAAATTATACCGGCTTTGATCCCGAAGTGAATAGTTTTAGCGGAAATGACCTAAGACAGGGTGTAGACCTTGCTGCATATCCTACAGCCAAAACCATTACCATTGGACTTAACGTGAGTTTCTAATTCAAAAACATTATCATGAAAACAGAAAAATATAATATTACTGTACTTAATATAATATTAGGCCTATTTATTATAGGCTTTACAACAGGCTGCGAAAATATTTTAGAGGAAAATCCGCCCAGTGAAATCAGTCTGGTAAATATAACGGAGGAAAATTTAGATCCTTTGGTCATTGGTATTTATGAACCTTTAACGCGGAGTAGGGGAAGAATATGGGAGACACAATTCATAAGGGCACTGACGCTATTGGAAGAAAGCTCAACACACACGGGTTCTGGATTACGATTTGCTGAATATGATTTTATTAATGGATTTACTGGATACAACGCCGGGTGGCCTACCCTTTATAATGCTGTTGGTCGTGCAAACCTCCTTCTTTCAAATTTGGCAACTAATGATAGAATTTCAGAAAACTTGAAAAGGCAAGCAATTGGTGAAGCGTCCTTTGTAAGGGCCATTGTATATTATAACTTGGTAAGAGCTTGGGGTTCTGTACCCATGAGATTAGAGCCGATTACTGATTCTGACAATACAGGTCAACCCTTAGAACCCATAGATAATATTTATGCCCAAATTATAAGCGATCTTACAGTGGCAGAAAGTAATTTATCGCCAACGACGAGTAACCCAGGCAGGGCAACTTCCGGAGCGGCAAAAGTTGCCCTCGCAGATGTTTACCTTACCAGAGGGGACTTTGCTTCCGCTAGGGATAAGGCAAAAGAAGTTATTGATAATGCCTCTACCTATGGATATGGGCTCGTGCAGGATTATCCAGAGATATTTTCGCCAACAGCTCCAACCAACGTTGAAGATGTTTTCTCCTTGAAATTCTCACAAGTTGTAGGTCAAGGTAATTTTATACCGACTTATTTTGCCCCAGCACAACCAAATACCCTGGCCAAGAATGCTGGCATTGCCGCTAGAGGGCTTGCCACTGTAGCTGCTGATGGGGATGCTCCTTTGATTGCGAATTGGGATGAAAATGATTTGAGAAAATCCTGGAATATTTATAATGAGTTAATTGTTGATGGAGAAAGGGTTATAATAGGTTCATTGCCCGCAAAAGCGGAGTTTTTATATGGTAAATATAGAGATCCAGGTGCTGTTGAGGAAACAGCTGCCGGAAATGATATTTATTTGTATCGATATGCCGATGCCCTTTTAATATTCGCCGAGGCCGAAAATCAGATAAGCGGACCTACCCCTGCAGCGTATAAGGCAGTAAATCAAATACGAAGAAGGGCCTACGGAGTTGACCAGAACACAGCTGACCCTGCGGTGGATTTTCCTGCAGGATTAGGTAAATCTGAATTTGATGATCTGGTTTTCCAGGAGAGGGGGTACGAGTTCATGGCAGAAGGAAAACGATGGTTTGATCTAGTACGTACCGGAAAGTATGCAACCATTATACCGGCCGCGGGGAAACCGGTGCCTACCCGGTTCACTTTCATTTTCCCAGACAGTGAACTTCAAAATAATCCAGCATTGAAATGATCCAATGGATGGATAATAATTTTGTGAAATCTATTATATGGGTTGGAATTGAAATGTGAATATTCTGAGTGACCAATTCAATAAGTATTCGGCTCAAGAAAGAAATCACAATCACCACTTTCAAGCCGATAAAAGAAATTTATGGAATAGGGTTAGCTGCTTTATTTAGATTAGACCTCCTTGACTTGACAGACCATGGAGGTCTAAATCTATCTTTTTTGGTTTTTTTATCTCCCTAATTGTGGTCTTCTGAAAGATGAATAATTGAGGTTTTATTTGTTATAAGTGTGTTTTTCATGAATTCTGGCCTGTATTGGAAAAAAAATAGGCGTCCAATTAATCGAGAATTTATTTTTCTTCCTAAAAAAAAATTCTTCAATTTGTATACGCCCCATTAAACTGGAATGCTTTTGCCTAAATAATGAGGCTATTTTGTCAGGTTTGCCATAAATTTTCTGGTGGATTTATAAACTCCTCAGATTTATGATTTCATTTTTATTTCAAAATACTCTTTTATATCTGGTCAACCCACACGTCATTTCCTTTTTATTTCAGTTCTTCCAATGTCACGATCGATCCGGTTCCCGGTTGTGAATTATGATCCATGCAAAGAGGGGTTCAGCGGTATACTGGCTAAGGGTACCCTTCGCC
>Ga0222654_1000609_pt1 | contig 21131 bp, 17 predicted proteins | sample AntAcemetagen421_FD_179805 | JGI IMG/M metagenome (GOLD analysis project Ga0222654, IMG submission 179805) | Saline water microbial communities from Ace Lake, Antarctica - #421 | ecosystem: Environmental > Aquatic > Non-marine Saline and Alkaline > Saline | place: Antarctica: Ace Lake...
AAAAGCTGAATGGTCAGGCGATCAATTCGATCCACCTCGGTGCCGATGAGTCGAGAAAACTTTTCCCGAAACGCCGGGTCACTGTAGTGATTCGGCAGTAACTGGGCGAACGCCTTAATCGACACCAACGGGTTCCGAATTTCATGAGCGATACTCGCGCCCAGCAGTCCGACTGTCGCCAACTGCTCCGCATGTTGCGCGCGCACCGAAAAATGGGTCCGCGCCAGTGCGTTTTCGAATATCGAGGCCAGCTCTATGAGCTGTTGAATTTCAGGATAGGTGTAAGGTCGTCGCGTCGCCCGGCGCCCCACCGCCACGACCACCGATAGCGAGCCGCTGCCGCTAAAGACGATGCCATCAAACCGCTGCTTCTTCAAAAACTCGGCGACTTGTTCCCGCGAACGAGAGGTGCGTTCACGGGACAACCGCTCCGGCGTCACCCACTGCAATTCCACCAACTCGTTAAACAAAATCGAGTCCTTGGAAATCTCTATCCCCCCCCCTTCGACTTTACCTTGGTCACCAAACAGCACCGCGGCCCGATCCGTTTGACACGATGCGCGTAACACCTCCGCAAAAGAATCTCCCAACAGGTCCACTCGAACCGCTTTTCGCGACGCCTCAAAAGCGGCCCGACGTGCGTTTCGATCGACCGATATATTCAGGTTGAATAGTCGCTTCAATCGTCCCGCAAAGAAGTCCGACAACGGCAACGCTACCGCCACACATAAAACCGCCGCGACGGATGCTGGCACGACGAAAACCAATCCTTGGAACATCCACCAGCCCAACGCCGCCACAACCAACACCACCGCAAGTTGACGGCCCAACGCTCGGAGAATCTGGCGCGCATCAAATAGCTTGGTCGTGGTCATGACCCATGCCGTCCCACTATAAAAAGCGATGACCGTGAGAGGGAGCGTTCGGATAAGCTCCGCCGAGCGCATGATCGAACTAATGGTAATAATGGAGAGCGCGGCCACCCCCGCCGCCCCTCCCCCCAACAACAATAACTGCAATTCCACCCGCTGGATCCCCACCTGTCGCCGCATGGCCCGCACCGCCAAGCCTGCAACCGAGATATAACCTATCCCTAACACCGCAATATAAGCATAATACCCCCAGCCATAAATCGGTTTATCCGCCGTGGACTCCGGGGGAATGAATGCGGTCGAAAAACAAAGCCCAATCAATGCCCCCATCAACAACAACACGGGGAACTGACGCTTCAGCCGTTGCCCAAAGCTCGCCAACGGATTCACCACAAGGTCCATCATCAGCCAAAGTTGAGGCACAATCGCCGCCCCCAGCGCCGAAGCCACCCGCAGCCAAATCTCTCCATTCTCCCCCGCAAACGCCAACCTCAGCGCTAAAAGCCAGGCCGTCACGAGCAATGAAGAGCCGAAAAAACTTCGATTCATCGATCGATGTGGATTAGACCACAGCGTCACGATGCTCACGAGGAGTGCAATAATTGCTGCGATCAACGTCGGATCTAAGCGCATCTCTTAAGAATCAAAACCGAATTAGTGCCAGAAAGCCCATGGGAATTTACCATCGCCGTATGAGTTTCCAACCGTCTTACGCGGTTGCTTAGATTCAACCGACAAGAGGGATCGGGGAACTGCCAATTAACGGTTGGGGGGATGAACCGCTCGCGAATGGCAAGAGCCGCGCAGCCTACTTGGATTGCCCCAGCAGCGCCTAATGGGTTACCAATCGCCCCTTTGATCGAGTAAGCAGCCGGGCAAAAGTAATTTAGTCCCAGAGCTTCCTTCACCGCTTGACACTCCGCCTTGTCAATCGCCTCGTGCCCTGGCCCCCAACAACTCAAATGGTCGATATCACTCGGACGGATTCGTGCATTGCTGATCGCCAGAGTCATCGCCTTGGCGGGACCTTTCGAAACCGATCCATCGGAGTCGGTCACATAGCCGTAGCCTTCCACGGTGGCGTAGCCTAGGCGCGGGCTCGACTCCGGTTCGATCACGAGGAAACACGCGCCTTCTCCGATCACCCCAGTTGTCCGCCAACGATCAAACGGTCGACACACTTTTCCCGGATTGTCCGCTGGGCCGGGCGAAAGTCCCGCCGCTCGCAATTCCAACATGGGATGATAAAAGAGGGGCGCTTCAGTTCCACCGCAAATGGCCACATCCGCCTCCCCCGTTTCCACCATCGCGGCCGCATGCCCAATCGCATCCATCCCCGAACAACAAGCACTTTGCAGCGTCTGCGTGCGGACCGCTCCATTGATTTGACGACCAATCTCCGCACCGATCGCACTGACCGGTCCTTGAAAAACCACCCGCGCCAACGCATGCCGCGGCCCGTTACGTTCGACCCCAAGGATCGTCCGATTAATGACCTCACTGTCCATCAAGGACGCCCCCGCCATCACGACCGGATTCAATTTCTTAACATCCTCAAATCCCAGTCCCGCATCGGCCAAAGCGAGTTTCGTCGCAATCAACGCAAATTGAGTATGTCGGGGCAAATTCTTCCCCCTGAAATTAGGAAAATGTTTTGAAAAATCGAGCTCAGGCACGGTCGCGCCGATAAAATTTTCTGCCCCGAGTCCCATCGATTTCAACGCGACAACTCGGCTTTTACTTTCACCTATCCTCGCTCCAAAATCGGCGATTCCAATGCCCGCGGGAGTCACCATCCCGATTCCCGTAATCTTAGTGCGGCGCCGATTCATGCCCCCTCCCCTGTTTTCATTGGAACCGGGATCAATTCGCCCAAAATTGCCCGTCCCCGATCTCGCCACAAATCCTCCAAACCGCCGGGACGCACTGATCCCAACCGATACGGGGGAAACCCAAGTGCTCGCAACTCGTGGCCAATTTCTAACAACCGCTGATGCGTCACTTCGGTCGATTCATTCGAAAATTCTACCGAAAAAACATGCACTAACTCGGTGGTACTCTGGAAAACTCGCGTCAGCGAGCACTGCGGAAACGAAGCGCGCACCAACGTTTCCACCTGTTGACTTTGTTGCCGATCCACCGCGGACACCGCGTTGAAATAAACCACCCCCTGCTTTGCCTGATCCGGGTCCTCATCGGGAGCGATCTGCAATGCTGCCATTCCCGCCTCCGAAGGCTCCCCCCAAGTCAGTCCCAACAACGGTCGGATTGACTTCAAAAAATCGGCCTTATTTCGGAGGCCCAACCGGCCGGCCCACCGGATGCCTTGTTCAATTTTCCGGGAACTGATCGCCTTAATGACGGTTCCGTCTACGCGAAGTTTCCGCAGCGCCTTTAGCGTTGCCTTCACCACGATAGCCTCTCCTCGCAACGCCGCGATCGCCGTATGCCCCGCCGTTTGGGGAATGACCCGGGCCACTTCATCAGCCGAAGGCTCCCTTCCTTGATGTCGCCAAAGTAACCCTCGCCCAACCAGCGATGCACGTTGGTTCCCGGCCATGTGGGTCGGCAGTGAAAGTAGATTCCTCCGATACCCGGCCTGCACCGTCGCAAACAATGCTTCCCACTCCCCCGAAATAACCACCGCCAGCTCGAGCGGTTGTTTCCTGCGCAATCGCAACCAACCCGCCGTCACGATACCGTATTCAGACTGTGACCACAACGCATCAAAACGTGGGCCCACCGGAATCGAACCCACCGTCGAAAACCACTCCTTATCGGGACGATGCCAACTGCCGTCACGTTTCACCACTTCATGCCCAAAAATCTCGTCTGCCCTCGACCCATCATAACCGAGTCCCCGCTGCATCGCATTCCCCACCACGCTCGTTCGTTCTGATGCCCCGGTGACGTTAAACGCAAACTCATCTGCGTTGGCCTCCAACCAATCGAAGAGCTGCCTCTGCGTCACGCCAGCCTCGATCCGCACGGTGCCCGCACATCGATCGATCGGGCCGATTTCCGTGAGCTGGGAAAGATCAATGATCAATCGCCCATCCTCCGCCGGCAGGTAGGAGCCCATGCCCCAATTCATCCCGGTGCTCACGGCGTGCGTTGGCCACTCCCGCGTAGTCGCTTCTCTCACCACCTGCGCAACTTGCTCCGCCGTCCCCGGAAATACCCGACCAATCACGACCCGGTTCGAGCGACAGAGCACCCGACCATCCACGGACTCGATCTTGAGCGATGCGATTGTCGATTCCAAACTCAGGAGGAGGCGGAGACCGGAAAGGTCATTTGGATACAGGTTCCCTGCCCGACTTTTGAGTCCACTTCAAACTTCGCTCCGTGCGCCCCCAAAATATGTCGGCAAATCCGTAAACCCAACCCGGTCCCCTCTGGTTTAGTTGAAAATCCACCCCCGAGAGCCCCGTTCGAAGTGGCCGCACTCATCCCTGATCCATTATCCGAGATCGACACTTGGCAGGCCGTCTCAGTCGACTGCAACGATACCCTCAACTGAGTGGATTTAGCCTCGAGCGCATTACGAAAGAAGTTTTGAAAAACCCGCGCTAATTCGATCTTCGATCCTTTGACGACCACCGAGTCTCCCGCCTCGATCACGATGCGTTCACTACTGAAGAAAATAACTGTCTTCACTTCTTCGGCCAAGTCTCGCAGATCAACATTGGTAAAATCTCCCACCTTGCGGCTCGCTTGCCGCCAGTTCTCCGCCAGATGATGGCAATACTCCGCCGCCCGTTCAACGATCGAAGCGTATTCTAGCACTCGCTTAGCCTCTGGCCCCCCGTCCCCCCTTTTCGCCAGCGTTTCGGCTTCGTCTTTCATTAGCGCCGCGTAGCCGATCATTACCGTTAATGGGTTGGCGAGATCGTGCACCAGTTCTACCGAAGCCTTACCCTGCCATAGATTCGGCTCTACCTCCGATATTTCTTCTTTAAGACGCACCAGCATCGCTTCCGTCGTGGCGCTCGCTGCTGCTTCTTGCCTTCGTCGCACCGTCCCTTCGACCTGCTTGCGCACCGCGTCCCGCAACTCCTCAATATCGGGGGGCTTGCGTAGATATTGGTTGGCTCCGCCCAGCATCGCCTGCTGCGCCGTCGCCAGGGTCCCATACCCCGTCAACATCACCACGGCCACTTCTGGATCAATTTTACGCAAACGACTGAGCGCTTTTATACCGTCCATTTCTGGCATCCGAATATCGAGAATCACCACCGCGTATTTCGTTGCGGTGATTTTCTCCAACGCCACCGCCGCCCGATCCGCCGTCTCGACCTCAAATTCAGTGCCGAGCGTAAAAGCAATAGCTTCACGGGGGCCATATTCATCATCCACCACCAATACTCTGGGACGATCGGTGGAGATGGGGGGATCTTGTAGAGTGAGCAAATCCATATTTGTAGGAAGCTGGACACGCGCCAAACAGTGATTTCAACCGCTGAAACCGGGAAATGGTAACAGCAGTTAGAGCGACACGAGTCGCAGAAGGGTTTGCGAGCTGAATTTTGACCTGTCAAGGAAGGGAGATGGCAGTCGTTTGCGATTGGCAATTGCTGCTCACCTTTACATGGACTTTACTATAATTTCACTCGGTTTCTTGGTTCTTTTTCTAGGGTATTTCCTCTATGTATCTAGGGGGGCACTACTTGTCGCGCAGACAAAGTTAGCCGATCTAGAGACAAAATCATCCGACCTCCAAATCGCTCGCGAACGCATCGAAACCGAGCTCGGTGCCACCCGTAATCAACTTGCGACTGCCGAAAAGACTCTCGCCGCCACCGCGGCGGAATCCACCACTCGCTTACAGGCCGAGCGCGAACGATTTGCAGAGCAAGAAACTCGCACCAAGCAACACCTCACCGATCTCGAAAGACTACGCACGACGATGCAGACCGAGTTTCAAGCCGTCGCCGCTAAACTGCTCGACGAAAAGACAAAGAAATTCACCGACCACAATAAGGAGCAAGTCGATGGCATCCTTCTGCCGCTTCGCCAGCAACTCAAAGAATTCCGCGAACGCGTCGACACCGTCTACCAGGGCGATACCGAAGACCGCGCTGCCCTCAAAACTCAGATCGAACAACTGCGCCTCCTCAACACTCGCATCACCGACGAAGCGCAAGCCCTCACCCGCGCCCTTAAGGGCCAATCGCAAGCCCGTGGCGCCTGGGGCGAACTCGTGCTCGAACGTCTACTCGAAAGCTCCGGCCTACGGCGCGACGAAGACTACGTTACCCAAAACTCTATCACCAATGAAGACGGGCGCCGCCTGCGACCCGATGTCATCCTCCGGCTCCCCGACGAGCGTCACCTCATCATCGATTCGAAGGTGTCACTCGTGGATTACGAGCGCGCCGTAAATCAGGATGATCCGAAAGCACGCACCACCGCCCTCAAGGCCCACGCCGCCGCCGTCCGCCGTCACGTCGACGAACTTTCCCACAAACGCTACGAAGACATCGGACAACTCATCACGCCCGACTACGTGCTCATGTTCGTGCCCATCGAACCCGCGTTTTCCGCCGCCCTCGAAGTCGATCCCCAACTCTATGAATGGGCCTTCGATCGCCGCGTCATTTTGGTCACCGCCCCCACTCTCCTCGCCACTTTGAAAACCGTGGCCTCCCTTTGGAAACAGGACAAACAGACCAAGAACGCCGTCGAAATCGCGAGACGGGGCGGCCTCCTCTACGACAAATTCGTCGGGCTCTACACCGACCTCGAAAACATCGGTAAACACCTCGATCGCACCCGCACCAGCTACGACGCGGCCTTGAGCAAACTACGCAGCGGTCGCGGCAACCTCCTCGGCCAAGTCGACGAACTTCGTGAGCTTGGCGTCAAAACGCAAAAAAACCTCCCCCCACCCGACGTCGAGTAGCCCCTAACGACCCGAATTCTCCGTTGATCGAAACACCCGCCGCGCCCCATCGCGCGTAAACTCGATTCGCGGCGGGGCCCGGTCCGTCACTTCCAAGACCGTATCCACGGTGATCGAAGACTCCGTCACGTCTCGCGCCACAAAACGAACCGCCACCACCACCTGCTCTGCGAGAAATCCCTGTTCCGTCGCCGGCAATAACACAGTCTGAGGCGCCAGCCCCACTGGCCTCCGGTTCACCACCACCGTTCCAATGCCGTCTTTGGCCACGATCAGGACCGCAACCCGGGTTTCAGTCGTAACCCCACCGATTTTCACCGCCGGAATATCCCCATTACTCGATGATATCGATTTATGAGCAACCGACTGACAGCCCACCAAAAGTAAACTGAACGACACTGCTGCCCCAAAGACTTTGATTACTCTACGCATTACTTTCATTTTATAGCGACCCCGCCCCAGAGCTTCGAGTTCCTTTTCCCCCGTTTCGCGCCCCATGCCCTCATACATCGCTTTTCTTCACGGCATCAATCTCGGCAAACGTCGTATCAAGATGGTCGACCTCAAAGCCACCGTCGAACAACTGCCCGTCCGCGACGTCTCCACCTTCATCGCGAGCGGCAACGTGATATTCTCCTCCCGCCAATCCTCCGCCTCGCAGATGGAGGCCAAGCTCTCCCGCCATCTGGAAGCCCAGCTCGGCTATTCCGTCAATGTCACGATTCGCACCCCACAAGAGCTCGCTACCATTGTCGCCCAAGCCCCCCTGGGCGATCTCTGGGCCGATCAAACGCTGTCTCGCACGCAAGTGACCCTCCGCGCCGCGAATATCGATGCCACCTCCGCTACCATTCTCAACGCGTGCCGCACGCCCATTGACGCTTTCTCGGTAATTGATCGTGAAGTCTACTGGCGGTGTGCCGGAAAAATGACCGATTCGACGGTATGGAAAACACCCGCCCTCCAGGCCCTCAAACTTCCGATCGGCACGACCCGTAATCTCAACACGCTGCAAAAACTCACTGCGCTATACCCCGCGTAGCCCTCGCTCCTAGGATAAGAACTCCTCTTCCGCGACCAATTCACAACCATCTCTCCGTGATCTCAATTTTACCCGCTGTGATCTCCGTGACCCAATCCTGCTCCGGAATCTAGGATCAACGGCGCCCTGATAAACGTCCCCCTAGTCGTCCCGCACTCGCCCCCGCTTACGTTTCACCAGGCTCCGTTTCCGTTTATCAGCCACCATGCGTCGTTTCTGAGTCGCTGATTTTGTCCGTTTTCGCCGCCGCTCTTTTTCTCGAGCGGCCAAAGCCATCGCTCGAGCTTCATTTCGTCGCCGCTCCAGTTTTTCGCACAACCCAAGCCATGCCAGTCGCCGATTCGCCAACTGCGACCGCTCCTGCTGCCGCCTGATTTCGATCCCACTCGCCCGGTGATGGAGCGTGACGGTGGAAGAAACTTTATTTATTTTCTGCCCTCCGGGACCGGTTCCACGCACAAATCGCTCCTCTACTTCACCGGGTTTCACCCCCAGTGCAGTCAATCTTGCTTCGATTTGAGTTGGTAAATCCATGTTCCGATCCTTTTTCTCCGCGAACCCGCGTTAAAAACACGAGTCAAAGCGGTTTATTCCATCCCCTGCAAATTTTTCCCTATGATTAACGGTTCAACCTGGTCCCAAAATCTACGTTCCGAAATCGGCCAAGCCGTTATCGGCCAAAACGCGACGATCGAACGCCTCCTTGTCGCCCTACTCGCCAATGGCCACGTGCTCCTCGAGGGCATGCCCGGTCTCGCCAAAACGCTGCTGGTCAAATCCCTCGGCACCGCCCTCGGCGTGCAGTTTGAGCGTGTTCAATTCACCCCCGACCTCCTTCCCTCCGATGTGGTCGGCACCATGATTTTTCAGCCCAAGACCGGCGAGTTCACCGCCCACCGCGGCCCCATCTTCGCCAATCTGGTCCTTGCCGATGAAATTAATCGCGCCCCAGCCAAGGTCCAAAGCGCGCTCCTCGAAGCCATGCAGGAGCGCCAAGTCACCATCGGCGGCCAAACCCATCCGCTCCCGAACCCGTTCTTTGTCATGGCGACCCAGAATCCCGTCGAGCAGGAGGGCACCTACCCCCTGCCCGAGGCGCAGGTCGATCGCTTCCTTTTCAAATTAATCGTCGACTATCCCGACCTTGCAGAGGAATCCCTCATGATGGAGCGCTGGGGTCAGGTCACCAAAACCCCCGAGGTCAAAGCCGCCTCGAGCGGTGCCGAGCTGCTCGAACTCCGCACTGCCGTCGACGAGATTCACCTCTCCCCATCGGTGCAGGGTTACATCCTCGCCCTCGTTCGCGGCACCCGCGCCCTCACCGTGCCCGACGCCAAAGGCTACCGCCTCCTTAGTTTCGGCGCTTCCCCCCGTGCGTCCCTCGCCCTCTACCAGGCCAGTCGCGCCCTCGCTTGGCTGCGCGGCGCCGAATTCGTCACCCCCGAGCTCGTGCAAGACATCGCTCACGACGTACTCCGGCACCGCATCGGCCTCACCTACGAAGCCGAAGCCTCCGAAAAAACTCCCGATGCGATCATCGCCGAACTCATCGAGAAGACCCCCGTCCCGACGGTTTAAGAACTCTTTATCCTTACTCCTTATCTTTCTCTTTATCTTTCCCTGCGTTTCCTCGATGAGCAGCGCTGAATAAAGACAACGAGATAGCGTAAGCGACTCATTCGCCACCATCCTATGTCCACCGACGCTAACGAACTCGTCACCACTTCCGCCCTCGCCCTTCTGCGAAGGCTCGAGTGGCGCGTGCGTCATGCGGTCGAAACCGTCCTCAGCGGCGAATACCGATCCGCCTTCCGTGGTCGCGGGATGGAATTCGATCAGGTCGTCCGTTACGAATTTGGCGACGACGTGCGCGACATCGATTGGAACGTCACCGCCCGGCTCGGCGAACCTTACCGCAAGAAATTCGTCGAAGAGCGCGAAATCACCTTCCTCGTCGTTTTCGAAGACTCCCCGAGTCTTCAATTCGGTTCCGGCGCCCAATCAAAACGTGAAGCCCTCCTCGAACTCGCCGGGCTCGTCATGCTGCTCGGTGCCGTTAATCGCGACCGCGTCGGCTGCCTCCACGTCACCCCCGATGGCTACCACTTCAACGAGCCCATGCGCGGCCGCGGTGCCATCATGCACACCGCCGCCACCCTCGTCGGCCGCCCCGCCCCTAGCATCGACGCCCCTCGTCCGGTAGAACTGCCCTGGCGTCTCCTCGCCAAAGCCGCCCCCAAACACTCCATTTTGATTTGGCTCGGCGACTTCCCTCCTCGCTCCGCGCCCGATGGCTGGGCCGTGATGAGTCGCCGCTACCAACCCATGGGCTTTCGGATCGAAGATCCTTGGGAGCGCGAACTGCCTGCCGGTGATCGCTTCGCTGCCTACGACCCCACTAGCGGTCAGCTCATCACTCTCGACGGCGGCCGAGCCGAGCGCGCCGCCCACGCGACGTGGAAAGCCGAGCGCGAGGACAACTTCACCAGCCTCTTCCCCGATCCACTCAGCCGCTTAGTCGTCGGCACCGACGAGAACCGTCTCGATGCGCTCGTCCGCTTTTTTCGCACCCGCCTGCGCGCCTTGTAGCTGCGTACTTCACTCCCGTGATTAACTACACTTTCCACGATCCCTTTTGGCTCCTCGGCTTACTCGCCTTGCCGGTGATCGTGTGGCTGCGCGCCCGCCGCAAGCTCCCCGTTCGTATCGTTCCCTTTGCCGCGGCTTGGCATCGCCCGTCCGCCGTTAACGTCTCCCGCTTACCCGTTTCTCTCGCGATGCTGGGCTTGATCCTAATCCTCGCCGCCCTTGCTCGCCCCCAAAAGGTCGAAGACCGCCGTGAAGTGAGCCAACAGGGTTACGACCTCATCCTCGCGATCGATTTGTCCGGTTCCATGCTCGCCGAAGATTACGAGAAAGCGGGCCGCCGCATCAACCGCCTCCAGGCCATCAAACCCGTCATCACCGCGTTCATCAATGAACGCCCCGGTGACCGCATTGGCATCGTCGTTTTTTCCGGCCGTGCCTACACCCTCGCCCCGCTCACTTTCGATCACGACTGGCTCGAGCGCCAAGTCGAGCGCCTCAAAATCGGCCTCATCGAGGATGGCACCGCCCTCGGCGACGGACTCGGCGTGGCCCTCTCTCGTCTCGAACAGGCCGATCGGGCTTCCAACAATCAACGCCAAGGTGCCTTCGTCATTCTCCTCACCGATGGTGCCAACAACCGTGGGGCCCTCGAGCCTCTCGATGCCGCCAGCATCGCCACCAGTCGCGGCATCCCAGTCTACACCATCGGCGCCGGTCGCAACGGCCTCGTGCCCTACCCCGTGCGTGACGAAGAATCTAACCGCATCCTCGGCTACCGTCAGGTGATGTCCGAACTCGACGAACCGACACTGAAGGAAATCGCCACCGTCACCGGCGGACGCTACTTCAGCGCCGGCGATAGCGACACCGTGGCTGACGCCTTCTCCGCCATCGACGAAGCCCAAAAAATAGAATTCCAAGCCAAGTCCTACCTGCTCGCCGATGAACTCTTCGTTTGGTTCGCCGGCCCGGGTCTCGCCTTCCTCCTGCTTTCCGCTCTCGTCGTTGCTTCGAAACGCTCCTCCCCCGCCCGATCCTCCACCGTGTCTTCCATGATCCAATGAGTTTCTTCTGGCCTCACGCTTTCTGGTTACTGCTGCTGCCGCTCGGGCTCGCCATCGCCGAACTCGCCCGCCGAGTGCGGGCCTCCACCTCGCGCCATCCCAAGATCCTCCAAGCCGAAGCATCCCCCACCGGACTCACGCTCTCCACCTCCGTCGCCACTTCCGCGATGCCCAAAGTCCGTTGGCGCCTCTGGTTAGGCCTCGCGCTCGCCATCGCCGCGTTTGCCCGCCCGCAATGGGGCGAAATCGAAGAACCCGTCTTCGAACAATCTCGCGAAATCCTCATCGGCGTGGATCTGTCCCGCTCGATGCTCGCGCCAGATGTGACCCCTACCCGCCTCGAACGCGCCAAACTGCTCATCACCGGCCTCTTGGAACGTCTCGCGGGAGAACGCGTTGGCCTCGCCGTCTTCGCCGGGACTTCGTTCCTGCAAAGCCCGCTCAGCGCCGACTACGAGATACTCCGTGAATTCCTCCCGGCCCTCGGTCCCGATTTCCTCCCCGAGGGAGGCACCGAATACGCCGCGCTCCTCGACACCGCCCTCGACGCCTTCAGCGACGACGATGCGGCCGACCGCTACCTGATCATTCTCAGCGACGGCGAGTCCCAAACCGAAGAGTGGCAATCCCGCGTCGATATGCTTCGCGAACGCGGCATCCGCGTGATCAGCCTTGGCATTGGCACCGCCGAGGGCGCTATGCTCCCCGACGGCGTCGGAGGATTTGTGAAAGACGAACGTGGCGCCGTCGTGCTGTCCCGTCTCAATAACGTTACCCTCGAAGACCTCGCTCGCCGCACCCAAGGTGCCTACCGCGACGCCAGCTCCTGGGTCGACCTCGCCAGTCTCCTCGCCGAAACCGTCGAGGCTGGCCGCGCCGGAGAATTTACCGAGCAACGCCGCGCTCGCCGCATCGAACGCTTCCAGTGGCTGCTCGGTCCCGCCTTCATCATCTTGCTCTGGAGCCTTTGGCGCGAATTCCCCGTCCAGCCGCGTCAACGCGCCATCACCATTGCCACTGCCCGTAAAACCGTCACCGGCATCGCCACGATCGCCTTGATCTTTTCCGCGCTCACGCTTCCGCAACCTGCGACCGCGTTGGATGAAATTCCCCCGGGATCAGATTACGTCGCTCCGCCCGATACTCAAACCACCGAATTTGGTGACCCCGACATACCGCCCCCTTCTTTCGAAGGCCCCCTCAACTCCCTGATCGCCCAACTTGCCACCCAACCCGATATTGCCGCGCAAGAATTCGCCGCTCTCGCCCAAGAGACGCTGACCTATGGACAACAAGTTCTCGGCGCCGGTGAGAAACCGGCCGTCGGCGCGATTCATGACGCCCTCGATGGCGTAGACGCCGGCGAATCCCTCGATCCCACCGCCGCCGATTGGCCCCAACTGCGCGCCGATCTCGAAAAGCTCCTCGAAGAATCGCAAGAGCCTCCCCCCGAAGACCAAGAACAGGAGAACGAAGACGAGTCCGAGGACCAAGAAGAACCAGAGGATGGCGAAGAAGGTGAAGACGGCGACCAGGGTGAGGACGGTGAACCGGGTGAAGCAGGCGAAGACGGTGAAGAGGGCGAGAACGGCGACTCCGAATCCGAATCGCAGGATGGTGAAGGCGAGGGTGAACCATCCGAATCAGACTCGGAAGACCAGGAGGGCCAAGAGGGCGAAAACCAAGAACAGTCCGAGCCAAAGCAGGGCGAAAACCAAAACAACGAATCCGCCTTCGGTGACCTCGACGAACCGGAAGAAGCCCCCGAGCCGCAACCTCAACCTCAGCCGCAGCAACCCGATCCCGGTAACCAAAAAATCGGCGGCCAACAAACCCAAACTCAAGAAGCTCAGGAAAATCCCGAGCTCGCGGTGCCTCTGCAAAAGCTCGATCAGCTTAAGCAACAGGACTCCCCCGCCCAACTTTTCCAACTCATGCAAGATCCCACAGCTCAGCCGCCGCTTAATAAGCGCGATTGGTGACCATGCACATGCTTCGTTCTATCTTCCTTTTCCTTTTTCTCGGCACTCTCGCCGTCGCTCAAACCGTCCGCTGGCAACCCGCCGGCGGCACCCTCGCTCGCGGCCAGGTGACCGATCTCGTGCTCGTTTTCGACAACTGCGAACCCACCGGAGAGGTCACGCTCCCCTCGGTCAATAATCTGGAATTTGGCTCTGGCACCCGCGGCCAGCAGAGCTCGACCAACATCATCAACGGTCGAGTTCAATCCACGAAGTTTGTCTACTTCTCCTATCCGTCCCGCCCCCTCAATGAAGACCCCGTTGTCATCCCGGCATTTCAAGTCGAGACCGATCAAGGCACCGCCACCGTCGCCTCCGTTCGCTTTGAGGTCCGCGAAGCCACCGTGGGTAATACCTCCATTCCGGTTTCCAATGTGGCCAAATCTACACTCGAGATTGGCAACGGCGAAATCTGGGCTGGTGCGGTCGCTCCGGTGAACTACACGCTCGGAATTTCCGGACGCTTCCGCGCCAACATCGCCGGCGAGCCGATCTGGGCCCCTGCCCCCGATGTGGTCGAGGAATGGGCTCAACCCACTGGCAGCAGCCAAGGCACCGGTCAGGATTTACTCAATCTCGTCTCGTATTCGACCCGTGGCTACATCAGCCAGCCCGGCACCTACGCCGTCCCGTCCATTCAGCAGCTCGTCAATATCGGCGTGCCCACCGCGGGCATCTTTCAATCGATTCGGGCCGAACAATACGCCATCACGAGCGACTCCCCGCAGATCCTCGTCAAACCGCTCCCCGCCCCCGCCCCCGTCGATTTCAACGGGGCCGTCGGCACCTTCAGCCTGACTTCGAAAGTCGTGCCCGAAAACGCCACCGTCGGCGAACCCGTCACCTGGACCCTCACCCTCGAAGGTACCGGCAACTGGCCCGCCATCTCCGGTCTCCCCGAACGCGAAGCCTCTCGCAGTTTCCGGGTCGTCCAGCCGCAAGCCTCCCGCACGACCGTGGCAGGTAAACTCTTCGAAGGCTCGATCAGTGAAGACGTCGTGCTCATTCCCACCCAAAACGGCGAATTCACTCTCGGTCCCGTCAATTGGTCGTTCTTTAACCCCAATTCCGGCCGCTACGAAACCCTCTCCGCTCCGGCCACGACCTTGACCATCGCCGGATCCATTCTTCCCCCCGCCTCCGCCATCCCCGTCGATCCTTCAAACGCAACCTCCCAACGTGCCCATCAATTCGCTGCCGACGGTCCCGCCCCCATCGACGCCACTCCCACTCCCGAATCCCCCAACGCCATTCCTCGCGACCCCTTGGCCGGCTCCGCGTCAACGCTGCGACCGCTAGATCGGCAAGACGTCATCACCGCGGCCATCATCATCGTCGCGGTGTTCCCTCTCCTCTGGTTCATCCTCAGTTGGATTCACGCGGTTCGCCATGATCCCGCTCGCTTCGCCCGCGACTCACGCCGCCGGCTCAAATCAATTCTCACCCGTCTGCGCTCCGCTGCCGCCGATCCCGCCAAACGAGATCAGCTCCTTCACGAATGGCAGCAACACACCGCCGTGCTTTGGCGCACCCCCCACGCCGCCCCCACGACTCAGCTGTTCGCCGGCAACGAATCGTGGACCAAAATTTGGCAAGACGCCGATCGCGCGCTTTACGGTCAAAATCGCGAACTGCCCGCCGCATGGCTCAACCAAGCCGAACAAGCCCTCTCCCGCAAACCAGCTCCCCGTTTCCCGGTCTTTAGCATTCTCGCGTTCCGCAACCTCCTCCCCGTTTTTGTGGTTCTGCTGACCCTCGCCTCGCCCGTCGACCTCTCGGCCGATGAGGCCATCATCGCTTACAACGGCGGCAAATTTGCCGCCGCCGAATCCACTTGGCGCGCGGCCGTGCAAGCCGAACCCACTGACTGGATCGCCCACCACAATCTCGCCCTCGCCCTCGCCCAACAAAACCGTTGGGACGAAGCCGGCGCGCACGCCTCCGTCGCCTTCATCCAGAATCCGCGCAATCCTTCCGTGCGGTGGCACCTCGGCTACACCTTAAATCGCAGCGGCTACACCCCTCCCGTCGTGGGCCGATTCATCGATCCCGACTGGAGTCAAAAATTTGCCCGCCTCGCTTCCCCGGCCGAGTGGCAATACCTCCTCCTCGGCGGACTCCTGCTCGGCATCGCCTCGCTCAGCCTCGTGCTCGGCCACGCCTACGGTCTGAAGCTTCGCCCTTGGAAGTTCTTCGCTTGGTTTGGCGGAATTGTCGCCGTGCTCACCATGGCCGTATCCGCGTTTAGCCTTCAAGTATTTGGCCTCACCGCCGACATCGATGCCGCCCTCACTTGGCGAGCAACTCAACTCCGCTCCATCCCCACCGACCTCAACAGCGAGCAACAAGCCAGTGCCCTCTCCCCCGGCTCACTCGCCCGAGTCAAACATGACTACCTCGGTTGGCGCCAACTCTCCTTCCCCAACGGCCAAACCGGCTGGGTCCGCCAAGAAGAACTCGTCCCCCTCTGGCAGGCCAAACCCTAGCGCGCCCAGAATGTGAGTCGGGCTTTACGCCCGACGTTTCACCTAGTTCGCCGAGTGACCGACTAAAACTCCGTCATCACCCTCGTTTTTAGCCACAAAAAGGCACAAAAAATCATCGGCTCAGAATCCGTTAGTGGCGCTCGCCAATAGCGAAGGGGTTTTGCGCCTTTTTGCGGCCAATCAATTCAGATCAATCTGATCAAACAAAGGATCAGCCAACGTCTTCCGCACCATCCGCATCAACGATTCCTCGACGTTATAGTCCGCCACCTGTGGGTCGGGCTTTACGCCCGACATCCCCGCCTGCCTCGAGCAAAGGTTCCAAGCGTTCCACCATCACCCCCGCTTTCAGAGCGAAGTCGGTAAACGAAGCCCTTCGTGGTCAAACAACTCAGGCTGGCAGTCTCAAAATCGATCCAACGTCTTCCGCACCATCCGCATCAACGATTCCTCGACGTTATAGTCCGCCACCTGTGGGTCGGGCTTTACGCCCGACATCCCCGCCTGCCTCGAGCAAAGGTTCCAAGCGTTCCACCATCACTCCCGCTTTCAGAGCGAAGTCGGTAAACGAAGCCCTTCGTGGTCAAACAACTCAGGCTGGCAGTCTCAAAATCGATCCAGCGTCTTCCGCGCCATCCGCATCATCGATTCCTCGGTGTTGTAGTCCGCCATCTGCACCACTTCCACCCACGCCAAATCATTCGATTCCTCGGAGATGACCAACGGCTCATCGGCGTCCGCCTCGATCATAAACCGTAAATCATAGTGCCAATGTTCGGGATCCGTTTTCCTCGCCGGAATTCGATGCCGGTCCACATCAAACAAATTGGTCGAGACGAACCTCAGCGCCGCTAAACCACTTTCCTCTTCGGCCTCCCGCATCGCGACTCCGGCCAAATCAAGATCCCCATCGGCATGCCCGCCTAGCTGGAGCCACTTATCCAGCTTCCGATGATGCGTGAGTAAAGTGCGCTGCCGTTTGGCATCCACAATCCAAGCCGATCCCGTCAAATGCCCCACCATCAGCGAGCGTTCCGCGCAGTCTGGCTCCGCCTCGACAAACGTGATCATCGCCGCCGCCATTGCGGCCTCATGCCCATCCGTGATGCGCCCCGCATGGTCGCGCAACAGCTTCAGCAAACTCTCCCGTTGGTTCTCGTTTCGGCTCATTTTAAGGGCTGCCAAAGTTCATCCGCCTCAAACGCTTCGGGTGCCTCCAACAGCGGCCAAACCTCGTCCACTGTCTTCGCGACCCCGATCAAACGCTTGAATCCCGCCGACTTGCAATTCTCTTCAATCATCCGATCCAGAAACGACAAGAGCCCATCATAGTAACCTTCCTGGTTGAGTAAAACCAGCGGCTTGGAGTGCATCGCCAGCCCCCGCTCGACCATGATCTCGCTCACCTCCTCCAACGTCCCAATCCCCCCCGGCAGCGTTACAAACGCATCCGCTCGTTCCGCCATGATCCGTTTCCGTTCCCGCATGGAATTAACTGTCACCAATTCATCAGAGTCGTGAAAAGCTGACTCCCGCTCTTTCATGAATTCAGGAATAATTCCGACTACCCGGCCACCCGCCGCCTGAGTCGCCCGCGCCACCGCCCCCATCGTCCCCGCATTGCCCCCGCCATAAACAAGCCCCCACCCCCGCTCCGCCAACCCGCGCCCCATCGCCTCACCCACCGCATAATATTTGGGATCAAGATTCCGACTCGAAGAGCAATAAACACAAAGCAACTTTGTCATCCATTAGAACCCACCAACCCACCCATCTGAACACGAACTTATTTCATCCCCCCCAAACAATCCAGCCTCACCTCCCGGGGCGCCGAGCTTCAGCCGGCATCCTTGCCGCTCAGTCCCCTCATCCGGGTCTACCCGTCCGCCCCACCGTGCCCTCCCGGCTCTGTTTTCTCTGCTTCCTCCTGTAAAAACCACCCTGCCGCTCAGCCCAAAAAACACTTCAGTGCGATAGCCCTTCATTGCGTAACCGGTAGGTGAAGCCTTTCGTGTCCATTCGTGGTTAAAAAAACCCCATCCCCCTACATCGGCCGCCTCGCCCCATCACCCACCGGGCTCCTCCACCTAGGCCACGCCCGCACCTTTTGGATCGCCGCTCAACGCGCCCAAGTTGCCGGCGGTGAACTGCTCCTACGCAACGACGATCTCGACCTCCCCCGCTGCCGCCCCGAGTTCGTGGAAGCCTTCATCGAGGACCTGACCTGGCTGGGGTTAAAGTGGCAGCTCCCCATCCTGAGGCAAAGCATCCGCCTCCCCATTCACCAAGACGCTCTAGCTCAACTTCACGCCACCGGTCACATCTACCCCTGCCATCGCAGTCGCAAGGAGTTGATCGCCGCCGCAGCCACCGCCCCCCACGAGAATGGGGTTCGCGACGAGCCGGTATTCCCTCCCGAATGGCGCCCCGCAGCCTCGGAGACTCCCCCCGACATCGCCGACCACCTCGACTGCAACTGGCGGTTTCGCGTCCCCGATGACACGACTGTCAGCTTTCCCGATCAAGCCCAAGGTCCGCAATGGGCAATCGCCGGCCAAGACTTCGGTGATTTCCTCGTCTGGCGCCGAGACGGTCTGCCCAGCTACCAACTCGCGTGTGCCGTCGACGATGGATTGATGGGCATCACCGAAGTGGTGCGTGGCGAAGATCTCATCAAATCCACCTTCCGCCAAATCCTCCTCCTCAAAGCCCTCGGTCTCCCCCGCCCCGACTACTACCACGCCCCCCTGATGACAGACGCCCACGGGGAACGTCTAGCCAAACGACACGGTGCCGTCAGCCTAAGAGAACTACGAGAACAAGGCCACACACCCGCCGAACTCATCGCCAGATTCACCAAAGAACCAGGTCCTCCCTAAGTCCCGACGACCGTGGAATGGTGTTCGTGTGATTCGGGTCGTTCGTGGTTAAGAAATAGCACGGCCTCTCGGCCAAAAAACACATTCCAGTGCGTTAGCCCACATCGCGTCGTCGGTAGACGTAGCCTTTCGTGTCCATTTGTTCTTCAACTGCCCATCATGGGCACCCGTTTCATCCCCCCTTCGGGGCACATCGTTCCGATGCACCATCTCCGCGCTCACGCGCTCCGGGTGGTTAAAAATATCCTGCCTCGCAGCGCAGATCCCATTGAACCAACCCGCGACCCAATCTTAGCTTCTTCTACCATGATCAAAATAGGCGTCATCAACATCTCCGACCGAGCGTCCGCCGGCATCTACGCCGACGAACCCGGCCAAGCCTGCGTCGCTCTCCTGCGCGAGTGGCTCACCACTCCCTTTACCCCCGCCTACGCCATCATTCCCGATGAGCAACCGCAGATCGAAGCCGAGCTCATCCGCCTCGCCGACGAAGAACACTGCGCCCTCATCGTCACCACCGGCGGCACCGGCCCCGCCGTCCGCGACGTGACGCCTGAAGCCACCGCCGCTGTCTGCGAAAAGATGCTCCCCGGTTTCGGCGAACTCATGCGCGCCACCTCCCTCAATTACGTGCCCACCGCGATCCTCTCGCGCCAAACCGCCGGCACCCGTGGCGCGTCCCTCATCGTCAATCTCCCGGGTCGCCCCAAAGCCATCAAAGAAAACCTCGAAGCCGTCTTCCCCGCCATCCCCTACTGCATCGACCTTATCGGCGGCCCCCGCCTAGAAACCAACCCCGAGGTCATGCCAGTCTTCCGCCCCAAAGGCACCTAAAGCGCGGTAATTAGGTGGGTCGGGCTTTACGCCCGACATCCCCTGCCTCTCGGTTTCGCCCTAAAGCTCGTCGTATTTATGTGGATCGGGCTTTACGCCCGACATCCCCTGCCTCTCGGTTACGCCCTAAAGCTCGTCGTATTTAACCGAACGCCCTTTCGCCTTTTCCACCGGATACTTAACCGCATTCGCGGCCATCTTCCGCTCAATCGCGGCAGCAACATCCACCCCCGTCATGTTGGCAAATTCCAGCGCGTAGATAATCACGTCGGAAAGCTCTTCCTCGATTTTCTGCCGCTTCTTCGGGTCGTTCACCGCTTCGCGCGACTCCTCAGCAGTCGCCCAGAGAAAGTGCTCCATCAGCTCCCCGGCCTCAGCGGCCAGCGCCATACTCAAATTCTTCGGCGCATGGAACTGTTCCCACTCCCGCTCCCGCGCAAACGCCAACACCCGCGCCTTAATCTCCCCAACCGTCGTGCTTGAATCAGAAAACGTATTCATAGCCCCAAGGGCATAGCACCGACTCCCAAAGAAGCAATCGCGGTCAACGATTACTCCCCTGTGAAAAACACCAGTGCGCCAGCCCTCAGTGATCTCTTTGTCCGCCTCCGGACACTCTGTGACTAAAATTCCATCCCAGTGCGTCAGCCCCCCATCGCGTCGTCGGTAGACGGAGCCATTAGTGTCCATTCGTGGTTAAAAAAACAACCTACTCGACCGTCTCGCTTCGCCCATCTTTCCAACGCCAATACCCCGCGCATACGCTCCCGATCACGGAATGCATCACCGCTGAGATCGCACAAGGCACTGCCGCTAGCGCAATACCCGTCACCGGATTCGCAAAGTGTTTGTTCGCCAGCACCACACCCAAGCCTGAGTTCTGCATGCCCACTTCGATCGCCACCGTGCGCGCACTCCTGATTGGTAATTTCATCAACCGCGTCAGCCCGTAACCCAGCGTAAATCCGCCCACGTGCAGTAAAGCGACCCCAAGCATCAACGGCCCCACGCTCTCCTTCACTTCGTCCGCCCGCTGCCCAATAATACTCGCGCAGATCATCGCGATCGCCAGCACCGACACCAACGGTGCCACCGGCAACATCGTCTTCACTGCCTTGGGAAACACGCGATTCAACACCACTCCTGCGACCACCGGAATGATCACGACTTGCAGCGTGCTCTGAAAAAGTCCCCAAGCATCCACCGGCACTCGCGTCCCCACCAACGTCGTCGTCAAGAGGGGTGTCATCACCACCGCCGCCAGCGTCGAGAACGCCGTCATCACCACCGACAAACACACGTCGGCCTTTGCAATAAAAGCCACCACGTTGGATGCCGTTCCACCCGGACAACACGCCACCAAGATCAGTCCCACCGCATACTCGGTTGGCAAGCCCAACGCCCGACCGATCCCCCACCCCAGCAAAGGCATGATCGAG
>Ga0222654_1000616_pt1 | contig 20953 bp, 16 predicted proteins | sample AntAcemetagen421_FD_179805 | JGI IMG/M metagenome (GOLD analysis project Ga0222654, IMG submission 179805) | Saline water microbial communities from Ace Lake, Antarctica - #421 | ecosystem: Environmental > Aquatic > Non-marine Saline and Alkaline > Saline | place: Antarctica: Ace Lake...
CTTCTGGTTTGTTTTTGTTTTTCTCGTAAATTAATTCTAACAAATCCAGAAGGGTTTTTATCACTTTATTGTATTTTTATCCTTTATTTTCAATGAGATATGGGTTTCCGGACAGGAACTAGCTAGGCGCCCCCCAACCCAGGCGAGATGCTAAGGCCGCTAAGCGATTCTTCGTTAGACTGCTAAAAAGGCACAAAGGTGAACCACGGGAAATTGTGACAGATAAATTAAGAAGTTACGGCGTGGCACATCGCGAGTTGATTCCTGAAACAATTCACAACATGGAGAAGTACGCCAACAATCGAGCCGAGTTGTCGCATCAACCAACCAGGGTGAGAGAACGAGTCATGCGCAAATTCAAATCTGTTAAACAAGCTCAGTGGTTTTTGAATACTCATGCTGCTGTATACAATTTGTTCAATTTGGGGCGTCATTTAGTATCAGCTGAAACTTATCGATACTTTAGATTGCGATCCTTGGCGTCTTGGAAAAATGCAGCGATGGTTTGAAGGGATTCCTAAGGTTTTGTGTGCCTTCGAGAAGTTAATTTGGCGGTACCCAGCCGAGGCATCGCCACGGGATTGTGGATAGAGCAAGTAACAGTACTCAATCTTGTGACGAGTCAAAAATTCAGCAAACTCCTCGGGATGCTTGTAAAAGAAATGCTCCGGGAATATCGCCGTCTCGGTCCCATCTAACCAACCTCGTTTTATCGCTAAGAGGTTACATACTCTATGGAGACGTTCCTCGGTTAAATAGGGGAGTAGAGCATTTTCGTTTTGGACATTGGCCACTGTCAGGCCATCATCCAGAAACCTTGGAATTTGGTTAAGGCCGACACCGTGTTTCTGAAAAATCCCCACGAACCGATCACGGATTGAAAGTTCAGGTTGCTCAGACTTTTTTCTCGAGCTTCGCAGCTTAGTGACGATGTCTAAGAATGAATTCAGTTCACTAAAAATCATGACTCGATCTCAATATGGAAAAGTTCTGCACTAGATGAGTTGATTGGATAATAGAAACAATATCAAAATATCGAAAATGTAGCGCGTAACCCAAAATTTAACACCCAAGTCAGATCGGAAGGACTAATACGCCAGATTAGCCCAATAGTTAAAACTAGACGAAGACACCTCCAAGGACTGAGAGGTCATACTCCACAGCTCTCGCTATTATGATCTAACTTGCGATAAAAGATGGGCTTGTATTGGCCTGTGGTTGAGGCAAACAAATCAGTGATCAATTTTTAACCAGTGATACCGCTTTCGACTGTGGATTCAACCGGTGGCCGCAACACATTGGTTAAACCGGTCAGCCGGTGTTTCGAAGTCTAACGTTTTCCTGGGTCGTTCGTTCAGCTGTCTTGCAATGCTGTTGAGCTTAGCTTGAGAATGAACGGACAGATCAGTTCCTTTCGGCATGTACTGTCGCAACAGACCATTCGTGTTTTCGTTTGAACCGCGTTGCCAAGGACTCTGTGGATCACAGAAGTACACCTGGATATCAGTCGCTAATGTAAAGCGTTGGTGATTAGCAACCTCCTTGCCTCGATCCCATGTGAGTGATTTGTAGAGCTCGCTCGGTAGTTTGTGTGCATGCTTGATCAGCGCATTAATCACCGTTTCAGTATCCTTACCGTTCACTTTTGCCATCATCACGTAGCGCGTGTGACGTTCAACTAAGGTCGCTATGTGACTGTTGTTTGTGCCGGAGATCAGGTCACCTTCCCAGTGGCCAGGTACTGCTCGATCTCCGGCAGATGCGGGGCGCTCACTTATTGAGACCATATTGAGTATTTGACCATGATCACTGGTTTTTTGAGTGTGATGACGCGACCGACGCATGACACGCGTTCGTCTTAAGTGCTGCGTTAGCTCCTTTTTCAGGGCACCCCGAGCTTGTATGTATAAGCTGCGATAGATCGTTTCGTGTGACACCTGGAAGCGCTCATCATCTGGATACGTTCGCTTTAGCCAACCTGCGATCTGAGTGGGTGACCATAGTTTCTTGAGTTTACTTGCGACTATGTGGGCAAGCTTTCTCTGAACAACCAGTTTACAGGTCTTGGGGCGAAGCGCTCGATCCCATGCAGCTTGATCTGCTTCTGCAGCTCTGTAGTTGGCTCGGCCACCATTTCGATTAACTTCACGACGGATGGTTGAAGGGCTTCGATTCAAGTTAACTGCGATTAATCGAAGAGAAAGTTCAGCAGCTAAACCTCGCGAGATGTCTTCTCGTTCGGACAAACTCAACGCAGCAGTAGAACGCTTACGATTCGATGGTCGGATACCACCGGAGATAGAGAAAATACGAGCTACAGATGAATGATTGCGTCCAAACAGCTGAGCAATGGTTTGAAGGGAATCACCTTTTTGCCAGCGATCCCACATCAACGCCTTGTCTGTCGCGGTGTAATGAATTCTTGTTCGGTATTTCATCAGCAACACTCCCTCTGAAGGTTAAGAGATTAGCGTGTTGCACTCACCGATTGAATCCACAACCCAAAGCGGACCTTATTCTGCCTGCAGGTGCTTCGTCCGAGCGCACGAAGTGGGCGGCTTCAACTGTATGTTATGTGGCGCTTCAGATTTCATTTGATGTAGCCGTATCTATTACAACCCGAAAATAGCTCGCTGGTACATCTACAACTAGGCTGCCGCCGGAGCCGCTGACTTTCACATCAAACCCTGAACTCTCGCCACGCTCTTTACATTCCGCTATAGGTAGATTTACGCCGATGTCCTCCGAAACGCTGCAGCCCCCATAAGATGAGCAAGAACCGACCTTGGAATCTATCTGGGTTACATCATAGGAGGTGCCTTGCGAATACGCCCGATCTAAGAACGCCCAGTCATCAAAAGTCGCGTGAACATACAATTGGCAAGAAGTAAGGTTGACGCTACCGCTTGACCCTCTTGAACCCCGTGCCCGCAAAAAATATGTAGGTCCGAAAATATTGTTTTGGACATAAATGATCGGTCCTTTTACCGTCACAATGTCTTCATGAGGGTCGTAGCTAACGGTAGTGTGTTGCGCGATTTGAGCCTCATCAAATGGATTTACAACTGGGATACCGGACATCTCAGATATCATGGTTCCGCAGCTTGAAACTAAAGAAATTCCGAAAACGAAAACTGCAATTCTCGCGTAATTCACTTTGACCCTCCTCATGACTTAGCCCCTGTCATACTGCGGCCTATTCGTTGGAAACAAGCCACATAACGCCTAGCTTCAGCCGCGCGCCTTTGGCGCGTCGGCTGGAAGCTTTTGTTGGGCGATAACTCGCCGCAAATAGGCCCCGCTTTTCCACTCTAGCCACAGCACTTAACAGCTAATAACACATTTGATTGTATGCAGATGTAAAACCCATGAGGCTGACATCTTTCGTTTGCCACCCTGTGCTTGAATATTTACCAGCAACCTTCATTGCATTTCCAGCTTTCATGGCGTCTACATCTACGCTGTTTAAATTAAATGAATAGTATCTACTGTCTGTAATCATATCCGAGCCTCCTAGATACGTTGAAAAGCGCCCTCTTTTCTCTACCGGCTCTTGATCGTCAATCATATACCTTTATGTCTGCACTAAAACTCAAACCTTCAAACCCATATGAGCGAACCTCCATGTTTAACTCGCCACAACGGAAGGTAAAACCACCTTTGGAAATCTGAAATACTTCTATTTTTGACGTATCAAATGGGTCTGATTGTTTTGCGAAACCAATCCACCCGTTTCCCATTTGCCTTATTTTCATTGAATCGTCAGCGGTCGCCACTGTGTTAATGGCCGACCCGACAAGCATGACGAGTAAACACGAAACGATTTTCATAAAATTTCTCTTTATAGCAGTTAATATCTTTGCGTGGATTAGTCCATAGTACATTGACAGCAATTCCAAAGCGGCTCAGCTTTGAAGTTCGGCTTTGTTTGCCGCCCAACAACATATTGGTCGCCAAAATGGCGAATAACAAAATTTAGTTTGATATTGTTTCTTCATATCAACAACTTACTCCAAACGCATTCGGCTGTTCAAACAAAACTGCGCAAAAGTTATTCGCCAATTTGGCGAAATCTCCCAGTCTCCTAACGGCGGCTAGTGGCCGTGGCTGTGTGAAAAGTCATTTTGATCGTATAATTTCAATTTCCAGATTTGGAGTACGGGATGAGCGGATTTATTCAGGGCTTGGCACGTACTCAATCGACTTTGTTCCCAGAATGTCTCGATGACTTTGTTGTTGAAGACAGCGCAGTTCGGTTCATAGATGTCTTCATTGACGAACTCAACATCACTCATCTCGGATTTAAATCGGAACCCAACAGGATCGGCCGACCCGCATATCATCCCGCAGTTTTATTGAAGATCTACGTCTACGGTTACTTCAACCAGATACATTCAAGCCGCCGTCTTGAGCGTGAAGCACAACGCAATATTGAACTTATGTGGTTGACCAATCGTCTAGCGCCAGACTTTAAAACCATTGCCGACTTTCGTAAGAACAATGGCAAGGCAGTGCGCAGAGTCTGTACTGAGTTCGTCATGCTGTGCAAGAAATTTGATCTGTTCAATAGCGCATTCATCGCGATCGATGGCAGCAAGTTCAAAGCCGTTAACAATCGGGACAAAAACTTTACTCGCGCCAAGATGAAACGACGATTGACTGATGTCGAAGAGAGCATCGATCGCTATATGGATAAGCTCACAAATGTAGATCAGGCTGAATCGTTCGCAGGTAACGGAAAAAAAGAAGGTATAGAAAGTAAAGTGGTCGACTTGAAAAAGGAACTCGTTCGACTGAATGAGCTCAACAAATTGATGCTTGAATCACCCGATCAACAAGTATCGCTCACTGATCCAGACGCGAGATCAATGAAGAGTCGAGGTGCCGGTATCGTTGGATACAATCTGCAGGCAGCCGTTGATGTAGAGCATCATCTGATCGTAAGCCACGAGGTAACCAATATTGGTAATGACAGGAACCAACTTGCAAGTATCGCAAAACAAGCGAAGGCGGCATTAGATGTGGAAACACTTCGGGTGGTCGCTGATCGGGGGTACTACAAGAGCGAAGAGTTAAAGGAATGTGAAGAGGCTAGCATCATCACTTATGTGCCGAAGGTTCGTACATCAGGCAACCGGGCGCAGGGTCTGTTCGACAAAAGTAGGTTCATTTACAACGCTGACGACAATGAATACGAATGCCCAGCAGGCGAACGCTTAATCTACCGAACAACGATGGTCGACAAAGGAAAAAACATACTCCGTTATTGGACTTCGGTTTGTGGACAATGTGCTCTCAAAAAGAAGTGCACAAAAGGAAAAGAACGCCGGGTGAGTCGATGGGAACATGAAGACGTCCTGGACAGAGCGCAAGATCGCCTGAATGCCAACTGGAATATGATGACGGTTCGCAGCGCCACCGTGGAGCATCCATTTGGCACTCTGAAATCGTGGATGGGGCATACGCACTTCCTAACAAAAACGCTCGCTCGCGTGCAAACTGAGATGAGCCTCCATGTCCTAGCCTACAATATGAAGCGGATGATAAGGATCGTTGGAATTAGATCACTGATTAAGGCTATGCAATGCTAAGCGAGTCTTTGCCTTCAAATATATTGGCTGTGAGCTTCAACATGAGACGTTTTTCAGCGCAAGAAAACCTGACCTAATCAACTGATGTCAGCAAACTATGCTTGCTGGGAACGATCAGGATGGCGTAACAGAAGCATAGAATCGTTGTTTTTGGAGTGAATCAGACTTTTTACACAGCCACGGCCAAAACCGGACGTTCGGTTAATGCGAGATATATGGTACAACTCTAATCACGTATTTCAGTGATGAAACACACAAACCCGGATCCAAAACCCAGATAATTAACGCTCTACTAGCATCAGGTTAAATAAACGGCAATGAAAAGTAGGGATAACCACTACGTACCCCAATGGCACCTGCGAGGTTTTCTTGAAGACGGATCTTCCAAACTTAGCCATCTTAAGGAGAAGGTCATTGATACACCGAGCGGTCCCAAGACCATTCTGCCTACGAGGCAATACTCGCCTGCACAATGTTTCTATCAGACTGACCTCTACACAACCTTTTTCGGACCTATCCTAAACGACGAGATTGAGCAGAAGCTATTCGGTCACATCGATGATCAGGGCGCCGAAGCTATACGAGCATTCCTTTCCGATGACCCTTCGTTTTGGCACAACAACTTCTCAGAGCTGTTCTTGTACCTCGATGCTCAAAAACTTCGAACGCCGAAAGGCCTGGATTGGATCAAGAGCAAATATCCAGGACTCAACCAAAACCAACTCATGCTGGAAATGCAGAGTCTTCGAGCCATCCACTGCACTATCTGGGCAGAAGGCGTACGCGAACTCGTATCGGCAGAGGACTCCGACATCAAGTTTATCGTCTCGGATCATCCGGTGACGATCTACAACTACGGCTGTCCACCGAACAGCGAACAAACAGCATATCCAAACGATCCTGATATCGCGCTGAAAGGCACTCAAACCATCTTCCCTCTCGACAAGAACCGTTGTTTGATACTTACAAACTTGGAGTACGCAAAAGACCCGGAGGATGTCGACCCTCTGGAACACCGGACGCATGCCGTTCGTGTCCGTCAGAGCATGGTGAACACGATTGAATTTATCAACTCGAGGAAGCTCACTGCAGAAGAAGTCGCAAAGATCAACTTCGTGATCAAAAGTCGAGCAAAACAATCGCTAGCAGGTGGTCGTAAGGAGTGGCTGTTCCCCGAAAATTTTACCGAATGCAGTTGGGAGTCTGTCAGAGAAACATTACTGCCACGAGAGGGATTGTGGCGCTTTGGCGGTGAGATTTTTGCAGGGCATGACGACGGTCAAGTGCACTATCAGGATGCTTTCGGCAGAACGACACCACCCAATGAACGGCTTCTGAAAGATACCGATGAGCGCAAGATCGGCCGAAATGACAGCTGCGGCTGCGGTAGCGGAAAAAAGTACAAGCATTGCTGTCGAGATGTGCCAACCGAACTACGAACGACCTGGTCGGAGTTAAGTGTACGCGAACGAAACCTAGCGTTTTGTCGAGCCATCGCTGACATTCTGGGACTTGACAATGGACGAACTTGGACAGATGTCAGGCGGGACCTCTCTGACGAACAGATTTCCCGCATTTACGGTTTTTATGGGTCACTTTGGCCTCGCGAAACTAATATTTACTCGATGTTGCCAAAATCTGATGGAAAGTTTCGAGGGTTGTACACCGGTGTACTTGATATCAGGAGAATTGGTGACTGCGCGCTAAGAGTCGCACCCTATTTCGCCGAGTTCTTGGTCCAGAACCCCATACAAAACCCGAACGGCATGAAACCTGACTACAGCCCGACTGAGTCGCCAAACAAATACAAGTATCAGGCACTCAAAGATTTTTCGTTCATGCTAGCCCTCGAACCTTACATTGATGTCGGTTTCATTAATCTGATTCCAGATCCTACCCACTTCGACTACGATCTTTTCAAAGGGGTCATGGATCTGGCTGAGGACCGTAGGCCCAACACCCACAACCCACAAGAATTTCGTGACTTCCAACAGTTGGGTATTGAAGACCTGCTGAATTCGACTAACCCAATGCCGCATGAGGTCAAAGTGCGCATGGTTGTTAAGGAATTCAGGGTGCCAGAGAAGGATGCGGAGGCAGTCATCAGCAACTTCGAGTCATCTGCCCAAGACGATCAATTAGTACTGCTCGATGCTTTTGAGTCTGGTCAGTTGATGCAGTTTCGGATGGCGCCGAATTATGAAATGGCATTGTTCATTGCTCAATGCACCGGTTCAGTGATCCTCACAGATTCTGAATCGATCTGGCAACAGCTTCTTAGTGCCCAACATTGCACAGGGGGTACGGTTGACTGTCCTTGGCAGGATATTTACCAGCAACTGAAGGTACTTCCGGTTGATGTAGAGTCATTCGAGAGTATTGAAAAGTCGCAGCAAACTGACATCATTCGTTACCGGCAACTCTTGACGACCGTCGATGAAATGGTGAGAAATGAAGATGACGACGAGAATAGAATTGCATCGATGGCATCTCAAGCATGTGAATGCAACGCTCAGCTCACGACTCAAACCCCCTATGATTTGCCGTTCGAAGTCTCGTCACCCAAGCACGGATTCCATGACAACACGGTTAACAGGCTGCTCATCCGTTCAGGTTGTCCAAGGTATGACAGAGCGGTGCGTTCGGTGTATTACTTTCCCAAAGACAAACCATCGACTCACTAGTCTGAAAATATGTTTTTTGAAGTTTTTTTCGCAATACACGACAGACTGTCGATTGTGTCAGCTTTCATGTCGATACAGCGATCGCTGGTTGCAAACAAAATCGCACTCGCCACAACTAGGCCGTTTTGGGTCGATAGCAGCCTGGTCGCACTGTGCCTGAACTCTAACTCTTCACGTTAAAACTCATTAACGTGGAGTCTGAGTGTATTGCCGGTTTGGGAGTAAACAATCGGTACAAATTTGACTAATTTCTGGGGGATTACACTTGTTTACGGGCTTAGCTTCATAACGAACTGCAAGTCGTAGTAATACTCTTGTTGCTCTTCGAGCCAATTGGTTTTGAGTTATACGAGCCGTTGCCATTTCTTCATTCGACGAATTACATGACGCTGTCTGCCAATACCGGTATCACATGCAACCATACTCTAGCTCAGAGTGGCCCGAAGAAATCAGGCAGGTCAATATCGATATTTCAGCTTGCGTCCCTTTGCGCTTTGGGAAAATGTAGCAGCAGTTAAAATAGGAATTACATCGGTATCTTTTGTCCTTGCGATGTTAATTTGGCGATACCTTGATAACCAATACAGCAAACTCACATCAGCAGCTCAGTTAAAATTTCTAGCGGGTTGAAGTTAGTAAACTCTAAGCCCTCGCTCTTGTGTGCCTCATATTTATGCTATTTATTGTTCTATGTAGAATTCTGGCACTCTAGTACATGTGTATATCGGTGCTTTGGGAGCATTGTTCATTATTTGACCAATAAGCATAAAAATGGCTAGTGAGTTTAATTAGGGCTAGAGGAAATGCCAACTTTGTTCAACACTTTAGACCGGATATTGCGTTTGTGCTTTTTGGCTCGTTTTATAGCTGAGCTTTCCGTTAAGTCCAAGATGTATTCAAAATCCGGCGCGATAGATAGATTAGCGCTAGCGACTACCAATCCGAGGAAATTTGTGGAAAGCTATTTGCGTCAGCTGATCAAAAAAAGTCGATTGAAGCTGATTAAAATTTCGACACAATGTTCGTCCTTAGACCAATCTTATGGATGAAAAGTGATTTACAAAAAACAATCAGTGAAGAACTTATTATCTCCGGAGAGGTGTTCTCCACTTGTGGAGCGCTAGTTTTAGCGTAATTTCGTAGCGTAGAGGCGAAAGGTGATGGACGAACGGGACATTACTACTGATCGGTTAGAGCAATCTCTAATTGACGTAGCAGTAGAAAGCTGGCGTTTTGCACGCTTATTTTCGCGCGTGATTAATAAGTTAGATGCGGGAGAAGGTGGTCGTTATGTTAACCAGCTTCGATATTTTCAAAAGAAGGTTGAAGAAAGCCTTGATGCGAGCGGCTTGAAGATTGTGAATGTAGAGGGGCTGTTGTTTGATCCAGGGATAGCTGCATCCGCAATCAATATTGAGGATTTTGATCCAGATGATGAGTTGCTAATAGACCAAATGGTTGAACCCATCATTATGGGCTCTGAAGGCTTACGGAAACAGGGAACAGTAATGCTTAGGAAGGCACAGACATGAAGTACGTCGGAATTGATTTGGGTACAACCAATAGTGCGATTTGCTCCTATGACGGAGAGTCCACACGCCTTTACAAAAGCTCCGACCAAAATGATGTTACGCCTTCCGCTATCTTTATTGACCGACGTGGTAACAAGTACCTAGGCAAAAGAGCCTATGACAACGCCGCGAAAAATCCAGATAACGCTGCAACTAAATTCAAGAGAATGATGGGGACAAGCACTCCGGTAAAGCTTTCTGCTGTTGATATCGTTATGACCCCAGAGGAGTGCTCGGCCGAAATCCTAAAACTCTGTTTTGGGTACCTGCCTGAGGAGATAAGAAATAGCGGAGAAACGGGAACGGTGATTACTGTTCCTGCTGCTTTTAATCAGATGCAAAAAGACGCCACGCTTGCCGCTGCCGAAACGGCGGGATTGGGTAGCGTTGCATTGATGCAGGAGCCAGTTGCCGCTGTCATGAGTGTAATGAAGCAGCGTGAAGGCGACGGAATTTTCCTGGTATTTGATCTCGGTGGCGGCACTTTGGATATAGCGATTGCTGAAAGTATTAGCGGTCGAGTAAGTCTGCTAGCGCATGGTGGTGTTGCGATGTGTGGAGGGACCGATTTTGATCGCGCCATACTCGATAATGTCGTGAAGCCATGGATTGTGTCGGAGTTTAAGCTTCCTGACGATTTCAGCGCAAATCCAAAGTATAAGTCTCTCTTAAGGATGTGCCTTTGGGCTTCGGAAAAAGCAAAGATCGATTTGTCTTCAAAGGAGGACTCTGTAATTAGTTTGACAGAATCTGACCTTGGTATTAACGATGAAGCAGGCTCAGAAATATACGTCGACATCCCGTTTACAAGAGATAGCCTGGATAGATTGATTGCGGATAAAGTTGATGAGTCCATTCGGTCCGCTCGGGAAACACTCGAGAAAGCGGGTTTGAGTCCTCATGATGTTGAGCGAATAGTGTTTATTGGCGGGCCAACTCAGTATAAACCGCTACGTGATCGCGTATCTTTCGAGCTTGGTATTGCTCCATCGACAGATATGAATCCCATGACTGCAGTTGCAGAAGGGGCTGCCGTTTTCGCGGAATCGATTGACTGGTCCTCGCAGAGTCGTGGTCGAAAGAATTCGAGAGGAGCCCTCAGTGCTGGCGGTTCTTTGGATCTGGCTTTTAACTACATCGCACGTACACCAGATACGAAAGCAAAGATTGTAGCCAAGGTTGGCGGAAGCGCTGCTGCTGGCGTTGAGTTTCAGATCGATAGCCTGGACACTGGGTGGTCTTCCGGTCGGATAGCGCTTCAGGATGGAGCAGCAGTCGAACTTGCTTTGGCTAAACCCGGAGAGAATACATTTAAGGTGTTTGTCTTCGATGCGAATGGTGGACCTGTTGCTATGGGTGAGGACAAGATCATCATCTCTAGAACGGCAGCCAGTATTGATGCCATTCCCGCCTCACACTCTATTAGCGTTGAAGCGCGCGATAAGCTTGGGGGTAGGCTAGTGCTTGAATTTTTGGTGCGTGAAGGTGACCAGTTGCCGAAAAAAGGGACAAAAATATTCAAAACTGAGGAGTCGTTGCGCGCAGGTAGTACTGGGTCGTTCAAGTTTAAATTATGGGAAGGCGAAATTGCTGATCCGGTAAACGATAATCGATTTATTGGTATGTTTGGGATTAAAGGGTCGGATTTCGATGACGGGGTCATTGCTGCCGGTGCGGAGATGGTCTGTGAGTATGAGGTTCAGGATTCAGGAAACATCGTCATGGAGGTCTCGGTGCCTTCAATCGGTGGTTTATTTCACAGTGGTCGTAATTTCTACTCTCGACAGGATGGCCAAATTGATTACACGAACGCATCAAAGCTTGTCGCGGAGCAGTCAGCAAACACGCTGCATCGTCTTGAGGAAATGGCTGCCGAAATTGACGATTCGAAGCTAGACCAAGCTCGCGACAAGCTTTCCCAAGCGAACTCAGTTAGCGTCAGTGAGTCCGATCCCGAAACTGCAAAGCAAGCGATGGATAATGTCCAAGAAGCTAAGAGATTGTTAGCTCTTACTCGGAAGGAGCATTTGAAAGATATTCGCCGTCTTGAATTGGAGAAGATAGTTGAGTTTTTCGATAGTGCGGTACGAGAGCATGCTCGTCCTACTGAGTCTAGCGCGTTTGATAATTTGGCTAAAACTGCCCAACGTTCGATTGACAACAACAGTGGTGACTTCGAGTCACATTTGGACGAATTGCGGGGAAAGAATTTCACAATTCTATGGCGTCAAGAATGGTTCGTTATAGATCGGTTCAAAAGGCTTTCACAAAATGCTTACGCATTTCCAAATGCAGCTGAGCACGCACAAATGGTAGCGACTGGTTCAGAGGCCCTCAAGGCAAACGATATTGATAAGCTTCGATCAGTAGTTGCGCTTCTGGACTCGGTTCGGATTGGTTCTGGAGGTGATGATGAAATTATGGCTGGCGCGAATATTATTCGGAGTTAATAAGTATGCCCGTTGATGCGTGGCTCCCTATTGGATACAAATTATCGGATGGATCCGAGGTCCGTTCGGCTGTATTTTCTGGTGTAAATTGGCAAATTTACGAAATCCTCGGCGGTGGACGAGCACTCGTTGTTCAGGAGGACTTAGCTCGCCGTTGGATTGACGCTGGGCTAGCTGCGCACACTAGTTACTTTGATTATGGTGATCAAAAATTCTGGTCGATGACCTGCGGCGCAGACCAAATATTATGCCCAGTTGTCGATGGGAACTCGCCTGAGACTAAACCGGAAGCTCTGTCATTTGCATTGGCGCTGAGGGCAACACGCGAGGTAGATCCAGATACACCTCTCCAGGATGCTCTTTACGTAGAAAAAATCAGCCGTCTGCTTCCTACTTACAGTATCAGCGCGAGAACAGATGACGACGTAGTACTTGGTTACTGGCTTACAGGTGGTGCCACCGTGTCAGCGAAATCATTTCGTCGTCTTCGGCAGACAATGAGCTGGCTTGGCGCAAGTCATTTGCAAGAAATTGTTCGAACAGCAGGCTTTGAAGTTACTGAAGTTATACCTGTCAACAGCGATTCCTCATCTGTGGAGGGAAAGCAAGAGGCAAGTCTAGACCGACAGAGCAATCAGGCTGATGAGTTGCCTGCATCGAAAGTTTTTGAATTGGCCGGTCGGCCTGATCTTGCCGACTTCTTCAACGAGCATATCGTTGACATCATCCAGAACCTTGATCGTTATAAAGCACTTGGTATTGAGTTCCCGTCCGCAGTTGTCTTGCACGGTCCGCCAGGGTGCGGCAAGACATTCGCTGTAGAGAGGTTGATCGACTTTCTCGGATGGCCGAGCTTTCAGATTGATGCATCCAGTGTTGCGAGCCCTTATATACATGAAACCAGCAAGAAGGTGGCGGAGGTGTTTGATACCGCGATGCAAAATGCGCCGTCGGTTCTGATTATAGATGAAATGGAAGCGTTTCTAGCCGATCGCGATTCAGGTTCAGGGCATCATCGTGTGGAAGAAGTCGCTGAATTCCTGCGGCGAATTCCCGAAGCGGCAAAGAATGAAGTGCTTATCATCGCAATGACAAATCGCGTCGATATGATTGACCCTGCGATATTAAGACGTGGCCGTTTTGATCATGTTGTTAGCGTTGATTATGCGAGCGAAACAGAAGTACTTTCATTGTTAAAGAAGCTGCTATCTACATTGCCGACAGAAGATGATGTTGATCCGACTCAGTTTGCTGGTGAGCTTGCCGGACGACCTCTGTCTGATGTGGCGTTCGTTGTTCGCGAGGGTGCCAGGCTGGCAGCAAGAGCGGGGAAAGACCTCTTAGACCAGGACAACCTGCTTATGGCAATGCAGTCAGCACCTGCCAGGGAGCGTGAAGGCGCTAAGCGACAACCGATTGGCTTTATTCGGTAGAGCTAGAATGAATGATGAGGAAGATAAAAATAAAAAGGGCGAAGGAAAAGGTTTTGCTGGCCTTTCGTCGATGGCGTCGGATGTTGACGATGCCATAGTTGGTTCTCGAAAAGAGCCGGAACAAACCGTATCGACACCATCGCCAAGTTCTCCGCCAGATAAGAAGCAGTCGTCCAATCCAAGGTCAACCGCTAGTAAACCAAGTCCTCGCCAATCACCCGTTCAGCCATCGGGTGGCGGATCAACCGGTAAGTGGCTCCTAATTGCCGTAGTCATAGGTCTTTTTTGGGTTGCCGGCCTATCAGAGAACAAGGCGCCCTCCAAACCTTATTCACCTTCGAGTTCATCGACCTCCAAGCCGATAGCCAGACAACCAAAAGTAACACAGCCCAGGGTGCCAGCTCGTTTTACTGAGAGTAAACCTGCGCCAGGCCAAAACCGAGTGCTACCAACCTCTGAGTTACGATATTGCGTAGCTGAAGAAATACGATTAGACGCCGCGAATATATCAGTCGACACCTATAGCCAATCGGATGTTGATCGATTTAACAATATAGTCAATGACTACAATATTCGCTGTGGTGAATTCCGTTACCGAGAAGGCGCGCTTGGGCGAGCGCGAAGAGACGTTGAGCCGTACCGGTCTCAATTAGAAGCTGAAGGTCGGGGCCGATTTAAAAGTCCAGTAGAAAAAGCGCCGGTAGTTAGAAAAACGAAGCCATCTCTCCCCAAACCTGACCCACTGCTTCTTGCTATTCAGCAGCATCTGAATCAACTCGGATATAATGCGGGAACAGCGGATGGCCTTTACGGGAACAGAACTAAGGGGGCGATCATCGAATTCCAACAGAGTAATGGATTTGAATCGGATGGCGTAGTCAGTAGTTCATTGCTTTCTCGGTTGATATTGGCAAATCAGAATCGTAATAATCCGTTTGGTGTACTCAGCTCAGAAAGAAATAGCGATGCACATAAGTCTCAGTCCGTACCCGGCACTCCCCCTCCAATTGAGCGGAGTAGAGATAGAGCGAACTTCGAAACCTGCATCACAGGAAAGTATCCCACTCTCTGCAAACATTCTTTGTTGACTAGGTCTGAGGCTGTTCGAGTGGATGCAGCGGAAAGGCAAGCGAACTTCGAAACCTGCATCACAGGAAAGTATCCCACTCTCTGCAAACACTCTTTACTCACGCCCGGCGAGGCGGCGCTGGTGGCCACGGCGGAACGGAACGCGATGTGAAGTGGTGGCACTTAAACACTAACAATTTAAACAAGTACGGAGCGTAGTTTCCATGTATAACGCAATCTGTTTTAAGTGCGGAGCAGGAAAATCTGGAGTTTTGATCCAATGTGAGGCTTGCGAAGCTACACCTGAAGCAGAAAGTGAATTGGCCCTATCTCTTGTTCTTTCCGAGCATATGTCGTTGCAAAAACAACTTTCGACTCATTCTTACGAACTGCGGAGTCATCTAAAACTTTCTTTCCTAGATGCACGACTAGATGAGGCGCGCGAAGCTCTAAAAGACCCTCAACTACTCGCCATGCTGAGAGCAGGCTCGGTTAAAGCAATGGATGATTCGCAGGCACAACCTGCACCTAAAGCCGACTTGCCTGAATCAACATCGACGAGCCGTTCATCTCACAATGCGCGCAAACGGAGCCTTCATCAGTCCCAACTTCATACAAACCCCTTTGCAGTGCTAGGCGTTACTACCAGAGATGATCGTCGCCGCATTGTTGCGCAAGCCGAGGAAAAATCGTTTGAGCTTGATGATGATGTTTGTCAAAAAGCGCGCTCTGAGCTAACTAATCCCCGGCTGAGATTAGCCGCAGAAGTGTCTTGGTTGCCTGGTCTTTCTCCAAGGAAGGCATCACAGCTTATGACGATGCTGGCTGATGACGCAATGTCAATTCGCAAGGAGTCAGGCTTGCCTTCACTTGCACGTCTTAATCTACTTGCTGCTGCTTTTGAGGCGGTGAGCGATGCCGACTCTTCAGACGACGTTGCTGAATTTATCCAAGAAATGGCAAATTTAGTTGAGGGTCTTTCAATTGAACAGATTCTCCGTGATATCAACGAAGATCGTTCAGTATCTGGTTTTCCAGAGATCAAAGGTGTTGAACTGGTTGAAGTCGAGCTTGCTGAGCGAAAGCGTACTTACCGTAACACGATCAAAGGTGCGTTGAACCGATTGCCATCAGCGTCTCTAGTTGAAGCTATGACCACCGCGGTTGATCAAATTACTTTGGGTGGGGAAGTGCATGCGCCTGAGCTAATCGATGATCTAGTGGATAGTTATACTGTCGAGACCCAAGATTTTCTAAACAATGAGGCCGCAAGCGTTCGGAAATTGATAGAGTCTGTCAGGGATTCAGCTAAATCAGGCGAAAATACTGTGGCTCCGATGGTTGGTAAGCTGGTTGTGGTTGCGAGTAATTGGGACCAAGTGGCACAACCAATCCAGTTGAGTGTTAAAGCAAGGGGTATCGATCACGATCCCAGTAATGAAATAGCAAACGAGATTAGAAGTCTCGCTGTGGATCTATTTAACGACCATGGGATGCTTGCCCAATCTCAGCGCCTCACCGAATTAATACAAGAACTATTCGCTGAATTGCCTGAAGTTGTTGAACGGGCGGACGATGATGCGGAGACCTTAGCAAATATTTTTGATCAGCAGCAGCAGCAGACGCAGGCGCAGGCGCAAGCGCAAGCGCAAGAGGATGAATGGGTTCGTGATATCACTTACCGGACTGAAGTCGGTGTTCTATTTAAGGATGTCTTAAGTATTTCACCTGATGGTGTTGCTTGGAAAAGCAAACATTATGATCTAGGTGATGTATCACGTGTCAGATGGGGCGCAGTCCGTCATTCTATAAATGGAGTTCCTTCCGGGACAACTTACACGATCGCTTTTGGTGATAGTCGTACGGAAGCAGTAGTTGAATTAAAAAAAGAGCCAATTTACTCAACATTTCTCGAGAAGCTATGGAAGGCTGTCGTTGTCCGCATGTTGACGGAACTGTTTGAGAAGCTAAAAGCCGGGAAGGAGATTCGTTTTGGTGAAGCACTACTTCGCGATGATGGAATTACATTGATTAAGCATAAGTTCTTGGGTGCGAATGAAAAAGTGCGCTGTTCATGGGGGGATGTACATGTTTGGTCCTCAGGCGGCTCATTCTACATAGGATCCAAAGAAGACAAAAAGACCTACGTTGATCTGTCATACATTAATGATGAGAACACCCACGTTTTGGAAAGCGCTATCAGTATGGCGTTCAAAAAGTCAGGCATGCGCCGCTTGAGCGATATGCTTCAGTGAAATTATTTTTAGTAACGTATAGAGGTTTTTTCCGTGGGTTTTTTTTCTAAACTCTTTGGTGGCAATGAAGGGGATCGAGCGCTTCGAGAAGCTTTTGAGCAGATTGAACGAATATTGGAAGATGAACAATTCCAACTTGATATGATCCACCCCGCGATGAAAGCAATAATCGAATCTCGCCCTGCCTACGACCAAGATCCGAATGGTGTTGGCCCCTTTGGGTTCTCCGAAACCAATCCCATCCCTGTGAATGGTCCTATCGGACAGTTAGCCTATCTTTCGAAGCTGGAGACTGCGAGTGGGGAGCGAATCTTGTTTCATAGGATTGGTTCAGTAGACACAATCGACGTTTTCGAGGCTGTGACGTTCTCGGGTAGCGAGTGGTTCATTTTGTTTTTGGACTTTTATCATCCAAGGCGCTCGCGCATAACACCGGATGGCTTTCGGTTTACACAAGAGATTGGCCAGTTTTCTGGATTCCATAAGTTTTGTCCGAATTTCCCTTATGACTTCATCGAGATGAAGGGATCAGAAGGCGAATCTGGGTTGAGCCTCGCGTATATTGCTATCAGCAAGGTTTCAGACGGTATCCAGAGTAGAGTTTACGATCGACCGCTTGCACACAAGGTCAAGTTAGATCTGCTAAAGTCACGGGTGACCAGCTATCTGATGTAGTGTGATTCAAAGTGCAACCCTCCACTCCAGGGTTAGTTTGATGGCGCAATGCGTCAAGTATTCGATTTCAATTTCTGTTTGTACGTTGTTTTATGTCTATCTTCTGTTCCTTCAGTAATTTTCCCGTACAAGCGAACCATAGTGATACCTAATCGATGATTTCTGGCTGCGATGTCATAGGCGATATAAACGCGCTGGCTTCCAAACTTGAAGCCCTGCCTAGAAAACGTGTATACAAACCTGTTGATGGTGTTTGCGAGTGACCTGCCTGCCATTTTTAGGACCAGTTGATACTTGAGAGTATGGTGCTCCTAGGAGGGAGTTACCATGAAGAAGAGCAGATACAGCGACGAGCAGATCGTCAGGATCCTCAGAGAGGCTGATCAGATGCCAGTCGCCCAGGTGGCGAAGAAGCATGGTGTGAGCGAAGCAACGATCTACACTTGGCGTAAGAAGTTTGGTGAGATGTGACCTTTACGCCAAAATAGAACCATGACCTCGATGAGATTTCCTATTGGACCGCTAACGACCCAAAGCGAAACGCGGAGGAATGACTTCAACCGCATGTTATGTGTGCAGAATTCAGATACTAAGTGTCTTCCTTGAGTAAATCTTGTTCGACATGATCTCCTAACTTTTGGTTGAAAAGAAAATTCGCCGTCTCCCACCACTGACGCATTCCTGGTTGAGCAAAGGAATATTTCATGTGTACGTCTAGTCCAGCCCTAATTATCCTGACATTTCCCTATAAACGAGTTGTTGAAGGAGGGTTCTCTCTGAACCCTCCTCGTTGGACTATGTTTGAGTGAATGATAAGCCTTTGTAGTGGCATAGTTAATTTGGCCGCTTAACAGTAGGTGATTTTATCACCTTGGAGATTAAGTGAGTCAGATGATGAGCAATAAATCACGTCGTACGTTTAGCCCTGAATTCAGATTGGAATCAGCACAACTCGTTGTCGATCAACGGTACAGCGTTCGAGAAGCAGCCACGGCTGTCGGTGTTGGGCATTCAACCATGGACAAGTGGGTCCGACAGTTGCGCAAAGAACGCCAGGGCATCACGCCGAGTCAGTCAGCTATGACACCCGAACATCAGCGCATTAAAGAGTTAGAGAAAAAGCTGCGTCGTCTTGAGGAACACAATCTGATATTAAAAAAGGCTACTGTGAGTTCAACTGGTCAATGCAACACCCTATGTTACTTTGAGTCAAATAGGAGATTGTATGATGGCGCAAATAGGACGACGTGGATTATCACCGGCTGAAAAATCGAATGTTTGGAAGCGCTGGAGATCAGGTGAATCTTTAAGCAGCATTGGAAGAGCCATCAACAAGGATCCCGGTTCAGTCTTTGGGATTTTAAGGCTTCAAGGAGGGATTACACCTGCGATCAGGCAGCGTTCAAGCCGTCACTTATCCCTTCAAGAACGAGAAGAGATATCTAGAGGGATTGCAGCAGGTTTTACGATGCGCAACATCGCCAATCAGTTAGGGCGGTCTGCATCTACCATTTGTCGAGAGATTAATCGTCATGGTGGAATTGCCCATTATCGAGCGACCGAAGCAGATGCGAGAACTTGGAATTTGGCTAAACGCCCCAAGCTCTGTCACTTAGCGCAGAATGAACGTTTGAGAAAGATTGTCGCTCATAAACTGGCAATTGAGTGGGCACCAGAGCAAATTTCAGGTTGGCTAAAGACTCAGTATCCCGATAATAGGCCTATGCAGATCTCACACGAATCAATTTATCGCAGCCTTTACATACAGGCTCGTGGCGTTCTAAAACAGGCACTTTTACAGCATTTGCGTTCACGCAGATTGTTTCGACAATCAAAGCACCGAAACGTAAAGGGGCTAGTACGCAGTAGCATAAGAGACCTGGTCTCAATTAGTGAACGTCCACCAGAGGTGGAAGACAGAGCTGTCCCTGGCCACTGGGAAGGCGATCTCATTTCAGGTTCCGGCAACACGCATATAGCGACACTAGTTGAACGTCAATCTCGCTACACCATACTCGTGAAGATTGGCGGCAAGGATACAGCAACCGTGGTTAAAGCTTTGGCTAAGCAAGTTAAAAAATTACCAGCAGACTTAAGACAAACGCTGACATGGGATCGAGGTTCAGAACTGGCTGATCACAGAGCGTTCACTGTGGCGACTGATGTAAAAGTATACTTTTGTGATCCTAGCAGCCCATGGCAACGTGGAACAAATGAGAACACTAATCGTCTATTGCGCCAATATTTGCCAAAGCAGACGGACTTGTCTGTTCACTCGCAACGTGATTTGAACTCAATAGCACGTCGGTTAAATCAGCGGCCGAGAAAAACTTTGGCATTTTGCACTCCAGTAGATAAATTGAACGCTACCGTTGCGTCGACCAATTGAACTCACAACCGCTCTCTTGATGTCGGACTCACTGAACAACTAAAAGTTGTTCAGTCACTGCAAGGGAGCCACAGCCTCACGATACTGTGTGAAGCCTTCGGATTACATCGAAGCACATTCAAGTATCGTCGGTCAGCAGCAAAGCTTATCAGCCTGGAGAGCGTAAAACTTAATGCCATGGTGAAGTCAGCCCACACGCTCAGCAACGGCTCAGCCGGTGCGCGCAGCATTGCGCTGATTGTCTCTGGACAAGGCACGCCACTTAGCCGATACCGTACGACAGGCTTTATGAAACGATTAGGTTTAGTCAGCACGCAGCGACCGACCCATCGTTACAAAAAGGCTTCGCAGCCACATACTGACATCCCAAACACCTTGGATCGAGAGTTTAGTCCCACTCAACCGAACCAGGTCTGGTGCGGCGACGTGACATACATCTGGACGGGGCGGCGCTGGTCATACTTAGCGGTTGTGCTCGATCTCTACGCCAGAAAACTGATTAGCTGGGCGTTATCCAACTCACCCAACAGCGATTTAACGGCCAACGCATTAACGATGGCCTACGAATCACACATGCACCCTGAAGGCGTGTTGTTCCATAGCGATCAAGGCAGCCATTACACGAGTGTAAAGTTCCGCCAACAGGTCTGGCGGTATCGCATCACACAAAGCATGATCCGGCGGGGAAATTGTTGGGACAACTCGCCGATGGAGCGCTTCTTCAGGAGTTTGAAAACGGAATGGGTGCCGGAGATGGGGTACCGATCGCTTGTTGACGCGCAGCGGTCAATTGTTGGTTACATAACGGGATACTACAGTCAGACAAGACCCCATCAA
>Ga0222654_1000618_pt1 | contig 20916 bp, 14 predicted proteins | sample AntAcemetagen421_FD_179805 | JGI IMG/M metagenome (GOLD analysis project Ga0222654, IMG submission 179805) | Saline water microbial communities from Ace Lake, Antarctica - #421 | ecosystem: Environmental > Aquatic > Non-marine Saline and Alkaline > Saline | place: Antarctica: Ace Lake...
CACATCAGATTTACTTTCATAAACTTTGATGGATTCAGAATGCCCTAAAGGATAAATTGTTGAATGTTCATTATTTGGCAATTTTGGGTTGTGGTTCATTTGAGTGCTGGGTTTACTCAGTAATCTACTATAAAGAGGAGGTTAAAAGATAAAATGACCCCATAATACTCTAAAATATTTTTAAAAACCTCCATATTATGAAATTCAAAACTATAAGTTCACTTGAAAAAATTATTCAGTCTCCTGCTCTGCACTGAAAAATCAAGTTTCAGCCCTACTAAGGCAATAAAACAACCAATAGGCTCACACCCATTGGTTGTTTCTTAAAGTTGAAAATTGGTTCTAATTATATTGATTCTATTAAATAATTACACCTAGTTGTTTTGATTTGCCTCATTCCTGTTTCTCCTGAAGTAGAAATGTTAAGAGGTATGTGTAATTATTTATCCTACTGTATATAATTAAGGATTAGGTTTTATTTATTGAATTCCGTCCTAAAGGTCATATTTCTAAGTAATTCAAACATTTAGGAATTGATCTAAGCCAATGCTTTTGGGATTATTAAATAACACAATCATGAAATAACAAAGAATTTTGAAAAAAAATGGTTTCGATAACGTTTCCGGTACTATTATTAGAATTTTGTTTCTTTATTCCTTTTGTTATGACTATATAGTAAAGGGAATAATACGTTCAAAGAAATTTCAATGCGCCAAGGAACCATCATTAACACTCCAATTTTCTCACCTTATTTTTGACCATAAAAACTTAAAAGAATGAAAAATAACCGTAGAGAATTCATCAAAATTGCCGGTATGGCAGGTGCAGGAATAGTTGTAGGACCGGGCAGATCTCAGGCTGAAATCCAAAAAAAGCAGTTACACAAGCAATCTTTTAATATGCATGGTTATGCCGCACCAAAAATGGACAGGGTACGGATTGGATTAATTGGAGTTGGCAGTCGTGGTTCTGGAACATTAAACCGTTTTGCAAGTATAGAAAACGTGGATATTATGGCTTTGTGCGACATCCTACCTGGAAATGTCGAAAAAGCACTTAAAACCATAGAAGGTTATGGACATAATCCGGACACCTATACAGATGGGGAAGAAGCTTACAAAGCCCTTTGTGACCGCAATGATATAGACCTGATCTACATTGCTACCCCATGGAAGTTTCATGCCCCCATAGCAGTATATGCCATGGAACGAGATAAACACGTCTATACCGAATTGCCTGTAGGTATTTCCCTCGAGGAATGCTGGCAGGTGGTGGAAACTTCAGAAAGGACGAAAAAGCATTGTTTTATGGGATGTGGCTCTTGTCATGATGGCATGGCGGCCTCCGTTTTGAATATGGCTAGGGATGGTTTCTTCGGAGATTTAATTCATGGAGAAGGTAACTACATTCATGATAGGGTAAATGGTCCAGATAGATGGGACAGAGATGAAAACAATTGGTTCGGCTACCGACCTTGGCGCTTAAAAGAAAATGTAGGCAGGAATGGCAACCTCTATCCCCAACATGGTTTGGGACCCGTGGCTCAGATGATGGACCTCAATTATGGGGACCAAATGGAATATTTGGTTTCCTTCTCCAGCGACGACTTTACGATGGGGCCAAAAATGAAGGAGCTTGCAGAAAAGGACCCCTATTTTGAACCTTATGAGGGGCTTAAATTCCGTGGAAACATGAATACTACCTTGATTCGTACTTTTAGAGGAAGAACCATCATGTTGCAACATGATATCAGTTCACCACGACCAGGGTCCAGGTTTCAGCTTATTAGTGGCTCTAAAGGTATCTATGAAGCCCGACCGCCTAGAATAGCGATAAGTGAGGATTATATGGAAGAAAGCGAATTTAAAGCACTCGTGGAGAAGTATACCCCAAAGATGACGAGGACGTTTCAGGAGAAAGTATCACAGGCTGGAGGAATCAAGGGAAGCAGATCCTACGAAAGAGTTACTGCCAGTGATTGGCGCCTGATTGACTGTCTTAGGAATGGATTGCCTTTGGAAATGGACGTGTATGATGCTGCATTGTGGACTGCAGTGACTCCTTTGAGTGAACAATCGGTGGCCCAACAGGGGAAAACATTGAAAGTCCCTGACTTTACCTCAGGCGCTTGGAAAACCAATAAAAGAGGAATGGATATCAGCCTAAAAGAAGGTGGAAACACCAATTTAGTATAAGAGGGTTGGTAAGGAGTATTACATGAAAAATAATAAAACCCAATCGCTTAGGGTAATTTTCTTTTGCCTTTTGTTTCACTCTTCCTGTGGAAGTCCAGGGGAAAAGGAAGCTACCCAAAAGCAGTTGGATAGGAATACTATTTCAGGGAAGGAGCTTTCAGAAAAACATTGCCAAACCTGTCATTTGTATCCAAAACCATCTGAACTGGATAAAAAAACCTGGGAGCGTTCAGTCTTGCCTTTGATGGGGAGATTGTTTGGGATTTATGAAGCAGAGGTGCCAAGAAGTAAAATCCTCGAAGGTGCAATTAACAAAAAGGCCGTTGAGGAAGGCAATATGTTTCCTGAGAAACCCAGCATCTCAACTGTAGAATGGCAAAAAATAAAAGCTTTTTATTTAGCCGAAGCACCTGAGATGCTTGAACAAACCATTTGGGAAGAAAATAAAATTGGCCATTTGGAAGGTTTTGAAATGGAGGAACCAGAAGAAAATGGGAAGCTTCAGAACATTACGTTTTTAAAAACAGATCCGGATCATGGGGCTATCTATGTTGGTGGAGCTTCTGGAGAGCGAGGTTCTCTGGCCATATTAAATAAGGAAAATAAAATCCATCAAATGGTACCCCTTCCTTCAGCACCAACGGATGTGGAATTTGGGAAGGACAACTTATCCATCACCTTGGCAGGTTCACTAAGGCTTTCCCCAGGAAAGAACAAATTTGGAGATTTGATCACCTTGTTTAGAAACCCTGGGGAACTTCAATATTCCTCTTTCAGGAAATTCTTAAGCCAATTGAACCGTCCAGTCCAAACTGTTTTTGAAGACGTAAATGGCAATGGGCTAACCGATATTCTGGTTGCAGAATTCGGGTATTACACCGGAGGCCTTACCTTGTTTGAAAATACAGGCAATCCAGAGCGACCCTATAAAAAAACCACCTTAAAAAATGTTGCGGGAGCCATTCATACGGTTGTAAAAGACATGAACGGAGATGGAAGGAAGGACATTGTCACACTTTTTGCTCAAGGGGATGAAGGAATTTCCATCTTTTACAATGAAGGAGAAGGTCAATTTACTGAAGAAAGGGTACTGAGGTTTCCTCCTACCTATGGTTCTGTACATTTTGATTTGGTGGATTTCAACCAAGATGGACACTTGGACATTCTTTATGGGAATGGAGACAATGGGGATTATCCGCCCATTTCCAAACCCTACCATGGTCTAAGAATATTTGAAAATGATGGGGAAAATAACTTTAAGCAGGTTTATTTTTTCCCAATGAACGGAGTAAATAAATGTGTTGCAGCAGATTTTGATCAGGACGGCCAACTTGAAATTGTGGCGGTAGCCTATTTTCCGAATTTTGATCTACCAGGCAGGCAGGATTTCGTTTACCTAAAGCAAGAAGGCCCCTATGCTTATCAAGCAAAAATTTTAAATAGTAGATTGGATGCCAAATGGATTACTTTTGAAATCGGTGATATCGACGCAGACGGGGACCTCGACCTTCTACTCGGATCAAATGGAAAATACGACAAGAAAGCAAATCGTACGGAGGAAACCAAAGAGATGAAAGGCCCTTTATTAATTTTAAAAAATCTTATGAGCCCAATCAAGGATTAATCTTATTCTTTGGGTTTTTTAATCCCCAATAAAATCTAATAACCTGAGTTCATTATAAAATCGTCCTAAAAAATAGGTATGTCGTCACTGCGAACCCTTTTTTTTTGGGGGGGGTGGTGAGGTGGGAAAGGGTGTGGCAGTCCCACCTTGCAGGGCAGGTACAAGCCCCACCTAATGTGGTTCCCTGAGCTTGTCGAAGGGTCCACTCAAAGTCCTCCCTAAGCCTACCGATGACGTATTTATTTAAACTAATGTAAATCAATAGGTCGATGTCCTAGGTTTTTCTGAATCCTTTCTTTCCGATCATACTCGGAAACAGGCATTTTGCACTATTCGCGACTCAGCCATTTTAAATAAGATGCTACAAAAATACATCGTCATTTCGATTTTTGCATTTCGAAAATGTTAGGTCTTGGAATAACGGTTTTTTTATGATATTGGGTCTCAGGTTAATAATTATTTTCACAGTCTCTTGCCATTTCCTCATTTGGTTTTTGGAAATAAGGAAAAATTTTACAGCAGGTGACTTTCTGTTCCTCCAAGGTATAAATGTACCGATAGTAGGTTATTGTATTGTTCCTATCCTGTTCCACAAGCCCCTCTCGATCGGGTTTAGCTCTGGGGAGTGGGTCAGTAAATAGGCCAGTTCCAAAAAAAAGATTTATAAATAAGTTTTTAGTTATTATGTGACATTTTTGGCTATGCTTACGTACTGGAGGTGAGGGGTTTCCAATGAATATCACGGTAGAATAAGAGATTCGGCAACAGGTTCTTTGAATCATAGTTGCCTCCCATGGTTCAAAATATAATTTTTTATCCAGGTTTTGAATGTAGCAAAGAAATTGACATTAAAAAAATATGGGTGTGAGAAGCAGTATCAAAATAAGCATTATGATCTTACTGGTATCCACCCTTTTTGGATGTGAAGGTGAATCAACGCCACCGTGTATACAGGGTAACGTGATACATTAGGCATAGAATGATGGAAAATTGGCAAAAGTGGTTAAAGAATGTTTTAAAATAAAACATGGGATAAAAATTTAACTAAATTATAGGAAGATGAAAAAGATGAAATTACCTGTATTGATTTTGACCTTATTTTCTATTCCGTTTTTATGGAGTTGCGAAAAAGATGAAATTGGCTGCTTGCCGTATGAAGGGGAAATTTTTTCTGCCTCTTGTAATGGTATTGTTGTGAAGGTTACCAACACCCAGGTAGATTCTTTTTTCGAATGGGGAGGAGGCACGATGGACAATGCTATTACTGTTCGAATCCCAAACGGGATTGGATTTGAAGAGTTTTTCGGTACTCCTATCAATAAGACCAAGGCAAATCAAAGGTTTTACTTTGACTTTAGGGAACTACTTCGGGAAGAGTACAATACTTGTACAATGAGTACAGCAGAAGCGACTCAGTTAGTCTACATGACAAACTTTTCTTTGGATCGATGCAAAGCCGACAATTAACTCAAATAAAAATAAAAACTTAACTTTTATGTCATGAAAAAATTTCCAATATATTTATTGGTTTCACTTATTGGGGTTTTTCTTTTTGCTAACAATTTTAACAATGAAGACATCCCTTATTATTGGGAGGGTGAAAAAAAGCATTATTATGAAATTAATACCGAAATACTATTAATTGAGTTTACAATTGACAGAATTGACGAACAAAACATAAATGTTGCATTTCCTGAGGCGGAGACCTATCGCATCAAAAATGACACAACGCTTCAGTTAATTACTCGTTCAAAATTAAGCTTGTTGGACAAGTTGTCTGATAAAAAGGACATTATTCAGCATCCAGCTATTAAGGTAAAAGGAACCAATAGCACTTCTTTTATTACCGATGAAATTTCAGTTTTGTTCAAAAGCAAAAAAAGCGAGTCGGAAGTAATAGAGTTCGCCGATAAACTGAATTTAGAATACCTTACCGAAACTAGCTACGGTACTCACCTTTTCCGTGTTCTGGAAGGAGGAAGAACTGTTGCCGTTGCCAATTCCATTCAGGAGAATAATGAAGAAGTTGTGTGGAGCAATCCCAATTTTGTGCATTTGATATCTCTTTTTAATGACCCTCTTTATCCAGACCAGTATTACCTGAACAATAGTGGCCAAGGAGGAGGAACGGCAAATATTGACATCAACGCACCAGAAGCATGGGGGATATCATTTGGTTGCGATGAAATCCGGATAGCAGTAATAGATGATGGAGTAGAAAACCACGAAGATTTTGACGGTAGAGTACTGGCCGGGTTCACAGCCGGTGTTATTAATACGGGAGGCTTGCCATTAAATCATTGCTCTAAAGGGCACGGGGTTAATTGTGCTGGTATTATTGCTGCATCCCATAATGATATAGGTTTAAAAGGCGTTGCTCCTAATTCGCAAATAGTCCCTATTAATATTTTCCCAAATATTCCAGGTCCTCTAAATCCCGCTGGTGCGGCTACAAATGCGGAGATTGCTACGGCTATAAATTGGGCCTGGCGTCCTGACAGAGGAGATGCACATATTTTAAGTAACTCCTGGGGTGGGGGGAATCCCAATATTGATGTCACAACACAAATTACAAATGCCAGAACAATTGGCCGAAACAATCTGGGAGCAATAGTCATATTCTCATCGGGTAATTCCCATCAAACATTTAGCGGTGTAAATTATCCTGCAACGATTAATGGCGTTATTACAGTTGGAGCAATAAATAGAAATGGTAATATTTGGAATTACAGTAGGCGGGGTCCTGAAATGGATCTGGTTGCTCCATCTGGTGGGCTTGGTAATATGGATCCATTTACCTTTTGCATTAATCCTAATGGAGATGTTGTTACAACAGACAGGGAAGGGGCTTTGGGTTATGATCCCGGTAATTATACGGATGGGTTTGGTGGTACCTCAGCCGCCGCCCCACAAGTGGCAGGTGTTGTAGCACTTATGCTTTCTGTGAATCCAAATCTGACAGAGCCTCAGGTAAGAACTATCTTACAGCAGACAGCTACTGATATGGGAGCAACTGGTTTTGACAATACTTATGGGTTTGGCAGGGTAAATGCCCATGCCGCTGTTCAGGCAGCTCTGCCCAATATTACCGGCTCCGACTACCTCTGTTCCACGACACCGATAACGCTGGAAAATCCCCCGCCCGGTGCCACCGTGACCTGGACGACCAACCCCCGTCCAATCTGTTCTCTCCAAGCACCGGTACGGGCACTACAGCAAACATAGGCCCGGCAAGTGTACATAACAGGGGCTTTGGCACCATTACCTTCCTAATTGAAACCGACTGTGGAGAAGTGGAAGTACCCAAAACGGTATGGGTGGGCACACCTGCCTTCACGAACCCAACCGTAGATAGCAGCCCGTATACCATAGGCTCCTGTCACGGCGTATGTCCCGGATTCCACCAAGCGGAGGTCAATATCGGCGGCCTTGCCAATAACCTCCCCCCAAATATCAATTGGCAGCTAAGTCCGGGGGGTGCAGCGAGCTGGTCATGGGACCACTTTAACAGCCGCATCACCTTTGAGGTGCAGCCAATGACCCCTTTTCCCTTCTCCTTCACCGGCACGGCTACCAATCCTTGCGGGAGTGCGAACTTCACCTTTTGCTTTATCAGCGGCCCCAACTGTCGCATGAGCAGCTATACCTTAAGCCCCAATCCGGCCGAAGATGAGGTACTTCTCACCAATATTGCCGCCAAAGAAGGGGAATCCGGTCAAGAAGTGGAAATCCTGATTATCAGCCAGTCCTTTGAAACGGTTTATTCCATAAAGGCAGCAGGTACAAAAATAAGCGTACCCACCAGTCACCTGCCAAACGGCCAGTATATCCTGCAAATCTCCGACAAAAACGGTGTATACAGGAAACACCTTATCATCCGGCATTGACATTACAGGCTCTTCCAAAGTTTCAGCACTTTGGAAGAGCTTTTTATTTGGCCTGATCAGAACTAATCGGGTCAAAACCTGAATGTACGAATAAAAAGAAAAAAACTTTAAAAGCTTCAGAAAACAAACAGTCAACCAGTAAAAATAACAGTATACTTTTACCAACGGAATGCACTGCTTTAAACCAAAATAGATAATAGGAGCATCGCTCATGGATGAACTGAGTTCGATTTATAAACTTACTTGTAAGAAAACAATTATTTGGTCAAGCAGTGCCCTCCTTGAAATAAACACAGAAAAAAAGAATAGCTAAATCCTTCCTATTTCGGGTTCCAACTAAGGATAAAAAAACCTGCTTAAGCTAATTGTTCTGTATCCGAAACCCTATTTCGGATAAGTTCATGGACGAATGCAAGTTTTTTGCTAACTGAAGGCGAAATGACAAAAGGATAGGTGTCCGGAAGGCCCATGCTCCTATTCAAGCTGTTTAAAGTCAGAGACAAGGGTATCCATTGCTTGAAGAGCTGTGAAAAATCGGAACAACGATACGCATCTTCAGAAATCAGGGTGGAAATATTTTCTGGATATCCTTTAAGTTTGGGGTTTATGGTCAACCCAAAGGAGTAGGCAGTCTCAAGGGTATCCACCATGTGCAGGTAATGCGCCCAGGACTAAGCCCAATCTTCCCAAGGGAGAGAACTGGCATAAGAAGAAATGTAGTTCTTCTGCCAGTTCTCAGGAGGACCATTACGGTAATGTAGCTCCAGCGCATCAGAATAGTTAATCCTTTCGTCTCCAAAAACAGACCTGAATCTTTCCAGCCAATCCGATCCGGCAACCAACACCTCCCAATAATAATGTCCGATTTCATGCCTAAAATGATTAAGAAGGGTTCTGTAGACTTCGTCCATTTGTTTTTTAGCCATGGCTCGCTCTACATCGTCAGCATCGGCAATGTTCATGGTTACTGTTTTAGGTAATACAAGGAAAATTCAGCGATAAAAACGCCTCAACAAATTCTTACCGATCCATTGAAAAAGGGTGAATTTCAGAAAAAAACTTCCGGTCACCTATTTTCCGGTTTTATTTAACTTGTAAACTATCCAATTACTCAGTTCCTATCTACCCATTTCCCGTTAAGCATTACTTTTTGAACTTTATACATGTCCTTAATGTCAATGGTAGGATCTCCTTCTACAAGGATCAAATCTGCCAATTTACCGGGTTCAATGCTACCGATCCTTCTATCCGTCCTTAAATATTGGGCATTATGAAAGGTTCCACTTGAAATGGCCTCCAGGGGTGTCAGACCTGCATCTACCAATAATTCCATTTCCTTTTGAAAGGCCAATCCCCTTTGAGTATACTTTCCAGCAGTATGGGATCCTACGCCGATTTTCACTCCGGCATGATGCGCCATACGCACAAATTCGACCATTTTTTTATAACCGGCCAATTGGTAATCCTTTGCACTTTCATCCCCCTCCTGCTGCTCATATGCCACCAGGGTAGGTATTAGCGTCACTTTCTCTCTGACGGCGAGATCCAGAACCTCTTTAACCTTTTGGGTATTCAGGTCAATATTGGACCATATCATATACCTTCCCTCTCTTCTGAAATTATTATCCTTTTTGACTTCCTCCTGATAGGCCTGTGCAGCTTCTGCTTCTATTAGGGAGCTCCCAAAAGAAGTAACATGTTCAATTCCTTTCAATCCTGCCCTGATCGCATCTTCGGCTTTCACCATTTCCAAATGGGCAACCACCGGAATATGATAAAAGTCAGCCGTATGGATTACCGTTTCGAAAAGTTCCAATGGCAAACGAAAATAAATTTTAATTCCTGTACCTCCGTTTTTAACATGGCTGGCCACTGTCTCCCTGGCATGCTTTGCGTCCCTGATGAAAATGGCCTGCTGAGTGTATACGCCCGGATAAGCGTCCAAATGGGCTCCAGTAAGAAATATCCTTGGAAGTGGTGTCTCCGCAAATTCCGTTGATTGGTAAAACCGGAACGGATGCCCGGGGTCACGCATGGTAGTGACTCCATTCTTTAGAAAAGCATTCGTCATATTATTATTATTCACCGAATGAAGGTGTGCATCCACGAGACCTGGAAGCAGACTCATGCCCTTACCCTGGATAACTTCCGCATTGGCAGGCACTCTCACCTGATCCTGCGGTCCAACTTCCATAATCCGGTTTCCCGAAATGATAACGGTGGCATTTTCAAGTGGTTCATTTCCCAAACCATCTATCAGTTTTATGCCTACAATGGCCTTGGGTATATAATTATTGGGGCTATTCGGAGGATTGACTTCCAGTAAAGATGGTTGATGTGCTGATTCCTGGGCTTTGGAGATGTTAACAACAAAAATCAAAGCCAATACCAAAATTAAAGGTGAAAAGAGTAATTCCGTTTGTTTCCTTGCCATAATGTTTATTTTTTGCCCATTGGACTAATATTAATTTTTCTTTTAGAAAAGTAAATATTTATATACTAAATAAAAAATATATCAATTAACTATTGATGCTTTTCAACCATTGAGTCTGTTAACTTCATCATTAACCTGAATTTTCCGGGAAGAACTTGTCCAAAATCATTGCAGTGTTATGGAAGTAATAAAGATAAATCCCTTCAGAATCACCTAACTATTTTGAATTTACTCAAAGTAAGAACTTCAACATCGTTTTTTTTACAAAAAGAAAAAGCCGGTGCGTTCGAAAACTTATTCTCTATTATCAACCAGAACCTCGATTTTTCGCAGCTACTTATCTGAAGGCACCCCATTTACGTAAAGGTGAGCAGTTGAAGTAATGCCTTTAACGGTTCTGTTCACCTTCACTAGATAATCTCCTGGTTTATCAAAACGGTGGCTCATCACCGCATACCCCACCTTGGAATGATTATCTGTTTCAATATTCGATTTTACCCTTACCGTCTCACTGCCGTCTTCAAAATCCCAAACATCATAACCCTCTGTTTCCCATCTGGTCCGGACCTGAAAAAAAACTTTATCCCCTGCCTTGATATCCTTGGTAGGATAATAGGTTGCGTGAATGTCCGGTATCCCCTCTTCTCCGTTATTTGCTTTTTCAAATACCTTCACCACTGCGAAATCATAATCATAATTGCCCTCTCCATCTGAAACCTTTACAATTTCACTAAAAGTACCCGGTTGATCATAACCCACATTGCAGCTATCCGCTCAGAAGTATTTGATTTTCATAGGGTTCTGTTTTTTTAGCTTCAAGTTTGTGTACTACAGATTTTCGTTTTTTAAAAGGTTGATGTTTGGTTTTCAGGATATTGTAAATCTGCTTTAGATTGTCGTTAGGTATTGTGCATTTTCGTTTGGTGATGATTTTTTCGTAGGTGTTGTTTCCCGATGTGGTGATCACTTTTTGAGTATTCCCGATTCTTACGATTTCACCCCAGCAGCTTTTTATGCCATTGTGCTTTAGCTGATATCTTACGGTATTGACCAACCAGTAAGCCAATATTCCCAGATGGAGGTGCGCCATCGTGGCATCATCATTTTTGTGATAGATTGGCAGCAGGTCCAGATCTGTTTTCAGGGTGCGGAAAGCATTTTCTATTTCTCTGATGGTGTTGTAAATGTTCCAGACAACAACCTGATCACATACATCCAGATTGGTTCTTAGAAAATAAATACCGAGACTTTCATTTTTTCCCAGACGTTTATTCCCGTCTTTTTTCCAGGTGATTTCCGTTGCCAGGTTTGTTTTTGCATCACTGCTTACCGCAATGTCATAATAGTGCTGGACGGACGGGTATTTTTGTTTGGCCCTGCCTATCCGCTGGTGTACCTTGTCCGATTTTTTCACACCCCCCTTCTGTGCAGTGCGGTATGTATTTTTTGTAATTCGTCATAAGTTGTTATTCCCGTTGAAATCCCCCTAGCCCTCCGCTGCGGTGGAGGGAGTCGCAGGAAATGAGATTTAGGTCGATTATTAGATGGTTTGCATTGTCAGGCAATTACCCATCTGTGTCGGAAAGGATTAGCACCGGCAATTAGTACTCTTCTATAATCGAGCTCAGCAGGTTACCAGATAAAAATACTTCAGAATCTGTCAATCCTTCCTATTTCGGGTTCCAACTAAGGATAAAAATAGCGGCTTAAACCGTTTGTTTTGAATCAGAAACCCTGTTTCGGATAAGTTCATGAACGAATGCCAGTTTTTTTCTAACTGATGGTGAAATGACAAAAGTATAGGTGTCCGGAAGGCCCATGCTCCTATTCAAGCTGTTTAAAGCCAGAGACAATGGTATCCATTGCTTGAAGAGCTGTGAAAAATCGGAACAACGATACGCATCTTCAGAAATCAGGGTGGAAATATTTTCTGGACATCCCTTAAGTTTGGGGTTTATGGTCAACCCAAAGGCGTAAGCAGTCTCCAGGGTATCCACCATGTGCAGGTAATGCGCCCAGGACTCAGCCCAATCTTCCCACGGGTGGGAACTGGCATAAGAAGAAATGTAGTTTTTCTGCCAGTTGTCAGGAGGACCATTTCGGTAATGTAGCTCCAGCGCATCGGAGTAGTTAATCCTTTCGTCTCCAAAAACAGACCGGAATCTTTCTAGCCAATCCGATCCGGCAACCAACACCTCCCAATAATAATGTCCGATTTCATGCCTAAAATGACCCAGAAAGGTTCTGTAGACTTCGTCCATTTGTTTTTTAGCCATGGCTCGCTCTACATCGTCAGCTTCGGCAATGTTCATGGTAATAATACCGGAGGCATGCCCAGTCAATACCTTTTTCTGATTTTGACTGGCCTTAAACTCAAAGCCCAGTCCTTTTCCGGAGGATTCATTCCATGGGAAAAAGGGAAGGTTCCAACGCAACAAAGCATAGACCAGCCTGTGTTTTGCATATTCAATATTTTTATCATAGAAAGCTTACAAGACGGTCAGGTGATGTTGCCTCTAAGCAATTTGGAAACTGGGTTTTATGTTAACAACCAATCTTTTTTTTCATTTGGACCTAAATTTTTAGCAAGTTTCACAGAAAATTTGGGCTTAAGTGGTGCCATTTATTTTGCCCAAACCTTGTTGAGTAATATCGCTGAGGTTTCTACAATTTTATATCCAGCCTCGGGCTCAAGCCGCGTCCAACTGATAGGGGATCCCGAATAACCACCTCCTAGGAGCCCATAAATCGTGGGACAATAGCCATTGTATCCATCTGTCATTCCCACTACGATGGTGCTTTTACCAGGACTTCTCCTTTTGATATCTAGGCCAAATTGACTAAACAATTCACAAGGCTGCGTCACCATGGCAAGGTCTCCTATCCTAATGGCATGCACTGGTAAAACATCAAAAGGATTCTCTCCAAATATTTCTTGTAGGTGGACAGCGCCAAAAGCCATAATCATCTCCATTCCACGAATATTCTCGCCAGCATCGATTCTCTTCAAAATTTCTTTAGACCTGATCAGATTTCCAGTTTCAGGTAATCGGACTTTTACCTTCAAATCATGGTATTGATGTTCCAATACTGGGTCCGTCTGGTATTCAATATTTTTGTAAAGTCTCATCGTCTCCTTGACAACCAGATCAGTGATTTTCTTCATCTTCTCTTCATCAGATTCCGATTTTCTATCCAGCATATTGTCCATACTGATATCTCCCTGAGCCCCATTTAAAAAAAGTACAGGAAGATTTTGCTTAAATTCCTTGCGAAAGGTTTTTCTTACTTCTCCAGGAAAATCAGCTGAGAATACACCATCAGCATAAAAGATAGTGGGATGGGTAGTGTTGTGGTACATTACCGAAAGAAGATTGCCCTTTAAATCCGCGGCAAACATGGCCAAATGTTGCGGATCATCTGGGCCTTCCAGGCCTGCAAAATCCTTTCTGCTTGCATCCCCGTGCATAGAATGGTTACCATCTGCCCAAGTCAATCGGCGATTGTATCCAATTTGAACATCGCCTTCTGCCCACCCGATTTTTCCCGGCTGTGCAGCATCAACGGCTTCTTTGGCCAATTCTACCATCCAGGGCAACAAGTCTTTCATATAGGCTGTATCCAGAGGCATCAGGTAATTGGTCTTTAACAAAGATGGACCACCATGCGTATGGGTGGATGAAATCAGGATATTTCTTGGCAAAATTCCTGTCGCAACTCCCATGGCTTCGCGTAATCGAACATTAAGATCAGGCTCAATTCCCGCAAAATCACAACTCACCATAAGCAATTGAAAGTCGCCTTTTGAAAAATAGAGTCCGTTCGCCTCAAGATCATCTCTCACGGCAGAGGCCTTTCTAGGTACTCCTGCTCCCTGCACCCAACTGCCTAATTCAGGTGTGATAATTTTGGTGGCAGCACCTATTTTAAGCACTTCAGATTGTGCTTGCGTAAGTATTGGGTTATAAAAAGCCATGGTCCAAAGGGCCATTAGCATTAAGGTAATTCTAGTCATTTTAATAGTTCTTTAGATTAAATTTCATTTCTTCCAACACAATTTGGTAGTCAGGATGGTGAATAACGTTTTTCAACTCAAATGGATCCTCTTCCAAATCGTACAATTCGTCCATTTTTTCAAGGCTTTAAGGCAAAAGGATGCTATTTCTATTCACCATGTGATTTCTTAACATCTTAGTCATTTTGGCTATAATATCCTGGTTTTTGGGCTTGTCTACAATGTTTTCATTTTCATCAGGATCATTTATTAAATCAAATAACATATTGGCTTGTAGCTGACCCTCCTTATCATAAAACTCAGTGTAGGCATGCGTTTTAGTAAGAACTGTTTCTCCTCCCAGGTTCGACCTGCTGAACAATGCTTTTTTGCCTTCCGCCATCGGATCATCCAAAAGTGCAGCAAAACTTTTCCCTTGCACATGAATCGGTACGTTGATGCCAGCCAATTCACAAAGAGTAGGAAAAATATCAACTGTCTCGACCAAGGATTCCTGTATCACATTGGATAATTTCCCTGGTATTTTAAAGATAAGCGGGATGCGAGTAGAAGTATTAAAATTGGAGTGTTTACACCAAAGTTCATGTTCCCCTAATTGCCAACCATGATCCCCCCATAAAATCACTATGGTGTTTTCATCCAGACCAAGGTTTTCCAATTCATCTAAAACTCTACCTACTTGAGCATCTACATAGCTTACACTGGCATAATATCCATGAATGAGTGCCTTGCTAAGGTCCTCGGAAAATGGGCCTTCATTTGGGATATTGGAATACGCCCGGAGTTCACTGTAGTTATGAAGAGATTCTTTTGGTGCGTTTTTGGGAGGATAAAAATTATCCGGCAATTGGATCTCTTCCCTATCATAAAGGTCCCAATATCTTTTGGGCGCATTGAAAGGCAAGTGGGGCTTTTTAAAACCAACAGCCATAAAGAACGCTTCTCCGGATCCTTTAAATTCCTGCAGTTTTTCCATGGCTTTGGTGGCTATTCTGCCATCTTCATAGGCCACATCTTCTATTTCTGGATTTTCAAATGCCAACCCCCTATTTGGTAAATTTTGATTGTTCCTGGGTCGGGTATCAAATTGTCTTTCAACATTAAGGCTTTTAAAAGTGGATATGCCCTCCTTGGATTGGTAATCCCAAGCGGTGGTAGTAGTGGCAGGTCTCCATACTTCATCCCAACTTCCTTTTCCATCCTCAAAATTGTTGTAAACTTTTCCTAAAGAAACCGTCGAATAATTATTGTTTTTAAAATGCATGGGCAAGCTAACCAGGCCAGGCACATCCTTGTCTTGAGAGCAGTTCCAGCCATTGAAACGATTGGGGCTTCCGTATAAACCTGAAAGAAGAATGGCCCTACTGGGCCCACAAACTGGATAGTTGACATAGGCTTGGGTAAATAACTGTCCCATACTGGCCAGCCTGTCAATGTTTGGTGATTTAATATGGGCTTGATTGTAACAGCCCAATTCAGGCCTAAGATCATCAACCATTAAGAAAAGTATATTCGGTTGATTCAAGGGTTTATTCGTCAACTGTCCATGGGCTTCCATGAATATCCCCCCAATAAATAATATAAGGATGACCTGTCTTTTCAACATTGTTGTCTGAGGGTTTTATTATTTGAATGGGTAAATGGTATTTTTATTATTGTCAAAATATTCTTAATAAAGTTAATGGAATAAATGGATATCAGAAATCTGGCTTATCCCCTATTTTCCCCATATAAATTATCATAATCGGGCAATAATTGCAAGAGAAATAAAATAATCCCTATCATAAGGCATTCCAACGCAGGGATGTCTATTGAATACTTCAGGTTTAATAACCAAGAATGGCCATGCTTTTGTGGTTTTAAAGCACAAAGGCATAGCCACATTTTAGAGTTTCCTCGGCGAAAAGCGTGATTTCTCCTCCACTACATTAAATCCCAACTTCTCAAGCCTGCTTTAACCACTTCTCCCTTAATCACTTAAATTTGATTGGGAATAGCAAAAGGCTCCCGATAAACCCTGGAAAGCAAGTTGTCTGCTTCAGAGTCGTTGGCAAATTTTTCATAATCTCCCATAAACTTCAGTTCTCGTTTGACGCGGTAGGAAATATTGGCCAATAAAGGTAAGGCTGAAGAATAAAAGCCTTCTCGCATATCACATTGAAGCATCTTATGGTCTCCGGAACGGATGGTCTCAATAAAATTGGAAAAGAGCGTTGCTTTTTGTTCCGCACTGCCTTCCTTTGAACTTGCAAAAGGTTTCGTGTCACGGTGATGGAAAGCCCTCCAGGAATTCCCGCTGATTTCCAACCATCCATCTTCCCCATAAAACAAGTTGCCGACTTCCTTGCCATCACTTCCTTCATGGTTGGTATACCTTCCACGGGCTTCATATTCAAGCAAGGTACCATCGGCATATTTGAATAATCCAGATTGAATATTCGGGGTTTCCTGACCTGACTTGTCATGCCCATAGGTATTTACATCCCCATAAACCTTGGTGGCTGGGGTACAGTTTTCAGGCAAGCAATCATCCTGTTTGAAACCATATATTCCTCCCATAGAATAGATGGTTTCGGGGTGTTCATTTTTCTGAAGTCCCCAACGGGCAATATCCAATTGATGGGTTCCAGTATTTCCCGAGTCACCATTGCCCGTGTCCCAATACCAATGCCAGTTATAATGACTTCGTTTCTCATTATAGGGACGGTAGCCTGCTGGACCTAGCCATTGATTGTAGTGGAAGCCTGCAGGTGGATTGCCATTTTCCGCTGTGCCATAAGAATTACGGAATTTATAAGTAAGGGCCCTTGCCATGTAAAGCTTACCAATTCCGCCCTCATGCAAAAACTGCATGGCTTCCCTGATGTTATTGAGGGAACGGTTAGTTAATCCAACCTGCACCGTCAATCCACTTTTCTGTGCTGCCTGAATCATTTTCCTTCCCTCCCATATGTTATGCGAAGCGGGTTTTTCTACATAAACGTGCTTACCTGCCTGGCATGCCCAAATCGAAGCCAGCGCATGCCAATGATTTGGTGTTGCAATGGACACAGCATCTATTTCATTGTTATCCAGCACTTTTCTTAAATCCCATTCCAATTCCGGTTTCACACCGGTTTTGTCACTTACTATTTTTGCTTTGGAATCAAAAAGGTTTTCATCTGTATCACAAAGAACCTTCAAAACCACATTGTGACTGTCCTTTATACTGCAATAATTATTAATGTGTACGGTACCTTGATTTCTGATGCCAATTTGAGCAAGGTTTATACGTTCATTTGAACCTATTATAGCACCATAACTTTTGGCACTAAATGCCATTGCACCAATTGTGATTCCTGCTGAACCTAAAGCTGTTTTTTTTATAAATTCTCTGCGTTTTGTCATGTTGAATTAATATAAGAATTGAGTTGACAGAATATTAACCATTAATTTTAATTAATTAAAATAAAAACTGTTTTTTTTAGATTTATTTTAGTTCATTTTTATGATTTTTCAATCAAAGAATGAGATGCAATTAGACAGGGATTCATGGGAGTGCAGCTCTTTACTTCGATCCAAAGTGGAGATTTCGCATCTGTTCCTAAGGGGAATTTTGAGAAGGCGTTTAATCCGAAATAGGCAATAGCCTTCTATTAAGTGATGGAATCACTTCCTGAGAAATGTCAGGACAGGCTACTAAGAACGCTATTACATAATCTGGGTTTATCCAATTGATGGAGTAAATTTTCCAGCAAATTATTTGAGCTTTTCATTTGTTATCAATTTTGATTTGCTAGCAAAAAATAAAATATGTTTTGTGTAAGTAAGTAAAACTTTCGATTGATAACTTTTTTTTATACTTTTAGTGTCTTCTGTGAAATATCATATAATCAAAAGAATATACCATTAGAAGTAAGGAAATAACCCATAATTTTAAATTAAAATGCATAAAATATTATTAAATCTAACTCCTGTCCTTTTACGAAAAGGACTTTTTGGTATGATGGTCCTCTGCCTCTCTTTGCTTACCCTAAGTTGTAATAATGAGGTCCAGGAAGAACCGTTTTCTCTTGATGAGAAATATTACTCGGAAAATACCCAGCTTTATTTACCCAATGATTTGGAAGCAACGCTATGGGCTGAATCCCCTCAATTTTTCAATCCTACCAACATGGATGTGGATGCAAAAGGGAGAATTTGGGTTACTGAAGCACTTAATTACCGATTGTTCAACAATGATCCTGAAAAATTCAAACATCACGAAGAAGGAGACAGAGTGATGATACTGGAGGATAAAGACGGTGATGGAGTGGCAGAAACTTCCAAGGTTTTTGTACAGGACAAGGATTTGACTGCGCCTCTTGGTATTTCAGTGATTGGAAACAAGGTGATCGTTTCAAGTGGACCTTCTGTCATCATTTATACGGACGAGAACGGAGATGATAAGCCTGATAATAAGGAAGTGTTTTTAACAGGTTTTGGTGGATTTGACCATGACCATGGATTGCACGCTATGATAGCAGGACCAGATGGGAAATATTACTTTAATGCAGGCAATGCAGGGCCACATATAGTAACCGATAAAAGTGGCTGGACTTTGCGTGCTGGAAGTCTTTACAATGGTGGATCTCCCCATATGGTAAAGAATGAACCCGCGATGATCAGTGACGATGGAAAAATGTGGGTAGGTGGTATTGCCTTGCGGATCAATCCGGATGGTACCGGCCTAAAAGTATTGGGCCATAACTTTAGAAATTCTTACGAATTGGCCTTGGACTCTTATGGAAATATGTGGCAAAATGACAATGATGACGATGGCAATAAAGGAGTCAGGGTTTCTTGGTTAATGGAAGGCGGAAATATGGGTTATTTCAATACTGATGGATCCAGAAAATGGCAAGCGGATCGTCGTCCTGGCCAGACTATTGCAATGGCCCATTGGCACCAAGAGGATCCCGGAGTAATCCCTTTTGGGGACAATACAGGTTCAGGTTCCCCCACCGGTATTACTTTTTATGAAAGTGATTTAATGGGGGAAAAATACCAAGGAACACTACTGGCAAGTGAAGCAGGTAGAAATGTAATATTGGCCTACAAACCAGAACCCACAGGTGCTGGCTTTGTTATGAAACGCCATAACTTAATCACTTCTCTAAAGGAAGAGGACGTAGAAGATGCCAAAAGCCGGGCCACGGACGCTGACAAATCCAAATGGTTTCGTCCTAGTGATGTGCTAGTAGGAACAGATGGTGCCATCTATGTTGCAGATTGGTACGATGGTATGGTGGGAGGCCATCGAATGATCGATAGCACCGGATATGGAAGAATTTACCGAATTACCCCTAAGGGAAAGAATTTACCTCAACCTAAAATCGACCTATCCACTACCCAAGGGCAGATAGCAGCTTTAATAAACCCAGCCGTCAACGTGCGGAATGCTGGGTTTGCTTTACTGGCAGCACAAGGTGCTCAGGCCGTTGAAGAAGTGAAAGAAGTTTTAAAGGATGAAAACCCCTACCACCAAGCCAGGGCCATTTGGTTGCTATCCAATATGGGGACTGAAGGTATTCAAGCCGTTGAAAAACAATTAGAAGCCGACAATCCCGATCTACGATTAACGGCTTTCAGGGCCTTGAGGCAGGTTAAACCGGATATCTTACCCTATGCCAGTAAATTGAGCACGGATCCATCTGCAGCAGTGCGGCGAGAGGTAGCTGTAGCCATGCGGGACCTACCTTTGAATGATGTAAAAGAAATTTTAATTGAATTGGCTTCCCAACACAAAGGGGAAGACCGTTATTATGTGGAAGCGCTTGGTTTGGCTATGGATGGAAAAGAAGAAGAAATCTATCCTGCCCTTCGTCAGGAATTGGGAGCAGCACCCCTTGACTGGGATCCAGGCTTTGAAGACCTTGCTTGGCGATTGCATCCGCGCCAGGCCATCAACAGTTTGAAAGATAGGGCTGTGTCCCAACAATTAACAGATGCCCAGCGCAAAAAAGCTGTAACTGCCCTTGGATTTATCAATGATCAGAAGGCAGTGAATGCCATGCAGGAAATTGCGGCCAGCGAAATAACAGGGGTTAAAGAACAAGCTTTGTGGTGGTTGAGATACAGAAGAAACAATGATTGGAATGAATTTGCAATGGATATTCCTGAGTTGAAAGCCAATCTCAGTCCGGAAATCCAGAAGGATATGTTGGCATTCAAAGCCACATTGGAAAACAAGAACAGCTCCGGGGAAGAAAAAAACAAAGCGGCCACAGCCATGGCCAAAGACAAAACCGGAGGACTGATGTTACTTGGCATGGCAGAAAAAGAAGCACTTTCGGCAAAATTAATAGCCGAAATAAACGGTATGATCTTCCAAAATCCGGAACAAGCCATCCGTGTGCTGGCCGGAGATTATTTCAGTAATCCTTCACAAGCATCCGCTTTATCACTTTCCAATATTACAGCTTTGGAAGGAGACGCTACAAAAGGAAAACTGGTTTTTCAAGGAAAATGCGCTACCTGTCATAGAGTGGGCGATGAGGGCCGAAACGTTGGGCCGAACTTGGGCATGATCGGTGCGAAGCTTGATCAAAATGGCTTGTTGGATGCCATCACCAATCCTAGTGCTGGTTTGGCTTTTGGTTATGAAATGTGGCTGATCACCTTAAAAGATGGAACAGTAGCCTCTGGTTTTCTACAGGCAGATGGACCAATTGTAGTATTGGAAGGTTTGCAAAATGAAGTTTATAATATACAAGCCAGTGATATTGCTTCCCGGAAAAGGT
>Ga0222654_1000626_pt1 | contig 20527 bp, 11 predicted proteins | sample AntAcemetagen421_FD_179805 | JGI IMG/M metagenome (GOLD analysis project Ga0222654, IMG submission 179805) | Saline water microbial communities from Ace Lake, Antarctica - #421 | ecosystem: Environmental > Aquatic > Non-marine Saline and Alkaline > Saline | place: Antarctica: Ace Lake...
GGAATAAGTTTAAAACCGCTAATATTTAAAGAAGCCAAAAACTGGGACGATAGGATAATCTACCGGCACTGGAACAACCGAACGAGTTTAAGGACCCAGGACTATCTTCTGGATCATGAAGGAGCCTTGTTTGATATGAATAATGATCCATACCAGCAAAACCCTATTCAGGATCAAAAGCCGGAAGTCACGAAAAAACTACGATCGGCAAAAGAGGAATGGGAGGGAGAAATGTCAGATGAATTAGCCAGCAATGGCAAAAATCGGCCGTTTACCCTGGGAGCACCTGGAGCAATTTATACACAAATTCCTGCTCGTGATGGTACTGCCCATGGACAGATTCAGCGATCTAATCGTTTTCCTAACGACTCCTTTTTTACAAATTGGGTGAGTTTGCAAGACAGTATCACCTGGGATGTGGAGGTATTGGAAGCGGGAAAATATAATGTGGAGCTCTACTATACTTGCCCTGAAAAAGATATTGGAGCCACCTTCAGGCTTCAGGTAGGGAAGGATTTTCTTGATGGGAAGGTAGATTTAGCACATGATCCGCCACTTAAAGGGATGGAAAATGACCGGGTAAAACGTATGGAGTCTTACGTGAAAGACTTCAAAGCGATGCCTCTGGGAGAGATTAACCTGGCTAAAGGAGAGGCCACCTTGTCAATGAAAGTGCTTAAGATTCCAGGTAGTCAGGTAATGGATTTAAGATTGATTGTATTCACCAAAACCAATTGATAATAAGTAATGAAAAAACAATTTAATTATTTAGTAATAGGCTGCTTGATTTTATCAAGCTTAATGTTTTCATGTTCAGGGCCTGAAAAAGCTGAGGAAAAAACTTATGATGTAGTCGTGTATGGAGCCACATCCTCTGGGATAATAGCTGCTTATACTGCTAAAACCATGGGGAAGTCAGTGTTGCTGATAGAACCCAGTCAGCACTTAGGTGGATTGACTACCGGGGGACTTGGGTATACAGATATAGGAAATAAATTTGCCGTTACCGGGCTTTCAAGGGACTTTTATCGGAAACTTGGAGATCATTATGGGAAGTTTGAACAATGGATATTCGAACCAAGTGTAGCCAAAGCGACCTTTCAAGAATATTTAAACCGGGTAGGAATCACAGTTCAATATGGATTTAGAATTCAAAATGCAGAGAATAAGGATGGATGGATTACCAAAATCTCTTTGGAAAATTCTAACAACCTTTCAGAACCGTTGAGGGATGTGTCTGGTAAAATGTTTATTGATGCTACTTATGAAGGAGATCTGATGGCCAGGGCCGGTGTAAGCTACGACATCGGTAGAGAGGCCAATGATAAGTATGGTGAAACCTTTAACGGCGTTCAATTAATGAATGGTCACCAGTTTCCTGACGGCGTTGATCCTTACAAAACCCCAGGTGATCCTTCAAGTGGACTTCTGTGGGGAATAAGTGATGGTAGTTTGGCGGAAGATGGCACAGCCGATGACAAAATTCAAGCCTATAATTATCGTATTTGCTTGACCAATGATCCTAGTAATCGGATAGAAATAACCGAGCCTGAAGGCTATGACTCTTCAAGGTTTGACTTGCTGGTTAGATTATTTGAAGCGCAACCAGACAAAAGAAGCTTGGGACAATATTTTATCTGGAGCAGAATGCCAAATAACAAAACAGATATTAACAATAGGGGCGGTTTTTCTACAGATATGATTGGCATGAACCATGAATATCCAGAGGGAAGTTATGAAAAACGAAAGGAGATCATAGATGCCCATACGCACTACACACAATCACTCCTTTACTTTTACAAGACAGATTCAAGGGTGCCAAAAGAACTTCAGGATGCCATTCAGGAATGGGGCTATCCAAAGGACGAATATATAGAAAGTGAAAATTGGACTCCACAATTATATGTGAGAGAAGTAAGGAGAATGGTGGGGGAATATGTAATGACCCAGGCCAATTGCGTAGGCGAAGAAGTGGTGGAGGATGGCGTTGGAATGGCTGCTTATACCATGGATTCCCACAATATCCAACGTGTAGTTGTAGAAAAAGATGGCAAACAAATGGTGAAGAATGAAGGCAATGTAGAAAAAGGAGGTTTTGGTCCTTACCCAATCGCTTACAGATCTATCATACCAAAAGCCAGTGAAGCAAAGAACTTGTTGGTTCCGGTGGCACTTTCGGCAAGTCATATCGCCTATGGATCTATTCGGATGGAGCCAGTCTTTATGGTATTAGGGCAGTCTGCGGCAGTAGCAGCAAGCCTAGCATTGGATGAGGGGCAATCTGTTCAGGAGCTATCCATCGCTAAGCTTCAAGAAGAACTCAGTTCAAACCCGTTGTCTGATGGAAGCACCGCAGAGATTTTAGTCGACAATGAGGATGAAGGTGTGGTTGTAACAGGAGAATGGGAAACACAAAGTAGAGGTGGTTATGGTCCTACTTTTTTGAAAAGTTCCAATAAAGACAATGCGGTCAAAACCGTCCGATATAGTCCTAAAGTCATTGAAAATGGACAGTACGATGCCTATGTTTATTTCTCTAAAACTCAGGATGCTACTAGCCAAACCTCGATTACCATTTCTAATGGCAAAACTGAAAAGAGTATTTTGGTCAAAGAAGCTGATATCCGAGTTGAAGGTCAAACTTCTGGCGAATGGGTAAATTTAGGTACTTATTCTTTGGAAGTCGGTAGTGATGCATTTGTGTCGATAAGTAACGAAGGTGCTGATGGAGCAGTCGTTGCTGACGCAGTGCTTTGGGTGCCTGCAAAATAATTACTATACCAATATTTTGTTCACAATAAGTAGCCCCCAATTTCACAAAGTGTAGCACACGTTGAAATTGGGGGATATGGTTTTAATGCGATACTGCTTTCAAGCCGATTATAGAGCCAATAAGTGCGAAAATGAAAAATATGCGCCAGAAGTGGGCAGGTTCTTTAAAGAAAAATATACCCACCAATACCGTTCCCACTGCGCCTATTCCTGTCCATACCGCATAAGCTGTACCGATAGGCAGGCTTTGTGTTGCGCGTATTAGCAATACCCTACTTATAGTTAGGCAAACAAGAAAGCCTCAATACCATACGTACACTTCCTTACCAGTAGAAATTTTCGCCAAACTCAAACAGGAGGCAAAACCTACTTCAAAAAGACCTGCAACAATTAAAAGAATCCAATTCATGGGTTTATTTAAAATGGTTGAGGGTTGTTTTTTTTTCGATAACAAATTTCAATCTTATAATTGAAATTAAGTAACTGGACAATATTTTTTTTTTGAATAAATGAGCACACTATCGTATTAATCTGAGTTCGGCTCAATTTCATAAAAAAATTGTCATTCCGAGGCTTAGAGAGGGCTTTGATTGGAGAAAGCTTTGGGAATCCCCAGCAAGGCGTGACTGCCACACCCTTTCCCACCTCAGCAACCTCCAAAAAGGGTTCGCAGTGACGATATAGCCGATTTTTTAAGCGATCTTAGCTTGAACTCAGGTTATTAATTATCCAGAATCTCCAAAATATTCTGAAATGAAGTGGTTTTGCTTAACGGCTTGAAGCAAATTTTCGGGTTCAAATACATTGCCTATTTTACATTTTGACTATGGGCAACAAATTACTTATTTACAATGGTCCTGAAAGTCAGGTTTATTCGGGGACTAAAAATCTGTTTTGTTGGCGGCAGGCGATGTAGCCAATTGGCTTGTGTATCCCCCTTCATTATTAACAAGCTTCCATTTTCTAAAATCAGCTCTGTTTTAGTTTTAGTTTCTTTATGCTTAAATGAAAATTTCCTTTCTGCTCCAAAACTCAGTGAAGCAATGGAGCCTTGTTTTTTTAGGTCTTTTTCCCCATCACTATGCCAGGCCATTCCTTCACTTCCATCATGGTATAAGTTTAAAAGGCATGAGTTGAAAGTATCTTCAGTAAGTTTTTCTATAGACAGCTTTAATTCAAGCAAGGCTTGTGTCCAAGGCAGTGCTGATTTGGTGGTCTTAGAATAGGTGTATTCAAATGCCTCTTCACCATACCATGCTACCTTTCTTTTGGTAATGATTTTTTTACCAAAAAATATGGCTTCATCGTTTTTCCATTCGATGGTTTGCAGCAAAATAGACAGGAAACTGTTTGCTTTCTTTTGGTCAAATACTTTTCCGTGATAATTTACAATTCCACCAAAAGGAAGAATGTTTTTGGCTGGATCTATTTCGCGTTCAAATAATTCCATATTCTTGATTGCAGCGAGACTTATTTATTGTTTTCAAATGATGGAGGTAGAAGAATTCAGTCTATAAACTCGGATTATGGAATAGACATCCTATTGCACAATCCGGGATAAATAATACTTGGTAAAAGGCACAGAACCTAAACCCAACTTTAGAAGTTATTACCTATTTATGCTTTCTAGTAGGCATTGAGAGATAATTTCGAGAGTCGGACCTAGTTACTTGTTTTTAACTTCCCTATAATCGGTCTCGATTATTTTTTTTATTCCCAACGCATAGGGGGTAGGCGTAAAGTCAAAAGCTTTCTCAAACTTACTGCTGTCAAAAACATAATCCCTGTCATATTGGTAGAGCATTTCCACAGACTCTCGCATGATCGGATTAAAAAGCCCCATTATTTTAACCAGAAATTTAGGTGCCAGTTGGGTTCTTGCGGGGGTATTTAATTCCTTAGCGATATTTTCTATCCATTGTTTCCCTGTATAAGGTGCGGAGGCAGTTGGCAAATGCCAGACCTGACCATATGCCTTTTCAGTGTTGCCTAATAATGCTGTGGCAACGGCTGCGTCGATAGTATAGGTAAATGAATGTACGAAACGGTCGCTTACCAGCCAATTGGCTTTTTTACCTTGGCTCAGAGGTTTGAACACCGTTTCAGTAAGTAGGCTATTTTTAGAGATGGAGGAGCCGTAAAAATCAGCGGAGCGGGCTATAAGGGCTTGAATCTTTTTAGAAGCGATAGCATCCAGGATCATTTGGGCATTTTTAGCTCTGATGGCTCCTTTTTTACTTGGCGGGTTTACGGGTGTTTCTTCCGTCATGCCATTGAGAAAGCCGGGATCATACATGTAGATGTTGTCAAAAAACACCAATTTGCAATTTTCTTTTGCACAGGAATTGATCACGTTTTCGATAAAAGGCACCCATTTTTTAGCCCATTCTTTATAGCTATAAGCAAATCCAACCGTAACATATACGATTGATGATCCACGAATAGCTTCTTTTAAAGCTTTGGGGTCTGAAAGATCTGCGGTAAATATTTCATCAGAATCATTTACTTTCTTCGGGTTTCTGCTAACCAACCTTATCTCGTCGGTGTAAGTCTTTAGGGCCTTTGCCAATTCAGTACCTATAGCACCACCTGAGCCTAGTATCGTTTGCATAATTTTTAGATTTAATTTTCAATAACCTTCTCCTTAACTCCATTCGTCTTTTGTTTTAAATACGAACCTTCGGGGACTTCCGGATATATTTCGCTATACTTCAGCACCTGATCCATTCCGGTTCTCCGGTTGATATGTTTTCTATTTAATTTTTCCGTTTTACGAATACCAGATGCCGCTATTAGCTCAATAAAACTTTTTACCGTCTCAGAATGGAAGTTAGCTACCCTTTGGGATTTGTCCTTTACCACCAATCCCTTCATTAAACTTTTATTTTGTGTAGCTACTCCGGTCGGGCAGGTATTAAGGTTGCATTGCAAAGCCTGGATGCACCCAGTAGCCATCATCATGGCTCTTGCACTATTGACCATATCAGCACCCATAGCCACCAATCTTGCTATATCAAATCCACTTAAAACTTTTCCGGAAGCAATAACCTTTATGTCTTTTTTTAAATCATAACCTCTCAGGGTATCAATTGCAAAGGAGAGCCCATCTTTTAAGGGCATACCTAAGGAATTGGAAAACTCAATTGGAGCAGCGCCAGTCCCACCTTCACCACCATCTATGGTAATAAAATCAGGTTTAATATTAAAGGAAACCATTGCTTTACATAAATCTATGAATTCGGATTTCTTGCCAATACAAATTTTAAAGCCAATGGGTTTTCCACCAGATAAATCCCTCAACTTTTGAATAAAGTGCACCAATCCTTCCGCATCTTCAAATGCGGTATGTTTGGGTGGCGATTGAACTTCAGTATGAGGTTTTACATGCCGGATAGCAGCAATTTCTTTTGTGTTTTTGGAGGCGGGTAGGATCCCACCGTGTCCTGGTTTAGCTCCTTGAGAGATTTTAATTTCAACCATTTTTACATTGTCGATGGTGGCATTTCTCTGAAAACTTTCTTCGGAAAAGTTACCTGCTTCTGTTCTGCACCCAAAGTATCCAGTGCCGATTTGCCAAATTAAATCTCCTCCAGGTTCCTTGTGGTAAGGGCTAATACCGCCTTCACCGGTATTATGGGCAAATCCACCAATTTTAGCACCTGTATTCATCGCCAAAACCGCATTTTGACTAAGGGATCCAAAACTCATAGCTGAAATATTCAAAATACTAGCAGAGTAGGATTTTAAGCAGGATTCACCACCTACCAATATTCGTGACTCGTGTTGAACGTCGGCGTGGTTGTTTGCATAAATCGAATGATCCATCCATTCGTAACCAGATTCATAAACATCCATTTGTGTCCCAAAAGGTGAAGTGTCAGTTTCTTTTTTGGCTCTTTGGTAGATTAATGAACGATATAGCCTGTTAATAGGGCTTCCTTCAGTATTTGTTTCCACGAAATACTGCATGATTTCAGGTCGAATATCTTCTAGAAGGTACCTGAAATTTCCGATTACGGGAAAATTTCTTCTAATAGTATGTTTGGTCTGAAGGATGTCCACCAATCCTAAAACAATAATCGGTACAACCAGCCACAATATCCATAAAATGGATGGCATATAGCGGTAAATAATAGGAATACAAATGATGGCTATTAAGGAGGAGATGATGAAAATGTGCTTGGGCTTCATTTAATTTTATTCTAAGGATTTAGTCAATGCCTTTTGCCATTGATACATTACTTTTGGAGATCACAAATTTGATAACGAACCTGTTGCTAAAGGAGTTCAAAATACTAAATGCAAGTAAACTGATTCGATAAAAACTCTGACTTTTCCCAATAGTAATAAATCTAATTTACTATTTTTTTTCAAAACATTAAGTTTTTCGCATAGGTCTACCAACGCAATTTTCTGTTTATCAGGTATTTCCGGAACCTTTTAGTACTAAAATTCCCGGAACACACCATTGAATTTTTTTCCTTGTTTAAATAAACTGAAGAGGTGACCCTGTCGTAGGTCCCAATCAGAAAACAAAAAAAAGCAGGCCATTGCTGACCTGCTAAAATGAAAAATTACACTTTACATATGGCTGAAAATTGTGCCTTAAATTGGTCTTGGCAGGTAATGGGAAATATTCCAAAAGGGCTTTTATTCCTTCTTTTTTTCTGGCCATGTAGCCTCCTTTGTCGTGACAATAATGACTCCACTAACAGCCGATCCATTATTTTTCTTTGCTTCTTTAACAGCTGACCCATAAATACTCTTTAATGCATTTTCACCTTTTAAGACTGTTATACTTTCTATATCAACTGGTGAAAGCTTTTCAAGCATTCCTTTGTCTGCTACTTTACCATCGATAATTACTAGTGGATCATCTGAACCATCCACCGTGCCATTACTATTCCTGAATTTTATTTGCCCTTCTTTTTCGGATTTGGTTTTAATTAGGATAACGCCATTTGGTGCATTGTATTCCTTTAATGCTTTCTCTCCTTTAAGCACATCTATGGATTCTATTTTGTCTGTGTCCAATAGGTCAATAATGGAATATTCGTATTTCTTTCCATCAATGTAAACATCTGGATTACTTCCCAAATAGTAGCATTCAGTTGAGCAGCGGGATTTTTCTTTTTTCCTTTTACATAGCTGAACCACTGCGTCCCAATTTGATCATTATTTCCTGGATGGCATCCTCAGCATTGGCGCTACTGCCTAACATGCGTGCTACCATTGGGTACAATCGCTCAGACATTGAAATCACCCTATCTTTAAATTCTTTCGTTTTCATCTTGTACTTAAATGACGATTAACTGAGCGATGCATAACAGCTAAGTGGATTTTTCTTAAAAATACTTTCTCTTTTGTAAGCTTTGGAATGGAAATGTTTAAGTGTTTGATACAAAAATAAAACAGCTACAATAGGGTGTCCATTTGTTTCAAGTCATTGATTTGTAATTGGATATGAATTAATTCTAAAGAAGATTACCAGGCTGTATTCTACAAAGTGTAACGTTTTCATTTTATGGGCAAAAGATAGGTTCTTTTTTGATCTGAACGTTAAATATTGGAAGTCAAGTCAATTTTGGTGAGCAGTTATAGTTTTTTCATTGCTCAGGTAGGTATTCAGCACTTCTGTTTTTACTGTCTTAGCGATAAAATTGCCTATAATGATTTTTGTGTTCTGGGCTTTAGGCATATAACCATGGGGTCATTAAGGCATTTTACAACCTGATTCTATCATCCAAAACGGAGTATATTTTAAGTAAAAGGAGTAATTGCTTATAGAATTAAATTGTGGTATTTTTTAAATAACAATAGGTTAATAGTAGGATAACCTTTTTATAAATCTTATCCTGTTGGTGATATTTATTAAAAAACGAATAATCTTTTTTTGAATTTGTAAGTAGTACAGGGGTATTTAATTGTCTTACTAAAAGACAGGCAATAAAAAAACCCAAATACCAATGCCACAATCCAAAACCGCAGCAAAAGTTACAAGCATTTTGTCACCTTCCAGACAAAATTCGCAACCAATACTTCCTCAAAAGCCCTCTCAAAAAGCAATTCGGGACGAACAGCTAATATGGCATGCTTTAAAGAAAGACTCATCTAAAGGTATGGAGTTGGTATTTAGAAGGTATTACCAGCCCCTTTGTTTGCATGCAGTTCGTTTTGTGGGATCAAAAGAAGTGGCGCAAGACATTGTTTCAGACTTGCTTGCTCAATTCTATGACCAAAAATTATACTTGACCATTACATCCTCCATACGGTCCTATTTATTTAAGGCCGTAAGAAACAGAGGATTCAATTACCTGAAATTTGATTTGGCCCGAAAAGGGGACTTGGCTGCATCACCAGAACCTAGAATTGCGGAAACCTATCAACCTGATAGTATAACCCAATATGAAGAACTTTACCAAGATTTTGAAAAAGCCATAGAAACGCTACCTAGTCAACGGAGAAAAATCTATCTCTTGTTCCAGTTTGAAGGTAAATCTATGAAAGAGATCGCAATGGGCATGGAGCTTTCCGTAAGGACGGTAGAAACGCAATTGTACAGGTCAAAAATAGCTATTCGCCATTTATTAAAAGACAAATGGCTGATTTTCACGCTGGTATTTACCCATCTGCTTTAAAGGCTTACTTGTCCAAAAAATGCTACAGCCCTTACTAGCTAACAAATAACAAGATCAACAATGCATGATAAAGACACGATAAAGGAATTATTGCTAAATTATTTCAAGGGTTCTGCTTCTGTAATCCAAAAGAAATGGATAGATGACTGGGTGAATGAATCCTCTGCAAATGAGGAGGTATTTTATACCTACCTGGAGGAATGGGAAAGAAAAAACCCCCAATACCTCACAGATACTGAACAGGCACTGTTAACCTTTAGAAACAAAAGCGAATCGGATCCAAGCCCAGGCAATATTTTATTATTAGCCCCGAAACCCCAAAAATGGCGTTCTTTTAAGCTGTTTTTAGTGGCATCGGTAACTCTTTTTGGGCTACTATTTTTGGGGACATTTGAGCGATTAACGGTTAAGACTTACCGTACCGGCTATGGGGAAATGGCCACGGTTACACTTTATGACGGTACAGTAGTGTATTTGAATGCGAATAGCCAATTAAAGACCCCGAGGTTTGCTTTTCTTTCAAACTCGAGAGAAGTGGAATTATCAGGTGAAGCCTCCTTTAATGTAACCCACGATCCTATAAACAAATTTATTGTCCAAACGATGAATGGCTTGGATGTAGTGGTTCATGGTACAGAATTCACCGTGTACAACCGACGACACAGTACGGAGGTACATTTAAAGTCAGGGAAAGTTGAATTGATCAAACATATCCCTTATGGGCAGGAATCAGTCGTAATGAAGCCTGGTGAAAAAGTACGGATGGAAGATGATGGGATTCTCCAGAAAGAAAAGGTAAAAGCACCAGAGGAATTTGCCTCATGGAAGCAATACCGCTATGTATTTGATCAGACAAGTCTCGCTGATATTGCCAGCCTTATAAGTGATAATTATGGTGTTGAGGTGGAAATATCTGGTGATTCAATTGGAAAACTAACCCTATCTGGTTCTTTCCGCTCCGAAGATGCCGAAGAATTTGCTGACGCAGTAGCTCAGGTGTTGGGCATAGCTATGGAAATAGAAGAAAAACGTTTTCGGTTTATGGAATTAGACTAGTATTATGGAAGAGCTATTTTGTTACCTAATAATATTCCAAAAGCACAATAATTTTCTATTTCCCTTTATCAGATCAAGACTTAAGCTTTTAATAATCTGAATTCTTGTTGTTGTTACACAATTCTGAAATCTATTGCATAACCCAGATTAAACAAAACAATTCGTCAATAATTTAAACCCCAAATATGATATGAAAAAGATTTTACCCTTTTCACTGTTGGTTTGGACAATATGCTCCCTTTTGCATATTGTTCCACTCACAAATGCCAAAGCCATTGGCATAAAACCCGAGCAATTGGCACACCTCCCAATGGCCAAACATCAATACGATATAACCTTGGCTGATGCGCTTGATAAGCTTAAAATTTTTTATAAAGCTGATATATTATTCGCGGATGGTAGGATACAGAACCTTACGGTAGACAGTGCATTAATCGATTGGGAAAAAGGGCTTGAGATGAATCTCTTGAAACTTCTTAGTCCCTATGAACTATCATTTGTAAAACAAAAAGGAGGTTCCTATGTGATTGTCTCTAAAAGCAAACAATCGGGAAATAGTAAGGCAGAATTGGCCAGGCTTGTCTCTGAGAACAGTGACCTCATTCAGATTGCCAACTTTGACAATACCGAAGTCCAACAAAACCTACACCAAGTGATTGCAAATCAGAAGGTAAGAGGTACGGTCACTTCTGAAATCGATGGATTGGGACTTCCGGGAGTTACAGTGCTCTTAAAAGGTTCGTCATCAGGAACAATTACTGATCAAGATGGAAACTATAATTTGGAGTTTGACAGAGAAAATGCAGTATTGGTTGTTTCTTTTATAGGTTTTGAGAAACAGGAGATAACTGTTGGAAATCGTGAGATAATCGACATTGTCCTGCTTGAAGACATGAAATCTCTTAAAGAGGCGGTGGTTACTGCGTTGGGTGTAAAAAGAGAAAAACAATCCCTAGGGTACTCAGTAGGTAGTGTAGATGGAAGAGACCTCACTGAAACGCCACAAAACAATGTCTTGAATGCCATGGCTGGAAAAGTTGCGGGCGTACAGATATCTCAAATGGATGGGGCTGCAGGATCATCTGTCAATATCATTATTCGGGGCGGAAATTCCCTCAACAATGACAATCAACCGCTATTTGTAATTGACGGAGTACCGGTAGCCAATAAGCTGAACAATGAATTTGGAGGCGCTGACATGGGGAATCCTATCTCAGACATAAATCCAAACGATATCGAAAATGTTTCTATTCTTAAAGGTCCGAGTGCTGCAGCTTTATATGGTTCTAGGGCAGGTAATGGTGTAGTATTGATTACAACCAAGTCTGGATCGGGAAGAAAAGGCATCGGAGTGGCTGTAAATTCATCAGTGGTGATGGATTTTCCATTTCGGTACCTACCCATACAAAATGAATTTGCATCAGGAAAGAGCGGGGCACATGTATTTGAAGAAAGTGAAAATGAGAGTTGGGGACCGGAACTAGATGTAGGGGAGGAGTGGGTGCAATGGAATTCTAACGGGGAGCCCGTGCCACTTGTATCCTACCCTGATCGGTTTAAAGACTTTTTTCAAACAGGGTATACCAACACTAATAATATAGCCGTCAATGGAGATTATGACGAAGGTAGCTTCCGATTGTCGGTAGGGAACATGGCAAATAAAGGAATTATCCCAAACACGGATTTTTCCAGACTGACCATTGGCCTCAATACCAACTATAATATAACCAATAAATTAAGGGCTACTGCTACTATCAATATCACAGAATCTGGATCAGATAACCGACCTATTATTGACGGTGGTAGAACTTCTCCAGTTAGGAGTCTATTTGAAACTGGACCACAAGTGAATATTTTGGATTTGGAACAATATTGGGTGCCTGGCTCTGAAGGAATTCTACAGCGAAAATACAAACAAAAGCAAAACAATCCTTATTTCGTCGTTAATGAAAACCCTACCGGTTTTAATAGAAACAGGACTGTAAGTAAGCTACAGCTCGATTATGACGTTACCAACAATTTAAGCATGTTGCTTCGTTACGCGAGGGATTCATATGATGAACAGCAAGAGGCTATTATAGCCTACAATAATTATGATCAGATCAATGGAGGCTATCATATAAGGAATAATTTCAGTAAAGAGAATAACCTGGATTTCATGATGAATTACCAGAAGGTCTTTAATGATAACTGGAACATAACTGCATTGGCTGGCGGAAATAGGATGGAACAAAAGTACAGCCATGTGGACAATAATGCGGGTCAATTGGTCATCCCTATGTTGTATACCATAGCGAATGGAGCACCAGGTTCAGTGTCTTATGATAGTCAGCAATTCTGGAAAGTGATTTATGGTATTTATGGTTCTGTATCCACTGGTTACCAAAATAAATTATTCCTGGACATCACTGCTAGAAACGACTGGTCCAGTACCTTACCAATTGAAAATCGTTCTTATTTTTATCCTTCAGTTTCTTTAAGTGCCATTGTCTCAGAAATGGTCGAGATGCCTTCTTTTGTTGATCTTTTTAAATTTAGGGCAGGCATAGCCCAGGTGGGTAATGATGTAGCACCTTATAGTCTAGTCCCGACTTTTGGGACCGCATTGGACTGGGGAGCTGCCAAAAGCATGTACATGGGAGGGCTACTAAGAAATGCTTCCTTGAAACCTGAAATATCAACTTCATCTGAGGCAGGACTGGATATCTCTCTTTTCAACAACCGATTGGGAATAGAGGCCACCTATTATGTCCGTGGCAATAAAAATCAGGTATTACCAATAGATCTTCCTATAGAATCTGGAGCCAGCAGTAAGTTAATCAATGCTGGTTTGGTCGAAAGTCGGGGCTTCGAATTAGGAATTAGCACTACGCCAATTATCGCCGGAGATTTCAGGTGGGACATGAATATCAACCTCTCCAGAAACCGAACAAGTATCAAAGAGCTGGCAGATGGAATTACCTATTTTAATTTCACCTCTTACAGTGGAGCTGAATTGCGGACCTATGTGGGTGGAGATATCGGCGATATTTACATGCGCCCGGTGCTCACTGTTAAAGATCCAGAGTCAACCTATTTCGGGTATCCTGTACTTACTGGAAGTGGATTGTACCAAGCAGATAAGGATGTAAATAACTTAAAGAAGATAGGGAATTTCAATCACGATCTCATGTTGTCCTTCCAACCGACTTTTAGGTACAAAAAATTTAGTTTATATGCCAATATTGACTGGAGACAAGGAGGACAGTTTTATTCCAATACGATGATGTTTTTAGGAAATAATGGAATGCTGGAAGAAACCCTTTCTGGTGTATTAAATGATGATGGAAGATCAATTGAGGACCAGGTAAAGGAAAATCCTGAAGCCTATTTTGGTAAATGGATAGGAGGTAGAAATGCAGCCTATGGCGGTCTCCCATGGACTGGTGATAAAGCCAATTTAAGAGAGCAAGATGCTAGTTTTAATGTGGGCGTTCGAGAAAGCAGGGATCCAGCGGGCAATATTGTATACATAGAAAATCTGGGAGGTGAGACAACACAATGGCTTAATCCCTTCCAGGCTTACAGGTATGCGCACAGACCTTTTCCGGACAGAAATCTTTACAGTGCCACTTATGTCAAATTAAGGGAAGTAGCTATTACTTATCAGCTTCCAACCAATTGGCTTAATAAAATTAGCCTGAGGAATGCATCCCTTTCAGTCGTAGGGAACAATCTCTTCATATGGACTGAAGCAGGAAATGGAGTAGACCCTGAAAGAGCCTTTAGGCAAACTGGCAACGGATGGATCCAAGGAGTGGAATATTATAATGTAATGCCGTGGACCGGTTCTCTGGGACTGAAATTAAATGCTGAATTTTAACTGAAGAATAGCCATGAAAAATCTATTAAAAAATATACTTTGTATTGGATTGATTGCCTCTTTTTGGGCTTGTGAGGACCTCACCGAGGTAAACAGGAATCCGAATAGTCCTGAACAGGTCTCATCCAATTATATCCTGACATATGTTTTATCAAATACAGCCAAAACCTATCACAACCTGGGATATGAAAATTCCAAAATTGCTGGTGCAATGCAATACGTTCAGCGGGGGACCAATGAGGGTGCGGTTGTTGTTAATTTCTATGGCTGGGGGCACGAATCCTGGAACAGCTATTTTGATATACTCAGAAACAATCAGGTCATTTATGAAAATGCTGTAGAAGAAAATAATGATTTATTCAAAGGAATAGCCTTAATCATTCGTTCGTTTCACTTTGGGCTTATGAGTGATCTCTATGGAGACATTCCCTATTCAACCTCTTTACAGGCGAATAGTGATGTCTTTTTCCCTAAATACGATCGTCAAATAGATGTATATAATGGTATCCTGGTAGATTTAAAAGAGGCAGATGCCATCCTCCAAAATCTAGATCCTTCCAAAGATTTGGTAAATGCTACTTCGGATATAATGTATGGAGGCGATGCTCAAAAATGGAGAAGGTTTGCCAATGCTTTGCGTATGCGGTACAGCATGCGATTGATTAACAAAAAGTCCGATATGGGTTCCTTAGGGATTGACTTGGAGCAAGAATTCAATGAGGCTTCCCAATTTACCTTTATGGACAATGCTGATGATGCAAAAGTAGATTTCCTTGGGACATCTGAAAATAACGCCACTCCTGGAGGACCGTTAAATAGTCCCAACCCTAATTTGTTGTTAAAGCCTGCGCAAACACTTGTAGATAAGCTAATTGGCCTAAATGATCCTCGATTATACCGTTGGGTTTTGCCAGTTCAATACAAATGGGATGATCAGGTGCTGGAGGAAAAGGACTCAGTAGTAACCAATATTCTTGGTGAATCGGCTACGGTTCGATTTAAACCTGCTCCTGATGGAGTAGAAGTAAATACCAATTTGTATGTAGGCTTACCGGTTGGACTTCCAATTGTGGAAGCCATGTCATACAATAAGGGGAATGATGAAGAAGGGTATCATCCAGAGAGAAGCCCTTATATTTCTTATTTGCATGAGAGGTATCGAAAAAATCAGGACACCTATGTAAGTATGAACTTGGTTACCTATAGTGAAATAAAATTCCTTTTGGCTGAGGCAGCACTTTTAGGTGGACTTGGGGCCAATGATCCTGAAGCGCATTACAGAGAAGCGATTAGCGCTTCAATGGAGAAATATGGCATTCTCTCAAACCCAGGAAATTTCAATTTCGAAACTTATTATGCTCAGGAAGCAGTTTCGTATGCTACGAGCACCAATAAAGCACAGCGAATCATAGAACAAAAATGGATAGCCAACTGGCAAAACCCTCAAGCTTGGTTTGATTGGAGAAGAACTGGTTATCCAGTATTGGAGGCAGGGCCGGTAACCCAATTTGGTGCAGCTATTCCGGTGAGGTATATGTATCCTTCTCCTAACTTAGACCCAAATTACTTGGTCAATTACGAGCAGGCAATATCCTCACTTGAGGATACTCAATTTATTCCTGCAGGACAAAGTAGGGATCATCCTTATGCCAAAATGTGGCTGTTACAAAACTCGGGTAAGCCCTGGTAATGGCATTCGCCAAGAATAGGCAATAAACATTTTATTACGTACTGAGAATATTTCATGATCAGTCACCTGTTTGCCGTTTTGCCAGCATCCTTTCTGTGTCCAACTTCAGCTTTTAACTTGTTGGACCTTCTAAAAAGAAAAAGCCACTTGATCGTTCAAGTGGCTTTTTACTGTCTAAAGGTTATATTTACTAATGTTGAACCTTGTTAATTCCATCCTCCTCCTAATGCTTTGTAAATATTTACTTTAGCATTCATCTGGCTCATTTTTATTTCTATTAGCTCCATTCTGGATTCTAATGCTTCTCTTTGGGTAAGCAAAACTTCCATATAATCGGCTCTTGCTGATCGGAACAAACTATTCGAAATAGTGATGGATTCAATTAGTAAGTCCACCTCTTTCGCTTTTGTATCATAGCTTTTACTAGTATTGGCTATTTGCGAAAGTTGATTGGCTACTTCTATATAGGCTTTCAAAATAGTTTGCTCATAACTGTAAACAGCCTGTAACTGCCTTGCATTGGCACTATTGTAAGTTGCTTTTATAGCATTTTTATTTACCAGTGGTGCCATTAAATCCCCACCCAAATTATACAGTATGGATTGAGGATTGACAAGGTATTTAGGGTTAAATGACCCGAATCCTACACCAGCCTCAATACTGAAAGAGGGATAAAAATTAGCACGGGCTATAGCAACGTCAAGTTTCGCGGCGGCTAAAGCTAGTTCTGCTTGCTTAATATCCGGTCTATTGATCAACAATTGGGATGGAATTCCAGAGTGTATTTCATTGACAGTTATGTCATTGAACCCAGAGGAGCTTCTTTCGATACCTTGAGGAAAGCGACCTACAAGAAAGTTTAACCTGTTTTCTGTTTCAACAATTTGCTGCTTGATTTTGTATTGCAAGTTCTCTGTATTGAGTACTTGGGCAGCAAATCGGTTAACAGCCAATTGTGTTTCCTGAGCAGCCTGTTTTTGTTGTTCAATTATATGTAGTGCATTCTTTTGAATGCCTATATTTTTTTGGATAATTTCCAACAGGTTGTCCAAGGCCATAAGCTCATAATAAGAACTTGAAATTTCAGCAATCAAGTTAGTGACCATGAAATTTTTGCCCTCAATACTTGATAAATACCTTGCCACGGCTGCCTTCTTTCCGTTGCGAAGTTTTTTCCAAACATCCAATTCCCAAGAAGCAAAGGCTCCTACCATAAAATCAGGCAATGGATTAGGAATGGCCTGACCTTCCCTGATATTCAAGCTTTCATCTACAGCCCCATGTCGGGTATATTCTCCATCTTTCTCCATACCAGCACTTGCGCCTATATTTACAAAAGGCAAATACTCTCCTTTTCTAGCTAGTATTTCGTTATTGTCTACCGCTATCTCCTGAAGGATAATGTTCAGCTCCTGATTATTGGCAAGGGCTGTATCTATCAAAGTTATTAATTGAGGGTCAGTAAAGAATGCTTTCCAATTGGTAGAGGCACTGTTTGTAGTGTCTTTAGATTGGTTGAAACTATCCGGAACTGACTTGCTTTCATCGATTGTTGTTGCCTGTGGTATTTTACATCCCCAAACGATGAGTATGCAAAGCAATAGGATAATCGTATTTATTAGGAATTTATTGACCATTTTTCAGTTCTTTTTTCGACAATAATTTCTTTAGTTTCTTAAGTAAGGTTGCTTCGGATTGCCTTTTAACATAGTCTTCACTAAGCGGTGTTTCATCTTCGTCTTTTATCAGTTTTCTACCTTCCGCTATACTGCCGAATATATAATAGAGTCCTGGTACGATTATCACACCAAAGAGGGTTCCGAATAGCATACCTCCCATCGCAGATGACCCAATAGTTCTGTTACCAATGGCCCCTGGTCCTGTGGCCATCACCAAAGGAATAAGACCTGCCATAAAAGCAAATGAAGTCATCAATATAGGCCTAAACCTGACTTTAGCACCCATAATTGCAGCCTCCATAACGGTTGATCCTTGTAGGTGTTTCTGAATGGCAAATTCAACGATCAACACGGCATTTTTACCCAAAAGACCGATCAGCATAATCAAACCGATCTGTGCATAAATATCATTGGCCAGTCCCATAACTTTTAACATTAAAAAGGAACCGAAAACACCTATAGGTAAAGATAAAATGACAGCAAGTGGTGTGATAAAGCTTTCATATTGAGCGGCTAGTATCAGATATACGAAGATCAAAACGACAATAAAGATATAGACGGCTTCATTTCCTCTTCTGGTTTCATCATAGGAAAGACCTTCCCAGGCAATATCATACCCATTAGGGAGCGTTTGTTCGGCCACTTCTTGTATGGCTTTGATCGCGTCACCACTGGTATAGCCCGGTGCTGGCACACCTTTTATAGAAGAGGATGTGTAAAGGTTAAACCTTGTGATTTCATTAGGCCCTTGCGTTTTCTCCATTTTCATAAAGGCAGAGTAAGGGACCATTTCTCCTGCTTCATTTTTGATGAATAAATTCATAATATCTGAAGGAAGTTTTCGATATTCTGGAGCTGACTGGGTATAGACTTTGAAGAAATTCCCGAATCTAACAAAGCCTTGCTCATAAGTACTACCGATGAGGACATCAAGATTTTCCATGGCTTTGCCTATTGAGACACCCTTTTGCATGGCTAGTTTATTGTCAATGGTCAATTCAAATTGAGGATAATTAGCAGCAAAGAAAGTAAATAGTCCAGCTAATTCAGGTCGCTCCCTGAGAGTCTCCATGAAATCACGGTTTACTTTATCAAATTCTTGATAATCAACAGTACTGTTTTTGTCCAACATTCTAAGGGAAAAACCATCAGATGCGCCATAACCTGGTACTGCGGGCGGTTCGAAGTATTCAATAACAGCTCCTAAATCCCTTGTTTCTTCCTCAAGTTCCTCAATAATTTCCTTGACGGAATGTTCTCTTTCTTCCCAGTTTTTGAGGTTAATAAGGCAAGTACCTGCATTTGAACCCCTTCCTTCTGTAAGGATTTCATACCCTGCCAATGAAGAAACAGATTGGATTCCATCAATTTCTTCAGCAATTTCCTGAAGTTTTCTTGACACCTCATTGGTTATTTCCAGTGTAGAACCCGGAGGGGTCTGAATAATTGCATAAATCATTCCCTGATCTTCATTAGGAATAAATCCTGTGGGAAGATTTTCGTTGACAGCAAAGATGCCCAATCCAAAAGCCAAGAGAATTCCATAGGTGACCACTTTGCGATTTACGATTACCCTGAGCAAACCCTCATATTTATTGGTAATTTTCTCAAATTTCTTATTGAACCAATAAAGAAACTTATCGATCGGGGACTTCCTTCGAGGTTTTCCATTATTGTTTTTAAGAATCATTGCGCATAGAACAGGAGTAAGTGTAAGTGCCACCAATCCCGAAATAACGATAGCACTCGCCATGGTAATGGAGAATTGACGGTAAAAAACACCAACAGGCCCCGTCATAAAAGCAACAGGAATGAATACCGCGGTCATTACTAGGGTAATTGCTATAATAGCACCACTGATTTCGCCAAGAACTTTTTTAACGGCCTTGAACGGGCTCAGATTTTCTTCTTCCATTTTGGCATGCACTGCTTCCACCACTACAATGGCGTTATCCACCACAATACCAATTGACAAAACTAATGCAAATAAGGTAATCAGGTTGATTGTCAATCCGAATAGCTGCATAAATATGAACGCCCCTATCAAAGAAACAGGCACTGCAATTGCAGGGATGATCGTAGATCTTAAATCTCCGAGGAAAAGGAATACTACCAATGCAACCAAAATAAATGCTTCAATTAGGGTATGCATAACTTTATCTATAGAGGCATTGACAAAGGTTGAAACATCATAATTGATCTCGAAGGTCATTCCTGGAGGAAAATCCTGCTCAAGCTCTTTTAATTTCAATTTTACATTGTCTATCACTTTGCTGGCATTACTGCCAAAGTTTTGCTTCAATACCATCGAGGCGGCCGGATAGCCATCCTTATTCGAATAAATATCGAAGAACTCACTTCCTAACTCGACTTCCGCAATATCTTTGAGCATCAAAATCTCACCTTCAGGATTTGCCTTAATAATGATGTCTTCGTACTCTTCGGGTAAATTAAATCTGCCCTTATAAGTCAAAACATATTCAATAGATTGGGCTGTTTTACCAGAACTCTGCCCGAGTCTGCCTGGTCTTCCAATTACACTTTGCTCATCAATGGCAGCCAGCACTTCCTCAGTGGAAACGTTATATGCCCTCATTCTATCTGGTTTTAGCCAAACCCGCATTGCATATTGGCGGCTACCGAGAATTATGGCCCTTCCCATTCCACTTATCCTTTGAAGCTCCGGTAAAATGTTGACATTGGCGTAGTTGTATAAAAATTTCTCATCAGCATTTTTATCTGTACTGAAAAGGTTAACATACATCAACATACTCGGTTGTATAGGGGTAATAATTACACCCTCCCTTTGCACCAGAGGTGGTAGATTGTA
>Ga0222654_1000630_pt1 | contig 20301 bp, 15 predicted proteins | sample AntAcemetagen421_FD_179805 | JGI IMG/M metagenome (GOLD analysis project Ga0222654, IMG submission 179805) | Saline water microbial communities from Ace Lake, Antarctica - #421 | ecosystem: Environmental > Aquatic > Non-marine Saline and Alkaline > Saline | place: Antarctica: Ace Lake...
GGAAATCGAAGGCAACGAATTGATCGAAACAACTTTTCAGTTAAGGTATCAATTTAACCGGTAAGGGTTCTAATTTGCTCCTCACCGGCCAATTTTCCTCGATCAGAAATTACTTGGTTTTAAGTAAGTCCCTGATCTCCTCCAATAATATTTCTGTTTTATTAACAGTAGGTGGTGGTGTCGTAGGAGCCACTTCTTCCTTCTTTTTCAAGTTATTGATCACTTTAACGATCATAAAGATGGCAAAAGCAACAATGGCAAAATCTACAGTGAATTGAATAAAAGTACCATAATTAATCGTTACTGCAGCCATTTCTTCTCCTGCGGGGTCGACAAAGGCCTCCTTGAGAACAACTACCAAATCAGTAAAATCAACGCCCCCGAGTAATAAGCCAATGGGTGGCATGATAATATCCTTTACAAGGGAAGATACTACCTTCCCAAATGCAGCGCCAATGATGACAGCCACAGCTAAATCAACTACATTACCTCTTACGGCAAAATCTTTGAATTCTTTAATCAATCCCATACTTTTGTTGGTTAATGCATTTAAATGGTTTAATATATAAAATGATAAGCCTTTCAATATAAGAGAAATTCTATAACTTTTAATAATTAACCGATACACAAAATATAAGTCCATAAACCAGGGTATGACCAAACAAAAAACTATAGATCAACCAAAAGCGAAAATTATAACAAAAACACTCCAAAATCAAGATTCAACCAGGGCCGATGATTATTTCTGGATGAATGATAGAGAAAACCCGGAAGTTCTAGATTACCTTAAAAATGAAAATGAGTTTAAGGATTTTTGTCTAAAGAAAACTGACTCCCTCCAGAAAACCCTCTTCAAAGAAATGAAGAGCAGAATCAAGGAGGATGACGCAAGTGTCCCTTATTTCAAAAATGGCTTCTATTACTACAATCGATTTGAAAAAGGCAAAGAATACCCCGTTTATTGTAGAAAAGAAGGGAATCTGGAAGCTGATGAAAAAACGCTTTTGAATATAAATACATTGGCCGAGGGACAGGAATACATGAATGTTAATGCGCTAGCAGTAGCCGAAAACAATCAGTTGCTTGCTTATTCCCTGGACAATATTGGCAGACGTATTTACACGATTCATTTTAAGGATTTAATCAGTGGAGAGGTATTGGAGGATCGATTAAAATCCGTCACTGGAAACTTGGCATGGGCAGCAGACAATGCGACCGTTTTTTATAGCCAACAGGATTCCATGACCCTTAGGCCAAATAAAATTTTCCGCCACGTCTTGGGCAGGCCTCAGGAATCAGATGAATTGGTTTATGAAGAAACAGATGAAACCTTTACCGTTGGATTAAAAAAATCGAAGTCTAGAAAATTTTTATTTATTGCCAGCCAGAGTACGATTTCCTCAGAATACCGTTGTCTACCATTGGATCAGCCTGATGAAAACTGGAAAATAATACAAGAAAGACAGGCAGACCTGGAATACGAGGTGGACCATTATGGGAAGCATTTTATAATTCTCACCAATGCAGACAATGCCAAGAATTTCAAGTTGGTAAAAACCCCTATTGACCAACCTGGTAAAGAGAATTGGGAAGATATTATCCCTGCCAGAGAGAATGTTTTTTTAGAGGAATTTGAGGTTTTCAAGTATCATCTGGTCATCGCCAATCGCTTCAATGGACTCCAGAGACTTGAAATCAGGTCTTGGGATGGAGATAAAAAACACACCATTAGAATGGAAGATCCGGCCTACACCGTTTGGATTGGCAATAACCCAGAGTTCTATACCGATGTGCTAAGGTTTGGCTATAATTCATTAACAACCCCTGCCACTGTTTATGATTACAATATGGAAACCCGGGATAAAATGCTAATGAAGCGACAAGAAGTTATTGGTGGTCATACCCCTGAGGACTACAAATCTGAACGGGTATGGGCAACGTCCAAAGACGGAACGGAAATACCTATTTCACTGGTGTATAAAAAGGACCTGTTCCATCACGATGGTCAAAACCCGGTGCTGCTTTACGGTTATGGGTCTTATGGACTAAGTTCAGATCCTTATTTTAGTTCCAGCAGGTTAAGCTTGCTGGATCGAGGATTTGTATTTGCCATTGCGCATATTAGAGGAGGTCAGGAAATGGGCCGGCATTGGTATGAAGATGGCAAAATGTTAAAGAAAAAAAATACTTTTGAAGACTTTATAGCCTGTGGGGAATATTTAATTCAGGAAAAATATGCCCATCCAAAAAAGCTTTTTGCGATGGGAGGAAGTGCTGGTGGACTCTTAGTAGGTGCTGTAATCAACCAGCGACCAGACCTTTTTCACGGAGTAATCGCAGCCGTACCTTTTGTGGATGTGGTTACAACAATGTTGGACGAAAGTATTCCTTTAACTACTGGTGAGTTTAACGAATGGGGCAACCCCAAGGAAAAGCCCTATTATGACTATATGCTATCCTACTCCCCATATGACAATGTAAAAAAGCAGGATTACCCTCACCTGCTCGTTACTTCCGGCTTACATGACAGTCAGGTGCAGTATTGGGAACCCACCAAATGGGTAGCAAAATTAAGGGCAATGCGCACCAACCAAAACCTTTTACTATTGCATACCAATATGGAAGCGGGACATGGCGGCGCTTCCGGTCGGTTTAGTGCTTTGAAAGAGTTGGCCATAGAATATGCCTTTATTTTATTCCTGGCAGAAAATTAAACTCAAAAAGTATTGTGCCTTTTAACCCGGATTCGAAGACATGGAAAAATGTAACGTAATGAAGCTAACTTGAGAGATTTTGTCAGCATTGTTGCAGAAAAAATGCAACAATACCGCCAAAATCATTTAATGTGCATTCACTGAACCACGGGCTACACCCGTGGCTGTGATATTACGCCCTTTCTGGGCTGGTGAAATAGGAACAAAGTCCCGATTTTATTATGATTACTCTTACGACTTTAAGGAGTTAGATGGAATTATGCAATAGGATTCGTGATGAGTGTTGCAATCGCAAGAAAATCAGGCTGTTTGGAGATTTTAGCATAGCCCCGCTATGGTGAAATATCCAAACAGCAACGAAGTGGCTGATTTTGAAGCGATTTCAGCACGCAATAGATTGTCTATTGCATATTTTGGGTTTAAATAGCCTGTTGTAGAAGTCAACAGGCTACTTTTTTTAACCTTTGATTTCCTGAATTGTGAGTAATAATGAGGGTTAATCAATGTCCGTTAGCTCGAATAAGGCAAAGGACAGGTAGTCTTCTGTAAGTTCTGGGTTATCAGGATGGTTTTTTGATAGGTAAACTCCCTCTTCGGTTATAAAAACATTGTCTGACAAAAATTTATCTTTATCAAATAAGGTTTCACCGATAACATTCAAATCACTATCTAAAATTAAAATGGAGAAAACTTTAGGAAGAAATCTATATTTCATTATTTCCTCTTCACTAGTCACCTCTATTTCTTGATAACAAAACCTATAATAGACGTTTTTGAATTTATCGTAAATGATACTTTTATAATTAGGAGCGCTTGCATAATATTTGTAATGTTCTTCCCTGAAGCCAAACACATCGAAATTCTGGAAGCCATTAATGTACTTACTTTTTGCAGTAACTGGTATTAATGCAGCGTTCATTGAATCTGAATAATACAAATTATGATCAGAATGAAAGGAATAAACCCATTTGTCTATTCCCTTGGCAAAACTGAAATCGAAAAGCTTATAGCCATCTTTCAAATAGTTAATGGGATATTTATGGGGCAATAGTTCCGTCTCCCCATTGTTGAGGTTAATTTTATAAGTCAAATGTCTTTTAGAAAGCACATCATTTGTGATTTGTTTATAGTCATCAGCGGGACGCGTTTTTACCACTAGCGCTTCATCTAACACCACTGCAGGAGAAGAAAAATAAGTAGAATGGACAAATGGAGGCGTATGCATTTCAGGTATCTGGACTGTTATTTCCCTCCTAATTACTTGGCTTGTATCCGTTAAAATTATAGTCGGGCTAAATTGCTGAAAGAGAAATATACTGTCCAAATTGTGTATATGAAACGAGAAAATCCGACCAACACCTTTATTCCCTTCAACGGGAAACCTTAACGTTTTATAAAGGGTTTTATCTTCCAAATCGTACATCTGGATCTCATTGGTACTCAAATTAAGGTTAAACAACCAATCCTTCGATTCGTGGTAATAGGCCAGTTGGGTACTTCTATTTACCGTTAGTGAATCAATCTCTATAGCCATAGATTTTGGAGACATGACAAGTTCCTTGGCATAACCAGGATTATCCGTATTCCCTTGGTTGTCAACTTTATTACAAGCAGAGACAATTACTAAAAACAGAATAAATCTAAGTATTTGATTGTTCATAAAATTTTTGTTAAGTGTTTATTGCTTATTCCATTGTCTTGAGCTTTTCTCGAATTGCCTGGTAACGCTTTGAAGTTTTGCTCTTTTTGGTGTAACCAATTTTCAATTTTGCCTAGATTTTTTTTTAATAGGACGCCATCCTTTTAAAAGCAATGAAAAGAGATCAAAAGACACATTCATCAATACAGCTATTATTCAATTTTAGACAACTGATAATTTAGTACATATCTTTTGCATTCGCAAAAAGCTTAAATCTTTAATTATCATACTTCAAAATAAAAAGAGGATAGAAGCGCTTACTTCTTCTTTTTTGATTTTACTCCACACTTTTTCGACACTTGCATTGAGTTTGAAATGACCAAAAAGGTTATAAAATTTACCTCCTTAGAATTGTCGAAAAAAATAGACCTGATAACAGTATTGAGACGCTCCATAAAGTTGATCCATTGATCGATAATAACGCAAAATTATCTTTCCTCTGGGACATCATGTCCTTTAACATAAAGTTGTTGAGCTATATCATCTGCATTTATATAAATTCCGAAGTCTAATTTTTTACTCCTATGTACATCATGTTTCTTTAATGATGGAGCTTTTTCCTGAACTATTGGGTCCAGCAAAAATTCGCATAAGTTTCGTCATCAATCCAGGATCAATTCTTGGTTTTCACTTCCGTGTTCAATCTCTTTCACCCTTTCAATATAACCAGCTTTAAATTTTTTGACTACCCAACCATTCTCGGCAATCGCTACATAACCATTAATCTCCATGGCCTTTTTAGCCCCTTCCTTGAAAGCTTTGGATGATTTTCTCTTAACCAATCGGGTGCTTATGTATTTTAAATTGTCTTTACTCATAGTGCTTACAATATAAATAATATTGAAAATTATCTAAAACAAATCCCCCGTAATCAAAATAGCGAATTTAATTGAAACACAGTTCAAGCATATCTTGACAGCGGATTTAATAACCTATGCAATAGGTCACTAACGTCTTTCAATCCACTTAATTCTCAACTGTTTTCCCATACATTACACTTCATTATTTAAGAAAAAAACCCTTAACCAAGCACGTATTGATTAAAACTGGGCCATCCCCAATATACCTTAACAACAAACCGTACGTACACCAAAGCATATTTCTTTAAAACCAATGAGCACTTCCAAATATTTGCATAATAAAAATATTATACAAATATTTATAACTTCTATAATTAATAAGTCATCGATCCAACTGTTTTAATTAGGCAAAATGAAGGTAAACCACGAACACCAACATTCCTTTTATGATGAAATGTATGATGAAAATCAGGCATTACGTGACCACTATTCTAGTTTCGGAGCGTTTATTGAAAACACTTCGGCCAAAAAGCTTAACCAATTGCAATACTCGGCAGACAAAGCCCAGATGGCCATGGGGATGACCTTTAATGTCTACCATGACAAGGAGGGGTCGGAAAAAATTCTTCATTTGGACATAATTCCCCGAATTATTCCTGGAAAAGACTGGAACAAAATAAACGAAGGTCTCAAGCAAAGGATTACTGCATTAAATCTTTTTTTACAAGACATCTACAATGACCAAAAGATCCTCAAAGACAAGGTAGTTCCTTCGGACTTGATCTTGGGAAGTAAGGATTTCCTGAAACCGTGTATGGGATTAACTCCCCCAAAGGGTATCTGGTGTCACATAACAGGTACAGATCTGGTTAGGGACAATAACGGGGAGTTTTATATTTTGGAAGACAATTTGCGCTGCCCTTCAGGTGTCTCCTATATGCTGGAGAGTCGTGAAATTATTAAACGTGCCTACCCATATTTATTTAACAAACTAGGTGTAAGACCTGTGTCAGATTATCCTGCAAAACTGCTGGAGATGTTACAGTTTTTGTCTGACAAGTCTAAGCCAAAAATAGGCGTACTTACTCCGGGAGTTTATAATTCCGCCTATTTTGAACATTCTTACCTGGCCCAGCAAATGGGAGTGGAACTGGTTTCAGGTTTAGATTTAATGGTAAAGGACAAGAAAGTGTACATGCAAACCACTAAAGGTTTAGAGCAAATAGACGTGCTATACAGAAGGATAGACGATACTTTTCTAGACCCACAGGCTTTCAATCCAAACTCAATGCTGGGAGTCCCTGGTCTTTTTGAAGCCTATAAGGCTGGCAATATAGCGCTTGCCAATGCTCCAGGAACGGGTGTAGCAGATGACAAGGCTGTATATGCCTATGTGCCCAAAATAATAAAATATTACCTCGATCAGGATCCAATACTCCATAATGTACCAACATTTCTTTGTCGGGAAGAAAAAGACAGAAACCATGTTTTAGAAAACATTTCTGAACTTGTTGTAAAAGAAACCAATGCGGCCGGAGGTTATGGCATGATGATAGGGCCTAAAGCTGACGCTGAAGAACATGAAAAATTCAGACAATTGGTCAAGTCAAATCCTAACAATTACATCGCCCAACCTACACTTTCACTTTCCACCGTACCGTCCATTGTCGACAATAAAACCATAGAAGGACGGCATGTAGATTTAAGGCCTTATGTCTTGTATGGGAATGAGGTAGAAGTAATTCCCGGTGCTCTTACTCGGGTAGCATTAAAAAAAGGTTCTCTTGTAGTCAATAGTTCTCAAGGTGGTGGAAGCAAAGACACCTGGGTGCTGTATTAAAATAAAAAAACGATATGTTAAGTAGAGTTGCAAATTCAATTTACTGGCTGGGAAGGTACCTGGAGCGAGCTGAAAATTACGCCCGATTTATCAATGTAAATTTCAACTTAATGTTGGATTTACCCCCTGACCTAAAGGAACAGTGGGAGCCTTTAATTATGGCCACAGGAGATCACGAGCATTATAAGTTGAGAAATTCACGCTACAATATGCAGGAAGTCATTTATTTCCTGGCCTTTGATCATAGCAACCCAAATTCTATTATTTCTTCTATTTCCAAAGCAAGAGAAAATGCAAGGATGATTAGGGAAAATCTCACCAAGGAAACTTGGGAAAAATTAAATGAGACGTACCATTTTGTAAATAAAGCCTCTGATGAGAAAATATGGAAAAAGGATGATCCCAGAGATTTTTTTGAGGACGTAAAATCCCGGATTTTGCTTCTATATGGATTGGCAGACAATACTGTCGCACGCACGGAGGGCTGGTATTTCAGGCAGTTGGGGCAGTATTTGGAGAGAGCGGACAAAACCTCCCGTATACTGGATGTCAAATACCACATCTTACTCCCATCCGCTAATGAAGTGGGCTCCCCTTTAGATTTTCTACACTGGATGGCCTTGCTAAAATCTGTCACCGCCTTCAACACTTACAGAAGGCTCTATGGGAACATCTCACCTTCAGGTGTAGTGGAATTTTTGTTACTGAATAAATACTTTCCCAGATCGGTTTTCTTTTGTTTGAAAGAAGCCGAACAATGCCTTTATAAGATTTCAGGAGCTAATGGTGATGGGTATTCTAACAGTGCTGAGAAAGCAATGGGTGAGTTGCGGTCGAAGCTGGAATTCGACGATGTCAATGACATTATTTCCAGCGGGTTACATGAATACATCGGACACCTTCAAACCAAAATTAATAATATATCAAATAAAATAAACGACAATTATTTCCAAATAAAAGATAACTTTGCTAGCCAAACTATGGGACAAGAATGACATTCTGCATTGGAATAAAAACGAAAGACGGAATTGTAGGTTTATCGGATACCAGGATCACTTCAGGTAATGACACCACCACTTCAAAAAAAGTATATACAGTAAATAGAAGAAACCATTCTTTCTTTATTATGACCTCTGGTCTTCGCTCCGTAAGAGACAAGGCCATTACCTACTTTGGAGAATTAATTGAAAAAAATGATTCTACTTATGACAAGCTCTATAAGGCAGTCAATGGTTTTGCAGATCAGGTAAAACGTGTTGCGGGAGAGGATATGGCTTCACTTGAAAGTTCTGGATTTTCCTTCAATTTGTTTTCCATCATCGGTGGACAACTTGAAGACGACAAGGAACCAAAACTCTATTTACTTTATCCCCAGGGAAATTGGATAGAAATCAGACAAGGAACACCATTCGTCATTATTGGCAACACTGGATTTGGTAACCCTGTATTAAGGAGGTCTCTCAAGTATGATGAATCTCTTTTGCTCGCACTGAAAAGTGCATTTCTGGCTTTCGATGCTACTAGAATCAGCTCAAATGATGTTGACTACCCGATAGATACCGTAATTTTAGAAAACGATAGTTACAATATAGTAGAAAACAGATTTGAACAGCATGAGTTAAATCATCTATCTGAGTTTTGGAACGATTTACTAAAAGAGGCCATCCATAATCTTCCGGCAGAAATCCTGGAAAAGGCTTTCTCTCGCAAAGAGTTTATATAAAGTGATTGAGTGAGCTTAAATAATGTTGTCTTTTCTAAATAAAACAAACAGCAATTATGCGTCTGAAAATACAACACACCACAACTTATGAATACCAAAAATCTGTAAGGTTAAACCCCCATCACTTTTACCTCAAACCGCTTCAGAGAAATTACCTGGAAATCAATGCCTACACACTGGAAATAGGTCCCAAACCAGAGGGTATTAATGAAAGGTACAGCATTGAAGGGAATCCTTATTTTCAGGCTTGGTTTACAGGAGAGACGGAAAGCATGGTAATTCAAGTGGATTTTGAGGTGCATACCAGTCATTTTAACCCCTTCCTTTTTCTAATGGACCAGTGGTTTTTACAGAATTTTAACCCTAAAAGTGATACCCCTTTTTCTTACCAACAAAAAAATTTACCGATCCTAAATCCTTACCTGCTCCATAGCAATAACAATTTATTAAAGCGCTATGCGCTTGAAAAGCTGAAGAGCAACGACCCAATCCAGTTCTTAACTCAATTAAATGCTGCCATTCATGCAGATTGGCAGCATATCATTCGAGAAGAAGAAAATCTTTGGTCAGCAGCCAGAACCTTTGCCGCAGGGAAAGGTTCTTGCAGGGACCTATCTTTCATGTTAATAGAAATGTTAAGACATGTAGGCCTGGCTGCCAGATTTGTCAGTGGTTATGCATTCAATCCAGAATTGGAGGAAGGCCATGAACTTCATGCTTGGGTGGAAACCTACCTACCTGGTGCCGGATGGGTAGGATTGGATCCAAGCCTTGGGCTAATGGTGGACGAACATTATATCCCCCTTGCTGCCAGCTTTCTTCCGGAAAACACACTACCCGTCCATGGCTCTTTTGGCGGAGAAAACCTCAAACCTTCTACCTTGCATACCTCTCTAAGCATTCAGCAATTTTAAAGGAATGCCCTGTTTCGTTGAAACGAAGCAATGGAAACAAAATTTTATTAACCTTTTCACATGATTTTCGGTTTAATAGGGTAACATAAACTATTCATGAGAAAAGTGGGAGGCACCTTATTTATTATTACTTTACTATCAATTGTGATTTTTTTAGATTGGTACGTTTTTCAAGGAATTAAAGCGATTTTGCCTGCAGACTATTTGACACAGGGTAAAATAATATATTGGACATTAACTGGGGCGGTGGCTATGTGGTTAGGCTTTACCTTTTATACCATTATGCAAGAGGGCAAAATATCGCCTTCTTCTCAGCAATCCCTCAACTTATTTTTAGTCATCCTTGTCACGCAGCTAACCGTCATTCTCTTTCTATTTGGAGAGGATTTGGTTAGAGCTGTTGGTTCTGTGTACAGTTATGCAACAGGAGCTACAAATGAGAATGGATCGCTAATGGCTTCCAGAAGAAAATTTGTAAGCCAGATTGCTTTTGCAGTAGCTGCTGTTCCTATGACAGGATTTATCTATGGAATCATTAAGGGTAAATATGATTTCAGAACCATCAAAAAAACGCTCTATTTTAAAGACCTCCCAGAGGCCTTTGATGGATTTACCATCACCCAGATTTCAGACATTCATGCGGGTAGTTTTACCGATTATAAAGCTGTGAAAAAAGGAGCTGACATGGCAGCAGCACAGCAGTCTGATCTTTTTGTATTTACTGGAGATTTGGTCAATCACAAAGCAGATGAAATTGATCCTATGATTGATATTTTCTCACAAATCAAAGCGCCTTTTGGTCAATTCTCTATCTTGGGAAACCATGACTATGGAGATTACACTTCCTGGCCAAGTCCTGAAGCAAAGGCACAAAATCTTCAGTCGCTAAAAGACAAACACGAAAAATTGGGCTTCGATCTTTTGCTGGATGAGAGCAGAGTAATTGAAAAAGATGGGCAAAGAATAAGTTTATTGGGTGTAGAGAACTGGGGTTTGGGCTTTCAATCAAAGGGTGATCTTGAAAAATCACTTAAAAATGTCCCTGGCAATGCCTTCAAGGTTTTACTTTCTCATGATCCTACACATTGGGACGAACAAGTGAAAAATCATCCTAAAGACATCCACCTAACACTTAGTGGACACACCCATGGTATGCAGATCGGTATAGAAACGCCTTTTGTCCGTTGGAGTCCTGCACAATACCGCTATACCAACTGGGCAGGAATTGCTGAGCAGGCGGGAAAATACCTCTATGTAAACAGGGGTTTTGGCTTCCATGCCTTTGCCGGTAGAGTGGGTATATGGCCTGAGATTACTGTTATAGAATTGAAAAAAGGATAATCCTTACAACTGTACTTTGAACACAGATTCCGCGACGTTGAAAAAGTAACGTGGTGTATCAAAACTTAGCACGGGATTTTGTCACTCTTGTTGCGATAAAAGAGCAACAATATCGCCAAAATCATATCCTACTTATCTTCCTACCACGGGCTTTCACCCGTAGCTATGATATTTCACCCTTTCAGGGCTCAAAATATTAAAATTTTATCGCCCCCCGGTGACCTGATAAAAACCAATAGGCAAGTGGTATAAAATACAAAGCAGTAAAGGTCCCAATGGTCAGTCCACCTATGACAGAAAAGACCAGTGGCCTTTGCAAATCTGCCCCCAAACCAGCACCAAACACTACAGGAATCAGCGCAAGAATAGTGGTGACTGATGTCATCACAATAGGCTTCAGTCTTATTTCACCTGCATGGTACAATGCCTTGACAAGTGCTTCTCTTGCCAACAGTTCATCTTTCGTCTGGTAGGTAACTCTAAGTCGATTAATGGTATCGATCTTTAGGATAGCATCATTGACCATGATCCCCAACATCACCACCAAGCCTATAGCAGACATTACATTTAATGAAGTGCCTGTAAGCCATAGCACCAAAAAGGCTCCTCCCACTCCCAAAGGAAGCGTGAATACGACAATAAGCGGTTGTAAAAAACTCTCAAACTGAGCTGCCAGTATGAAATAAAGCAACAGAATGGATACCATTAATATCCCCATCAGTTCCTTGATGGTTTCCTGGTCCTGGAAGTACTGCCCAGCAAATTCAACGGCAAGGTTTCTTTCTACCCCCCAAGATCGAATGTCCGCCTCATGTTTTGTCGGATCCGAAATATCGAGATTTAGGGATTGATAAATCCCAGCCCTGTCAGCCGTCACAAATTTATAATGGGAATCGTATGAAAATTCAATGAATTCATTCAATGCATACGGCACCCCCTCTTCTCCATAGATGAAATTACGCTTCAGAAGTGTCTGAAAATCCAATTGATTGTTTCTCAATTGAATAGGGATAATTTCACCAAATTGTCGGATATCTGTAATCAAGTAATTTCCAAATAGTTGTTCTATTGTAGTGATCAACTGATCTACTCCCAGACCGTACAAAGCTAACTTCTCAAGATCTGTCTTAAATATCACAGAGGATCCTTCTTGCAAACCTGGGCCTTTGGACCATGTTTTTATTGGGAATTGCTCCATCCATAAATTCATTTGACTTGCACTTATAGGTCTTTTGGATTCTAAATTCTTTAAGCGCACCTCAAAATAAGGCCGGTTTGAATTGAACAGTTGATCGAAGGCATTGGGAGCGTCATTTATTTCTAAACTGGCCTGAGGAAAATTTTGGCGGAAGAAATCCTGAAGTTGTTTGCTGACGTTTTCTTTTGCCTCATTATTGGCAAACATCAGGTAAAGATCGGCCTGCTGAATGGCATTTTCACCCTCATATAATAGAAATTGCCTCAGCCCCAAATCGCTTTCTGCAACAGTAAACTTACCCTCCAATTGGCCAAGTAGATTTTGAATTCGGTCTTTATTTTGGCTTGCATTGATAGGTTCGTTCCAATCCAGAGAAATCAATACGTCAAATTTCTCGATAGGCGGCAAGCCTTCTACTTTTAAGAAATTGACAGAAGCCAACAGCAGTGGAATCATCAAAAACAAAACCAATAAAGACCAGCCAGGATGAGCAAACAATCGCTGGTAAATTATTTTATACCCTTTTAGCATTCCATTGAAAAGTCGACTGTCTTCTTTTAGCGTACTTTTCGTTTCGTTTTTGAACAACAAGAAGTACAATAAGGGAAGTAAAATAAAAGCTACCAATAAAGAAACGCAAAGTATAGCAGCAACAGAGACCGCCTGGTCATAAAATAAGGCTCCGGCCACCCCACTTAAAAACACCAATGGAACAAATACAGCCAATGTCGTTAGAACAGAACTTATCAGGGCAGACTGAACTTCATTTACACCACTTACACAAGCCTCAAACAGGGGTAAACCTTCCTCACGCTTTCGATTGATATTGTCCAAAACGATGATGGCATTGTCAATAAGCATTCCAAGCCCCAAGGCCAGACCGCTCAAAGAGATCACATTTATGGAAATGTTGAAAAAATAAAACACCATAAAACTGATCACAAGCGAGGCAGGTAGGCTTATTCCAATGATGATTGGCGTCCGGTAATTGCCCATAAAAACAAATAGAATAGCAAATGCAAACAAACCTCCGAAAAGCAAACTGGTTTGCAGGTTATTTATTCCTGCATTTAACAAGGAGGACTGGTCCTGAGTCAATTCAAAATCTACCTGTGGGTAATCGGCATTAAATAATTCGACAGCCTCATAAATCAGCGGCATGGTTTCATTCATTTTGGCTGAGGTTTGTTTGTGCACAGTCACCACAAGTCCTACTTTGTCACGAAACAAATGGAACCCTGTTGGTTTAGAAAGTGCATAGTTAACTTCAGCTACTTTTGATAGGGATACGGTATTTCCTGATGGTCCTCTGACGGGTAGATTGCCAACATCTTCAGCAGTTTCAAGCTTGGTGGCCAAACGTAAATAATACCTAAATTGTCCATCCTCCACACTGATACCGGGCAGTTCACTATTCCCATCCTTGATAGCCCTGATTAAATCCGCTGCTTTAAGACCTAAACCAGTCATTACTGGCTTATTTGGCGTGACGGTAATCACATTTTCCTGTCGCCCATTTATGTCTACTAGCGCCACTCCTTCCAATTGTTCCAGTCGCTTTTTAATCACATTCTCTGTGAGCATCGAAACTTCAGCGAAATCAACACCTTCTTTTGGGATTACCTGTAATCGAACGATCGGAATATCGTTGGAGTTGATCCGAACCACTTGTGGCCTGGGCATATCTTTGGGAAGACTGTTGGTAAGCCGGTCAATTTTTTCATTGACCTCAATATAAGCCAGCTCCATCCTTGTCTGGAAATCAAAAGTCAAACGAACATCCCCTACTTCGGAACCTGCCTTGCTTTCTAAATCATTGAGGCCATTTAAAGTAACCATACCTTCCCTGATAGGTCTGAGCACATTCTGTTCAATGGACTCGGGAGAGGAATTGGGATAGTTTACTTTAATGACAATTTGTGGCACATCTATGGGAGGCAGCAATGAAATTGGCAATGTCCGAAACAAAATCACACTAAAAATAAGCAATGCCAGAAAGGTCATCCCAACTGCTATTGGCCGTGAGAGTAAAAATTTTACCATAGCTTATTCTGTTGTAATCTGAACCGCTGCCTGATGTCCTAGCTGCACGTTATTGCTCACAATAACTGTTTGATCAGCTTCAAGTCCAGCCAATACCTCAATTTCTCTTCCATTGTCCTTCCCTACCTCTATATAATTCCAAATGGCTTCATTGTTGTCTATTGTAAAGACTACAGGACGGCCAGACCGATAAACCACTGCTTCTTTTGGAACAACGAGATTATTGTTCTGTGGTGCCCTGATGACTGCCCTTGCATTCATTCCTGGCAGTAGGCTTCCTCCTTTGCTTAGTTTTAAAGTAACCTGTACAAGTCCGTTTTCATCTACCTTAGGATTGATGCTTATTACAGTACCTGTTATACTTTCACTTGCTCCTGAAACGGGATAAACTTCCGCCTTTTGACCTTTTTTCACATAGGATATGTCCGACTCCAAAACTTTTACTTTCATCTCCAGTAAACGGGTGCTTAACACCAAACAAATTTCATCTCCGGCATTGACAAGGCTTCCTTTTTTAAGTTTCAAGTCTGCTATTGCACCAGTGATGGGTGCTTTGACTTCTGTTTTATCAAGGTTAATTTCAGCTTCTCTTACAGCAATTTCTGCAGCTAACAAACCACTAGAAGCTTTCCAAAACTCATCTCTAGCTTTTTTGTCTAGATTTTCCGAAAAGGTAGTTTCTACCGTGGAAGCTATTTTTAGACTTTCATACTCTGCACGGGTAGACCGCAGGTTCACCTGAGCTTTCTCCCATTCCAGCTCGCTGTCTATTTTATCCAACAGCGCTATAATCTCACCTTCTTCCACTTGCTGCCCTTCTTCTACCTTAAGGTCAATAAGATAACCGCTACGTTCGACTATGGACATTACTTGGTTTTCTGCTTCAATTTTCCCGGAAGCATTGATCAGGTAATCGAAGGACTTTTTTTGAGAAACACCGACCCTCACAGGGGTAGCTTTAACTTCATCGCGAAAAGTCTCCATGGGAATTTCCTCTATCTCTTGAATTTCTTCACCACAGGCGAAAAAGAAAACCAAGGAACAAAATAAGAGCGTTTTGTTCATGTCTATATTTGGCTAAAGGGTTAATATTATTTTGGAGAAACTATGGAAAGTATATAATTAACTAAAATTTTAAATCTCATCCAAACATTCCCTTTTATTTTTGTTAAAAAAGTAGGGTTAAACCCAAAATTGAACAGAGGAAATATGGGAAAACGGTATATATGTCCTTAAAACGCTGATTTAAAGTTTACTATTTATCAAAGAAAACCAGTAAATCTTAAATGAGTAAACAGAATAATACAATAGGGTTTCCTGACCTTTCTCAGGGGAAGGGATTTAATCCAGGAAAATCAGATTATTTGGAGACTGAGGCCAAGTGTCAGGCCAAGATTTAATCTACGAATAATCCGGGGTAGCTAATTATAAAAAGATTCTTTCACGAAATAGGATGCCTATTACATAATTCTGGATCATTCGGTAAAAAATAGCAAGATGCCTTCTCACTTTGAAAAGTTACACACTGCTACAAAAAAAATCCGGATTGAATAAATCAACCCGGATCAATAGCTCTTGCTAACGGAAATATTATTTTAGTGTCTTTTCATCTGCGTGTACAAATTCAGGATCATCTTCTGTATAATTAACGTGAATTATAGGACTAGCTTTATGTAGCAATGCCCTGCTGGATGAATCGAGATGTCTGACATAAACAATTTTACCCAGTTTATTGTACCGTTCAGTTACCTTATGCACGGCTTCTAACCCTGAATGATCCACAATTCTGCTTTCCTCAAAATCAATGATGATTTCATCAGGATCATTTAATGGGTCAAATTTCTCACCAAAAGTAGTCACTGAAGCAAAAAACAGGGGGCCAAAAATATCATAATGTTTGACACCTTGTTCGTCAATACGTTTTCTAGCGCGAATCATTTTAGAATTTTTCCAGGCAAAAACCAATGCTGCTATGATCACTCCGATCAATACCGCCAAGGCAAGATTATGTAAAAACACTGTTACTAATGTCACCAGAATCATTACCAAAACATCGGATTTGGGTACCTTCCGGAAAACCCTTAAAGATGCCCACTCAAATGTTCCTATTGCTACCATAAACATCAAACCCACCAAGGCTGCCATTGGCACCATTTCTATGTAAGAGGAGAAGAACAAAATAAAGGTAAGTAGGCCCAAGGCAGCTACTATTCCAGAAAGTCGGTTTCTACCTCCAGCATTTACATTTATAAGGGATTGGCCGATCATGGCACATCCACCCATTCCTCCAAAAAATCCAGTGGTAACATTCGCTACGCCTTGTGCAATACATTCTTTATTGCCGCTCCCTCTTGTTTCGGTAATCTCGTCCACAAGGGTAAGGGTCAACAAACTTTCGATCAAACCTACACCAGCCATAATGGCAGCATAAGGTAAAATGATCCAAAAGGTCTCCATTGATAAAGAAACCATCGGAATATGGAATTCAGGCAACCCTCCAGAAATAGAGGCCATGTCGCCAACTGTTCGCGTATCAAAATCACCAAAAATTACAATTAAAGTAACGGTAAGTATTGCGACTAAAGCTGAAGGAACTACCTTGGTCAACAAGGGCAAGTATTTGATAATAATCATGGTGACCAACACAAGCCCTAGCATAAGGTATAGAGGAAAACCGGTCATCCATTCGGCAATTCCCTGTGCATTTATTGTTTTGAATTGCGAAAACTGGGCAGTAAAAATAATGATAGCCAGACCATTTACAAATCCAAACATAACTGGATGAGGGACCAGTCGAATAAGCTTTCCTAGTTTTAGGACGCCTACTATAATTTGGAGTAATCCCATTAATACTACTGCAGCAAAAAGGTACTCAACGCCGTGATCTATTACTAAGGCAACTATTACTACGGCTATAGCACCAGTGGCACCAGAGATCATTCCGGGTCTACCTCCTAAAATAGAGGTAATCAAGCCAATAATAAAGGCAGTGTAAAGACCAACTAAGGGGCTTACCCCAGCAATTAAAGAAAAGGCTACCGCCTCTGGAACCAAAGCAAGGGCAACAGTTAAACCTGAAAGAACCTCATCTTTTAGATTGGCTTCTTTTGGTTTGAATAGGTTGTAAAAGGCCTGTGTCATGGGTCTGAATTATAGGTGAAATATTAAATTAAAGCATTGATAAATTTAAAAAATTGGCATTTATCCCATTTCTGGCAAATAAATAAGGTGCAAAGATATTAAAAATATGTTTAATTAAAATATTATTTGGTTTTTTAGGAAAGGAATAAACTGAATGCAAGCCTAATAGCGCTCTATGCTATTGATCTGCTACATAGGTATAGATCAATTGACTGATTTTCGCAATACTGTCTTTACCTGCGTCTTCATCCACAAGGTTTTTACTCAGAATAACCAAAACATAGCGGGAACCATCGCTCAGCTCCAGGATAGCTGCATCATGTTGCACTCCAGTGATAGACCCGGTTTTATGTGCTATTTTTACTGTCTTGGGCAAATGTTTTGGGATCAATTCATTAAAATGCTGATCGGAAAGGATCTCCATCATATTCTCAGAACCTACCACCTTATCTTTGGCAATGGCCTCCATGATCAGCATCATGTCCAGGGCAGTGGTGGTATTGCTTAGACCTGCCTCAAAAGCTTTCAAATCCTCCACCCCCCGAAGCACTTGAATATCTTGCGCCCCCAAATCCCGCATGGTTTGCGTAACATTTGTTGCGTCTACCTCTTCGATCAAGATATTAGTAGCCAGGTTGCTGCTATTAATAATCATCTGGTACATCAACTCATATATGGTGCCTTTTTCACCGATTCGTCGGTACAAGGCTTCCTGGCTGTCGACACCAAGGTCCATGCTGTAAGTACTTCCGTCCAGAATGCTTTTAAACCTATTTCGTATCAATATCGAATCTTGCAAGGAGAAGTTACCTGCAGCCGACTGTTTAAAAAGTTCGATCATTACAGGTGTTTTCATGGTACTAGCCGCATGAAATACCTCTTTTTCGTTTAGGAATAATTCCCTACCAGAATCATCCAATAACCTGAAGGCAAGGCCAAAGTCTCCTTCTGTAGCCTGCATCAGGTTGCGAATTTCACTCTCCAATTGATTCAATTCGGATTTTTTCTTCGGCCCAGAACAGGATAGTAGCAGGAGTATGGGCAACAACAAGTATAATTTCATAGCCTATTTTGGTTAAAATAATACCATGACCCAAGCCATAACGGCCAAAAACGCCACTATTGGGCCAAGTATAATAAAGAACAAGCCACCAGTCCGGAAATCTTTTTGTTCCATCATTCCTGTGGCATAGGCGATGGCATTTGCGGGAGTAGAAACGGGAAGCAACAAAGAGCAAGAGCAACTGATGGCGACCATCACCGGTCCTGCAATGCCATAAATCCCTGGTAGTGCAAGACTCAGTGGAACCAGTATTGAAGCTGCTGCCGTATTGCTCATTACATTGGAAAGCAACACGGCAACCAGACAGAAGATTATGGCGATTAACACTTTGGGTAAGGGCATTACATTAATTTTTTGCATGACAATCTCTGCCAACCCAACCTCCACAAGGGCGATGCCAAGGGCCAGTCCACCTGCCACTAACATGAGTGTGTCCCAAGGAAGACTCCGCACATGCTCGGAGTGAATCACTTGGGTCATGGTAAGCAATACTATGGGGATTGCGGAAGTAGCTGCGACAGGAATTCCATGCAAGGGTTCGGTCAACCACATCAGCACCGTAACAATCAAAGTGAAAATTACCGCGTTTTTTTCAAACCGGCCCACATTCCCTTTTCCTTTTGGCAAAAGGGAAAGATCCAGTTTAACGTCAGAGAAATCCTGGGTTTTGCATAGAAATTTCCAAAATAGCCATACCAGCAACAATCCTGTAGGAAAACCTACCACCATCCAATCCACAAAGGTAATGCTAATGCCCTTTTCCTGTAGTGCCCCCACGGCAATCGCATTGGGTGTGCTGCCGATAATGGTGCCAATCCCTCCTACCGATGCAGAAGCAGGGATAGCCGTCAACAAGGCCTTGCCATAAGGGGAACTTTTACCTATTAACCCTACCAAAGGGATTATGGAAGAGATCATCATGGCAGTAGTGGCTGTATTGGACATGATCATACTTGCAATGGCTGTCGTTACCATCAGTCCCAACAACAAGCCCTCAGGCTTGTTGCCAAACTTTTTGACAGTAAACTGGAAAAGCTGCTGATCCAATTCTACCAAACTCATGGCTTTGGCCAAGAAAAAGCCACCCAACAGTAGCCAGATCACATTGCTGGTCCAGGTACTCACATAGAGCTCCGCCGGCATTGTTTTGTCAAAGAAGAAATCGGTACTAAATCCCAGCAACAGGGTTGCAATGATAAAAATCCCCACAGCAAAAGGAGGCAAGGCTTCTGATATCCATAAACCTATGGCCAGAATGCTGATAAAAAAAACGAAATTAACCGGGGGATCGTACCCTATTTTACTAAAAAAATAGGTCACTAATAAAGCGATCAGGAAATTACCAATAAAGGTAGAGGTACTGAAAACCCAGTTTAATTTGAGTTTCTTGTAGAGAATCCTGGCTCCGCTTCTGGAATCGGCGTCGAACATGCACTGTCGGCTTTAAGGGTAAAAAATAAGGTTAGCAATACATAATAATTGACTAGCGGTGGAGCAAGTTTTCACCTTTTCCAACCTTGAAGCAATTTAACCCTTTTTTGAAAAGTATACTGCCCCATTCATTCAAAATGCATTGGTCTCTCGTAGCTTCTTCAACTAGATGCAGGTTCTCTTTAACAAAAAATATAAAACCTAATGGATATAAAAATAGATTGAAAGGTTATAGATAGCTTTTCTTGGCACCTTTATTGATTACAAGCAAGCAATGTCTGTTTCTTTTAGGGAATAGCGCATTTGATTTGGTGGCTATAGCATAGTAACTACCAAACAACGCTACAAAAGTTCAAACCCTGAAAGCAAACCTATTTAAATTAATTTACCTATG